>Ga0209254_10000008_pt1 | contig 106389 bp, 105 predicted proteins | sample FrelakmetDIP11DI_FD_187148 | JGI IMG/M metagenome (GOLD analysis project Ga0209254, IMG submission 187148) | Freshwater lake sediment microbial communities from the University of Notre Dame, USA, for methane emissions studies - DIP11 DI (SPAdes)... | ecosystem: Environmental > Aquatic >...
TCCACCATTCTATCAAAGACCTGGTGTCGACGGAGAAGGCCCGGTGGCTGCAGGATGTGTTGCACACCAAGGACGACTACTTGGCCGCCTTCGCCTCCCCAGTCTCGCTGGTCAACAGCGGGAAACTTTGCCAGTCCATCGCCCGATATCTCGTACGCAAGCATCTGGGACGAATCGGCATCTTCGAGGGCAGCGCCGTCGAGCGGATCGATGGCGGACCGGGGCTGAAGGCGTGGCTCAGAGAGCACGCTGCATCCGCGAGGGCGGTGGTGCTCTGCACCAACGGCTATCCAGTGCCGCTTATGTCATCGAGCGCTCGGCCCAAAGCTACCACTTCGCTCAAGCAGTACCTGGCATCCATGGTGGCGTATGAGCCCACGGACAGGCAGAGCCCAGGGGCCTACATTTATTATCATGAGGAAGGAGACCCGCGCGAGGAGCCCTACTTCTATTTCACCCGTAGGCCCTTCGATGTGACCGGAAAGGACCTGGTCGCGGTCGGGGGCCCCCAAGTGCAGGTCGTAGGAGACCTGGACCCGGAGGTGGAACTGCCGGACGGGGTCTACGGCCGCATCGATGACTTCGTAGAGCGTTCGTCCCTCGATCCTCTGAGGAACAGCAAGGCGCGGTGCTGGAATGGGCTCATGGGCTACACCTCGGACGGCCTCAGGCTGGTCGGCCCCGATCATGAGGTGGATGGTCTTTGGTACAACCTCGGCTGCAACGGTGTTGGCTTACTGCCGTCCTTGGTCGAGGGGCGGAAGGTGGCGAGGCAGCTGGGGGAGAGGCTTAGGCGATAAGTTCGAGTGCCATTTTCAATTTCAACAGCATCTAACTGGTGGCAAACAAACCAATGCCCTCTTTGACTTTTCCCGGTCGCGTAGCATGAGGCACGCATCGACACAGACCACGGAGCGGTACTATTGCCGCGCCAGAGCTGAACCTGCGTTCGCCCGGGTCAATGAGGCATACAACTCGATCCTCAGGCCCGAGCCAGCTATCAGGGCCGAAAACGATTGAATTGAATTCGAAAAATAATTGTCTGGATGAGAGCATAAGTGGGCTCAGCCGGATTCGAACCGGCGATCTACGCCGTGTAAGGGCGTTGTCTGTCAGGCCGCCTGGTTCTGCCAGGCTTCCTCATGACCGCTAGACCATGAGCCCGCAACCGAGAGAAACGAGTCTGTATTAAAAAGGTAGCTTTAAGAGGGAAAGAATAAGAAAAAAAAGGATTTAAGGTAAGAGGTTTGGACTAGCCTATCATCCCAGTGTACGCGTTGCCCATGAACATCGAGTAGTCCGCGTTGCCGATCATCGGACTGACCAGGATGTACATCTCGCTGTACTCGAGGAAGGCGTTCATGGTGCGGATCACCATCTGGGTCGTCTCGTCCAAGGTCAGCGTGGTCATTATGGGGAGCATATATACTTGGCTCTCCAGGCCCACGTCACCAGGGAAGTAGAGCGTGACCAGCCAGTGGTTCGTCATCGCCGGTGAGTCGGATACCCACGCGTCCATGGCGATGGCCTCTCCATTGAGGTCCGCGCCCTTCACGAACCAACCTACCAGGTTGGTTGACCAGTCGGTCATGAGCCGCAGCCTGACCTTGACCATCTCGCCTGCCCACTCGCTCAGGTCCCAGCTCGTCAAGACGTATCCGCCAGACGAATCAGTGATGCCTGGAAGGTTCTCGACGATCTCCGGCATGGCGGAGGAGTCATAGTCTGTGGTGGTGTACTCGTTGGCCACAGAGGTCCAGGACTCGCCGCCATCAGCGGAGACTTGCACGAAGCCGAAGTCCCAGTAGGCCTCGATGTCCCAGGCCATGTCCAGGGTCAGGATTGCCTCTTCCATCTCCGTCAGGTCGAGGTCCGTGTAGAGGCTATAGTCTATCTGGTCGCCCCTGTCGGACCACCATCCCATCGTGGACGAGACTTCGTTGACGACGAAGTTGTCGATGGACATGCTGGCGTCCCCACCCCAGGTGAGGAAGTCGATCCTGAACTGGATTGTCCAGCCGGTGAGGTCGGAGACGTCGAAGGTGATCGTATCATCGACATCATCGGCCCACAGGTAGTAGGTCTGCCAGCTGGTGTCCATGCTGGAAACCGCGGAGATCCTTATCCTGCAGTAGTCGTAGGGCGTGCCCATCTCGAAGTTCATGTCGAACGACAGCTGGGCGTTGTCCACGTCCTCCAGGTCGATGTACTGGGAGAACAACCTCTCGTACTGGTAGACGGCCGGGTCGAAGTCTGCCGGTGAGGACCAGCCGTTCACGCTCGCCTGATAGTTGCCGCTACCCAGGTTCTCCATGTACCACGGACCGCCACCGGGGATGGCAACGCTCGCGGCCGACCATCCGGTCGGGAAGCTGCCGCCATGGTTGAAGTTGTCGCTGTAGATGGCGTCACCGACGTCCAATGGAACCGATGTCATCTGCCAGCCCTTGGCGCTCTGCGCGTCTCCCTGGAACACGAACTTAAGCTCGTTCGGGTTGAGGTCATAGGACCATGGTAGAGTAATGGACGGCGCGGACGGCGCGACCGGCCCCATGCTCACGACCTCGATATAGTCAGTTCCATAGGCTCCAAGGTTGCGGATGCCAGTGAAGTATCCCCTGTTGGTTCCAGTAGGTCCGAAGAATTCGCCTCCTGAATCAACATCGCCATATTCGGCCCACCAGGGATATACCCTAGGGCTTCCAGCGGCGGATACGTCAATGGAATCGTAGTTGAACCAACCGTTGCCAGGCGTATCGGACTGGATTAGGTTCGCCAAGCGCCAGTAGAGGAACGCCTTATTGAAGTCCCAACCGGTCGCCTCGATCTCACCGAAGGCGAAGTTGATGGTGTCTATGCCACTCGTCCCTTCGCTGTGGACCATGGCCTGCACCATCTCCCCGCCGAAGTGGTCCGCGAGCCAGGCTGTGAACAGCGCGGCCGCGCCATAATCTGCGAGGATGTTGATGCCACCCTGGTCGCCCCAGTCAACCAAAGAGTTGTCCGGGGTGAAGAAGAACGTCTGTATGTAGCTTATGTCTATTCCATAACCGCAGACGATCTCAGCAAACATCGAGCAGCCCTCGTTCACGAAGGAGATCTGCCCCGGGTTGAAGAAGTCGTTCAACAGGTGCTGCCATTCGTGGGCTATCGTAGACTCATAGACCCAAGGCCTCGCCGACTCGCCGGTGGTCCGGTTCTGCCAGTCGAAGCAGTCGATATGGACGATGTTCCTGTCATAGTAGGAATCCATGCTCGACGAGAAGTAGCCAACGACATAGCTGGGGTAGTTAAAGTCGAAGAAGCTCTCATCCACGATGTTGAAGACCATGATCATGGCCCTGCCGGTAACATTGGTACCGAAGTACGGTCTGCCCTGGCTCTTCGGAACGGAGTTCTCACCGTCGATCTGGGGCGGGGCTCCGAAGAAGGCGGTCATGTTCGGATAGATCACGGTCTCGAAGTGATCGGCCATGTACTGCGCCTGCGAGTTGTTTATGGTGATCTGGCTGGTCTTTGCATTGCGGGGGTCACCGGCCGGGAACATCAGGTCCGTCGCGGTCCATATCTCGCAGTGGGTGGTCTCTGTCCTCTTCTGGAAGAGCATATATCCAGTTGGGTTGGTGGCGTTGTATGCCCACTTCCCAGAGGAACCCACGTAGTACCTGGCAATCGATCCATTCTGATAGATGTTGCCAGGAGCCGCCAACGCTTCACCATTCACCGCGTTGAAGTCGCTGTACATCGCTCCGACATCAAGGTCTTGATATCGATATTCAGTTCCTGCATACATCGGCTCCACGTCGACGATCTTCGTCTCTGCCTGAGCCGCAGGTGCGGGGGATGCGCTGAACGCCGGCGCAATGACGGCGAACGCACCCAGCACCATCGCTAGCATAATCGCTATGCTGAGAATCTTAGTTGCATTTCTAAGCATCTTGCCCCTCCTTTCGACTCAGTCGCCTGGGGCTAACATGAAAATTAACCCTCTGGCGACTGCCACACTCGTAAGGGCAATTATTCAGTCGCTGACTATTTATAAATTGTGCAATTCACTGGCTTTACTGGATTGGTAAAAAAAGGCAGGCTTCCCCACCGGTATGCGCTCCAGTGCCGGGGCGGCTTCCCAGTGAAATGAGTTCGCATCAGGGCACCCATTCATCGAGAACCGAAATGATAGAATACCTGTATCGCGTCTTTGCTAATCCGCGGTAGGTCATCGATGGTTCGTTGGAGATTATTGGAGGGGATGAGGGTCGGGTTGGCCACTCCGGGTACATGGCCGACGATAAGGCGATACATGGTCAACACCGTTTTCGACTCCACCTTCGTGACCCTTGGCATAATCATAGGGAGCGTCTTCTCAGGCGACCCTAACCTGAGGCTCACCATAGCTACCATCCTCACGAGCTCGGTCGCCTTGGGCATCTCCACTGGGGTCAGCACCTACGAGGCGGAGAACTTGGAGCAGAACAAGCGCATCGACGAGATCGAGAAAGCGATGCTTCGCCCTTTGGACGATACTCATATCGGCCGGTCCGCAAGGTCCAGCATTTTCGTCATCTCCTTCTTCATCTTTCTAGCCCCCTTGTTCGTCGGCCTGGTGATCCTGAGCCCGTTCCTGCTGCTAGACGAGGCTCAAATCCTCACAGCGGCCTGGATCGCGATAGCCTTGGCCATAACGGTGCTATTCGTCACTGGAATCCTAATGGGCCGTTCGGGTGGAAGGAACCCCCTAGTTCAGGGGGCCAGGATGGCGGTGATAGGCATCATCGCCTTCGTCATCTGCTTCTACATCGAATCGTTGGTCTGATCTAGCAGATACGGGGGACCGGATCGCCCACTGGCGGCTCCAATATCCTTCTGCCGCCGACCTCCGTCCTCAGGATCACTCCCTTGACCTTTGAGGTCGCCTTGCCGATGATGGCGGCGTCCCTTCCATAATGATGTCTCCTCATGACCTTGAGGATCTCTTCAGCCATCTCGGGCACTGCCCCGACGATCATTTTCCCTTCGTTCCCGATGGTCAGCGGATCGAGTCCCAGCATCTCACAGGCGTTGCGTACTGGGTCGCCGATCGGGATCGCGGTCTCATCCACCTCGATGCCCACCTTGGACTTGGACGACCATTCGTTCACCGCGTTGGCAAGTCCGCCGCGGGTCGGGTCCTTCATGCATACCGCCCCTCCGACCTTGAGGACCTCCTCTACGAGGCCGTTGAGGGGCGCGATGTCGCTCTTTACCTCGCTCTCGAAACCATAGCCCTCGCGGAAAGAAAGCAGGGCGATGCCGTGATCGCCTACCGTGCCGCTGACGATGAGCGCGTCCCCCTCCCGAAGGTTATCATCCGTCATCCAGCGAGAGTCGACCTTCCTGTAATGCGATGCGACCTCGATGTCGTGGTCCAGGAAGGCGCTCCTCCGGCCAATTCCGGCGGTGGAGATGACCATTCTCTCGATCGCCCCCGACTCCATGACCTTGGTGTCCCCCGTGGCCACCGGGACTCCGCACAGCAGGGAGGTCTCCCCTATGCTCCTGCTGACCCTCTCCAGCACTTCGATCTCCAGTCCCTCCTCTAGGATCATGGAGCAGGAGATGGCCAAGGGCCTCCCGCCCATCACCGCGATGTCGTTCACGGTGCCGCACACGCTAAGGGAACCTATATCGCCACCAGGAAAGAACAGGGGCTTGACCGTATGCCCGTCGGTGGTGAATACCACGCCGTCCACGACCGCGGAGTCATCGAAGGAATGCAACGGGACTTCCCCGATCATCTTCGGCAGGAAAGGGATGATGTGCGTGTGGATGAGCTCCTGCATCATCTCTCCGCCCGCTCCGTGCCCCATCGTGACCCGCTTCATGCCCTGCCGATTGCCCTGCCTGTTTTAAATGATTCCCACTTTCTTTCAGCCCTCGCTCACGTCTGCGCCTCGGATACGCCCGTCCATCTTGTCGCAGTATCTGGCTTCGTTTAAACCTCTATTAATGGTTCACCTCTTTCTTCATCGCCCCGGCCCGGGAACATATGGACAAGGCTTATCAGGGCAAGGCACATAACCAGGGTCGTCCCGGGCCCGTAGGGTAGTCTGGATTATCCTTTTGGCCTTCGAAGCCAAAGACCGGGGTTCAAATCCCCGTGGGCCCGCCATCACACAATCCCCACCGTTCGCTCAGGACCGATAGTTATATGCCCTGGCTAACTTTCTCCGAGTAGCATGGCTAACGTTACACCTCAAGCTGAGAAACTCTTCATCGCACTGAAACAGGCTGGAGCGATAGGCGAGGAGAAGGCATTGAGCGCAGAGAAGGCGACGTCCCTATCCAAGCTGCCAAAGGCGCAGTGCATGAATGCTTTGCAAGAGCTGGACAAGAAGGGCGTGGTCAAGGTCAAGAAGAAGAACAACGGCGTCTCCTATTACCTGGCCAAGACCGAGCTCCCATAGCCATAGAATTCTTTCGGGCTTGCCCTCAGGCCAGGTCGTTCATTTTTCGATCCTCAGCTGTCGTTGGCTCACGGTCGGGAGCCGTAGGATCGTACGTGCTTCCAGGACCTGTGATACTTTTCGAACTTAGGATCCGCCTCATCATAGATGTCCATGTCCTCGCGCTGGTGCAGCTGGCGGTCCTCCCCGACGGGGCAGACCTTGATGCAGAAGCCGCAGGGCGAGGCGAACTTTGCGCTCAACTCCACTGCCCTGGCCGCGCATGCCTCCTTTTTAGTGATGCTCTGGGGATAGTCCTCCTCGCCTAACGCCTTGACCGGGCACATCTCGACGCAGCGTAGGCAGCGGGTGCACAGCTGCTCCTCCATGACTGGGTCCTCCGGCAGCTCCGCGGCGGTGAACACGCTGCCGAATCGAACCCTTGGTCCGTACTCCTTGGTCAGCAGCATGTTGTTCAGTCCGAAGGTCCCCAGGCCCGCCAGGTATGCCGCGTGGCGATGGGAGAAGAAGGCCAAGGGCCTCTCCCTCATCAGGGAGATATGGCCATAACCATCCCTGGGTATGAACATGGACGCATGGCCCCTGTCATTCAAGAAATTGGAGAGATGGTAGGTCGACTGGTCCAGGATCTCGTTCACCGTCTTGTAGAGCTGGTGGTAATGGATGGAAGGGCTCGTCTCCAGGACAGGAAGGGTCACTGGCAGTCCAACAACAACCACAGAGCGCGCCTCGCGGAATATGGCCTTGGGCCTGAACTCATCCGGGACCCAGGGTTGGAAAGGGGGACGGTCCCAGCTGTCAACGCCAGCTACCCCCATCATGCGGATGCCCAGCTGCTCGCATCTGTCCCTGAGGTCCGACTTCAGCTGTGCGTTCATCATACACTCATGTTCGCAGGGCTGATAAATGGCTTCCTCAGGCAGCTACGGCCGGCCTGTCCCTCTTGTATGTTCAGAAATTCTATCACATTACACTATTTTCCATCCCGACGTGACTTTGTATCTCCTTTTCTCAATTCCAAGAGTCATTTACCAGTCTTATCACGTCGGCATTGTCGACTCTATTAATATTATCGGAGGAACGACAAATGGAATCGAAGAGAGCAAGATGGACGCTCCGGAACAAGGTCATGGCCTTCGCGGTCCTCGGTGTGCTGTTCGCCACCGCAACCGTGACCATGGTCCCCGGAGCCTCCATGGAAAGGTTCAACTATACGAGCGCAGAACCAGGCTACGCCAAGAACGTGATCATGATGGTGCCGGACGGCTGCGGCTCCACTCACATCACCACTGCCCGGTGGTACAAGGGGAGCGAACTAGCACTGGACCGAATGCCATCTGGTATGGTGCAGACCTATGGAGCGGAATCGATCATTACCGATTCCGCCCCGGCCGCCACGGCATTCGCCACCGGCCATAAGACCAGCGACAAGTACATCGGCATCCTGCCCGGCCCCGTCACCGTTCCTGGAGTGCCCTTGACTCCGGCGAACCAGCAATACAAGCCGATCGTCACCGTCCTCGAGGCGGCCAAGCTCCGCGGCATGTCCGTGGGCCTCATCGCCACCTCCAACGTGCAGCACGCCACACCCGCGGCTTTCAGCTCCCACTGGCACGACCGTGGGAACTACTCCGAGATCGCCGAACAGCAGGTTTACGAGGACATCGACGTCGTCCTCGGGGGAGGGAAGCAGTACCTGCTCCCGACCAACGAGGGCGGGAAGCGCAAGGACGGGGAGAACCTCGTCGGAGTCCTCGAGGACCGCGGATACGCCTTCGTCGAGACCCGGGACGAGCTCCTGGCCCTCAGCTCCAGCACGACCAAGGTCTGGGGCATGTTCGCCGTGGACGCCATGGCCCGCGACTTCGACCGTTCGTTGCCAGCTCACGCCCAGGAACCATCTCTGGCAGAGATGACGCAGAAAGCCATCGACATCCTATCCAAGAACCCGCGCGGCTTCTTCCTCATGGTCGAGGGGAGCCTCGTAGACTGGTCCTCGCACGCCAACGACCCCGTTGGCGTGATATCCGATGTCCTGGCCTTCGACGCGGCGGTCGGCGTGGCCCTGGACTTCGCCGATCAGGACAAGAGGACCCTGGTCATGGCCTTCACCGACCACGGCAACGGAGGAATGTCGATCGGATCGACCAAGACCGATGCTACCTACTCCAAGATCACCGATGTCCCTCTGATCGGGCCGCTCTCGAGCGCTACCCTCACTGGGACCGGTGTGGGTGAGGTTATGGAGAAGAACGCCAACGCCGGCACCATCCGGGAGATCATGGAGGACTACTACGGCATCCCTTCCGCGTCCCTTACTGATGCGGATGTCGTGGCAATCCGGGCGGCGAGGAATGCGTCGACCGACCTGTCGTACACCGTCGGACCGATGATAAGCAAGCTCTCCATCATCGGCTGGACCACCACCGGGCACACCGGTGAGGACGTCACTCTGTACTCCTACGGGCCCAACCGTCCGGTCGGACTGTTCGACAACACCGACCTCGCGCGCGTGGTGGAGCGCAACCTGCGCATGGACCTGGTCAAGAGCGACACCCAGCTATATGCCGAGGCGTCCGAGCTCTTCGCCTCGATGGGAGCCACGGTGCGCATCGTCACTGGCTGGAATGGCCAGCTGGTGATAGAGAAGGGCGGAGCGACCATCGCCACCTTCCCACTGGCCAAGGACATCGTCATCGTTGGCGATCACTGGTACTCCATGAACGGCATCGTGGTGCATTCCCAGAAATCCGGGAAGGTCTACGTGCCCATGGAGGCCTTAAAGATCGTCAAGTCCGCGAGCTGATCCCGCCAACAAAACCATTTCGGGGGCATCGCCCCCTTTCTCTTTTCCTCAAATGATGCGATGCCCGCCCCTGGGAACAGTCATCTCGAAGCGCGCGCCCTTCCCGGGCACGCCGTTCTCCACGATGGTGATGTTGGTGATGGACAGGATCTCCCTTGCTAGGAATAGACCGCTGCCGCCTTTCGAGATCACCCCCAGATCGAAGATCTGCGCTTTCTCATCCACCGACACGCCTATGCCGTCGTCCTCGTAGATGAGCACGAGCTCGTCAGCCTTCCTCTCCGCCCGGAGGCTTACCCGAGTGACCTCCTGGCCATGCCTCAAGGAGTCGTCCAACAGATTGTAGAACACCTTGATCAGCATCCTATCGGCCAAGACCTCCAACCCGATGGTATCCACGCTCATCCGCACCGCCCCCATCCCCAGCTTCAGAGCGGCCTGCTCGAACAGCGCCGGTACTGACTGCCAACCCGGGCCGTGCGTGCCTATCTCCTCGTAATCGCGGGTGAATTCCATATCCCGGGTTATGGACCTGAGCGCAGGCATCATCCTCTCCATGTTCTTACGGCACTCCTCGTCATGGCACCGTTCCTGCTGCAAGACGAGGTTTCCCTCAAGGACAGTGAGGCGGTTGAGGATGTCGTGACGAGTGATCTTGCTCAGGAGGTTGAGCTTGCGATTGGCCACGGCGATCGACTCCTCCGCCTTCCGTCGTCCCTCGTTCTCCTTGGCCAGCTCCTTGTTCGCTTGCCTTAGGCCCACTTCGGCTTTAAGACCCGATTCGCGCAGAAAGGCCACTACCATGGAGATGCCCAGCAAGGCCATCGAGCGCACCAGGTCGTCCCTAAGCATGTCGTAGTCCGACCGGACGATATCGCTAGCCAGAAGGAAGAGGACCAGACCAACGGCGACGATCACGCCCTTCCTTCCCCACCAATAGGCGGCGAGGATGATGGGCACATAGAAGAAGTGGGTGAACAACGATCCCATTTCCAGGACGAAGTGGAAGTACCATGTGATGCCCGCCGCGATAGCCACGAGCGCCCCGATGACATAGAGCTTCCACCAATCCTTTCTCGTCATTTCCGTATGGTATCGTGAACTCGAATAAGTAACTTGACACCTTAGACGCATCTCAAGACACCATAATCAAGGTACGAGCTGACCTACCATTCATCCCGTCATCGATCCGCTTCAGATGCATCCGAAACAGCATCTTTTTGACCGACACCTTAGCAATCGATTTGAGGCCTTCTGTCGTATTTGAAAGACCTAATATCAGGCAGGTGGCAAATGCTTCGCGAAGACCTCTTGCAGCTTTTCGACGGTGGGCACGCCACCGTACAGCTCCAACTTGTTGTTGACGAAGAGGGCGGGGGTCACGGCTGCGCCGTACTTATCGAACAGGGGCATGATCTCCGACATGAAACCGTACCTCCTGGACATCATGGCATCCGTCGCATGTACCAGGTCGATGTCCGCCTCCGCATGCAGCTTGGATAGGGCCTCCCTGATCCGTTCCACATAGGTCTTGTCGTGCACTCCCAGCTTCGGGTCGCAGCACGCGAAGGACAGGAGGGTCAGCCTGAGCTTCTCAGCCATAGAGATGCCTCCCCACCTTGCGCAGGTTCTCCACGCCGAAGACGTCCGTCTCCAGCAGGGGGACCTCGCCCATGATCATTCCCTTGAACCGCTCTTCGATCTCCACGAGGTAGCTCTCCTGGGTAGCGCGGCGGCGCTCCAGGAACCAGTTGCCCTGGAGCACCTCCGGCGGGATGACCTCGTTTACGATGATCGAAGGTACCTTGATCCCGAACTTGCCCAAGTCCTCCACCGCTCGGGCCGACTCCTCGATAGGCAGCTTCTCCGGGAGCATGACCAGGGTGAAGGCCGAGACCGTTTCGTCCGCCAGCCCCTTCACGGCATTGTCGTAGCGCTGCTTCTCCTGCTTCAGGTCCTCGATCATTCCCTCGTCGTAGACGAAGCCGAGCGCCTCGGATAGCTCCCGACGGTTCTTGATCTGGTTGGATATGTATCCCGACCAGTCGAATGGCATGCTCAGCTCCCTCAGGGTTTGACCGGTGGGAGCGGTGTCGAACACCAGCTTCTCGTGCTCCGTGTCCTGCATGTACGAGACGAACTGGTCGAAGGCGGCGATCTCCTCCGTGCACGGAGTGGAGAGCAGCTCGCTCCCGAAGAGCGAGGAGAACCCCTCCAGCATCCCTGTCATGCGGCTCTGGAAGAGCCCCATGGCCTTCTTGGGGTTGATGTTCAGGCCGCTCAGATTGCAGGAGCATCTTATGGGCGTGACCTCGGTCTCGCTGATCTTCTGCTCGAACGTCGCTGACAGCGATATGGTCGGGTCCGTGGCGATGATCAGGGTCTTGTAGCCCTGGTCCGCCAGCCAGACCGCGGTGGCCGCGGCCATGGTGGTCTTACCCACCCCTCCCTTGCCTCCGAAGAACAGGAATCGCTTATCCTCCATAAGCTGCTTCAATCGCTTGTTGGGCTTCATATCGGTCGGTCTGCGTACGTTGGGCACGGGAGATAAGCGTTCGCATGGACCTTTCGGCCTTCAGATGCGCTGACCAAGGCCCGATCTGCCCGCGGCTGGGCGTGTCAGGATATTAAGAATGGAAGGAATTGGGGGTGCTTCAGAACTGCTTGAACGCACCCTTCTTGGCCCCGCATACCGGGCAGACATCGGGGGCCTCGCCCTCCACCGTCCAGCCGCAGGTGGAGCATATGTGCACCTTGGAGTCGCGCCAGTCATTGCCCTTCTCCACTAGGCCCTTGGCTTCCTCATACATCTTCTGGTGCACCTTCTCTGCCTTATAGGCCCATTCGAAGGAGCTCAAGGCTACCTTCTCCCCCTGGAACTTGGCGGTCTCCATGTACACAGGGTACATCTCCTCCACCTCGAACGTCTCCCCCGCCACCGCGACGGCCAGGTTCTCTACGGTCTTGCCCACTCCGAATGGCGCCTCCGCCGCTACCGCCCCGCCCTTCTTGGGCGCCCGCCTCAGGTGCCCGCTGGCGTGGATCTCCTCGGCGAAGGCCACGGCGCGGAATAGCTTGGCGACGTTCTTGAAGCCCTCCTTCTCCGCCGCATCGGCGTAGACCAGGTACCTCATGTGGGCCATGGATTCTCCGGCAAAGGCATTGTGCATGAACTGCTCGGTCATTGCGTGCATGGAATTTCTCCTTACGAGTGCCCCACCGTTCCATTATCCAATATTTAGAGGTTAGGTAAATGCAGACGGCAGCATCGGAAGTAAGTCCCTAGCGCCGCGACCTTAGGACGTAGCCCAGTATGGCGATGGCCCCGATGAACACCATGAAGACGACCACCAGGAACACGAAATTGCCCGGGAACAGGTCATTCACGATCCATTCCGCCCCTAAGATGGCCAGGACGCCTCCCCATAGGAGAAGGTACAGCAGGTAGGAACCCCCACTCGGTCCCGAGGGACGAGCGGTGAGAGCGGCGATCATGAGCAGGTAGACGCCCCCAGCGACCATCATCACCGGGAAGAAATACCACCATATGTCCAGATAGTAGGAGATCAAGATGGCCACGGCGGCCGCGATGATGACATATCCCGCTGTCAATCCGGCACGGTTCGTCCTGTGTCTTTCCTCGGGCATGTCCCCAACTCAACTGCTCATACGTCCATCTCCCCTCATTATCATTTTGGGTAATTGATGACGAAAAAGTCAACAGGAAGCACAGATAGCTATACTCCGCTAACAATTATTGAGCGAGTCATATGAGCGGAAAGGGAGAAACGGTCATCGCCATAATCCTGGCATCGGCGCTGCTGGCCACCGGTGGCCTGCTGGTCATAATGGATCAGTGGGAGGAGGAATGGGGCACGGGCATGTTACCCACCTTCAAGGACCAGGAGCAGATGGAGAGATTCGTGCAACGGTCCCAGGACAACGGCATCTGGGACGTGTTCGCCTCCGAGATGGCTGGCGACAGCGCCGCATTAGGCCAAGAGGTACGCCATTCCACCACCAACATACAGGTGGAGGGCGTGGACGAGGCCGATTGCGTGAAGACCGACGGCCAGTTCCTTTACATAGCCTCACATGACACCATATCCGTGGTCAGGGCCTATCCGCTGGAGCAGCTCTCCAATTCCTCCAGCATCAACATCCATACGGTTCTCGGCCTAGGTGAGAACTATTCTGTCTGGATCCAAGGCATCTACATCTCCGAGGACAGGCTGATCGCGGTCGCCTCCGTCAACGGCCCATTCATTTACTACCCATACCACGATGGCGCTGGCTCCGAGAATTCCACAGACTTCGCACCTGTCTCCTGGCGCATGCCCGAGGAGCGCTCCGTGGCCGTGGTCTTCGCCCTGAGCCAAAGCGACTCCCCCTCCCTTATCGGATGGATCGGAGTATCTGGCTATGGTATCACCTCCCGCATGACCTCAGGAACCCTTTACCTCGTCACACAGCACTACATCTGGATGTACGATTCAGATGTATCCACGCCCAAGGAATGGCAGGGCAACGACTCCTCGGGCATCGCCGCCACCAGCGTTCACTACGATCCAGAATGCAACGACCCGGCCTCCTTCCTTAACATAATGGCCTTGGACGTCGGGAGCATGGATAGCAACGTGACGTCCATCCTCACTGGCTATGCCTCGACCATCTACGTATCCCAGTCGGCGATGTACCTGACTTTCCAGAAATGGAGCGGGAGCGGCGACGACATAGTCGGCCCCATCGCCAACGAAGCGGGCTCCTCTTCCAGCGTGGCCGTGAGCTCAGATTCCGCCACCACCACCATCTACAGGATCGCCTTGAACGGCCTGCATGTCGAACCCCAGGCGCGCGGCGATGTGCCGGGATACCTCCTCAACCAGTTCTCCTTGGACGAGAGCAATGGGATGCTCCGCGTCGCTACCACCTTCAGCTGGGGCAACGAACGCAGCTCCGTCTACGTCCTGGATGGGAACATGGAGATAATCGGCGCCTTGGAGGACCTTGCGCCAGGGGAACGGATATACTCGAGTCGCTTCATGGGCGACACCCTCTATCTGGTGACCTTCCGCCAGGTCGACCCCCTCTTCGTCATCGACCTGAGCGACCCAGCCTCCCCCCAGGTCCTGGGCGAGCTGAAGGTACCGGGCTTCTCCTCCTACCTCCACCCGGTGGGCGAGGGCCGTCTCGTGGGCATAGGCATGGAGAACGGATCGGTGAAGGTCTCGCTCTTCGACGTCTCAGACCCGTACGCCCCCAGCGAGCTGGATTCCGTCCTGGTGCCTGGATGGTCCAACTCCGATGCCCTATGGGACCACAAGGCCGTGACCTATGATCCCGCCACAGGGAGCCTGATCATCCCCGTCACTTCCTGGGACAGGAGCAGCTGGAACTGCACTTCCGGTGCCTTCGTGTTCGTGATTGCGGAGGAAGGCGTCGAGCTGAAGGGAGTGGTCGAGCCCGAGTTCGGCGAGTACACGATGCGCGCGCAGTACATCGGCGATCACCTCTACACCATCACTGACACCACGGTGTACGTCAACTCCTTGCTGGACCTAAGCCCCGAAGGCAAGCTGGTCTACAGGGAGCGCTACTATGACCTCGTCCCCTGGCTGATGGGAGCAGGTGAGGTCGTGGCCATCGGGGCCGTCCGATGATCGAGGCCGAGCCGGACAAGGGGTTAAGCACCCCCTCCTCCTTTAACTATGCCAAGGGAACGAAGATGAAGGTGGAGCTGGACAAGAAGGCGCTCTTCGCCTTGGCCTCCGACAGCCGCATGGAGATCCTCAAAGCTCTGCACCCCCAGCGCCGGACCTTGGCACAGCTGGCGGACGAGCTGGGCATAGACAAGGCCGCCATTCACCGCCACCTCAAGAAGCTGGAGGAGGGCGGCCTCGTGACCCGTTACGAGGATCATGGATTCGTCTACTATGGGCTCTCCTGGAAGGCCCGGGACGTCATCTCCCCTGGAGAGAACACCCGCATCGTTATCGTCTTCTCCCTCTCCTGGCTCCTGATCGTCGGGGCGGTGGGGGCATTTGTGCTCAGCCTGAGCAGCATGGACTTCATGGCAGGCGGGATGTCCAATCCGGCCGGGGAGCAGGTGGACAGTGCTGGAAGGTACGACGCGCTCTCCTCGCTCAGCCCGGAGATGGTCCTGCTCGGAATAGTGCTGGCCTGCGTGGCCGCCGTCCTGCTCTATCTTGGATTGCGTCGGGTTTGGAGGCCGAAGCAAAAGGCACTGCAAGCGGATGGAAGCGTTCCGACGCGGCACGATGAGATGATCGACTGAGCCTCGCCCTTAGAGATATTAATATATATTATGCTCCATAAAGCTCGTCTGGGGACGGGATGAGGTGGAAGAACCACGTGGACATCGCCAGCGCGGTGGCCGAGAGGCTCGCTCTGTCCCCGGAGCTACGCAAGGTCCTGAAGCAGGGCGTGCTCCAGCCTGACCGGGAGGGGGACAAGGTCCTCCGCCTCGATAGGAACGCTCTGCCCTATCGCAAGAGGGTAAGGCATCACCGGGCGCGCAAGCGATTCATCCGGGGGCTCCTATGGAAGGCGCGTCTCGCGCATCTCGAAGGTCGCGAGGAGGACGCCGTCTGGTGCCTGGGCAGGGCGCTACATTACGTCCAGGACGGTAGCGTGGCCGTCGGCCCCTTCCACATCTTCCACGACGGCCGCGAGGCCGAGCTGGGTAGGAGGAAGGTCATGCCCCAGGCGATGCGATTGGGCGAGGAATGCGCCCTTCCTTCTCCCTTGTTCGTGGATCTCTGCCTGCGTTCCCTGGCGCCCAAGCGGAGCGCGAAGGCCTCGATGTACCAAGCCTGCCTTCTCTCCTCGGCCCTTTCCTGCGCGGTCCTATCACCCCCGGCGTCGAGTCTTAGACTCGCCATTGATACCAGGAAGGCCGCCGGTCGCCACCGGGCGGTGTTCATCCCCCTGGCCGTCATCGCCGGGCTGTCCTCGGCTCTCCTCCTCCTACAGCTGGACACGCCTCTCCTCGTGCCCATCTCCGCGCTACTGGCCTACCTCATTCTGAGGTCAGACCGAACCTATTACCATCTCCGTTGCGAGAGCCGTTGGTTCGTGCCCACCCAGCCTCAGGGAAGAACGGTTTAAGCGCTACCCGCTACATATGGAATAGGCATGACCATGCCTATTCTGGGGGCCAGAGCGAGGACGCTCCGACCGGGAGACATTAAAGGCAGCTGTGTCCTCCACTGGATGAGCCGGGACCAGAGGGTTGAGGACAATCCATCGCTCGAATTAGCCGTCATGAAGGGGAACAAGTTGGACCTTCCAGTGATCTCCTGCTTCTGCTTAGCCCCCGAGTTCCTAGGAGCTGCGATTAGGCAATACGCCTTCATGCTCCGCGGCCTTCAGGAATCGGAACGGAGGCTGGAGGCCAAAGGGATCGGCTTCAGGCTCCTCCAAGGTCATCCGGAGCGGGAGGTTCCTGACCTCATCTCCCGCGAGGAAGTGGCATGGGTCGTGATGGACTTCGACCCCTTGCGCGTCAAACGGGCATGGAAAGAGGCGGTGCTGGAAGAAGCGCGCCTTCCGGCCTGCGAGGTCGACGCGCACAACATCGTACCCTGCTGGGCGGCCTCCCCGAAGAGGGAGTACTCGGCCGCCACCTTCCGGCCTAAGGTCACAAGGGCGCTCACGGAGTATCTCTCCGCGCCTACGTCGGCCCAAAGCCCGACCGTGCCTTGGAGGGAGGAAGCCATCACCGATTGGAAAGGGATCTGGAGGTCCTTGAAGGTGGACGAGAGCGTGGGAGAGGTGGGATGGATACGGCCGGGGGAGAGCGCCGCCCGGGAGGCTCTCCGCTCCTTCCTCGAGGACAGATTGGCCGGTTACTCCGAGGCAAGGAACGATCCCGTCCTCGATGGGCAGTCGGACCTCTCGCCCTACTTGCACTTCGGCCAGGTCGCACCGCAGAGGATCGCCTGGGAGGTGACGAGGTCCGACGCCCCCCAGGCCGACAAGGCCGCCTTCCTCGAGGAACTGATCGTGAGGCGGGAGCTCTCGGACAACTTCTGCCATCACGTCCCCGACTACGATTCCCCAGGTGGATTCCCGGAATGGGCCAGGTCGTCCTTGGACCAGCACCGCTTCGACCGACGCGAATATTCCTACGCCGAAGGGGAGCTCGAGATGGCCAGGACACACGACCCCTTATGGAACGCGGCTCAGCTGGAGATGGTCCGCAGGGGGAAGATGCACGGCTATCTGCGCATGTACTGGGCCAAGAAGCTGCTGGAATGGTGCGAGACGCCCGAGGAGGCCATGCGCATCGCCATCCGCCTCAACGACCGGTACGAGCTCGACGGTCGCGACCCCAACGGATACGCAGGCATCGCCTGGTCCATCGGCGGCGTGCACGATCGGGCCTGGCCGTCCCGTCCCATCTTCGGCAAGGTGAGATACATGAGCCTGGCCGGAGCCAGGTCCAAGTTCGATGTGGACGCTTACATCAAGAAGGTGGAGGGCGAGTGATCACAGGGAGATGGGCGCTCCGACGCGGGGGACCACGACCTGCCCACCGCTCGCCTTCTTGAACGGTCTGGGGTCCTCGGTGTGCACGGGGATTATCCTCTCCGCACCGATGCCATCGACTATGGCCAGAAGGTCCTCCACCGAGGCGTGTCCCGAGGCATGGTAGCGCCGATCGAAGATCGGCACATCCATTCCCTCCTGTACCTCCATGCGGAATCCCTTGACCTCCAGCCCGAACCTACTGACCCATTGGTGCAGGCGGCGGAAGTCGATGACCTGCTCCTCGCTGTAGGCCTCGCTGCTCGAATAGATGTACGTACCTCCATCCGGCCGGATGTCCAGCATGTTCCCCATATCGTAGAAGGAGAACGCCAGCACATACCTGCCCGGCTCCGCGGCCACCGCGGCCGGGTCCACCAGCTCCTCCCTCATCAGCTCGCAGGCGAACTCCTCGCAACCGTCCTTGGTGGCCTTGAGCGCATCATAGACCCCCAGGCCGGAGAGGCGGTCCTTACCGTCAGCGCACATCAAAGCCCAGAGGTAGTACACGTCCTTGGGGGTCACCAGCAGCTTCCTGTCCGTCGCCCGGGCAACCTCCCTGAAGCTCTCGAGGCGCTCGAAATGGCGCGCCGAGAAGTCCGCCACCACCAGCCCCTTCTCCTTCTCCACGTCCGCCTGGCAAATCTCTCGCACAGACCCCTCAGTGAACCCGCCGGCCTCGGCTCGGCTGGTGGTGGTCCCTTCGATGATGAGGGCGATGGGGTCCAAGGCCGCCGCACGCTCCACGAACTCCAAGGTGCGGTCCCCATTCATTCCGTGCGTGCGCAGGTCGCCAGTGTATATCACGTAGCCTCTCTCGGTCCTCACCCCGAAGGCGGTGGCACCGTAGATGGAATGGTCCACCGGGAAGGACTCGAAGTCCACGTCCACGGCATCCTTTTCCAGAAGCCCCCCGTCCACCACGGCCTTGTTCTTCGCGGAGCATCTTCCCCAGAGGATTTCGAGATCGTCCTGCCATCCTTCCGTCAGCACGAAGTCGCGCCCTTGGAAGGTCTTGCATCCAGTGGAGGAAAGGACCCTGCCGTCCCTGCTCCTGGAGGCCTTGAGATTGGTGTAGGGGCCTTCCGACTCGAATCCTCCCTGGCCCAGGTCCCTCATGGCCTTCATGATGGCCGCCGTGGTGGGGGAGCAGACGAAAGGTATCTCGCAGGCCAACAGCGCCGCGTGGCCCATATGGTCCATGTGCGCGTGCGAGACCAGGACGGCCGCTACCTCGAGCGCAGGTGCCTGACTCAGGTCCAGGTCCTGCGGCACGATGTCCAGGCGATAGTTCCTGATGAAGGGCACCAGTCCCATGCGCACATGGTCATGTATGCCCCTGGCACCCCTGGGCTGCAGGAACTCTTGGTAATAGTCGCCCAGCTTGTGATAGTTCAATCCGAAGTCGAAGAAGATCCCCTGCCGTCTTCCCTCGCGCTCGAAGGTCAGATGCACCTTGTTGCCGCCGATGCAATCCGCGCCATCGTAAACGGTCACCTCTGCCATCGGTCTCCTCCCTAAGGATAATCCACCTGGGGGTACAAATGCGCCTTGCTCAAATTCTTCGTTGAATACCGTATCGCAGATCTCGATCCTTATGGCAACGACCTGCGCCTCCGGCATGCTTATATGATGCCCAGCTCACAATATGTTCCTGGTTGATATGAGCGTCAAGCTGGTCCGCGACTACATGGAGATGAAGAAGGAGAAGGTCGACCCCCAGGATGCGGTGATAAGTGCCATCGAGCTGATGGTGGAGAGGGACGTCGGCAGCGTGCTGGTGGTGGACAGGGACGACAGGCTCGTCGGCATCTTCACCGAGCGCGACCTGTTGCGCCACTACCTGGAGGCGCAGTCCAAGTTCCTCTATCTCACCGTGGAGGAGGTGATGACCAGCCCGGTCATCTCCGTGAGCCCCACCACTCCTCTGGCACAGGCCCTGGAGCTCATGTCGGAGAAGGACATCCGCCACGTCCCGGTGCTCGACCGCGAGGGCCGGGTCGTGGGCTATCTCACATGGAAGAACCTCTTCCGGGTGCTCTCCGACCTGGTCAAAAAGGGAAAGGTCCTGGGGCCAGATTGATCCAGTCCCCAGGACCAACACGGTTATTAATGGGCAGTCTGGTTCGCTTTCCATATGGCGGCCAAGACCTTCGCGGAAAAGGTGCTGTCCCGGGCCAGCGGGAAGGATGCCCATGTGGGGGACATCGTCACGGCCAAAATAGACCTGGCCATGTCCCATGAGAACTCCGCCCTGGTCCTGAGGTCCTTCAAGGAGATGGGCGCCAAGGAGATCTGGGACCCAGAGAAGGTGGTGCTCCTCTTCGACCATCGGGTGCCAGCGAACACCGTGAAGGCAGCGGAGGGGCACAAGTCCGTCAGGGAGTTCGCGCGCGCCTCCAGCATCCCCAACTTCTACGACTTCCGCGAAGGGGTCTGCCACCAGGTGCTGCCGGAGAAGGGGCACGTTCTCCCAGGGATGCTGATCGTGGGCACGGACTCGCACACCACCACCTATGGGGCTCTGGGGGCATTCTCCACCGGCATAGGGGCCACCGAGATGGCCTCAGTATGGGCGACGGGCGAGCTCTGGCTCAGGGTGCCGGAGACCCTGCGCCTGGTCCTGAACGGGCCCTTGCCCCATGGGACGTATGCCAAGGACGCCATATTGCGCATCATCGGGGACCTGGGCGCCGATGGGGCCGACTACCTGTGCGTGGAATTCCTCGGGCCGGTCGTCGACTCCTTATCCGTCTCAGGGCGCATGGTCCTGTCCAACATGAGCGTGGAGATGGGCGCCAAGGCGGGAGTATGCTTCCCGGACAGCAAGACCGCTGAGTTCCTGGCGGCACGAGGGAAGAGCGGCTTCGAGATGGTGAGGTCAGACCCTGACGGCCGTGTCAGGGAAAGGGTCGAATTCGACATGGGCCGGCTGGGCCCGCAGGTGGCCAAGCCTCATTCCGTGGACAACGTGGTGGCGGTGGAGGAGGTGGCCGGGACACCAATCGACCAGGCGCTGATCGGCTCCTGCACCAACGGGCGCCTGGAGGACCTGGAGGAAGCGGAGCGCATCCTGCGCGGCAGGAAGGCCGCCGCCCAGGTGCGCCTCATCGTGGCGCCGGCCTCCAGGGACGTTTACATCGACGCTTCTGAGAAGGGCATACTGGCTTCCCTGGCAAGGTCCGGAGCGGTGATCCTCAACCCCGGATGCGGGCCATGCCTGGGGGCGCACGAGGGCCTCCTGGCTCCAGGGGAGAGATGCCTATCCACGACCAATCGCAACTTCAAGGGCCGCATGGGGTCGCCCGAGGCGGAGGTCTTTCTGGCCTCGCCGGCGACCGTGGCCGCGAGCGCCCTCAAGGGAGAGATATCCGACCCCAGGGAGGTGCAGCTATGATCAGGGGAAGGGCATGGAGGTTCGGGGACCACATCAACACCGACCTCATCATACCCGGGCGTTACCTGGATGACTACAGCCCCCAGAACCTGGCCGCGCACGTCATGGAGGACGCCGATCCAGAGTTCCCCAAGCTGGTCCGAGCAGGGGACGTGATAGTCGCCGGACGCAACTTTGGATGCGGCTCGAGCCGGGAGCAGGCTCCCCTGGCCTTGAAGCACGCGGGCGTCGCTGCCGTGGTGGCGGGCAGCTTCGCGCGCATCTTCTACCGCAATGCCATCAACGTGGGGCTGCCAGTCATCGTCTGTCCCAGCGCCGTCTCGAAGATCGCGCAGGGGGAGGAGGCCGCCATCGATATGGGCAAGGGCGAGATCACCTTGTCCAACGGCGAGAGGCTGAGCTTCGTGCCCCTCCCGGACTTCCTTCTGAAGATACTGCAGGAGGGTGGATTGGTGCCATATACGCAGAAGAGGCTGCGAGAGGGGCGATGAGAGCACGAGGGCTTTCCAGGCGCCATGCTGGCATCATCAGATATGAGGCCTTGGACCAATGCTTCAAGTGCAAAAAGCTTATAAGTAACCCGTTGATTAGGGGCTTTACCCCCTTATGGTGATTGTATGAAGAAGTACACCAGGTTCGAGAAGGCTCGCATCATTGGTGCCAGGGCTCTCCAAATATCTCTCGGTGCACCAGTCCTCATCGATATACCAGAGGGTACTATCGACCCTATCGAGATCGCTCGCACGGAGTTCGATAGACACGTCATACCCATCGATGTCAAGAGGGATTAATGGAAGGGTTGCTGATGAGCGAAGAGACTAAAGTGGATTTGCTTGTACCAGAGGATGTTTACCTTACTTCCGGCGTTCATATAGGCACGCAGCAGAAGAGCGCCGACATGAAGCAGTTCATATTCAAGGTGCGGTCGGACGGACTGTACGTCTTGGATGTGAAGCAGACCGACGCGCGCATCCGCGCCGCAGCCAAGTTCCTGTCCCACTATATCCCGGACAGGATAATGGTGGTATCGGCCCGTCAGTATGGCCAGAAGCCGGTGAAGATGTTCACCAGCATCACCGGGGCCATGACCACCAAGGAAGGAAGGTTCATCCCTGGATCGCTCACCAACCCCCGGCTTCCGCAGTACACCGAGCCCGAGGTCCTGGTCGTCACCGACCCCGCGGCGGACCAGCAGGCCATGGCGGAAGCGATGAACGTTGGCATCCCCATCATCGCGCTCTGTGATGCCAACAATGAGACCCGTAACGTGGACCTGGTCGTCCCGACCAACAACAAGGGCCGCCGTGCGCTCGCATGCGTCTACTGGCTCCTCACCCGTGAGATACTCAAGGAGAAGGGTGTCATCGTCAAGGACGAGGAGTTCACCAAGACCATCGACGACTTCGAAGCCTCCTTGTAAGCGTGGAAACCCCTTCAGCAAAACTCTTTAACTACCATTTCTCTTGTTTTTCTCGGTCAAGATGCGCTATCCCGCCGTTGCCGGCAAGTTCTACTCCTCCAAGGAGAAGGCGCTCAGGGAGCAGATCGAAGAGTCGTTCCAGGGTCCCCTCGGCCCGGGCAGCGTCCCCTCCCTGGGCAAGTCCAGGGGTGGGATCGTGGGGGCGGTGGTGCCGCATGCGGGCTACATGTACTCCGGCCCGGTGGCGGCGCACGTGTACGGGAAGATGGCTGAGGAGGGCTTCCCGGAGACCTTCGTCATCATCGGACCCAACCATCATGGGATGGGGAGTGGCGTGGCCATGACCTCGGAGGACTTCATAACGCCCTTGGGGACGTGCCAGGTGGACAAAGAGCTCGCCAAGAGCCTGAAGGGCTGGGTGGACGAGGACCCCCTGGCCCATCAGCACGAGCATTCCATCGAGGTGCAGGTGCCCTTCATCCAATATTTCTCCAAGGAGGTGAAGTTACTCCCCATCTGCATGGCCTTCCAGGATTTCGAGACGGCCAAGGAGCTGGGGAGGCGGCTGAGGAAGGCCTGCGAGGGGAAGGACGTGATAGTGATAGCATCCACTGACTTCTCTCATTATGTCCCGAGGCATTTCGCTGAGACGCAGGACAGGGGCGTCATCGATAAGATATTGGCCCTCGACCCGCAGGGCGTGGAGAGCGTGGTCATGGCCAAGGACGTCTCCATGTGCGGCTACGGCCCGGTCATGGCCATGCTGGAAGCGGTGCAAGGCAGGAAGGCCGAGCTCCTGAAGTACGCCACTTCCGGGGACGTGCACCCCGCGCCGGAAGTGGTGGGGTATGCGGGCATAGTTGTAAGAAGGTGAGTTCAGGGCATTTTACGGGAGCGCGTAATCTTATGTATACCGCTTCATCGATACTCGACCTCTAAATCAAAGCCCAAGGAGAGGATGCAAGCGCAGCGAGATCTTGGTGTCAACCCGAACGGCGCCTCCAACACGCAGCATCAAGAACCACCGTCGAGGTCCGTGGCCATGGCGCGCATCGCTGAGAGCGTTAAGCAGAGGGATGCCACCGATGAGATCGTCAAAGGCTGGTGGAACTACCTTCCCTTCGGAGCGGTGGCCGCTGGTCTGGTCGTGGCCGCGCTCTTCTACTCTTACATGCCCACCTTGAGCGGCCTAATCCTGGCACTCTTCTTCATGTTCACTTTGGGATTCGCCCTGGTGGCGATCCTGAATTATAAGCTGGTTCGAAGGTTGAACGAGCACCGCAAGAGGGAGACGACTTTGCGCACTGGCCTCATCGAGTACATCCGGGCCATGGGCCATGAGAGGGGACAGGAGGCGCAGGTCATTTCTGAGATATCTGCCATGGAGAGTATTGACCTGGAATGCCTTGACAATGAAAGACCATTCAGCGTGATGGCTACGCCCATGACCGCACTGCCTTTGATAGGCTTTGCCTTCGAGTACTACTCACTTCGCGCGGCCACTGTTCCTGCATACATGCACGACAAGCGTTGGCAATTACTGATGCAGCAGCTGCGGTCCGCGAGCGACAAGCTCGGCATCGATCCCATCTTCTCGGCATCTAAGCCGCTGCCCCTGCGCCCCTTCCCGCTCTATCTCATACTCTCCCTGCTATTCTTCCCTTTCCTGGCCTATTGGTATTACGTCCTAATCATGGACATGAATGGGCACCTAAAAGCGCAGTGGGTTGTCGAGGACAACCTTCTGTCCAGATTGATTTAGGTTCTCGTAAGAGGACAGCAAGCGAGTGGAATATATTACGGTCGAGCATATAGGGATGGATTCAAGGAGAACAGAAGCCCATGGCTGACACTTCGAAACCAATCAATTTCTGTCTTCGCTGTGGCGAGACCCTGCAAGCGGGCATTGCATTCTGCCCCAAATGCGGCTATCCTATTCCCGGCTCAGGAGCGGTCGCGCAGCAGGCCTACCCGCAGCAGCCCTATGCTCAACCATACAACGCCCAACCCCCGGTCCCGACCAAGCGCCCCCTCTATGCAGGTATCCTCCTCATTCTCTCGGGCCTGGTGGCGTTCGCGGTCGCAACCACCGTCTTCACCATGTCGGATTCAATCATCCAGTCAATCACCGACCAACTGGGTCAATCCGTACCAGGTGTGCAGAATATTATCAACGTGATGATTGCCATCGGCATCCTGATCGGTTCGATGGCCATCATCGGCGGCTATTGCGCCTTGAAGCGGAAGTGGTACCTCTTGGCCGTCATTGGGGGCGTCTTCGGCCTCTTCACCTTGGGGGTCTTCTTCGTGGAGGGCAGTATAATGGGGCTGATCGGTCTGATACTGATCCTGATGTCCCGGAACGAGTTCCATTGACGGTTCAGATGCGTTTCATTCTGCCTAAAACCGGTTCATAGATCAGGCCCTTGTCCAGCAGGGAGTTCGTGACCTCCTCCAGGGCGGTCTTGTCCATGCCCATGCGCTTCACTTCGTCCACGATCTCGTCCCAGGGAGCGCCCTTGCCGGCCTTGTCCAGCTTGGTTATTATGGTCAGGACCTTATCCTCCTTCTCCTCGTCCGCGGCCTCGGCCGCCTCCTCGTCCTCTATCTCCTCCGGCCTCTGGGACGTTTCCGCGGGCATCTCCGCCTCTATCTCCGACTGGTACTCGGGGAGCAGGAACTTGAGCGCGTCCACGACCATGGCCCGGTAACGTCCCAAATCCACATCTTGGTAGTGCGCCAGGGCCTTGACCACGCCTTCGGCCAGAAGAGGGGAGTGGCCCAGCTTGACCAGCTCGTCGACCGTGGGGGCGGCCATCTCCTTGGCGTCGGCCACGGCCTCGATCCGCCTTAGCGTGGCCTTGCAGGTCTCCAGGACCCAATGGTCCCGCTCCCTGGCCTCCACTATGCGCACCCTCTCCGGACGGATGGAAACGTACATCGTCCCCTCCTCTGGCGAATAGGTGCGGGTCTTGCCCACCACGGCGACGAACGCCGGAGGTTCGATCTTGGAGAGCGCCGCGGTCGCCTCGGGCTGGTACTGCCCCGATGAGATGTAGAAGTTGCCCGTCGGGTCCTGGAGGCGGCCGCGCCACAGCGGCTCGTCCCCGGTCCCGATGTTGTCCAGATCCGTCAGGACCCCGACCAGGAATACGCGGTTGACCATCGCGCCCAAGGGCGAGACGATGTAGGAGGGCGCCCGTTCGCCCTCCCCCTTGATCTCCAGCCTCGAGCTATTATACTCCGCGGCGAAGACGCGCCAGGCCACCTCGCGCCCGATCATTGCGACCCCTCCAGCTCGGAGAGGAGGTTGGCGGCCTCGCCCCTTACCTCGGGGACGAACATGCGCGCCTCGGAGACGATCATCATCAGGCCGTAGTCGTCGCTTATGACGTTGCCCCGCACCTCGATGGGCTTAGCCAGGAGGCGCTCCTCCACCTTCTCCTTGACCACCTCGGGGTCCATGGCCTCCCGGGCGTCCTTGATGGCCTGCTCCAGGGTGATGCCCACCAGCGCCTCGGTGATCTCCTTGTTGAGCACGGCGGTGATGGCACCAGCGCCATCGTCCACCACGGCTTTGATCCTAAGGTCGTATTGCCCCTCCACCTTCCCATGCAGGCGGCAGAGCTTGTTCTGTACCAAGCGGTTGCACTGCGGGCACCTCTGGATCAGGCCGCTGCCCTTCTTCACGTCCACCACGACGCCGGCGACCACCACGTCATAAGCGCCGCCGACCATCTCCAGCTCGCCGATGCTCCTGGGCCTGGGCTTGGACAGGTCCACGTCCGCGGGGAAATGCCCCTTCACCCTCTGCACGTCCGCCCTCTCTCCGAAGTTGAGCTGAGGTATCCCACGCCAGGAGCGCACATATCCCCCCCTTATCTGCACTACCTCGTCCTTGATCAGATTGAAATCATGCCACGACGAAAACTGCACCCGTCCGGTCTCGTCGGCCACAGTGCCGGAGTAGACCGTCTTGGGGCCTTCCTGGGTCTCGATCTTGCGCGTCTCCACTTGGAGCACCTTGACGGTGATGGTGACGCTGTTCATGCCCTCCTGCAGGTCTGAGACCTTCGCCGTGGTCGGTCCGTAGATCGGGACGTCCATGCCCTCGGGCAGCTTCACCGCATCCTGCGGTTGCGTCTCGATCGTCGCCCTGGTCCCCAGATTGAGCTGGGGCTTGCCATTCCATTCCTTGGTGTAGGCGTTACGCACGAGGAGCACCTGCCCCCTCTCCAGCTGGAAGCGGTCGGCGTCCCATGCCGTATAGGCCATGGAGCCGCTCTCATCGGCCATGAGGCCATAGATCAAAGTCTTGACCTCCCCGTTCTGCTCGATGTCCTTGCGGTTCGCCGATAGGACCTTCACCAGGAGGTCCACGCTCTGTTCCGCGCCCGCGAGCTCGGACAGCTTCTTCTGCACTCCCTTGCTGAGGGCGTTCGGGTCCCCTCCCAGCTTGCGCACCACCGAGCGCTTCGCCGTCTCCAACGAGACCCGATACAGGTTCAGGTAGGTATCCAGCTCCTTGGCGATCTGCTCTTCGCTCACCTTGTTTCCGAGCACCCGGGAAATCTCTGCTACGTGGGGTGCGAGCTCTTGCTTCTCCATGGTTAAACCTCGTGGGCACTAGTCCCGGCATTCCTAATCAGCCTATGCCTTAAAAGCATGATACCAGGGGTCCTCGAAACTGCCTCTGGTACATAAAAAGGCGGGAAGGGGGAAAAGGGGTCGAGGGTCGACCTCACTCGGTGAAGGTCTCGCCTCTCTCGTAGTTCTCTTTCAGGTGCTTGATGATCAGGTCGCGGTTGCGGCGCAGGTGGCTCTCGTACCAGACCTTGACCACGTCGCCCATCTTCTCGTGCAGCTTGCCCATCTCCGCCTTGCTGACCGGCGAATCGTAGACCACGAACTGGGCGAAGATGCGCTTCCAGCCAGCGTACTTGTAGTAGTGCTCGCCCTCGCAGTACTCGAATATCATGCGGATGTGCGGGGTCGAGTCCACGGAGTAGTACCAGACCTTGAGGGAATCTCCCATCCTGCCCTGGTCGGTGGTGCGGTCCACCAGCTGCAGGCTGTTCACCGCGGCGAAGTTGAAGCCATCCTTGAAGTGCCAGACGTCTGGATACACCTCGAACACAGCGAAGGTCTCGTGTGACGGCTCCATAGTCATATTGACGTTGATCCTACCGAAGCGCATGAAGATCTTCCAGATGTCCTCGATGAGGGTCTTGTTGAGCATACGCTTCTGATTGTTCATCTCGGCCAGGTCATTGCTGATGGCCTCGGTCTGCTTTTGGAGCTCAGCGTCCAGCTCCGCAAACCAGTCCTTGCTCTCACCCATGGTTAAAATCCCCTTCCGATTACTGAATGGAGATTATCCCACTTCGACCATAAAAAGATTGCTGACCCGGGAGCGATGCTGGATGCTCCCTCTCCACCCGAGGCTCCCCACACATTATCATTTCCCCATCGAGAAAGACAAAGATTTTTCTGCCAATGCCTTCATGCGCTGCCGATGGACATATTCACGGAGTTCCTGCGATCGCTAGCGGACAGCCCGTTGGAATATGCCATCGTCCTGTACCTCTATTCCATAGCCACGGCCGTATTCCTGCCCATACCAGTGGAGTTCGGTCTGTTCCTGGCTCCATCGTTGGGCGTGCTCACCAAATCGGTCATAGTGGGGGCGGGGAAGGCCACGGGCAGCCTCATGGTCTTCTATCTGGGCCTAAAGGTGGAGAAGGGTATCCGCGCCTGGTCCCGTCATATCCGTTTCTTCGCCTGGTTCGTGGACGTGATGGAGAAGTTCGTGGCCAAGACCCAGTACCTGGGGCTCTACACCCTCCTCAGCATACCCATAATGCCCGACACCCTCCCCATCTACCTCTTCTCCCTCTTCAACAAGGAAGAGGTCCTGACGCCCAACTACTTCGCCTTGGTGAACTTCCTGGCCGCCATCAACCGCTGCATGATCGTCTTCTTCCTGGCGGTCTATCTGGGCATCTACGTGGTATGAGGGGCTCAAGGACACATGCTGGCCGTGGGCAAATGGTAATGTTTATATCACCGATGCGAATACAACGATATGGTCCAAAAGGACAAGATCCTCAAGATTCTCGAGGAATACGACCGGGACAAGATCACTATCGCCACCCTGTGCTCGCATTCTTCCATGCAGATTTTCAACGGCGCCCGCAAGGAGGGGTTCCGCACCCTGGGGATCACAGTCACTCAGAACACCAAGTTCTATGACGCCTTCCCGCTGGCCAAACCTGACGAGATCCTGCGCTACTCCACCTACCAGGAGATGCTGGATAAGACCGACGAGTTGCTGGCGCGGAACGTGGTCATCATCCCCCATGGCTCCTTCGTGGAGTACCTCGGCTCCAAGCGCTTCGAGTCCATGGCCGTGCCCACCTTCGGCAACCGCGAGGTCCTCGGCTGGGAATCGGACCGGGACAAGATGCGCGAATGGCTGGAATCCGCCGGCATCGAGATGCCAGCCAGGGTGGAGGATGCCAAGAAGATCGACCGCCCCGTGCTCATCAAGTACCATGGCGCCAAAGGAGGTAGGGGCTTCTTCATCGCCAAGGACTACCCCGAGTTCAAGATGGGCATCGATCTTTCGCAGCCTTACACCATCCAGGAGTATATCCTTGGCACGAGGTACTACCTGCATTTCTTCAATTCGCTCATCAAGCAGGAGGGCTACAAGGTGGACAACAGCACCCTCGAGCTGCTCTCCATGGACCGGCGAGATGAGAGCAACATCGATGAGATGTACAAGCTCGGCGCCTCGGAGGAGCTGAAGCGCCTGGGGTACTTCCCTTCCTTCGTTGTAACCGGCAACGTCCCCGTGGTCATCCGCGAATCGTTGCTGCCCAAGGTCTTCGAGATGGGAGAGCGCGTGGTGCGACGCGCGAACCAGCTGTTCGGCGGCATGATCGGCCCCTTCTGCCTGGAGACCATCGTGACCGACCAGCTGCAGTTCAAGGTGTTCGAGATATCGTCACGCATCGTGGCCGGGAGCAACCCCTTCGTCTCGGGATCGCCCTACTCCGACCTGATCGAGGCGGAGATGTCGACCGGCCGCCGCATCGCGCGGGAGATCCGGATGGGCCTCGACCTGGACATGATGGACAAGATCATATCATGATCTCGCTCATCCTGGCGGACACGGAGCTGGAACGGGTTCCGAGCATCTGCACCGAGGGCGAAGGCATGCCCCGGGTATGCAACGTGAAGGACGAGCAGTTGCGCGGGATACTGATCCTGGACAGCTACATCCATCATCACATCGTCCAGGGGATGGAGGGGGCGGAGCGGAGAGGGAGGCCGGACATCGTCCATTCCTTCCTGGTGCTGGCGCAGAACTCCCGCGCCTGCCGTCAGGGCAAGCTCAGATGCTACGTGCACACCCGTGCGGACGAGACGATAGTCGTCGGGCCCCGATTCCAGGTGGAGCAGAACTACATGGCCTTCCTGCAAGGCATGAGCGAGCTGATCTTGAAGGGCGCCGTAGGGGCGGGGGAGGAGGGCATGATCCTGAGGGAAGAGGTGACGTTGAAGCTCCTCCTCCATGAGCTGATGCCGGACATGGTCGTGGCCCTGACGCCTTCGGGGAAGCGGCTGGACCTGAAGGGTTTGCTGGAGGGCTCGCGGAAGAAGCACATCGCCGTCATAATCGGAGGGTTCCCGGAGGGGGACTATCGCAGCCCCGTATACGAGATGGCGGAAATCAAGGTGTCCCTGGACGAAGAGCTTCTCACCGTCCCGGACGTGACCGCCCAGGTCCTCGCCTCGATCCCGTGATTACCAGCCGCGCTCCTGCAAGCGCTGCTCGGGCTTGATGGTGGAGATCTCGATGCCCTTCATCGCCTCGCCCAAGCCCTTGGAGACCTCTGCCAGGACGGCGGGGTCATCGAAGTTGGTCACGGCCTCGACGATGGCGCGGGCCCGCTCCTCGGGGTTGTCGGCCTTGAAGATGCCCGAGCCCACGAAGACGCCATCGGACCCTAGCTGCATCATCATGGCCGCGTCCGCGGGCGTGGCGATGCCCCCCGCGGCGAAGTTGATGACCGGGAGCCTCTGGAGCTCAGCGACCTCCTTCACCAGATAAAGGGGCGCCTCTATCTTGCGGGCGATGGACAGGAGCTCCTCCGATTCCTTGCCCTTCAGCTCGCGCACCTGGGACATGATCACGCGCTGGTGCCTCACGGCCTCGATGACGTTGCCGGTGCCGGCCTCACCCTTGGTGCGGATCATGGCCGCGCCCTCATCAATGCGCCGCAAAGCCTCGCCCAGGTCCTTCGCGCCGCAGACGAAGGGGATGCGGAACTTGCGCTTGTCCACGTGATAGAAGGGGTCCGCGGGCGTGAGCACCTCGGACTCGTCGATCATGTCCACGGCCAGGGACTCCAGGATCTGTGCCTCCACGAAGTGGCCGATCCGGCACTTGGCCATCACCGGTATGGTGACGATGTCCATGATCTCCTGTATCTTGACCGGGTCGGCCATTCTCGCCACGCCGCCCTGCGCTCGGATATCGGCAGGGACACGCTCCAAAGCCATTACGGCCACTGCCCCGGCGTCCTCGGCGATCCCGGCCTGCTCGGCGTTGGTGACGTCCATGACCACCCCGCCCTGTTGCATCTTGGCGAACCCTCTCTTAACCAGCTCGGTCCCGAAGCGGAGCTTTGTCATGTCCAGTTCGAAAGGCATTTGTGCTCACCGTCTGCTCTAATACCCACCTTTTATTTGAACCTTGCATGAAATGCATTTATTAGTACTTTATTGTACAAAAAGTATCATCAACATACATCCGACTCTAGCCAGACGCAAGTCTGCAAAGTCTAAAATACGCTCTTGGGCATCGCCTGGGTGATGGTAGCTGAGCGCATGTCGAGGGTGCCGGAATCCGGCACCGTGCGGATATCCAACCTGGTCAGCAAGCTCAAGGGAGAGGGCGTGGATATCATCTCCTTCTCCGTGGGAGAGCCGGACTTCCCCACCCCGGACAACATCACCCAGGCCGCCATCCGTGCCCTGCAGGCACATTTCACGCATTACACTCCATCGGCCGGCATCCCAGAGCTGCGCAAGGCGGTGGCCGAGAAGTCCCGCAAGGAGAACGGGATTCCATGCAGCGAGCAGCATGTGATCATCACGCCCACCAAGCACGCGCTCTTCATGGCCTTCCTGGCCATGGTGGATGTCGGGGACGAGGTCATCCTACCTGACCCTTCCTGGGGGACCTTCGAGGCCTGTGTGCGCCTGGCCGGGGGGATACCCAAGTATGTGACACTGAAGGCCGACGAGGACTACCGGATGCTGCCCGAGGGGGTGGCGGAGGCCATCACTCCCAAGACCCGTATGATCCTGAGCAACTCCCCCTCGAACCCGCTGGGCTCGGTGCTGGAGAAGGGCGACGTCAAGGGCATCGCTGACCTGGCCAAGGACCACGACCTCCTCGTGCTCTCGGACGAGACGTATGAGAAGATCATCTTCGAGGGGGAGCATCATTCCTTCGCCTCCCAGCCGGACATGTTCGAGCGCACGATAACCGTCAACGGGTTCTCCAAGACCTACGCCATGACCGGATGGCGCCTGGGCTGGGTCATAGCACCCAACGACATCACCAAGGAGATAAACAAGCTGCAGACCCAATCCATCACCAATGCCACGTCCTTCGCCCAGGTGGCGGGCGTGGAGGCGCTGCGCGGCCCACAGGATTCCGTCAAAGTCATGCTGGACGAGTTCAAGGCCCGGCGCGAGCTGGTCTACGAGTACCTCCACGACATCCCCCAGCTCCATTGCCCCAAGCCCAAGGGCGCCTTCTACATGTTCCCCAGGTACACCGTGAGAATGAACTCCGAGGACCTGACGATGCACCTGCTGAAGGAGGCGCATGTGGCCGTGACCCCCGGCTCCACCTTCGGGCCGGCCGGCGAGGGTCATATCAGAATCTCGTACGCCGCCAGCCGCCAGGACCTGGAAGAGGGCTTGGGGCGCATGAAACGGGCGCTCGCCAGATTATGACCTACCTCTCTTCCGGAATGAGCATGTTGGGGATGGCGTCCTCGATGGGATAATCGATCCTGCACTTGTTGCAAGTGATGGTGCCCTCGAGCACCTCGCCCTTCTCCTCCTTCGTGACCTTCAGGTCCAGCGGGTGGTGCTTGCACTTCGGGCAGGCGAGGATATCCATCAACGACTTCTTCATCGCTCCGTCATGAATGGCATCTGTGATTAATGTTGCCCCTTGCGCCAATGCTTCTTTAGAGCCATCCCCCGGAATACTTCTGCCGAGGGCCTGAAGATGACCACGGAGCCGCCCTCGAACGAGCTGGCCTGGCCACTCGAAGCGTTAATATCTGGCGTGGTGCATCGAGGTGGCATGCTCAAGGTAGGGGTCATCGGCGTGGGCTCGATGGGTCAGAACCACGCGCGCATCTATTCCGAGATCGCCGATCTGGCGGGAGTGTACGACGTCGACCGGGCCCAGTGCAAGAAGGTCGCGGGCAGGTTCGGCGCCAAGGCCTTCGATTCCATTGAGAGCATGCTCTCCCAGGTGGAGGCGGTGAGCATCTGCACCATCACCACCACGCATCAAGACGTCGCGAGCAGGGCCATAAAGGCCGGCCGCCACCTCCTGGTGGAGAAGCCCTTCACTGGCACTTCGAAGCAGGCGGAGGAAGTGTGCAGGATGGCGGAGAAGGAGGGCGTCACCCTGGCCGCCGGGTTCGTGGAGCGCCATAATCCTGTGGTGGGGGTGGCGAGGGAGGCCCTCCAAGCAGGTAGGTTCGGGAGGGCCATATCCTTCGCCTCCCGCCGGGTGTCCTCCTTCCCGTCCCGCATCAGGGACGTGGGCGTGATCATGGACCTGGGCATCCATGATGTGGACGTGTTGCGCTACATGACCAACGACGAGGCCAGGTCGATCTTCACCTTGGGTGGGAAGTTCAACAACCCCACCTTCGAGGACCACGCCAACATGCTCATCGAGATGCGCAGCGGCCTGGAGGCCTACCTGGAGGTAAATTGGCTCACCCCCATGAAGGTGCGCAAGGTCTCCCTCACCTGCAGCGGGGGGTTCGTGCAGCTGGACTACATGGACCAGAGCATGGAGTTCTCCTCCTCGGTGATCAAGGACTTCGACGCGGCGGACGCCTTCCGCGTGCCTCTGGAGTATGACGTCAGGCGCATCTCCGTCAAGAAGGAGGAACCCTTGAAGCTCGAGCTCGAGGACTTCCTGAGGGCCGCCGCCAGCTCCTCCAGGCCCTGCGCTAGCGGCAGGGACGCCCTGGCCGACCTGCGCCTCTGCGAGGCCGCCACGTCCTCCCTGCGGGCCGGGCAGAAGGTAGCCGTGGAGGATTGAGCGGATGAAGGTCATAGACCTGAGGAGCGACACCGTCACCCTTCCGACCAAGGAGATGATGGACGCGATCGTCTCCGCGGAGCTGGGGGACGACGTCTCCCGGGAGGACCCGACGGTCAACAAGCTGGAGGAGATGGCCGCCGAACGCTTCGGAAAGGAATCGGCCTTGTTGGTCCCCAGCGGGACGGCGGGCAACCTCATATCGGTGCTGACCCATTGCCGCCACGGCGACGAGGTCTACTGCGAGGCCGAGGCCCATATCTATTTCTACGAGGTGGGAGGGCTGTGCTCCATAGCCGGGGCGGTGCCCCGCCTCATCAAGGGGACGAGGGGCGTGTTCACGGGCGAGCAGCTGGAGACGAGCTTCCGCGGGCGGGAGCTGCATTTCCCCAACCCCGCCCTGGTATGCATCGAGAACACGCACAATCGTGCGGGAGGTTGCTGCTGGACCCCTGGGCAGGTGGAGGAGGTCTCCAAGGCCACGAGGGACCGCGGCATGAAGCTGCACATCGACGGCGCGCGCATCTTCAATGCCTGCGTGGCCTTGGACGTGGGGCCAGAGGAGTACGCGAGGCACGCCGATAGCATCACCTTCTGCCTCTCCAAAGGGCTGTCTTGCCCGATCGGTTCGGTCATGGTGGGAGACAAGGAGTTCATCGACCATGCCAGGAAGAACAGGAAGGTCCTCGGAGGGGGGATGAGGCAGGCGGGCGTCATCGCCGCGCCGGGCATCATCGCCCTGCAGAGGATGGTCCCCCGGCTCAAGGAGGATCACGACAACGCCAAGCTCCTGGCGAAAGGGCTGGTCGAGAAGGGGCTGAGGATTGACATGGGCACGGTCCAGACCAACATCGTGGTGGCGGACGTCTCCCCCAAGCTCTGCTCCGAATACGTCGCCCGGGCCAAGAAGGGCGGCGTCCTCTGTTCCAGCTTCGGCAGGAACCTGGTGCGCTTCGTCACCCACTATGGCATAGGGGGGGAGGACATCGAGGAAGCTCTGGAGCGCCTAGTATAATCAATGCTTCTTCCCTACGCCCCGATAATGGAAGCCCAGGTCGACGAGCCTCGGGCCATCGAAGAGGTTGCGCCCGTCTACGACGATCAGCGTCCGCATGACATCCTTGGCCACCTCCATGTCCATCCCCCTGTAGGCGGAATGGTCGGTGACGAATATGGCGCAATCAGATCCAAGCAGCGCCCTTCTCAGGTCCCTCTCCACCGGCACCTTGTACCGCTCGACCACGAAGGGGTCGTGCACTATCACATCCGCCCCCCGCTCCAGGAAATGGTCGACTATGACCTTCGATGGCGAGTTCCTGGTGTCGTCCGAGTCCCTGAGGAAGGCCAGCCCCATGACGCTGATGCGCGCGTCCTTCAGGGGGCGGTCCGCCTCCAGAAGGGCCTCCTCTGCCAGCAAGGCGGTGTGCAGGGGCATGGACTCGTTGACCTCCCTTGCCCCGGGGATGATCCTCATCTCCTCCTGGTCGACCGAGCTGAGCAGGAGCCAGGAGTCCTTGGGGAGGCAATGCCCCCCCACCCCTGCCCCAGGTATGTGCATGTCCCTGAAAGGGCAGGTGTTGACCAGCCGCCGCACCTCGAAGGCGTCAGCTCCCAGCTGCTCGCAGATGAGGGCCACCTCGTTGGCGAAGGCGATCTGCACGTCGCGATAGGCGTTCTCCGCGGTCTTGGAGATCTCCGTTGAGAGAAGGTCCGAGGAGAAGAGCTCGGCCTTGATGATCTTGGAATAATAGTGCTTCGCCCGCTCCACCGATCCCTGATCGATGCCCCCGAGGACGCGCGAGTAGTTACGCATGTTGTACAGAAGGCGGCCAGGCATGACCCTCTCCGGGCAATGCACCACGGAGAAGTCCTCCCCCGCCCTCATCCCGCTGCCCTTCTCGAGCAGGGGTATGACGATGCCGTGCATCGTCCCGGGAGGTAAGGTGGACTCGATGACCACCAGGCTGCCTCGCCGCATCACCTTCCCGATATCGGCCGAGACGGAGCGCAGCACGTCCAATCTCGGTCTCCTGTCCGATCCTATGGGCGTGTCCACGCAAACGAAGTAGGCGTCGGCCCCGCTGCACTCCTGCATGTCCGTGGTGGCCCGGAGCATGCCGCTGGAGACCACCTTGCCCAGGAGCTCCTCCAGCCCCGGCTCCTTGCCCGCGATGGGAGATCTCCCTGAGTTGATGGTCTGCACGCGCTGGCCATCGACGTCCCTGCCTATGGTCTGGAAGCCTGCCTCCGCCAGGACGCAGGCCAGGGGAAGGCCGACGTACCCCACGCCGACCACGGCCACTTTCTCTGGCGGCATCGGCGCTCAAATCGCGAGCGCGAATTTAACTCTATCCATCCCCAGGAATGGTAAGATATCTTCGAGGGCCAATGCGGACCTTCAAATCCCCGTGGGGATGAACCTGGCGGAGACTTAGCTGGGGCGTGTTCAAACCCCTTCCCCGAGTCCACTTTTATTCGAATGGCTAGTGGGGTTCCCGTCGCACCAGCAAAGGTTTATATGGCGAGGCTCTTGATACGGGTGAGTCCTGCCAATCCGTATCATGCCTGGCCTCCTGGCCAAGGCTCGCTGTTTCGGGCGGCCGGACCATCTTCCGTCAATGCCCCTGGAGGAATATTCGTGAGCAACAGGTTGTTTACCGTCGGGCCTGTCGAGGTCTTCGAGGACACGATGCGGGCCATGAGCCAGCCGATGATGATCCACCGTGGTCAGAGGTACGCCAGCCTGCAACATGGAATAGTGGAGAAGCTTCACAAGGTCCTGGACACGGACATGCATATCTTCCTCATGCCCGCCTCCGCCACCGGGTTCCTCGAGTCCTGCGTGCGCTGCGGGGTGCATGAGCGCATGATGTCCCTGACCAATGGCTCCTTCGGTGACAGATGGGCCGCCATCGGCACCGCCTGCGGCCGGCAGGTGAAGAAGGTGGAGGTCCCCTGGGGCAAGGCCATCCGCTGCGTGGACGTCGCGGGCAAGCTCGAACCCACCACGGAGGCGGTGACCGTGGTCTCCAACGAGAGTTCCACCGGGGTCTTGAACCCCACCAAGGAGCTGGCGCGGCTCTTCAAGGCCGAGGCGGACCCCATGGTCTTCGTGGACGGCGTGACGTCGGTGGGAGCCGTGGACCTCAAGCTGAAGGAGATGGAGATCGACGCGCTGGTGTTCGGCTCGCAGAAGGCCCTGGCGCTTCCGCCTGGCCTGGCGATCATCTGCTGTTCGGACCGCCTGCTGAAGACGGCGGAGAAGGTCCAGGGCCGTGGATATTACCTCGACCTGCTGGAGTATAAGAAGGCGGCCGACAAAGACATGCCCATGACCACGCCCCCGGTATCCCTCATGTATGGCCTCGATTACCAGCTGGACAAGATGCTCAAGGAGGGCATGGCCAACAGGTACGCGAGGCACCGGGAGATGGCCGAGGCCGCCCGGGCCTGGGCGCAGAGGCGCTTCAAGCTCTATGCGGAGAAGGGGTACGAATCGGAGACGATAACCGTCGTCGATTCGGGGAAATTGGACTTCGCCCGCATGGACAAGGAGCTCAAGGCTAGGGGTTTCGAGATCTCTCCTGGCTATGGCAAGATCAAGGACTCGACCTTCCGCATCGGGCACATGGGAGATCTCACCATGAAGGACATGGGCGACCTGTTCAAGGCCATGGACGAGGCACTGGAGGCGATGGAATGAAGCTACTGGTCACGGACGAGCTCTCCAAGGAGGGCCTGGACGTCCTTACCAAGGGGTCAGGGCTGCAAGTGGACGTAAGGCCTGGCATTCCGCAGGAAGAGCTGATCAAGATCATAGGCGGGTATGAGGCGCTGATCATCCGCTCCGGCACCAAGGTGACCAAGGAGGTCATCGAGGCCGGGAAGAAGCTGCGGGTGGTCGGGCGAGCGGGCGTGGGCGTGGACAACGTGGACGTGGAGACCGCCACTCGCAAAGGCATCCTGGTCATGAACACCCCCATGGGGAACATCGTGTCCGCGGCGGAGCACACCATGGCCATGATGCTCACCCTGGTCCGCAAGATAGTCTGGGCGGACGCCTCCCTGAAAGGCGGGAAATGGGAGCGGGGCAAGTTCACCGGGACCGAGCTCAACGGCAAGACGCTGGGCATAGTCGGCGTGGGCCGGGTGGGCGCCGAGGTGGCCAAGAGGGCCAAGTCCTTCCAGATGAAGATGGTGGGATACGATCCCTTCCTCCCGCCCGAGGTGGCGGTGAAGCTGGGGGTTCGTCTGCTGCCCTTGGAGAAGGTCATCGAGGAGGCGGACGTCATCACCGTCCATGCGCCCCTGACGCCCAGCACCAAGCACATCCTGGGCAAGGAGCAGTTCAAGATGATGAAGCCCAACGTGTTGCTCGTCAACTGCGCCCGCGGCGGCATCGTGGACGAGGAGGCGCTGTACGAGGCGTTGAAGAACAAGCGCATAGCCGGCGCAGCCCTGGACGTCTTCGAGGCCGAACCCCCCAAGGGTTCCAAGCTCCTGGAGCTCGACAATATCGTCGTCACCCCGCACCTGGGCGCCAGTACTAAGGAGGCCCAGGAGAAGGTCTCCCTGGAGATGGCGGAGTGCGTTAAGGCCTTCCTCGTGGAGGGCAAGATATCCAACGCCGTCAACGCCCCATTGGGAAAGGCGGATTCCAAGGTCATGCCCTTCATCCCCTTGGCAGAAATGCTGGCCTCCTGCGCCTTCCAGCTGGTGGACGGGCCGGTCAAGAGGATCGAGACCGCCTTCTACGGAGAGCTCGCAGGTCTGGACACCAAGACGCTGACCACATCCGCCATCATAGGGGTCCTGAGCAACATCATCGGCGAGGAACAGGTCAACATAATCAATGCCGTCTCCATCGCCAAGGAGAAGGGCATCCAGGTATCCGAGACCAAGAGCGAGGACTCCCCCCGCTACGTGAACATGGTCGCGGTCCGGTTGCACTCCGACGGCATCCATCGCGAGGTGCGCGGAACGGTCTTCCCGGGGGCGCAGCCCAGGCTCCTGGGCATCGACGAGTACGACATCGATATGCCCATCGAGGGCGACTTCCTAATGACTAAGCACAACGACGTGCCCGGGATCATCGGCCGCGTCGGGACCGTGCTGGGCGACAACCACATCAATATCGCGCGCATGGGCGTGGGACGCGAGACGCGCGGGGGCATGGCGGTCATGCTGGTGGCAGTGGATGATATCGTCTCCAAGGAGGTCTTGGACTACATGCTCAAGCTCAAGGACTTCCGCGAGGCGCGCTTCATCCGTCTGTCGCAGATGAGGACCAAGGCCTACATCGTCTAGGATAGGAACGGTGCATGGGGTGCGATTCCTACTTATCTAATCGGTCCCATGCTCTTTTTCTACGTAAAATGGGCAAGTCGGAGCAACTGCGCCCTGTCTGGATGAGGGCCCATAAGGCCCTTATCATGAATGCTAGTGGGCCAATCTCTCACGCACGCTCCGCATCTTCTGTTCCATGGCATCCGATTGCCCCCCACGGTCATCGATGTCGATGTTGGTCACGACCCGATTGGACATGGATCGGACCTTGCTGTGGCATTCGCCTATGACCCTCATCACATCATCCCAATCGCCCTCGACCACCGTGGCCATGGGGGTGAGCTGGTATTTGAGCCCGCTCGCCTGCACGATCCGCAGGCATTCCGCTACGTACGAAGACAGGCTCTCCCCCTTACCTATGGGCACGACCTTGAACTGCGCGATCACGTTGCTCGCCTCGCACAAGCTTGGAACCTTCTCATAGAAAAATACTCACCTCGAACCACTTTCTCGATAGGAAACCAAGGTGCCAGAACGGCGAATCGGATTTAACAATCATTATCTTGTTCCGTACCAACCTTTATCTACTAGTTGTTGAATTGCGTAGTTCTAATCTACCTTGCGAAAGCGGGATAGTCATCTAAAGGGGGGCTTGAGTTTAGGTGATTTCAAAGAACGCTGCCATTAAAGGCAATGGTTTTACAAAGGGGCAGAAGGGAAACGGGAAGGCGTCCGCGCGATTGGAGATCGCTGAGGGCAACGGTGGCAATGGCCACGTCGAGACCATAGTTCTCAAGGAGAACGGCAAGGTCCTGACGCTGACGATCGACGACCTGACGCACGCCATCAAGACCAGCATCGACCACACCGGTATGCCGGAGGACCAGGCACGGGCCATGGCCCAGCACGTCATGAATTTCTTCGGTTATTCTGAGCGCATCATCGACAATATCTTGGAACCTGAGGACCGGGACGCCTTCTACATGCTCGAGGACACGGGCATCCTGACCACCGAGAGGGAGGAGACCACCCTTTACGACGGAAGGGAGTGGCGCATCCATTACTGGCTTTTCAAGAAGGACAGGATATTCGAGCTCATCTCCGGGAACGGACGCTGCAACGGTGGCTCCAATGGCCTAGATACCTGCTACGACGAGGTCCCGGACGAAGTTTGGCACCGCAACACCTGAGCCCCGTTACGACCTTCGTTGGGGGCCAGTTTCGGGCACCCCCGCGAAAGCGTATTCCCTCCAGCCTCGATTGTCCAGCGGATGGACCTCTTCCCATATGAGCCGAGGAAGCATCAGGCCGACCTCGTCGCTGCGGTCTCCTCCACCCTAAAGGCCGAAGGCCACATGGTGGTGGAGAGCGGCACCGGGACAGGGAAGACCGTGTGCGCGTTGGCGGCGGCTTTGCATATCGCCCTCTCACAGGGGAAGAAGGTCGCGTATCTGACGCGCACCAACTCGCAGCAGCGCCAGGTGCTGATGGAGCTGCGAAAGATCAATTCTATGAGGAAGGTCTTCGGCATGGGCGTGCAGGGGAGGCAGTCGACCTGTCCCCTATTCTTGCGCGATCCGGAACTGAGGCAGGGCAACGCCGAGGAGCTCTCACGGCTATGCTCCGAGAGGAAGAGGAGGTCCTTGGCCGGAAAGGAGGGGGGATGCCGCTTCTACGATGCCGTCCTCGTCTCCGACTTCGATAAGGTGCTCGAGCATTGCCAGCGCGAGCTGCCCACGGTCGAGGAGTTCGCGGATTACTGCGATTCCCTGGGGCTCTGCCCTTACGAGCTGGGAAAGGAGCTCCTGCCCTACGCCACGCTGGTCACGGCCCCCTACGCCTACTTCTTCGCCCCCTTCGTCCGCGACGCCTTCGTGGAGAGGATGAACGTGTCCCTGGCGGAGCTGATCATCGTGGTGGACGAGGCTCACAACCTTCCTGATTATGCCAGGGAGTCGCGCTCCCTCCAGCTCTCCCGCCTCTCCACCGACCTGGTCCTGAAGGAGCTGGACGATTACGGGGACCCGGAGGTGGTGGAAGGGATTAGCGTGCGTGACCTCGTGGAGAGGTTAAGGGCGCTCCTAGAGGAGGCGGTCAGGGAGTACGTGATCGAGGACGACGGACTCATACCCCCGGACCTGCTGTCCGCTGGCCTCATGGAGGCCTTCGCCATCACCTCCAGACAGCTGGGCATCGCGTGCAAGGCCATGATGACCCATGGCGAGATCGTCCGGGAGAGCAAGAAGGAGCAGGGGAGGCTGCCCCGCTCCTACATCTTCTCGTTGGGGGCGTTCCTGAATTTCTGGCTGAGGATGGACGAGGAGTGCTATGTCAAGCTCGTGGTGGGGGGAGAGAACCCCAAGTTCGAGGGCTATTGCCTGGACCCCTCGGTGGCCTGCGGCTTCTTCCACGAGTGCGCTGGCTCTCTGCATATGTCCGGGACGCTCATGCCCCTCTACGAGTACCGCGATTCGATAGGGCTGCCCGAAGGCACGATGCTCCGCACCTATCCCTCGCCCTTCGATCCCGAGAACAAGCGCATCTTCTACGTGGAGGACGTGACCACCAAGTTCGAGGACATGGCCCAGGACGACTCCATCGCGGGGAAGATCGAGGACCATGCGGTCAGATGCTGCAACGCCCTGGACCGGAACACGGTGGTCTTCTTCCCTTCCTATGGGCTCATGGACCGCTTCCTAGCGGACGGGGTCCTGGCCCGCATTCACAAGAAGGTGCACCTCGAGGAGCGGGGCATGCCCCAGTCGGAGCTGATGAGCACGGTGCAGAGCTTCAAGCTGCCCTCCTCCCAGGGGCAGGTGCTTTTCGCCGTGATGGGGGGGAGGATAAGCGAGGGCATCGACTTCCCTGACAAGGAGCTGCAGGCGGCCATCCTGGTGGGCATCCCCTACCCCAAGCCTACGGCCAAGCAGCGCGCCCTCCTGCACTATTGCGAGATGAAGTTCGGGCGGGGCTGGGAGTATACGGTCAAGGTGCCCGCCTCCCGCAAGATGCAGCAATCCATCGGCCGCCTGATCCGCACGGAGACGGACGTGGGCGCCGCCCTGATACTGGATAAGAGGGCCAAGCAGTTCGCGGACCGCATGGAACTGGTGCTGGCGGAGACCGTGCCCAACGACCTCCTGGCCTTCTTCAAGGCCCGAGAAGGGTAGCGAAAGATTCTATACCCATCTCTGGAATCCCGAAGGCAATGGACGTGCTGACCACCATAGCCATCGGCATATGGGTCTTCCTTCCGGCGCTCGTGCCCAATTCGGCCGCGGTGCTCTTCGGCGGCGGGACCCCGGTGGACATGGGCAAGAGCTGGAGGGGCAGGCGCATCCTGGGCGACGGCAAGACCTGGGGCGGTCTCATCGGCGGGACGCTCACTGGCGTCCTGGTCGGTCTGACGCAGCTCCTCGTGGCAGACCTGGCGGGTTCGCCCGACTACTTCGGCTTCGGGCCGATGCCTCAAGCTATGGGGGTGGTTTTCGCCCTCTCCCTCGGCTCCCTGCTGGGGGACATGGGTGGGGCCTTCCTCAAGAGGAGGATGGGATTGGAGCGCGGGGCCAAGGCCACGGGCCTGGACCAGTACGACTTCATGCTCGGGGCGGCGCTGCTGACTCTGGCGCTCTTCCCCTCCTGGTTCCTCTCCACGTACATAGAGGGCAACGGCATATTCGCCCTGATCGCCCTCATCATAATAGTGCCAGTGATACATCGCCTGGTCAACATCATCGGATTCAGAAGGGGACTGAAGAAGGAGCCCTGGTGACATGAGCAAGATGAGACTCAAGGAGGCGCTGAAGGAGTGCGGGGCGCTGATCTATGGGGATTTCACCCTCGCCTCTGGAAAGAAGAGCAGCTACTACATCGACATCAAGAAGGCGTCCACCGACCCCCACGTGCTGGCCGAGATCACGGAGGAGATGGCCAGCGCGCTCATCGCCAAGGAGGTCGTGGTCGACAGGATCGCCGGCGTGGTGCTGGGCTCCATCCCCTTGGCGGTGGCGCTCTCCCTGCGCACGGGCACGCCCTTCGTCATGGTGCGCAAGGAGAGGAAGGGCCATGGCACAGGGAAGTTGATCGAGGGCGCCCTGGCCCAGAACGACCGGGTGCTGGTGGTGGAGGACGTGGTGACGTCCGCGGGGTCCTCCATGGAGGCCATCGCCATATTGCGGGACGCGGGCGCCAAGGTGGACCTGGTCCTGACGGTCATAGACCGCCAGGAGGGAGGCGCGGAGAGGCTGCGGGAGATGGGCGTGGAGCTGATGCCGCTGCTGACCGCACAGGACGTGCTGAGGGATTGAGATGTTCCTGGACCTGGATTGCGATCTGTGCCGGCTGAGCGAGAAGAGGATCAAGGTCGTCGCCCCCTCGGGGGACGCGTATTCGCCAGTGGTCTTCGTGGGCGAGGCCCCGGGAGAGAAGGAGGACCTGTCCGGGCGGCCGTTCGTCGGGCGCGCGGGGAAGATGCTCGACCGCCTCTTGGCCGAGGAAGGGCTGCCGCGCCAGAGCATCATGGTCACCAACACCGTGAAATGCCGTCCCCCAGGTAACAGGAGGCCGAAGGCGGACGAGGTCCTGGCCTGCAGCCCCTATCTGGAGGACGACCTGCGAGGGAAGCAGCTCATCGTCTGCCTGGGGAAGACGGCGAGCGAGGGCCTCCTGCGCAACAAGATCACCATGAGGGATTCCGTGAACCAGGTGTTCACCATCGCCCTGGGCCGGGAGCGGATCGACCTCATACCGACCTATCATCCATCGGCGGCGCTGAGGAACCTTGAGGCGCGCGAGGGCCTGCGGGCGACGATCCGCTTGGTAAAGGAACGATTCCCCGAGCTCTAGAACCTCTTCTTCCACAGGAACTTGAAGTTCTTCCAGCCGTCCTTCCAGGAGGAGAGCTTGACCTCGCCCACCCTCTTGCGGTAGATGATGGGCACCTCCTTGGCACGGAGCTTGCGGAACGCCTCGATCTTGATCTCCTCGGAGAAGGGCATGCCGTCGTCCTTCAGCTCCAGCTGGGAAAGGCACTGCTTGCGGAAGACCCACATCCCGCTCTGCGAGTCGTGGAAGCGCACATGGAAGAGGACGCGGGAGGTCATGGTGAGAAGCTTGTTTCCGAAGCGGTGCATGCCGCTCATGGCCCCCTCCTCCATGTCCGCGAAGCGGTCGGTTGTGATAAAGTCCAGCTCCTCCGACACGAGCATGTCCGCCAGCTTGGGTATGTCCTCCGCCGGGTAGGTGCAGTCCGCGTCCAAGGTGGCGACTATCTCGCCGGTCGCGGCCTCGAACCCGGACTTGTAGGCGCGGCCATAGCCCCTGCGCGGCTCGTCCACCACCCTCGCTCCCTTAGAGGTCGCGATCTCGCGCGTCCTGTCCTTGGATATGTCCACGATTAGGACCTCATAATCGTACTTGCTGGCGCTCATGGTGGCGTTGATGGAGTCCATGACCGCGCCGATGGACGCTTCCTCGTTCATGGTGGGGATGACGACGCTGACCTTCAGGGGCGCACCAGCCTTTTTACGGGTAAATGCTGAGGGGATATAATAGCTCCTGAACCGGTTCACTTCGCCCGCATGTGCTTCTTGCCATAGGGGCCCTTGGCGTCGAAGAGCTTGAAGCCGATGTAACCCATGAACGCCACCACCAGCCTGGTGAAGGACCAGAAGGTCATCTTCTGGCGGACCATGCGCATGGGGTCGTAGCTGCCCCAGAGCCGGCCGTGCTTCAAGGTCAGCTGCTTCCGCCCCGCCCCGTTCCAGAATGCCTGCTTATAGAAACGATATACCGTCGCCTTGGTGCGATGGTAGACTATGGCGTCGGGGTTGTAGACGATGCTGAATCCCGCGTCCACCGCCCGGTAGTTGAGGTCGATGTCCTCGGCAGTGATGAACCAGGTGTCGAAGCCCCCGGCCTTCTCCAGGATCTCGCGCTTGAAGGCCTCGTTGCAGCTCGGGTAGGACAGGTCGATCCCCTTGTAGAAGAGCTCCACGCGGTCCAGCTCCTCCCAGGCCTTCAAGCCCATGTTAATGGTCTTGCCCGCCACGACCCCGTTGCCTTCCATTATGCTCTTGCGCAGCTCCTTGATCCAGAAGGGATTGGCGATGCAATCGCCCCCCGTGAAGGCGATGATGTCCCCCTTGGCCTGGGAGATGCCATAGTTGGTGCTGAGCCCCCTGGACCCCGGCTTGATGTACATCCTGACCACGTCAGGGTACTTCTGGACATACCTCTCCACGATCTCCCTGGTCCTGTCCCGCGAATGGGCATCGACCACCACGATCTCGATGGGGCCCTCCTGCGTTACCAGGGAGTCGAGGAGGTCGGCGATGTTCCTCTCCTCGTTCATGATGTTGAGGACGACACTGACAAGCATTTCATCCGCCTAATCCGTTGAACACATTAAAAGATGTCGAGGGCAGCCTCTCTACTGGAATTTCTCTATGACATCCGCGATCCTCTTCGATGCGCCAGGACTTCCAAATGGTCTGGTCCGCCCCCTTCGCCCTTGGAACGGGCGCGACGCCTCCAGCATTATCTTTGCCGGGTCCGCTCCTACCAATCTATTCATCCCTCCAGCTAAGGTCTCAGGCCATTCAGTCGTTTCGCGCATGGTTATGCACCTTACCCCGAGCAGGAAAGCCTCCTTTTGAATGCCACCGGAATCAGTGATGACGACCCTAGCCCCCATCATCAGGCGCACCATGTCTACGTAGCCAAGAGGATCTATGACCGTGACATTGGCCGGCATACCATCTAGCATGTCCAGGCTCACCAGTGCTTTCTTAGTACGGGGATGCGCAGGGAAGATGATTTTTTGATCGATTTTCGATAATGACTTAATAATCGCCCGTAAGCGTCCAGGGTCATCGGTGTTTTGTGGTCGATGCATGGTCATCGCCAGGTAACTCCTTGGCTCCAGCCCCAGAGCACACAAGACCCTCGAGGGGGTTTTGGCCGCCTCGCGCGCCTTCGACAAAGAGTCGACCATTACATCACCCACACGGTGCACTCCCTTCCTCACACCTTCCTTCCCAAGATTTGACACAGCCTGTTTGGTCGGGGTGAAGAGCAAATCTGATAGGTGGTCCGTGAGGACGCGGTTCACCTCTTCAGGCATGGTCCGGTCATAGGAACGGAGGCCTGCTTCGACGTGTGCCACCCTAATATTCAACTTGGCAGCTGCGAGCGCACCGGCTAGGGTTGAGTTGGTATCGCCGTAGACGAGGACCAGGTCCGGCTCTTCCTTGATGAGCACCTCCTCCGTGGCTGCAAGGGCCTTCCCCGTCTGGGCTCCATGGCTCCCTGACCCTATCCCCAGATTGTATTCCGGCTCGGGAATGTCCAGCTCCTCGAAGAAGACCCTGGACATCTCATAATCATAATGCTGGCCGGTGTGTATAAGCACCTCTTCATTGGCCCTCCGCAGCTCTTTGGAAAGAGGCGCGCACTTGATGAACTGGGGGCGGGCGCCCACAATGGTGGCTATCTTCACACACCTGGCATGTCCCTGCGGATATTTCTCGGTTATCATCTGGTTCCCCTGCTAAGGATGTCAAAAAACAGGTTCGCGGAACCCTGACTTTGAAACAAACTTTTAATTATTCCAGCGCCATGGGCAATGCCAGATGTGCGCGGATTCTCAACCACTCCGGTACAAGCTTTACGCCAAGCATTACTCGATCAACGATTGCGACATCGGAGAGGGGACGGTCGTCCGTGATTTCGTCAACCTCTATGGATGCAAGATCGGGCGGGACTGCAAGATCGCCGCCTTCGTGGAGATACAGCGCGGGGTGGTCATCGGAGACCGCTGTAAGGTCGAGGCATATGCCTTCATACCTTCCGGGGTCACGATAGAGGACGAGGTCTTCGTCGGCCCGCACGCCGTCTTCACCAACGACCTGCACCCTCGTGCTGTGGGCGACTGGGCGATCACGCCTACCCTGGTCGGGAAGGGCGCATCGATAGGCGCCAATGCCACCATCGTTTGTGGAGTGAAGATTGGGGAAGGGGCGATGGTCGGCGCCGGGGCGGTGGTCACCAAGGACGTGCCCCCAGGCGCGCTCGTCGTGGGAAATCCAGCTAAGTTGATCAAGAAGGTCAGGTGATCCTACATGGCAAAGATACCTTTGGGAAGGCCGGAGATGACCGAGGAGATGGTCGAAGCCGCCTCCTCCGCTCTGAGGAACGAGCGCCTGGTCCTGGGCGAGAGCGTGAAGCGTTTCGAGGAGGAGTTCGCCAGGTACATCGGCACCAAGCATGCCATCTCCTGCTCCTCGGGGACTAACGCATTGCAGCTGGCATTCATCGCCGCCAAGGTCTGCGGCAAGGAAGTGCTTACAACTCCGTTCTCATTCATAGCCACCGCGAATGCGGTCGTCGAGGCCGGCGCCACGCCCAGATTCTCCGATGCCAACGAGGCGGACTACAACCTTGACGTGGTCAAGCTGGTCAAGTCGATCGGCGACAAGACCGCCGGGGTGCTCCCCGTGCATCTCTATGGGCACCCGACGGACATGGACCCGCTGGTCGAGATCTGCCGCAAGAAGAAGCTGGTGCTGGTGGAGGACGCCTGCCAGGCGCACGGCTCCGCCTACAAGGGCAAGAAGATAGGCTCCATCGGGGACATGGCCTGCTTCTCCTTCTATCCCACCAAGAACATGACGGTCGGGGGCGACGGCGGCATGATCACCACCAACGATGACAAGCTGGCCAAGGAGATCTCCAAGCTGAGGGATTGCGGGCGCGTCTCGCGCTACGTCCACGACGTCGTCGGTTACACGTCCAGGCTCAACTCATGCAACGCCGCCATCGGGCGAGTGCAGCTCAGGAATCTGGACAGGTACAACGAGAGGAGGCGCGAGCTGGCCAAGCTCTACACCAAGGAGCTCAAAGGCCTGGCCTCGGTGCGCCTGCCGCCCATGGGCGACAAGGACGTCACTCCAGTGTTCCATCTCTACGTCATCAGATGCCAGAGGAGGGACGACCTGGCCAAGTTCCTGGAGGACAAAGGCATCGAGGTGGGCGTGCATTACCCGGTCCCCATCCACATGCAGCCCATCTACCAGCAGATGTATGGTTACAAGGGCGGCGAGTATCCGGTGAGCGAGGCGCTGGCCCAGCAGCTGATGTCCCTGCCCATCTTCCCCGCCCTCAAGGAGGACGAGATCAAGCAGGTCTGCGCCGCCATCAAGGAGTTCTACTGGGGGAAGTGACGTGCCGAAGTTCCAGGTAGGGGTGCTGGGAGTAGGGTACTGGGGCCGCAAGATTGTGGAGGAATGGAGCGCCATCCCCAACGTGCAGGTGCGCGCCGTGTCCGACCTGGCAGAGAAGAACCTGGAACACGCCAAGGACAGGTACGGCATCGAAGGGCTCTACCATGACTATCGCGACGTGATCGCCATCCCTGAGATCAAGGCCGTGAACGTCTGCCTGCCGAACTCGCTGCACTTTGCCGCCTGCAAGGAGGCGCTGGAGAGGGGGAAGCACGTGCTGGTGGAGAAGCCCATGACCCTGACCACTGAGGAGGGGAAGCAGCTGGTCGAGCTGGCGGAGAGGAAGAACCTCACGCTATCGGTAGGGCACATCTACCGCTTCAACAATGCCCTGGCAGAGGTCCGGCGCCTGGTGAAGGAGAAGTTCTTCGGGCGCGTTTTCCTGGTGGAAATGGAATGGACCAACCTCGAACAGCCGTTCTCGGACCGCGACGTCATCGTAGACCTCGCCCCACACTACTTCGACATAATCAATTACCTTCTGGACGAGTGGCCGATAAGGGTCACATGCGTGGCCAAGCCCTTCCGGCGCAAGGAGCTGGAGGAGACGGCATACATCGTCTCGGAGATGAGCTCAGGAGCCATCTCTCATGCGACCTTGAGCTGGCTCTCCCCCAAGAAGGTCAGGCAGATCAGCCTCATCGGCGAGAATCGTTCCGCCTACATCGACGCGGTGGGGCAGGAGATCACCATCTACGAATCTGGTTACACTTACAAGCTGGGCGTGGAGCGCAACAACACCATTCGCACGGAGCTAATGCATTTCCTGAAGAGCATAGGTGACCCGATGACGGAGACGCGCAACTCTGGCCTGGTCGGGCTGAAGACGGTAGAGCTGATCGAGAGGACGAAGGAGTCCCTCGCCAAGGGATACACAGTCTCCCTCAAGGGATAGGATGTGTGAAGGTCGTTGGGCAAGAAGGTCCTGATGCTGCTGTCCAACGAGTTCAGCCCCGACGTCAGGGTGGAGAAGGAAGCAATCGCATTGGCTGAAGCGGGGTATGGTGTCAGGATCATCGCATGGGACCGGAGAGGCAGCGGTGTTGTTGAACAGAAGGAGATGAATTTCTCCATACGCCGTCTCCAAGCGGGGCGTTTTAAAAGGAAGGAGGGGTTGTTGATAGGATTTCCTCTTTTCGGGGTCCTATCATTGATCCAAGGGCTGAGGGAAGGCTATGACGTAGTCCACTCTCACGACCTGGATACATTGTTCCAGGGCGTCCTGCTCTCCAAGCTGAAAGGGGTACCGCTGGTATATGATGCTCACGAGCACTATGCACTAATGATAGAGCAGGACCTGCCGCATTGGATCGCGAGATTCGTCGACAAGTTAGAGCTGGCTATCGTTGGAAATGTGGACCTGGTGATAGCAGCCAATGTCAAGATAGCTGAATACCTAGCACCGAGGTCGAAGAAGATGGCGGTGGTGATGAATTGTGCTGAGGTAACGAATCATTCATCTGCCCGGGAGAGAGGCCGAGATGGACCACTGACCTTATTCTACGCGGGAAGCCTCGAGCCTTTGCGCTACATCGAGGAGCTGATGCACTCTGTGTCCAACCATGAGGGTCTAGAGCTCCGCATTGCGGGGACTGGCAGCCTTCAGGGCCAGGTTGAAGCTATGGCTAAGGTGAACCCCAATATCCGATACTCTGGAAGACTTACTCGGGAAGAAGTGGCTAATGAGGTTGCGAACGCCGACGCGATTATCGCCCTCCTCGACCCGAGCAATGGGAACAATCGCATAGGCACTCCCAACCGGTTATTCGAAGCGATGGTAGCTGGTGTTCCAGTTCTGGTGTCAGCGGGCACTTTGAGCGCGGAAATAGTACAGGAATGCGGATGCGGTATTGTCCTTGATTGGAGTCAGGAAAATTTCATGAAGGCCATAGATGAATTGAAGGTTGAGAGAACTGAAGGGAAAATGGCAGAGAGGGGACTAAACGCGTCAAAGCGCTACAACTGGGACAGGATGAGGCGTGTACTAATAGACGCCTATCGAGGGATGTTTGGGCAATGAGTTATCTTGGATGGGAGGTTATGACCTGGGGTAAAGCGATTGCCAGGAGAGATCTAGAATCATTTGGAATAACGGATTACCATGAAGACTGTTCTCTTCGTCAACCTACAATACTATGATAATCAGCCAGGGTCGGGGGTAATCAAGAAACTCTTGGCCCAAGCGGAGTCCCTTAACTTCGTGGGCATGCCTTGCCAGCTCGCCTTTCTTGCTCGAAAGGGTGCGGTCCTGCCAAGCACATCGACAGTGGTCAACCACGTCATGGTTGAAGCGAAAATGGACAATCACGGGCCGATTGCTAGACCCTTCGATGTTTTTAGGTTCAATCGCAGTCTTAACTGCTTTGTTGATGGGCTTGGAGATGATGATGCCCTCATCATTAGATATCCTTACCCAGCTATTGTGCCTCCTAAGAGCTTGTTGCGTGCCTTTAGGAAGTGCAAGGTGGTCTACGAGCTCAATTCCATCTATGATAAGGAGGCCAGGGCGATAGAAGAAGATGGCCTCAATTACCTAAAATTTCAGGAAGCTATGCTGCAAAGAATCCTCCTGTCGGAGGCTGATGGCGCCATCGGAGTGACGGAGGAGATTTTAGATTATTACCGTGCAGCAGGTTTGAGAAAGGAGGTGCCGCAGGTAACACTGGGGAACGGAGTAGATGTCGAGCGCCTACCATTGAGGACACCACCTCCATTTCAAGACCGAAGACTGAAATTATTGGCAGTGGCCAATGTCAGTAGATGGCATGGTTACGATCGGATTATTGAAGGGATCTCACGCTACGTGGGAGATTGGAATTTTGAGATGCATGTAGTCGGGAGCGGCCCCGAGATTGTGAACCTAAAGTCCTTAGCATCACGTCTTGATCTAACTGGAGTTGTCTATTTTCATCCGTTCTCTTCAGGTCTAGAGCTCGATGAGTACTTCGATCACTGCCATCTCGGTGTATCTAGCCTTGGATTACACCGCAAAGGATTGAATCAAGCGAGCGCGCTCAAGGCGAGAGAATACTGCGCCAGGGGCCTGCCCTTCATGGATTCGACAGATGACAAGGATTTCTCAGAACATTTTAATTTCAGATTGCATATCTCTGCAAGTGAATCGCCCATCGACATGGAAGAAGTGGTTTCCTTTGCTCAAAGGGTTTTAAGCTCAGACCAACACGCCCTCCAAATGCGGGAATTTGCTATGAAAAAATTAGACTTCAAAGTCAAGATGAGGCAAATGGCAGCCTTCATCCGATCTCTTTAGAATGGCATCTTCTTGATTAACACGTTGAACCGCCGGCTCTACCAACTTCTATTTGCTATGGGAGTGATTATCCAGCGTGAATTAGGTGACAAAGCCGCGCCTGCTGTTCGTTGCGCCAACGAAATCGACGTTCATCATGAGGGATCTGGATATTCTGCGGCATCACTTCGAGGTCCAACCTGTTTTCATCGATGCTGGAGATACATTGCGTGAGAACGTCGGAAACGCACTCATTTTTCTAAGGAATGCAGGGAAGGTGGATCTAATCTATTCATGGTTTGCCGATTTTTCCTTTTGGCCATTGCTTATTGGTAGAATATTTCAAAAAAAAACCATGGTTATCGTCGGTGGATATGATGTGGCAAAGGTGGCGGAAATAAAATATGGATCCCTGATGACGCGCAGAGGAAGGTGGAAGGCATCCTACTCTCTGCGGAAGGCGAGCAGCGTCCTAGCCGTGGATGAGGGCTTAGTATCCGACATCAAGAACAATCTCGGCTTCATGAGTGATAAAATCCGAACAGTTCACACGGGCTATGATGGCGATAAGTTCTATCCTCTTGGGGAAAAGCAGGACATTGTCCTCACAGTCGCCAATGCAGCAGATTGGCAAAGAGTGAGGGTGAAGGGGCTGGATATGTTCGTTGATGTTGCCAAGGACTTGCCCGGAATCCGATTCCAGATGATAGGTATCCATGGAGAGGCGAAAGAGAGGTTGGAAGCCATCTCTCCTAACAACCTCGAAATCTATGGCCCCATGGGCATGGATGAGTTGTTGAAGGCCTATCAGAAGTCTAAGGTCTATTGTCAATTCTCAATGAGGGAAGGATTGCCGAACTCGTTGTGCGAAGCCATGCTATGCGAGTGCGTTCCCGTAGGAACGAACGTCCAAGGCGTTCGTACGGTCATTGACGGTGTTGGTTTTCTTGTAAATCCAGGCAATATCCGAGGAGCATCTGAATTCATTTTGAAGGCTCTATCTGAGCCGTCATTAGGAAAGGACTCTCGTCTCAGGATAATCAACGAGTTCACGATTAAAACCAGGGAAGACAGAATCATCGAAGCAATCCAAAAGCTAATTGAAAAAAGTTAGAAGCCAACGCACGGCATCAAACGGTCTTCGAAACCAATCTAGCAATCGTAATATAAACGGAGGCAGTTACACGGGCGTCAAGGTGCCATAATGACCAGGGTCTGTACAAGATGCATCTACGATGGGTCTACACCAGGCATATCATTTGATGAGACGGGAGTATGTAATTATTGCAGAACCCATGAACAAATGGAGCAGGAATATCCCACAGGGGAGGAAGGGCGAAAGAGACTGATTGAGATTGCAGGGAAGATTAAGAGGGAACAGAGGAACAGAGAATTTGATTGTGTGATCGGTGTAAGCGGAGGATGCGACTCCTCCTTCTTATGCCATATCGCCAAGGAGGAGCTAGGTCTTAGACCACTCGCGGTGCACTTCGACAACACTTGGAACTCGAAGATAGCCGTTGAAAACATCCATCGGGTCCTGAAGAAGTTGGATATTGAGCTTTGGACTTACGTGATGGACAATGATGAGTGGAATGACCTGGCAAGAGCCTTTCTACTCTCCTCGGTCCCAGAGATAGATGCCCTAACCGATGTAGCCCTCACGACCACATTGTACATGGCAGCTGAAAAGCATAAAGTAAGGTACATTTTCAATGGGCACTCCTTCAGGACCGAGGGGATGACGCCATTGGGCTGGTTCTACTTCGATGGAAAATACATCGACAGCATCCACAAGCAATACGGGAAGGCGCCAATGGTCCGCTTCCCCAATCTATGGTTGAGACAGTGGATGAAATGGTTGCTCCAGGATTATAAGCGACTCAGGCCACTCTATTATGTCGATTACCGTAAGGATGATACCAAGAAGATGCTTACGGAGAAATATGATTGGCAGTGGTATGGTGGGCACCACATGGAGAATAGATATACGGTGTTCTGTGATAACTTCATCTTGCCCAGGAAGTTCGGGATAGACATCAGATACGTGGAGTTCTCTGCATTAATTCGTTCAGGTCAGATGACACGAGAGGAAGCCCTTAGGGAAATTCAAACTCCACCAGAATTTGATGAAGAGATATTGGTGGAAGTGAAGAAGCGTCTGGGTTTCACCGACGAGGAGTTCGATGAGGTGCTTAAGCGACCAAAGCGCACCTATAGGGACTTCAAGACCTACCATGAGACCTTCAAGCGCCTGCGACCATTTTTCTACCTCATGTATAAGACAAATAGGGTTCCGAAGAGTTTCTATCTTAAGTATACGAGATAATCGGGTAAAGGACAATGATAGTCATCGTTGATATGGGGATGGGGAATCTTGGGTCCATACTGAACATGTTGGAGAGGGTCAAGGCCGAGGCAGTGGTGAGCTCTGATCCAAAAACAATCTCTTGCGCGGACAAGCTTATTTTGCCGGGCGTTGGAGCATTTGATACGGCCATGCGGCACCTCTTAGGAACTGAATTAGGAGAGTTATTAAACCACAAGGTCTTGGACGAGAGGACGCCAATCTTAGGCATATGTTTGGGTCTTCAGCTGTTCACAACGTCGAGCGAGGAGGGAGCCCTTCCTGGTCTTGGCTGGATAAAAGGAAGGACCGTCAAGTTCAACTTTAAAAATGGCGCAAACTATGGGCAACGAATCCCCCACATGGGTTGGAACACAGTCACAATTAAACAGAGTCCACCTAACATTTTTCAGGGAATGGAGGAGCCTCGATTCTATTTTGTCCATTCGTATCACCTCGTTTGTGACAACGAGGAGGACATTCTGACCACTACGCATTATGGGTATGATTTCGTCTCCTCAGTCCATAGTGGGAATATCTGGGGGACGCAGTTTCATCCGGAGAAGAGTCACAGGTTCGGAATGAAGCTATTGTCAAATTTTGCGGAGATGCCCTGAGATGTTGAGCGTCCGCGTGATGCCATGTCTCCTCTTGCGTAATTCGAAACTTGTGAAGACCATCCTTTTTAAAGACCCAGATTACATCGGGGATCCTGTAAACGCCGTAAAAATTTATAATGAAAAAGAGGTCGACGAACTGATCTTTTTGGATATTACGGCTTCAACCGAGGGCAAACCACCGAACATTAAGACCATCGAAGAGATATCAAGCGAATGCTTCATGCCAATGACCTACGGGGGAGGGATAAGGTGCATCGAGGACATGAAGCGGATTTACAATCTTGGTGTGGAGAAGATCGCCATTAACAGCCACGCCATTGAGGATCCCTCGCTAATCACTAGTGCAGCCAAAATATTCGGTAATCAGAGCGTGGTTGTGGCCATTGACGTTAAGCGGAAGATGATTGGGGGGGGTTTCGACGTTATGACCTATGGCGGGAGGAGGAATTCGAAGAAGGACCCCGTCGAATGGGCAATTGAGGTTGAAAGCCTCGGGGCTGGTGAGATACTTCTCACCTCGATAGATCGCGATGGAACCTATAATGGCTACGATCTAGAACTCATCCAGAACGTAGCCCAAGCTGTGAACATCCCAATCATTGCGTGTGGAGGTGCAGGCAGGATCGAGGATTTTGCCAAGGCGGTTGAGGTCGGAGCCTCAGCATGCGCCACTGGAAGTATGGTCGTCTATCAGGGGAAGCGGAGGGGGGTGCTCATAAACTTCCCCTCACAGAAAGAGCTCCGGGCCATATTGCCCTGAGAGAGGCGAGCAATTGAAAATATTGCATGGTCCAGAGAATGTCGCCGGACAGGCAACCGCGATATCGAGGTCTCAACGCAAGTTGGGTTACAAGAGCGACGTTCTCATTTTCCAACAGAGCCACTATAAATATGAGTGCGATTTCAATCTCAATCTCGCAAAATATCCTAATTTCTTACACCCAATAATCAAGCTACTCTATTTCCCGTTTTTTTTCGTGAGCTACGACACCTTCCATTTTCATTATGGCCATACATTGCTTCCAAAGTTCATCGACCTTTATATCATAAGGTACATCGGCCGTGCTTTCGGTAAACGGGCATTGATGGAATACTGGGGGTCGGACATCCTGCAATTCGAATTGGCCAAACGCTACACTCTGATTTCTGAGACAACACTGAGGAGCGTCTATCCATTCCTCGATGATTCACAACAACAAAAGAAGATTGAACTCATCTCCAAGCTTGTCGATCGGACATTGGTTGGAGACTATTCCCTTCTGCCATTCTCACCTGGGAGTGTTGTCGTCAGACAGGCAATAGATTATAGCGAGATTCCATTCGTTGGCGTGGATATGGGGAAGAGAACGATCAATATCGTGCATGCCCCAACGAAACGCGGGATAAAAGGCACCGACATCATCGTGAGGGAAGTGGAACGCCTTAGAAAAGAGGGATTTCCCATCGAGTTGGTTTTGGTGGAAAACGTACCACATGCCGATGCCATGGAGATATACAAAGGAGCAGACATCGTAGTTGATGATGTACTACAAGGGCCTTACGGTATCTTTGCCATGGAATGCATGGCGCTTGGAAAACCTGTTTTGGCCAGGATTGATGAAAAGCTGATGAGTCATTACCAGGGCCTTCCAATATTGAACACGCCTCCAGACAAGCTGCATGATAATATTCTGATGCTGGTCCGTGATCCATCGATGAGAGATGAACTGGGAAGAAAGGGTAGAAGGTACATTGAGGAGAACCATGATGGGATGAAGATTGCGCAGCAACTTATACAGATTTATAAATCGCTTATTTAGAAGAAAGGGCAACAACAGATATTATTCATACCTATGATATGAGGTTGGGTTGTATGGAAATCCCACTTTGCAGGCCTTGCTTCGACACGGAAGAACTCCAAGAAGTTAAGAAGGTACTTGAGAGCGGCTGGGTCTCAAAAGGTCCTGAAGCAGAGATGTTCGAACAATCAGTTATGAAATACGTGGGTGTAGACCATGCCATAGCTGTGGTCAATTGCACTGCAGCTCTACACCTGGCACTATTGGCCCTGGGGATAAAGAAAGGCGACGAGGTGTTGGTGGCAGATTTCACCTTCCCGGCTACGGGACACTCGGTTGTTTATTGCGGGGCAAAGCCAGTTTTCGTTGATGTCTTACCCGACACCTATAATATCAATATCGCAAACATAGAGCCACTGATCAACGAACGTACTAAGGCAATCATCCCGGTCCACACGTTCGGTCAACCAGCGGAAATGGATCGGTTGATGAAGATTGCCAAAGAGAATGGGTTAAGTGTGGTGGAGGATTGCGCTTGCTCGCTGGGAGCCACTTTTAAAGGCAGGCAAACCGGAGGAATAGGAGACATTGGATGCTTTTCCTTCCATGCTCGGAAGGGAATCTCGACTGGTGAGGGGGGGATGGTAGTCACCAATAACAACGACCTTGCGAATTCTGCTCGATTTTTATCTGTCTTCGGGATGAGGCCTGCCTGGGAGCGGGAGAATGAATCCGAATACACCGTTCCCCAATTCTTCGACATCGGATATAATTATAAATTAAGTGACATTTTAGCCGCTGTAGGCGTGGTTCAAATGAAGAAAATCGACAGCATCATTAAGCGCAAGAGAACCCTAGCAGCGCATTATGATTCACGTCTTGAAGATGGTGGTTTCCTAATGAAACCTCATGTTGCCAAAGGGGCTGTTCACATCTATCAAAGTTATGTCACCTTGGTAGATCCCAAGATAAATCGGAACCGCCTCATAATGAAATTGAGGAAAAAGGGAATCCAGACCCAAATCGGCACTTATGCCTCTCATGTCCAGCCAGTCTATAGATCCAAGCAGAGTTGCCCCGTCTCCAAGGATCTTTCAGAAAGGACGTTGGCATTACCTTTCTTCTATTCTATGACCCATGGGGACATTGACAAGGTTTGTGATGTTATCCAGAGCGAGATCAGTGATGTTTTATGAGCCTTAAGAACAAGTCCGTGATGATCACAGGGGGAGCAGGGTTCATCGGTAGTCATCTTGTCGATCAATTAGTCAACCACGAGGCAGAACGGATCGTGGTGGTTGATAACTTCTTCCTAGGCAAGGATCGGAACCTTGTCGAGGCTAAGAGAAACCTTCCTGATCTCAGGGTATATCGGAGCGATATTACTGACTATAACTCCGTCAAGAAGATAATGGAGGAGGAGGGGACTGAAGTAGTATTCAATCTAGCGGTCATCCCCTTACCTGCAAGTCTTGAAAAGCCAGCCTGGACGTTTAACCACAACAACGAGATGACACTGAATATTTGTGAGCTGGCGCGGAGTGGTTTGTTTAAAACATTGGTGCATTTCTCTTCCTCAGAGGCCTATGGTAACTCCATCTCTGGTGCGATGGATGAAGACCATCCTCTGAATGGCACGACCCCATATGCCGCGAGCAAGGCGGCTTGCGACCTACTTGTTCTTTCTTATTGTCGCACGTTTGGAATGGACGCTTCCATAATAAGGCCTTTTAATAACTATGGGCCACGGCAGAATGAGGCAAGTTATGCTGGTGTCATCCCGATTACCATCAAACATATTATGAGGGGGGAATCTCCCCACATCTTCGGTGATGGAAAGCAGACCCGCGACTATCTTTATGTGATTGATACGGCTGATGCTGCAATTAAAATCTTCAATTGCAGGAATACCCGCCAAAAGGTGCTGAACATAGCGAGTGGAAAAGAAATCTCAATCAATTACTTGGTGACCTTAATCGCAAAGCTAATGAGCTTCGAGGGCGAGATTACTTATGAGCCAGATCGGCCAGCTGACGTCAAGAGGCACATCGCAAACATCTTCTTGGCCGAAGATCTTATTGATTTCAGGCCAACCGTCCCATTCGAGGAGGGCATGGGACGAACAGTGGAGTGGTATAAACACAATATGTCGATATGATACTTTATTGAACTATACCAATGGCTCGGTGATCATGATGGATCTTACTGGTATCAGGAAGTATAATTCCCATGGAGATGGTCATTTCGATCTCAAGGACTTCAAGATGGTGGGGGAGAACGTGGTTTTTGAGCATGGGGTCCTTGTGTTTAACCCTCGGACCATCTCCCTAGGGTCGAACATATACATCGGTCACCACACCATTCTCAAAGGCTATACCAAAAATGAGATGAATATCAAGGACGACACTTGGATTGGCCAGATGTGCTTCCTACATAGTGCTGGAGGGATAGATATCGGTAGGGCTGTCGGGATAGGACCATGCGTTAAGATTTTAACATCCTTTCATAAGGAAGCCAAGATTTCTAGGCCAGTCTTGACGAACGAGCTCGAATTTCAGACGACAGTGATAGAGGATGGTTGCGATATTGGAATTGGGTCCGTCATTCTCCCGGGAGTGACGGTGGGAGAAGGGGCCATTGTCGGAGCGGGCTCGGTCGTTACCAAGGACGTGGAGCCATACAGCATTGTTGTGGGGAACCCAGCAAAGCTGCTGCGTATGAGGGCTTGAGATATTTCAGCTTGCTTCATTTTCGAAATGTGCTGCCAGGAATAATATGAAAGTCGCGATGTAGAGAAGATCCATCGAATGATCCTGAACGCCCCTCTTATGCTCCTCGAAGGCCTTCGTTATATATTCTCTGTTAAGGTATCTTTCAATTAATCCCGGGTAACTATTTAGCACACCTTCAAAGAAGTCTTGCCAATCTTTTCTTGTCCGAAGCCATTCGTTGTAAGAGACATAGCTCCTTTTACTCCGTGGTAGTATTCGATTGTTGGTCGCAATCTGGATTCTCTTCTTGGCAAATTCCTTTACTCTATTCCACTTCACACCGAGATGCCATAGAAAAATTGGAGCATCCGCCCGCACCATAGTATGGTTGTAGGGTATCCTGGCAAGCTCAGGACTGAGGCTCTTTAACCATTTTCTGTAAAGGCGATGGTCAAACCTCAATTCCGGAGGTATGGTGAGGAGCAGGTCGAAGAACTCGTTGTCGGAGGTGGGGTGAGCAACTTCTATTTGTGACCTTACTGCGATATCTCCCACATGCATCCAGGCAACATGGGTGTTCATCGCGAATTCGTCGGATAAATTTCCCATGTCTTCGGATGTGCATGCAGTGAACTCCCTCTCAAAGGACTCATCCGGGACATGCTTGATTCTTTCGTAAAGGTCTCGATTTAAAAGTTGTTTCATCTTCTCATCATTGAACCGGCGTTTCTTGAGGAGGATTGCCTTCAGTTCATCTCTATTCTTGGCCCCAATCTTATCTTTACTGAGGTAGCTGCCACCTAAGGTTAAGTCCAGGGCATAGCCATCAAATATTACATCCACGTCCTTGCTAATTTTCTCGAACAAAGGATAGACGAATGCCAAACCAATGTAAAGGGCGCCATCCGTCAACCAAGCATCACGCTCTGCATTCTTGATTATCAGTTCGGGAGAAGCTCCCAAAATAACATGTTTCAGTATGCCAGATTCTTTCACTACCATTGCTGCGACCCTCACCTCTTGGCTTTCCTCATCACCGAAAGTAAAAGCAATCGACTTGCTTCTGTGCTCTTTTGGCATTGCCCCAATAACGGATCGGGAATCCAGTCCTCCTGACAAAGTAATCCCATGGCGAAGGTTATCCTCTAATCTTCTTGCCACTGCCTGTCGATATGAAGTAACCAAAGCATCAACGAATTCCCCTTCTTTCTTGTTTCTATCTGGCTTGAAGGTCGGCTTCCAATATCGCCTCATAGAAAGGTCCCCATTCTCGAAGACGAGAATCGAACCCGGCGGTATCGAAGAGATATTTTTGAAAAGGGTCTTTCCTCCCCAGAATTCCCCGTAGGCGAAGAATTCGGCCAAACCTCCTTCATCCAACTCTTTTTTGAACCCTGGGAATTCAAGAATCGCCTTCTGTTCAGGCGCGATAAGTAAGTTCCCTTTAAAATAGGAAAAGTAATGGGTCCTAAATCCGTAACGATCATTGGCGAAAATAACTTTATTCTGTTCCTTGTCATGAAGTGCGATGAAGAAGTTTCCGTTCAATTCATTTATGAAGTTCAAACCGTTCTCGCGATATCGGCTAAGACAGAATTCAGCATCGTTCATTCCCTCCTTACCTGCTTGCTTACTACTATCTTGGGCTCCAATGTAATTGAAAATTTTTCCGTCGATCATCGTAGCAACCTTTCCGTCCGCGCTTATGGAAGGTTGGACCTCTGGATTAAATAAGCCCAAATGGATTCTGGCAAGAGCCACGTTGTTTTCAAAATATTTATCGATTTCATAGCGAGGTTGGTGAAGCAATATGGCCACCATCTTATCCATTGCCTCTCTATCTGCGTAGTCTGCCGATATTATCCCTACCAAGCCAGGCATCTATTCAGGGGGGGAATCAATGGCGGATTAAATAGAGTTACCTATGCTTCTGATGACGATACTGGACACTCTGATATCTAAGAGTACATAATAAAAGTATATATATCCACAGCGCAATACTAATCGCTGTCTGACACATGTCGGACTCGAGGGATGGGATTGCAGACAGGGGTCTCTATCGACGTAGAGGACCCGTTCTACTCGACCCTCTCACCGGGAGGTCGCTAATGTATCTGAAGCAGCTCGAGCTTGAGAACTTCAAGTCTTTTGGCAAGAAGATGACAGTGCCCTTCCTGGAGGGCTTCACGGCAGTAACTGGACCGAATGGCTCGGGCAAGAGCAACATCTCTGACGCCATTCTATTCGTTCTTGGCCCCAAGAGCTCCAAAGCCCTAAGGGCAGCAAAGCTTACCGATCTGATCTTTAATGGGGGGCCGAGCAAGCAGCCTGCCGACCATTGCCGGGTTTCCCTAGTCTTCGAGAACCACGACCGCACCATTCCCATAGATTCCGACATCGTGCGTCTGACACGTTACGTCAAGCTCTCAGAGAGCAATGATGGCTACAACTCATACTTCTATGTGAACGACCGCAAGTCCTCCCTCAGCGAGTTCGATTTCCTATTGCAGAATGCCCGCATCTCCGCAGACGGATACAATCTGGTGCAGCAAGGCGATGTGACCCGCATCGTGACCATGTCCTCGATCGATCGCCGGCGCATCTTGGACGACATCTCCGGCATCACGAAGTACGACGAGGAAATCTGCAGGGCAGAGGCCGAGCGGAAGGTCGCCGAGGAAAACATCGAGCGCATCGGCATCATACTGGACGAGCTGAACAAGCAAATTAAGCAATTAGAGGAGGAGCGCACCTCAGCCCTCAAGTACCTCGAGGCCAAGGACAAGCTGACCATGGCCAAGGCCCAATTGGCCCACAAGAGGAAGGAATCCACCCTTACCGAGATAGACTCCATCAAGAAGCAGATGGTGGCCTATGAGCAGGAGATCGAGAACCTCAAACTGAAAAAGGCCGAATGCTCCGACAAGATCAAGGACATCGAATCCAAGATTATCGCTTCGGAAAAGGAGATCGATCGTAGGGGCGGAAGCGAGTTCAAGGAGCTCAAGGAGAAGATGGACGCGGCCAAGATCGAGATCGCCCGAGCCCAGGAACAAGGCAAGAGGGCGCAGACCGATATCGAGGAGCTAGGCACTTCGCTCTCTGAGTTAAAAGAGGATAAGGCCGGCCTCGAGAAGGACCTCGGAGCATTGTCACAGAAGCTCAAGACCACCGAATCATCATACCTTGAACAACTGACGGCGCTGGACAAGAAGCGCAAGGATCTGGAGGACGTCCAGAAGAAAGTCTCCCATCATGATCAGGAGCTCGGCGACCTGGACAAGAAGGTCGCTTCGCTCGATGACCTCGTTCGCAAGATGGAGGAGGAGCGCAACTCCCTCGTCCTCGAGAAGGACAGAATGGAGGACAAGTGCGAGCGCCTCAAGCTGGACATCTCCAATCTCGAGGAGGGGAAGAAGACCCTGGAGTTCGAGGTGTCCGACTCGGACTTCAACATCAAGAACCTGAGGTCCGCGGATAAGGATTCCACTCACGAGCTGAAGGCTCTACAGGAGGAGCTCTTCCAGAAGAAGAATCTGGAAGGGAAATTGAGCCGCCAGGCAGAGGACCTGGAGCAAGCCATACGCCGCCTGACAAGGGAGTACAGCCAGCTGAAGGCGGAGACGGAGGCGGCCGAATCCGTCGCCAAGGGCTACAACCGCGCCGTCCGTTCTCTGCTGGAGGCGAGGGACCGCCGGGAGCTCAAAGGGATCCATGGCACCATCGCCGAGCTGGCCGAGGTCGATCCCAAGTACGAGGTCGCCCTCAACGTGTCCGCAGGGAACAGGATGCAGTCGATCGTGGTGGATGACGATGAAGTGGCGGCCACCGCGATCACATTCCTCAAGAGGAACGGCTTGGGGCGGGCGACGTTCCTCCCCCTCAACAAGATGCTCGACGGCAAGCCCCGCGGGAAGTCCATCCTCGCTGAGAGGGAGTCCGAGGGCTTTGCCATCGACCTCATACGCTTTGATGAGAAGTACCGCGCCGCCTTCTGGTACGTGTTCGGTGACACGGTCGTCGTGGACACCTTGGACAAGGCTAGGAGGCTCATGGGCGGCGTTAGGCTCGTGACCCTGGGGGGAGAGCTCATCGAGTCCTCCGGGGCCATGGTCGGGGGCACGGTGGAATCGTCCCAGCTCAAGTTCGGCTCCGCCAAAGGCAAATTGGAGGACCTCGGCGAGGAGCTCAGGAAGACCACCGAGCATGCTGAGAAGGTGCAGGAGGAGCTGCGCAAGGTCCGAGCCGACCTCCTCTCGGTCGAGGGTTCCTTGAGGGAGATGAACAACTCTGGGTCCACCAACGGCGTCAAGATCACCGCTTTCGAAGAGCGCAGGAAGGACCTGAGAGCGCGGCGGTCCCAGTTGGAGGAGGAGCTAAAGAAGCGTACGACCGAGCTCGCGGAGGCGGAGCGGTCATCCACCGACGTCAATTCCAAGCTCACGCCCCTCACCACGAAGCTGGACAAGATGAAGGGTGAGAGGGACAGCGGTCGCAAGCGCATCGTGGAGATCGCTCCCAAGGAGCTCTCCAGGCGCCTAAAGGAACTGCAGGAGGAGATCACCGAGCTCGCTGGGCAGGTCGCTGACATCAAGATTGAGAAGGAGACAGCGAGCGCACAACTAGTGATGCTCAAGGAGAAGCACTCCGAGATGGTCCGCGAGGAAGGGGACCTGGGCCAGAAGATTTCCCGCTTGAAGCGCGAGGCTAAGGAACATCAGGACAAGGAGACGCGCCAGACCGTGGAGCTGAACGGACTCAAGAAGGTCGAGGAGTCCATGGGCAAGGAGATGAAGGGCTTGAGGGACAAGCGCGACGACCTCTTCCGCCACAAGACCCAGATGGAAGGCGACAGGGACCGGATGCAGGGTAAGATCGAGACCTCTGGGGACATCAACATCGGCATGGTCACCAAGGAGCGCGCCGCCGAGGACCGCCTCAAAGAGGTCGAGGCCGAGATCGCGACCTATACCATCGTGGTGCGGACGCCACTTCCCAATCTCGAGGATCTGAAGGACACGATCTCTTCATGCGAGCGAATCCTCAACACCATGGGCGCGGTCAACCTCAAGGCCGTCAAGGATTACGACGAGAAGCGCAACCGCCACTCGGAGCTCAAGGTGGAGAGCGATCGTCTGGAGGCCCAGCGCAAGGACCTCCTGCGTCTGATGAAGGAGCTGAACGAGCGGAAGAAGGAAGCCCTTTCGAAAGTGTTCCTGGCTATCAACGAGAACTTTAAGATCAGCTATGCCGAGCTGTCCGGGGGAGGGGAGGCCGAGCTCGTCCTCGAGAACCCCGATCAGCCTTTCGAGGGCGGCCTATTCATGAAGGTCCGACCCCGCAACGGCAAGGTGCTTCGCCTGGAGGCCCTCTCCGGCGGCGAGAAGTCCCTGACGGCGCTGGCCTTCATCTTCGCCATCCAACAGTACCAGCCGTCGCCCTTCTACCTCCTGGACGAGGTGGACATGTTCCTTGACGCCGTGAACGCCGACATGGTCGCCCATCGCGTGCAGAAGTCCTCCAAGACCGCGCAGTTCGTGATGATCTCGCTGCGCAAGGTGACCTTGGCGAAGGCGGACCACATCGTGGGCGTGACCAAGGGCGAGGCAGGCATCACCAACGTCATCATGAGGCCGAACATCGGCGATATCAAGGACCTGCAGGAAGAGCTTAACCTGCCAGAGGAGAAGGCGGAGGGGAGCGCATGAGCCAGAACCTAGACAATGTGCTCGGGCACATCATGTTCCATAAGGCCCTCATCACCGAGGACGAGGCGGACCAAAAGCTGGACAGATACATGTCCATCGCAAAGGAGTTCCAGTTGGGTCAGGACGCCATGGCCAGGGACCCGGTGGACCGCTCCCTGCAGCTGGTCTTCGACCTGGTGCTCAACAACAACTTCGACCCTTGGGACATCGACCTGATATCGTTCACCGACATGTACCTGCAAAGGATGCAGGACTCGGAGGTCAACTTCATAGTCGCCGGGAGAATGGTCTTCATGGCCTGGAGCATCCTTAAGATGCAGAGCCAGGAGGTGCTCGCTGCCAACGAGGACAAGCAGAAACTTTTCTGCTCCGACTGGGACTTCGACGTACTGGACGAATGCTACGTCGACGAGCATCCGTCCAACGTCCTGGCGGATGTGCCGGAGTGCGTGGACCTGTGCGAGGCGGTGCGGCACCAGCAGCAGAGGCCGGTCAGCCTCGTGGAGCTACTGGACGCCTTCGAGGACGCCAGGGAGGAAGTGGAGCTGCGCGAAGAGAGGACCCGCCTCAGAGAGGCCATGAGCGCCGCCAACCAGAAGTTCGACCCCAAGAGCCACGCCGAGGACCTGGAGAAGGACGTGGAGGAGGTCTGGAAGCGCATCATGAGGTGCGGCAACGGCCCCGTGGTCATCGATGACCTCTTCGTCGGCGGGAAGGAGGACCGGGTCACGGTCTTCATCGCCCTGCTCTTCCTGGCCCGCAACTCCAAGATCGCGCTATGGCAGGACGACCTACCCTATGGACAGATATTCATGGAGATCAAGCTGCCCTGGGACATCGCCATCCTGGAGGATGTGCAGGCCGCGGCCAAGATGCAGCACCAGAGCGCGGTGATGTGAGTTGGAGCTCGATCCTCAGAGAACGGTGGAGGCGGTGCTTTTCGCCTCCTCCCGTCCCTTAAGGATGGCGGAGATCGAGGCGGCCACCCAGCTCTCCGATGACGTGATCCGCCGGGCACTGGTAAAATTGACGAAGGAGTACGATGAAAGAGGTTCATCCATCGAAGTGGTGAAGATCGGCATCCGCTACTCCATGCAGCTGCGCAAGGATTACTCCAATTTCGGCATGCCCTTCGCCCAGGTAGAGATTCCCAAGGAAGTGCTGAAGACCGCTGCCTACATCGCCTACAACCAGCCGATCAAGCAGAGCGAGCTCGTGGACACGCTGGGAGCTGAGGTATATGACCACGTGCGGACCCTTCGCTCGGCAGGCTTGGTGAGCACCAAGAAGGTGGGACAGACGCTCCTCCTCAGCACGAGCAAGAAATTCCCCGAGTACTTCGGAATTCCGTCCTCACGCAAGGAAGACATAAAAAGATGGATGGAGTCACAGGTGTCCACGCATTAGCAGGTCACTTGCCTTTGAACTCGGACCTCAGGTAGATCAGCATCTCCTTTGGGTTGACGACCTCAGCGAAATAGGCGATATCCCCCCTCTCCAGCTCCTTGACTATGTAGAGGAAGCCATAGAAGACCGCACAGGATACAGCCCAGAGCAGCAAGATGTCGTACCACCGCTCCGGGGAATAGGTGATTCCAAGCGCATAGAGGACCGCAATGGATAGAAGGCCTGCGGGTAAGTGCATCGTCATCCTCCTGTTGTACCCAAGGCCGGTCATCTTCCAGATGATCAACCTGGAGAGGAAGACGATTATTAGCGTCGTGCAAAGAAGAGCCAGGGCGGTCCCGGTCGCCTTCATGCCTAGCATTGGGATGCCGAAGAAGGCCGTGGGCACGAATAGCACAATGAAGAGCATCAGTAGGAAAAGCTGCAATGCTGAAAGCCATGCTACATCCTTGGCCCGATTGGAGGCCACAATGTGTGTGGAATAAACCCCTCCCAGCCCTAAGGTGAGGACATTAAGGGACAGCACTTGGATCACCTCCGCCGAGCCTATGTACTTGCCGCTGAGAAGGACAGTGGCGATTAAGACTGGCTGGACGAGCAAGACACACACTATAGGGGTGAGTATGAATGAGAGATACCTCTCCCCCTTCCTTACAATCTCACTCATGGAATTGCTATTTCCATTCTCATAGAGCCTGGAGAAGGTCGGGAAGAGCAAAGTGCTCAGAGCTGCGCCGAAAACAAATAGCATGGTCATTATGGACTGTCCTGCCGCGTAATTCGCCACCTCGACGGAGCCCCAGAAGAAACCCAGGGCCACCTTGTCTATATTCACCACGATTACTCCGATGACCACCGCGAAGGCCAAGGGCAGGGCAAACTTCGAATATGATTTGAGAAGTGTCGGCCTCTTTAATTTGATGTGGTCTCTAAACAGGAATAGGAAGCTGACCAACATGACCGCCAAACCTCCCACCATGTAACACGTCGCCAGAGCGAATGTGCTCTCGGTGGGGATGGCTAAGATTATTATCAGGGGCACCCGAACAGCCATCTCCACGATCAAAGCAGTCTGGGTCTTAGCGGTCTGTTGGAAGGCGTCGAATGTGGCCGTGGCCATCTGGGATATGTTGAAGAAGGTGTAGTAGAGAACAAAAACCGTCAGAAGCTCGAATGAAGTGTCCGTTAAAGGATGCCCAAGTACGTCCGTCCAGAGCCAGAAGCTGGCGATGACTATGACCACGAATGTCACGGTAAGGGTCAGCTTGATGGTCAGATAGGTGGAAAGGCAATCACCTGGGTCCTTCCCTTCGTTAACGCGCTTGATGTGGGCGGTGGAGAAGCCGAGGTCAGCGAATGAATAGAAAAGCCCGACCAAGGCCATAGTATAGGCAATCTGTCCATACGCAGACTCGCTGAAGTAACGGGTGATCAGGAAGAGACCTGCGAATCCTAGAATCGCTGAGACCCCTTTGGTGAGGACGATCAACAGCGACTTCCGACCTATCATCCGGTTCCCACATGCCATTGTGTGTAAATACTATTGCTCTCGGGGCTCAGTTTTCCTATCTTGCGCTGTCCTGAAATGGGTAAAAGATCCGCGAGCCTATTTTCTCAGTTTCCAGCCTCTTTAAACTTCTCAAATATTCCGAGATTCTCTTGACCTTGCGTCACGTCCCTTTGATTAAGTCCTTAACAATCATTATCATCTTCCTCCCCACACTCCTTGGTCCGATTTGCATTAGAGCCCTGTGTTATAAACTAGCATTTGCCAAAGGGGTTCGGGGACGCGCGAAAGGTTTTAAACCCCTAGCCAATATTCCCAGGTAGAGTGATCACGCATGGTTATGCCCCTGGCCCTACTCGAAAAGTCGATGAATAAGAATATCACGCTGCTCCTGAAGGACAACCGCGTCCTAGAGGGCAAGCTCACTGGATACGACGAGTACATGAACATGGTGCTCGAGGAAACGGAGGAGAGGACCGCCGAGCAGACCAGGCGTCTGGGCGTCGTCATCCTCCGCGGCAATAACGTTGTGAGCATCTCTCCCTTGTGAACGACCTGCCTTTTTTAAAAAGAAGGGCTTTGAGGAAAGGGACGGCATGAAGGCGGTCATCCTCGCTGGCGGGTTCGGCACCCGCCTCCGACCGTTGACGTATTCCGTACCCAAACCGCTCGTCCCCCTCGTGGGCAAGCCCCTCATCGTCCGTATGATAGAGGCTTTGCCCCAGAGCGTGGACACGGTCATCCTGGCCGTGAGCTATATGAAGGAGGCGCTGGAGGACCATTTCCGCGTCAATCCCTGTGGTAGGAAGGTGGTGATCGTGCATGAGCCCAGCCCCATGGGGACCGGGGGTGCGATCAAGAACGTCTCGCAGCACCTGGACGAGACCTTCATCGCCATGAACGGGGACTGCATCTCCTCCCTGGACCTCCGTTCCATGGTCAAGTCCCACCGTGAGATGGGGGGCATCGGAACCATCGCCCTCTGGCAGGTCGAGGACCCCAGCGCCTTCGGGGTGGTGGAGATGGACCGAGGCGGCCGCATCATCAACTTCCAGGAGAAGCCAAAGCGGGAGGAGGCGCGCTCGGACCTGATAAACGCAGGGTACTACGTCTTCGAGCCAGAGATCCTGGACTACATAGGGAAGGGGCAGGTATCGATAGAGCGCGAGGTCTTCCCCTACGTCCTCGACTACGGCCTTTTCGGGCACCGGTTCACAGGTCACTGGATGGACTGCGGGACGCGAGAGACGTTCTTGGCGGCGCAGCGCACGCTCTTGGACATGGAGCGCCCGGCCGTACCGGGACTGGGGGAGGGATGCTGCTATACCTCGCCCGCGTTGGTCAGGTCGGAGGGCATCAAGGCCGCGGTCATCGGCCCCTACGCCTGCATCGAGCCAGGGGTGTCCGTGGGAGAGGGGGCGGAGGTGGTGGACTCCCTGGTGATGAAAGGCGCCTCGCTCGGGCCAGGTAGCAAGGTTCACCACTCCATAATAGGCCCGGGCTTCAGAGTGGGCAAGGACGAGGTGGCCCGAGAGACCATCATGGCCGTGAGGTAGGGTCTCGACAGGATTGAATAGTTTTTTATGGCCTCAACAATTCCTGTAAGGTAGGTCTTCGGGGTTATTGATGAGTAGGCTTGCCAGGGCGACCGAGTTCGTGAGTAAGCGCTCCTTCCGGCAGCTGTGGCTGGGCTTCGTCATCCTCTTCTTCCTGGGCTTCGTCATCCTCCCCACCCTGTATGTTCTTACCTATGCCTTCACCAACTGGGACCTGATCCAGAGCGAGGTCCTCTCCAACTCGGAGATAATGTCGCAGATCTGGACGGCGATCGCCAATTCCTTCGAGATCGCGGCCATCGTCACCGTCATCGACATCCTCTTCGGTCTGCCCATGGCCTGGATCCTGGTGCGCAAGAACTTCCGGGGGAAGCAGCTGATCGACACCCTCATCGACATGCCCTTGGCCGTGCCGACGGCGGCCCTGGGCTTCTCCGCCGCCATCTTCTGGGGCATAACGCCCACGGACCTGACCAATCCCCTGGGGCTGAAGATCATCAGTTCCCCCTTCCTTCTGATAATCCTGCTCCACGTCGTCTTCTCCTACCCCTACATGGTCAGGTCGCTCTCCGCCATATTGGAACAGATAGACCAGACCTTCGAGGTCGCGGGCAGGACCCTCGGCGCGAGCCCCTTGACGGCCGCGCGCACCATCACCCTGCCCCTGTTCCGGGCTGGCCTGGTAACCGGGATAATCCTCTGCTTCGCCAGGAGCCTGAGCGAGACCGGAGGGACGGTAGCGGCGCTGGCCACCATAAGCAACACCGACTTCAACACCGCGCCCACGCTCATCGACTCCCTCCAGAGCACTCCTGCACTCGCCTTCACCAGCATCGTGCTGATCATCCTGGCCCTGGTGCTCCTGGTCATCGTGGCCTTCGTGGTGAAGAGGGTGCACATCCCCATCCGCAAGGTCTGGCCCAGGCCGGAGAGGATACTCTCCCGCAACCTCGGCCCTAAGTTCAAGGACGTCACCTCGGTCCTTTTCCTGACGTTCATCGTCCTCATCCCCTCCTTCTTCGTCTTCACCTTCGTCTTCACCTCCTCGCCCTCGACCACGACGGATTGGAGCACTTTCGGGGAAGCATTGTTCAACTCCTTCCTCATCGCCGGTGTCGTCACCATCATCGACCTGGCGTTGGGGGTACCGCTCGCCCTATATATCGCCAAGGGTCGCTCCAAGAGGCTGCCCGAGGCCCTGGACATCCTGGTGAACGTGCCCCTCATCGTTCCTACGGTGGCGCTGGGGTTCTCCCTCAAGCTATTCTGGGTGGGAGGGGAGCCGGTCTCCGGCCCCTTCGCCATCTTCCTGGTGATGCTGGCGCACATAGCCTTCACCTATCCTCTCATGGTGCGCAACGTCACCGGGGCAGTGGAGGAGATTGACCCCACGTTCGAAGAAACGGCACGGACCCTGGGCGCCAAGCCCGTCCAGAGCTTCAAGCGGGTCCTGCTGCCCATGATCAAGGCCTCCATCCTGGCCGGGGCCATCATGGCCTTCACTCGCAGCCTGGGCGAGACGGGTGCCACCAGGGCCATTTCTACCACCGTTCTCACCGCTCCCAACTACATCGTCAACCTGGTCAAGGGCGTTAAGGATTACTACACCGCGGCATTGGCCTGCATCATACTCATCATCCTGTCCTACGCGCTCATGCTCCTCCTGCGCTACATCACCAGGAGAAGGAAGGAGGCGAGCTAGATGCCCCGGATATCCCTCCAGGGCGTGGTCAAGCACTACGGCGGCATCAAGGCCGCGGACGGGTTGGACCTCGAGGTCAACAACGGCGAATACCTCTGCCTCCTGGGGCCCACTGGCGCGGGCAAGACCACGGCCCTGCGCATCATCTGCGGGCTTACTAGGATGGACAAGGGCGACGTCCTCTTCGATGGAAAGTCCATGGTCAATCTTGAGCCAGAGGACCGCAAGGCGGTGATGCTCTCCCAGACCTACGCCCTCTTCCCCCAGCTCACCGTGGCCGAGAACATCCTCTTCGGGCCGAACATCAGGGAGATGCCCCAGGAGGTCAAGGACCGCACCCTGGCGGACATGTTGGACCTGGTGCGCCTCACCCACCGGCCCGACGCCCTGCCCCGGGAGCTGAGCGGGGGCATGCAGCAGAGGACGGCGCTGGCGAGGGCCTTGGCCACTGGCGTGGACGTCCTTCTCCTGGACGAGCCCCTGCGCGCCTTGGACGCGAGGCTGCGCATAAGCCTGCGGCACGAGCTGCGCTCCCTGGCCAAGTCGCTGGGCATAACCACCATCCATGTCACCCATGACCAGGACGAGGCCTTGGTCATGGCCGACCGCATCGCGGTGATACGCGAGGGCAGGATCGTGCAGGTCGGCACGCCCGCCCAGATCTTTGATGACCCGGTCTCGCCCTTCGTGGCCAACTTCGTCGGGCAATCGAACTTCTTCGTCGGGGTGGTGGAGGAGAAGCGCGAGGCCACCTTGGTTCGTGGGGAGAAGGGCCACGTGGTCCTGGCCAGGCCGTGCGAGCAGGGGCTGGGGGAGAAGGTCGTGGTCGGGGTCAAGGTGGGCAATACCGAGGTTCATAAGGGGGGCGAGGGCTTCTTCGAGGGCAGGGTCGAGCGGATACTGTTCGAGGGAAGGAACATCTTCCTGGACGTGGACGTGCCCGAGCTGGGTCGCTTATCCTCCAAGATACCGTCCTGGCGCCTGGGACGTCTGGCGGTGGGCGACCTGGTCAAGCTGAATTGGAGCGCCGACAAGGCCAATGTGTTCGCCATGCCGACGCACGGATTGGAAAGGGAGCTGAAGGTGGAATGAATGCCTGAAGTGGTGCTGCGCAACATAACCATGCGCTTCGGCAAGGTCGTGGCCGTGGACGAGGTGGACCTCACCATCGCCGACAAGGAGTACGTTACCATTCTCGGCCCCTCAGGGTGCGGGAAGACCACCCTCATTCGCATCATCGCCGGCCTGCTGGAGCCGACGACCGGGGAGGTGCATATCGGGGGAAGGAACATGAAGGGGGTGCCCATCGAGGACCGCGACATCGGGTACGTGTTCCAGAACATTGCCCTATTCCCTCACTTCACCGTCGAGGACAACGTCACCTACGGTCCCATGGTCAAGGACGTGCCGCGCCAGGAACGTGGGCGGATCGCCAAGGAGTACCTGGAGCTGGTGAGGCTGCTGGACAAGATGAAGATGTTCCCCTCGGAGCTGTGCGGGGGCGAGCAGCAGAAGACCTCGCTGGCCAGGGCCCTGGCCACGGGGGCAAAGCTTCTCCTGCTGGACGAGCCGTTGTCCGCCCTGGACGCCAGGGTGCGCGTGGACCTGCGCTACGACCTGAGGCGCATCGTGAAGAGGCTGGGGCTCACGACCGTGCACGTGACCCACGACCAGGAGGAGGCCATGTCCGTCTCCGATCGCATAGTGGTGATGCGAGCGGGGGGCGTGATGGAATCGGGGACTCCGGAGCAGCTTTATACCCGGCCGAAGGACGTCTTCACCGCCAACTTCGTGGGCGAGACGAACTTGTTGGAAGGATGGGTGAAGGAGCGGATGGGACAGAAAGTAGTCATAGAGCTCAGGGACTCGTCGGTCATCGAGGTGGAGCGATGCGATGCCGACTTGGGCGAGGCGGTGGTGGTGTCCATCAGGCCAGAGTTCGTCTTCCCCTTCACGGACGGGCTGCTCTCGCGCATCGAGTACCTGACCTATCTTGGGACCTACTCCAGGGTCAGGGCGAGGTCGCAGTCGGACGATGTGGTGGAGTTCGATGTCCCCTCCATCGAGGGGAAGCTCTACCACCCGGGGCAGGAGGTCTATCTCATGATCAACGGGAAAGCGGCCGTGGTGTATCCGCGGCCATTAGAAGGAGTATCGGAGGCGGTGAAACTTGAGTGATAAGGGATCCTTGCTGGATTGGTTCAGCAAGAGAAGGGAATCGTTGGTGACCGACCTGCTGCGCCAGCACGCGCAGAAGGTGGCGGACACCATCACGGAGCTGAACCGGGCCGTTCTGGCGCTATGCAAGTCGGACAGGCACACGGCGTTGGACGCGCTCAGGCGCTCGGCGCTGTCGGAGAAGGAGGCGGACAACCTGGAGGACAGTATCACCGAGGAGCTTTCCAAAGGGGACCTGGAGTCCAAGGAACGCGAGGACCTCATGCACCTCATCCGGCGCATGGACTATGTCGCCGATTGGGCCAAGGAGGCGGGCATGAACCTGCAACTGGTCATCGAGGCCAACGTGGAGGTGCCAGTGACCCTGTGGAACAAGTACCTGGCCATGACCCAGGAGCTGGAGAAGGCAGGGAGGCTCCTCAAGTCCTGCATCGACAACCTGGGCGTGGACGACGATGCGGTCACCAAGTACGAGCGTGGGATCAAGGTGCAGGAGCATATCCTCGATGACCTCTACTTCAGCACCAAGAAGGAGATATTCTTCTCCAACATCGACCCCAAGGCCATTTATCTCATGAGGGATATCCTGCACTGCCTGGAGAACTCCGCGGACAAGTGCAATGACGCGGCGGAGATAATCCACATACTATTGGTCTCCACCAGGCATAAGGCCAGGTAGGCGCATGGACAGACTGTTCGGGACCAACGGCGTCAGGGGCGTGGTGAACGATACCATGAACGCCCAGCTGGCGCTGGACGTCGGCCGGGCCATAGGCACTTACATGAAGGGCAAGGTGGCGCTGGCCACGGACTGCCGCACCAGCGCGGACATGCTCCGCGCCGCGATGGCGGCCGGCCTCACGTCCGTGGGATGCCAGGTGCTGGACCTGGGCATGCTGCCGACGCCCGCCCTGCAATACTTCGTCAAGCCAGGCGGGATATCCGGGGGAGTGATGATCACCGCTTCCCACAACCCCCCGGAGTTCAACGGCATCAAGGCCATAGACGCCGACGGGACGGAGATGCCCCGCGCCAAGGAGGAGGAGATCGAGCGCATATTCTACACCCGCGCCTTCGACAGCAAGGACTGGAGGTACGTGGGCGGCGTGCAGCAAACCTCCGGGGCCGGGGACAGCTATCAAAGGGCGGTGCTGAGCCAGGTGGACGTGGTGGAGGTACGAAGGGCCAAGCTCAAGGTGGTCTTGGACTGCGCCAACGGCGCCGGGTCGCTCATCTCCCCGCAGGTCCTGCAGCGGCTCGGCGCCCGGACCATCACGCTCAACTGCAATCCTGAGGGGACCTTCCCCGGGCATCCCTCCGAGCCGACCCAGGACAACCTCGGGGACCTTCTCTCCCTGGTTAGGGAGACGGGGGCCGACCTGGGCATCGCCCAGGACGGGGACGCGGACCGCACCATCTTCGTCGACGAGAAGGGCAATTATGTCTATGGGGACAGGAGCCTGGCCGTGGTCGCCGCCGTCATGGTCGTGGAGAACGAGGGGGGGACCGTGGTCACCCCTGTCTCCACCTCCCAATGCGTGGAGGACGCCGTCATCTCCGCGGGCGGAGAGGTCATCTACACCCGCGTAGGGGCGCCCATAGTGGCCAGGAAGATGATGGAGGTGGGGGCGGTCTTCGGAGGCGAGGAGAACGGGGGTCTGATATTCCCCCGCCATCAGTACTGCCGCGACGCGGCCATGAGCATGGCCAAGATGCTGGAGATCGTGGCGCTCGAGGGACCGCTCTCGTCCCTGCTGGCGAAGGTGCCGTCCTATTGCCTGGACAAGAGGAAGGTCCATTGCCCCGACGAGCGCAAGGAGGCGGTCCTGCAGGCGGTGTGCGAGGCCTTCTCCTCCAACCAGGTCGACCGCACCGACGGCGTGAAGGTCTTCTTCGAGGGCGGCTGGACGCTCATCCGTCCCTCGGGCACTGAGCCGATATTCCGCGTCTACACCGAGGGCCGGGACCAGGAGACGGCCAAGAGGATCGCGGACAGGTGCGAGAGGGCGGTCAAGGAGATCTTGGACGGCTGATCTCTCAAAGGATCTGGAAGCCCAGCAGCCCCTGCGCCAGGAATATTATCCCGAAGAGGATGAAGATCACGGCGCTGCCCAGCTTGATGTACCGCTCCGGGACGCGCCTCCCGATCTCCGCGCCCAGGAGCACTCCCATCAAGGTGACGACAGCGAAGGCCAATATCGCCCCGATGAGCACGATCAGGGGCGTCCCGTACTCCGCCGAGAGCGCGATGATCGAGAGTTGAGTCTTGTCCCCCATCTCCATGATGGCCATGAGGACGAAGATGCTGCCGAAGGCGCCCCATCGCCCCACCTTCTTGTCCTTCACCACCTCCTCCTTCTCCGGGAGGACGATGGTGGCGATCCCGAAGACCAGGAAGAGCACCCCCGCGGCGATGGTGATTATGTCCTTGGGAACGTAGTCGAAGAGCACCTGCCCGATGATCACGCCGATGAGGGAGACCAGCGCCAGGGCGGTGAGGGACGCGGCGAACACCAGCTTCCTAGGGTGCTTCGAGGAGAGGGTGATGACCGTGATCATGGTCTTGTCCCCAAGCTCCGCCAGGAAGATCAGGACGAAGGCGGCGAAGAAGGGGGTCAGGTCCATCTCATTCCTCTGGTCTCGCGCTCAAGCCGGGACAAACGGATCTTTTCTGGAAGGGATTCGAAGGGGCCAGGGCAGCCCTTTTTTGCTCGCTTACACCTTCATTATCTTACGGCGCCCCATGGCGATCATATACAGCACTTCCTCGCCGGGGTGCAGCTGGCCTTTGTACTCTTCGGTGATGTGCAGGGAGAAGTTCTCGAAGTTCTCCAGGTCCATGAGCTGGACCTCCTCCACCGTGATGGCCAGGATCTGCGCCTTGCGCTTGTCGATCATGGGCACCTGGACCTTGTGGGTCACCGGGTGCACGATGCTGCGCTTCTTCTCGTCGAACAATCCCACGGCGTCGATACGCGCCTTGGCTTCACCGTGCTTCCCTGGCTTGGAGGTGGTGATGGACAGGATCTTGCAGGGCTCCCCGTCGATGACGACGAAGCGGCCCTCCTTGAGTTCCCTGACTTCAGCTTGAGACCACATATATATCTGTTCAGGGAAAAGTGCTGTTGGTTAAATAGTTTATCCATCGTCAAATGCGCCAGAGGAGAACCCTATGGACATGGCAGAAATCCCTCGCGGGCGGAGCGAACTCGACTCGACCCGCCCCCCCTCGACCTCTGAGAGACCTACCCTTTCTTGTACTGTCCCTGGTAGTGCCGCCTCGGCCCCGAAGGCGCGCGCCTCTCCTTCTTCGGCGCCTCTGGATACTTGTCCTTGATCTCCTGTACCCGTTTCTCCATGTGCTCCACCAGCTTGTCGCCGATGAACTCGCCCTTGTAGAAGTCCACCCTGGCCGCTATCGCGGCCTTCGATGCCACCGAGCGCGCCACCTTCCCCCTCTGCCAGTAGGGCGCCTTGTGCACCGCGGGATATTGGAAGATGATGCCGTGCTTGGGGGGCGCCTTGCCCGAGCGCAGGTGCATGAACATGGCCTTCTCCGCGCCCAGCAACTGTACCGTCGAGGAGGGCAGCTTGGCCAAGCGTCCCAGGCCGCCCGCCAAGGAGATCAACCTCGCACCCAGGTTCGCCGACAGCAGCTTCGTCAGGTTGGGCGCGTTCTCCTCCATGCTCCTCTGCACGTAGGCGTCGAAGCGCGCCTTGCTACCGTACAGCTCGCTGACCAGGAGGGCCAGGTCCTGGATGGCGGAGATGTCCTCGTCCAGCATCTCCGCTCCCACGGACTCGAGCTGCACGTCGATGGCCTTGAGCACCTGCTCCCTGTAACCATGCCGACCGATGAGCTCGGCGTACCTCTCGTCCTTGGCGTAGTCGCCCAGCTCGGGGAAGTGCAGGCCGTACCACTCATGAAGGCGCTCCGACATGACGTTGATGTTCTCGATGAGGTCGTCGATGGCCCGTATGGCCTGCACCAGGCTCTTGTCCGAGGAGAGGGGCTCCCTGGTCCTCATCTTGCCCAGCTCGACCATTACCGCCTGCATCAGGACCATGTCGTAACCGTGGTCCTCGGCCTTGATGTAGGAGGAATCGTAGACCTCGGGCTTGCCGAGCTTGGACAGGCGCGCGTCCGCCACCCGGAAGCGCTTGAGCCCTGCGACCATCTGTTCCTCCTCCTCCAGGATGCCTCCGCGCTGCACGACCGCCAGCTTGCTGGCTATGGACTTGGCCTCCTTCTCGAAGAGCGTGTGCTTTCGCACCTTCTCCTTGTCGCACAGGAACACCCCGAACCACTTCGTTACCAGTATCATCCCCGACTCACCTCTGCGAACCCTTCGACAGCATTGAGATCCTGTCCACTTCCTGCTTGGCCAGTGGTGTCATATGTCCCACGCCCTCGGAGCGCACCTGCATCTCCGCCAGGAATTCCATGGCCTCGAGGCGGTAGTAGGCCTCGGCCACGTCCTTTCCCACAGCGATGGCCCCATGGTTCTCCAGGATGAAGGCATTGTGGTCCATCATGGCCCGCTGCAGGTTGGATGCGAGCTCCTTTGACCCAGGCGTGGCATAGGGTACGAAGGCCACCTCCCCCAGGTAGATGAGCCCTTCGGGCGTGAGGTCGGTGCGGACCTTCCTGCCCGAGCATGAGAGCAGGGTGCAGAAGAGCGGGTGCGCATGGACCACGCCGCCCACGTCCTTCCTATCCTTGTAGAAGGCCAGATGGAAGGGCGTTTCCGTGGACGGATTCCCTCCAGCGGTCACCCGGCCATCGGCGATCAGCATGCGGACGAGGTCGTACGCCTTCAAGGCCCCCTTGCACCTGCCCGAGGGGGTTATCACCATGGCCTCCTCGTCCAACCGCCCGGAGATGTTCCCGGAAAGGCCCGTGACCAGTCTCCTCTCGTACAGGAGTTTGCCGAAGTCCACGACCTCCTTGCGCACCACGCCCTCCACCCGTCTCATTTCCTCACTTCCTTTATCCTCGCGATGTCCCCTGGAGCCAGTATGCCCTCCTCGGTGATGAATCCCGTGACGTACTTGGAAGGCGTCATGTCAAAGGAGGGATTGAGTGCCACGCTCCCCTCGGGGGCGATGCGCCTGCCGTCGAAGAAGGTGATCTCCTCCTCCCCCCGGTCCTCGATGACGATCTCCTTGCCCGAGGACAGGCCGAAGTCGAAGGTGGACACCGGGGCGGCCACGTAGAAAGGCACGCCGAGCTCTTTGGCCAGAACTGCCTTCTCGAAGGTGCCGACCTTGTTGGCGAAGTCCCCGTTGGCGGCGATGCGGTCCGCTCCCACGATGACCAGGTCCACCCCCTTGCGCAGGAAGTGCCCCGAGGCGCCGTCCACTATGATGGAATGGGGGATGCCCTCGTTGACCAGCTCGTACGAGGTCAGCTTCATGCCCTGCAGCCTCGGCCGGGTCTCGGAGACATAGACGAAGAATCTCCTCCCCGAGCGCCAGGCCACGCGCATGGGGGCGATGGCGGTGCCGTAGTCCACGGTGGCCAACGCCCCGGCGTTGCAATGGGTCATGAGCTTGCCCCCCTCCTCGATCAGTTTCGCCCCATGCTCGCCGATGAGGCGGCACCTGTCGACGATATCGTTGGCATAGTCGCCGGCGGCCGCGACCGCGCCCACGCCCTGTGCCAGGCGTGCCAGCATGTGGTCCACGGCGTAGAAGAGGTCGAAGGCGGTGGGCCGCTGGGCCTTCAGGAGCCTGGCCGATTCCGCCAGGTCGTTGCCGTTGATGGCCGCCAAGGCCATGCCGTAAGCGGCCGCCGCACCTATGGCCGGGGCGCCCCGCACGGTCATGTTCCTGATGGAACGGGCCACCCCCTCTACTTGCGAGAGCTCCACCAGCTCGAATCTCTCCGGTAGGAGGCGCTGGTCGATCATGATGACCTTCTCGCCCTCCATCCAAACGGCCCGGTACTCCTTGGGCCCCTGCCCCGTCATTATGCGCACGCGCTCACCGTCCCTAATTCCAGCCTTGCCTAGAAAAAGATTGGTCTGCTAGGACACGACCTGATTAGAATCGCCCTGCTAAGATGATTTATATATGGAGCATTGCATTCATTACGAGCGCGGGGGAGAGCATGACTGACAAGAAGACGGACGCATTCGACGTCTATTCGACTACCTCCGGTCTCAGGCAGATCTCCAACCCAGTGAGGCAGAAGATCCTGAGCGAGTTGCAACGTCGGGACCTTAGCCTCAGCGAGATCGCCCAATTGACCGGAAAGGCGCAGTCCACGCTCTCCGTGCATTTGGACAAGATGGTCAAGGAAGGCCTGATTGCCTATCGTGACGACCCCGATGACAACCGGCGCAAGATATTCTATCTGGTCTCGAGGCCGGTCGGCTCGTCGGTCGTGCCGCGAGAGGACCTGATGAGGCACGTGGAGAACACCATCGCTAAGAGCATCGGCAGCCCTAGCACATTCCTCAAGGGGGTCATCCGCTCCATCGTCATCGGCATGGAGGCGATCGGCTTCAACATGGACCCCGTGCTCAAGGACATCGGGCGGCAGATCGGGAAGGAGATCTCCAAGAAGATGAAGTCGAACACCGTCGAGGGCATCATCGGCGAGGTCAAGGAGTTCTTCAAGCTGCACGAGCTCGGCGAAGTGAACGTGTATGCCCTGCATCCCGTCACGCTCATAATCAAGGACGAGTACGACTGCTCCAAGGCACCGGACGTGGGCAAGACCCTCTGCCTGATGAACGAGGGCATACTCGAGGCGATATTCGAGACGCGCATGGGCATGCCGGCCCGCGTCACCAAGGCGGAGACGTTCGGCTCCAGCTTCAACTTCTGCAAGTACGTCATCGAACCGGGTCTCTGAGCGTCGGTCAAAGCCTCAAGAACCTTCATCTTTTAAAGTTGGCAGAAGTGGAATTCTAAAGGTATTTACTCCGGGTCAGGCATGTTGTCCCGAGGTGTTCCATGCCCAGTCTCTACGAGATGTTCGAGGAGATCGACGATGAGATGCTCTTCATCCTGGACTGCGTGAGCGCCATCCGCGAGATGGTGGACAAGGGGCAGAAGAAGAAGGCCCTGGACGCGCTCCTGCAGCTGGAGGAGGAGATCGACGATTTCCTTTCCATGCCTGTCGACGAGGGCGAGGAGCTGGAAGAAGAGGGCGGGGATACCGAGGGTGTGGACGAAGGCTGAGCCTCGCTTTACGCTCACCGTTTGACCCGGTACAGCTCGCGCTTCTTCCCCGGGGCGCGCTCGATGTCCCCGCGCGCCTCCATGTCCCGCTTGACCGCCTCTCCATACCATTTCATCGAGCCCTCGAACTTGCTCTGCAGCTTCTTCGTGATGCAGGTCATGAGGTCCTCGTGCGTCATCTCATTCCCCTTGAGGCAATCCAACAAGGCCACCTTGATCAAGTCGTACTTGGCCTTGCTGATGCTCACTCCCCTCTTCCCCTCCGGATGCAACGTGAGGATCCGCTCTTCGTCCGACGACATTATGGTAGATTAACGCCGAACCAAGGCATCAAACTTCCCTTAGTTCCGACGAGGGAGCGAGGTCGATAGGGCGAGGAACGGTCTCCCGCTCCGCGCCGCCGCTATATTGGGTCATTTGGAGAGCTTCGGCCTCCCCGTGGCCGTCGCCCGGACCAGGACGAAGTTGATGAACCGGCTCTCCTTGCCATAGCCATCGGAGAAGCGCTTCTCCACCACGTCCATCTTGACCTTGATGTCCTCGGCCCTAGCCGCCTCCACCTTATCGCGGACGTAGTGCTCAGCGAATGTCTTGGCAGATTGCACCGCCTCCTCCAGGTGGCAGAACTCCAGAGGGGAGCAGAACTGCGAGAACACCATGAACTTGTTCTCCTTGGGCAGCACCTGCAGGCTGATGGACTCGGAGATCAGAGAGCAGACCGCGCCCACGGCATTGCCCACCTCGTAGTTCGGGGGGATGACCACCTGGACGTCCATCCTCGACTCCAGTGGCTTGACCATGATCCGCGCCGGCGCGCCGATACCGACGATGGGCCGGTCCAGGCCCGATCTCATGGTAACGTGGGTGAACGTGCGCTCGCCCAGGAGCGATTGCATCAGCCGCTCCACCGCATGATCTCCAGGGAGGACGCCCACATCATCGGCCATGGTCTTCCGCACGATCTCCTCCCCCACCCGGGTCACGGATCTCTCCATGATGGAGCGGGCAAGGTCCTCAGGTGAACGGTCCATCTTCTGGGCGAGAAGCTGCAGCCCGATGCGCGACGCCTCCAGGTCCCCGGACAGGTGCTCGCCATTCAGGTGCATGATGTCCGTGGGCGTGAGGCCGGTGCGGAGCACGTTCCCACGCGTCATCAGCGTCAACAGGTTGTCCTTGAGAAGGATGACCTCTGGGACGTCATCCATGAGCTCGAAGAAGGTCCGAGGGCCCTTATGTGAGAGGCGGTCGTGGACCAGCCTCTGCTTCTCCGTGAGGTTGATGAGGTCCGCCTTGCCGGCCACGTAGAAGGTGGTCTCCTTGGAGGCCAACATCCCCTCCTTGAAGTCCGGGCGCATGGTGCTGGCAACGGCCAGGGGTATGACCCGCTCCGGACCCACCCTGACGTCACCGTGAGAGTCCATCTGCACCAGTGAGTCGCCGCCCAGGCCCGTGGTCCACATGTCGATGGCCTTCACCCTGGTCCTCCATTGGCCCACCATCGCCCCCTCTTGGTTCAGGCGGGGGAATCCCTCGTCCAAGAAGGCTATGTCGGTGCTCGTGCCTCCCACGTCCACCACTATGCAGTTGTCGAGCCCGGAGAGCACCTTGCCCCCCATCAGGCTGGCCGCAGGCCCAGAAAGGATCGTCTCTACTGGCCTCTCACGAGCCGTCTCCAAGGACATGAGCCCGCCATCGCCCTTGAAGACCAGGATGCGAGCATCAATGCCCCTTTTCCCCAATGCGGCCTGCACCGATCTCAGGAAATCATCGATGATGGGCAGAAGGCGAGCATTGAGGACCGCCGTCACCGTCCTCTCCAGGATGCCTAGCTCCCCGGTGAGCTCATGGCCTTCTACCACGGGGAGGGCCGAGGCCTTCCTTACGGCATCCGCCACATCGGATTCCTGAAAAGGGTTGCATACGGAGAACATGCCGGAGACGACGACCGCGTCAGTGCCCCCCGTCACCTCTCTAATGGCTTCCTCCAGCTCCAAGGGGTCGACGGTGGAGACGACCTTGCCCTGTGAGTCGCAGCCTCCTTTGATGAAGACGGCCTTCTTGCACCCCAAGGCCCAATCGGGCTGGGGCTCCCAGCCGATGCCGATCAGCCCCACATCCCCACCCCTCCCTTGCAGGATGGAGTTCGTGGCCAGGGTGGTGGAGAGCCCTACCAGGCGCACGTCCTTGAGCTCGAAGCCGCCCTCCCCGATGATGCCGTCCAAAGCACCGATTATCCCGATGGAGAGATCGTGATATGTGGTGGGCGCCTTGGCCTTGGCCAGTACTCTCTTACTATCCAGCTCCACGATGACGGCATCCGTATAGGTCCCGCCCGTGTCGATTCCCAATCCAAGCTGCACTCCTCTCACCTGCCTTCCGACCATACCCACGCGCCATTTAAAAAGTAGTGTATTTCCTACGACGACATCGAAGCAATCCCGCTCACTTGATGCCCATGGCGGTAAGGCGCTCCAAGGCGTATACCGCGCTCTTGCGCGCATTGAGGCTGTTGTCCTCCAGCATCCTCCGGAGAAGGGGGACGGAGGAATAGTGGCCGATGCTCAAGCGCTCCGCCAGCCTCCCCAAGGTCCAGGCGGCCATGCCCCTCACCTGGGGCCAGGGGTCCTCCAGAAGGAGGTTGAGGGAGCGTATCTCGCTCTCCCCCCCCACTCCCAGGCTGGTCAGCTCCCCCAGTGTCCACGCGGCGTTCTCCCGCACCTCCTCGTCCTCGTCCGTGAGCAAAGCCACCAGGGCGGCCAGGGGGTAGGTCCCTTGGACCTTGTTCTGAGCCAGCTTTCCCAATGCCCAGGAGGACATGCGCCGCTCCACGATGTCTTCCGCGCCGATGAGCGGGGTGAGCTGCGGTATGGGGGAAGAGTCGACCTCTTTCTCGCGCAGCAGGATATGCAACCGTTCCAGGGCGGAGAGCCTCGTCTCCCTCTTATCGGACCTCAGGTCAGTTCGTAGCCGTTGCATCTCCTCACGGTCCATTTTCTCACCTTGGTACGGATGGTCAAGGGAGGTAAAAAGCGCTCTCACTCCTTCTTGGGAGGTGGTACCGGTTTCTCCTTGTAGAAGTCGCAGGTGGCGTAGTCCTCCTGTCCGCGGCACATCTCATAGTCCTTGAGGTGGAGGATGTCCAGACGGATGCGCCTGGCCTTGCAGCTGGCGCATCTCCCATCTGGGGCGTGCCAGAGGCAGGGCTTCTTTTCCGACGACAGGGCCATTGCCATCCTCACTGCTTCGCTGAGGTTTAAGTTTGACGGGGCTTACAAGGTGCCCATACGCTATCCGAACGCTCAATGGGCCAACCCCCTTCGATCATGTCATCGAAGAAATCGCGACCCAAGGGGGTCCGTGACATCCTTCTGGCGAGATCTCAGCACGAAGGACAGTGATGGATTTTGAAAAAGGGAGTGGGCTCAGCCAGATTCGAACTGGCGAACTTCTGCGTGTCAAGCAGACGTCATAACCGCTAGACCATGAGCCCTTGAGGGTTTTGCTGTAACACCTTCGATACTATATGCCTTTCGCCACGGAAGGCTCCGACCGTCACTGGGTGTCGAGCTCTTCCAGTCTGCCATGGTAGCAATCCGTGCGGTAGTGCAGGCGCACCTTCCCACCGACCTGATGCTCCGAGAAGACCCGGCAGAGGCCCGACATCATTCCATCGTACCCGTCCTCTCCCTCCTTGGGCATGTAGGACGCCGAGACTGCGAGGCATTCCAGGGTCTCAAGGTCGTATTCCTTGGAATGATGGAATTGGGAGATATGGTAGCCATGAGGGAAGAAGCGGTCCTGTATGTCCTTGCGCAGGGAGTCCACTTCCTCCTTCCCCCTGGCATGCTCGTCCATCAGCTCGGAGAAGGCGCGATGGAATTCGTCGAGATCGCGCTCACGGTTGTTCCACACCATGATCACCTGTCCCCCAGGTCGCAGGATGCGCCTCATCTCGTCCCTCGTGGCCTCGACATCGAACCAATGGAAGGCCTGGGCCGCTGTGACAGCGTCCACGCTGCCATCGGGAAGCGTAGTGCGCTCCGCCCTTCCTGCTACGCTGGAGAAGCCCGCTCTTTCCCATAGACGGGACTCCGCCAGTCGCCTCATGTCCTCGTTCGGCTCGACGGCATGGACCATGAGCCCGCGGTCCAGTAGGAGTTCCGTGAATATCCCCGTCCCTGAGCCGAGGTCCGTCACCCTCGCTCCAAGGAAGAGAGCTCCCACGCTGAACAGGTGGTCGAACATCTCCTGCGGGTAGCCAGGCCGGGCTCTGGCGTAGGCCGAGGACCGACCTGAGAACCTTCTCGTCGCCGCGGGCGGCTCCGCGCTCATCCGCTAGGTCATGCCCTGACGGCCTCATCATCCTATTTCCTGCGCCTCTGCCAATCTTTTTATGCATCCCTCTGATATCCCGAGAAGGGTGCTGGGATGCCTGAGATATTGCTGTTCACCAAACCTGGCTGTCAGAAGTGCGACTGGATCAAGGAACGCATTCCTCCTGGCCTGAAGGTCAACGTCATCAACATGGAAACGGCGGAAGGCATGGCCGAGGCTGCCTACTTCGAGCTGCTCAACAAGAACACGCCCATTCTGGTCGTCGATGACCAGGTGATCGAGGGCGCCATCAACATCATGGACCGCCTCAAGGCCATATCCGGATGCGCGGACGTTTAATTAGGCTCCAGCGCCTAACCCATTTAAGCACATGATCGCGCTGGGCATCGAGGGCACCGCCCATACCGTGGGCGTAGGCATCATGGATGAGGGAGCCAACGTCCTGGCCAACGAGATCAAGATGTACAAGCCGGAGACCGGGGGGATCCACCCTCGTGAGGCGGCGAACCACCACGCGGAGAACGTGGTTCCCCTGGTGCAGAAGGCCCTTTCGGTCGCTGGCCTCAAGCCTAGGGAACTCGACCTCATCACCTTTTCCCAGGGCCCTGGCCTAGGACCATGCCTGAGGACGGTGGCCACGGCCGCGCGCGCCCTCTCCTTGACCCTCAAGATCCCTATCATCGGAGTGAACCACTGCATCGCTCACCTGGAGATTGGCAGAGGCAAGACCTTGGCCAAGGACCCCGTCCTCCTCTACGCCTCGGGCGGGAACACCCAGGTCATCGCCTTCGCCAACGGGCGCTACCGGATCTTCGGAGAGACATTGGACATAGGCATCGGCAACATGTTGGACAAGCTTGGCCGGGAGATCGGCCTGGGCTATTACGCTGGCCCGAAGATCGAGAAGGCGGCCAAGGAAGGAAGGAAGCTCCTGGACATCCCCTACTCGGTCAAGGGCATGGACATGGCCTTCTCTGGCATCCTCACCGCCTGTCTGGCCCTCAAGGAGAAGGGCGAGAGCGTCGAGGACATCTGCTATTCCGTGCAGGAGACCTGCTTCGCCATGCTCACAGAGGTGACGGAGCGGGCCATGGCGCACGTGGAGAAGAACGAGGTGCTGCTAGGTGGCGGCGTGGTGCAGAACAAGCGCCTGCAGGAGATGGTGGCACGCATGGCCCACGACCGCGGCGCAGAGATGTTCGTGCCCGAGAGGACGCTGTGCGTGGACAATGGCGCCATGATCGCCTGGACCGGGCTGGTCATGCACAGAGCGGGAGTCCGCATGAAGGTCGCGGACACGGTGATCAACCAGCGCTTCCGCACCGACGAGGTCGACGTCACCTGGAGAGCGTGAATCAGCGGGCTAGGCCCTTTGCTGCCTTCTGCCTGCCCAAGATCTCATCCAGCCTCTGCAGGAACTCCTCTTCCTTCCCATTGGAGACAGTGGCTCCGCTGGCCACCGCGTGCCCGCCGCCCTGACCACCGACGGCGGTGGCCGCCTCGCGCAGCCCCGCCGCGAGATCGATGCCTTTGTCCAGAAGGCGGAAGTTCGCCCGAGAGGACACCCTGACCTTCTCCCCATGGTAGGAGATGGCTATCGTCGGCTTGTCGCAGTCGCCCACGAACTGCATGGTCAGCCCGCACATGACCCCGGACAGGGAAGGGTTCTTGCTCACGAACCACTGCAGGTTCTCCTTCCTCCTCACGCCCTCCGCCACTATGGAGCGCATGCCCTCCAGGACGGCCGACTTATACTCCTTGCGCAGCCCCTCTGCCGTCTGGCGCGCCTTGGCGTCCCTCAATGTCAGGGCTACGCCCACGCCCTCCTGGTCCGTGCGCCCGCAGGCGTTCAGGAGCTGCGCCAGATCGTCCGCTGAGATGCGCCATTGCGGGAAGTAGTAGCGGTCCGTGACGAGCTCCTCCATGGAGGAGCTGGTGCACCCTTGCGCCAGAAGGCGGATGGCCACCAGGGAGTTGAGCTTGCGCCTCTCGCTCTCGTTCAATTGCACCAGCGAGGCGTCCTCGGCGATCCCTGCCTCCCGCAGCAAGGACATCGTTCCCTGAAGGTCTCCGGAGACGCCTATGATGTAGGGCTCGAACTCCTCTGCCAGTCCCTCGGATATCTGACCCTCGGGAAGTAGTGAGCCGGCCCTCAATTCCAGGACGTGGTGGGAAAGTCCGCCCTCCTGAAGGTGCTTGTTGATGCCGCTCAGCCCCCTGATGTGCTGCCGGTCACCGACGATCCCGGCAAAGGCGATGGGGAGGAGGTCCCAATTCCTCTCGTCCATGGCCAGGGCGAACATCATGCACACCGCTCCCGCGCATCCGGAGGTCATGCCGTCGATGCCAAAGAGGTGAGGGTTGACGTGCAAAACCTTCTGGGAATCCCCCACGGGGGCGTGATGATCCAGGACGATGACCTTCGCTTGCAGCTTCTCCAGCTGAGGGAGGAACGAGGCCCCCATGTCCGCCAGGATCAGGCACTTGGCATCCTTGCCCACTTGCTCGATCGTCCTTTCGTCCAAGCTCTTCGACAGAGTAAGCTGGAATCTGATCCCCTTGCGGATCAGGACGTTGGAGAGGATGCCCGCGGACGATATGCCGTCCGCGTCGTAATGGGTCAGCACGCGGACGTCGGCGTGCTTGGACACCTCTTCCGCGGCTTGGGATAGAAGGGAAAAGAATGGTTTGGGAAGGCCTTCTCCTTCCATCCGCCCTCACTCTAGAAGCAGTTCCGCGTTCTTGAGAGAATACTCCCAGGTCTGAGGGAGAACCTCAGTGCGCTTGTAGTACTTCACCAAGCGGCGGATCTTGGACTCAATCAACTGGAGGTTGCGGTTGTTGGCCATGTCCTTCTTGTTCTCCTGCATGTGGTCTTTGACGTTGATCGCACGGCGCATCAGGGCCATGAGGTCATCGGGGATCTCCGGCTTCATGCCGTTCTCCTGCAGGATCTCGTACATGGTCTTCCCCGTGGCGAGGCGTACGCTCGGCACGGCATAGTTATCCCTGAGGACGAGACCGATCTTGGAGGCGGCCATGCCTTCCTTGGCCAATTTGACCGCCATCTGCTCGATCTCCTCCTTCGACATGGTGACCCACTCCGGGTTCTCGGTCACCAGGGGCTTTGCGGAGGCGGACTTGCCCCTCCTTCGCGCATGCATTTTTGCCATATGATCATCATTCCTGGACTGTTCTGATTAAAGCGTTTATACCAGTGGCGAAGTGGAAGCCCATTCGTGTCCTAGTATATAAGTCTTGAGCGCTGAAGGGCTCTGGCTCTGCCAGTATTATGAGCCAAAGAAGGACGAACAGAAGCGCCCATCCTCCCTCTTGGAATGCTCGGCCCGGGCCCATGTCATGACCGCATCGTACTCCTCCTTCCCGAAGGCCAATTCTTCTGGCAATCGCTCGAAGAGCTCCCAGGCCATCTCCCCGGGGGTGGACCGGTCGGGCAGGCATGCCAGATCCCCGTAGAACACCGCCCCGTCCCGTCTGGGCATCTGGGATAGGGGGATGAAGTCGCAACCGCATTCCTCGCGCACTTCGCGCACCGCCGCCTCTTCCGGCGTCTCACCCGGTTCGATGCGGCCACCGGGCATCTCCCATCCACCTCTAGCACCGTTGAACACCATGGCGAACCGGTCGCCCACGAAGCAGACGCAGTACACCCACCTCATTCGCATCCCACCACGATCATGGCATGGTCCTTCTCGAACGGCTCCAGGTCCATGAGGTCCAAGACCCTGAGGCCTGCCTTCTGCAGGAAGCTCCTCGCCTCCTCGAACACGTCCCTGGGTTCGCGGGTCACGTCCTCCGAGCGCGCCTTGAGGGACAGCATCCCATCCCGGGCTCCGAAGGTACTGACGGCCTTGGCGAAGATAGAGGCCTGGTTCTTCTGAGCTATGTCCTGGTAGATGATGTCCGCTCTCTCCACTAGGAAGGAGAACTCCTGAGGCTTTGTGGCGTCGGCCAGGATCGGCACCATGTTCTTGCGCGCCTCGCACACCTTCACCAGGTCCCTGAAGGACCTGGGCGAGATCTCCACGCAGTAGACCGTGCCCTTGGAGGCGATGTCCGCCACGTGGCTCGCCGTCGTCCCGGACGCCGCACCGAGGTACAGCACGCGCGAATCCTCCTTGATGGGGGAGGCGAGCCCCCCCAGGCGCAGATATGCTCCCAGCTTGCTGCGGCCCGGGGACCACTCCCGGTACTCGACGCCCTGGAAGGCGAGAAGCCTCTCGCCGTACACCCTGGAGCCGGGAGCGGAGTTGCGCGTAAGCAAGCGCTCACCGTCCCAGAACACCCCCTTGGCCCTGGTCTCCACCAGCTTGGTCTCCTCCATATCCGTCCTTACGGCATGGCGGTGAAGCTTAAAATCACCACGGGACATTGCATCCATGTGGCGGACTCCGAGGAGTCGAAGCGCATCGAGGAGCTCAGCGAGCGCATCGAGGAGCTAGAGTCCACCCTCAGGAAGGTCGCCGAGCCCTACTCGGAACTGGTGCGCCAGCTCTCCCTTTTCCAGGACACGGTCCAGAAGTACTTCCGGCTCATGGACCTCTACCAGAAGCATGGGGTGGTGAGCATCGACACCATCCTGCCGCAGGTCAAGGACCCCATCTCCAAGGAGATTATGCGCATCCTCCTGGACAAGCCAGGCCTGAACATCTCCGAGGTCACTGAGGAGCTGAGGGCGAGGAGGGGCTCCTCCTCCAGGAGGATCGTCCGCGACCGCCTTGGCGAGTTGCTGGCCGAGGGCCTGGTCAAGGAGAAGTCGGACCGGAAGGAGAAGACCTACGAGATATCGGAGGAGGTGGTGAGGAAATGGTCACAAGTGCTCGGTTTGTCCAAATAAGGTGGCCACCCCTCTTCCCATCTGAGGCCGGGCAGAAGCCCGTGACATATTATGATGGTGCGATTCAGAACCGTAACGCGAGGATGAGATACGGAACCGAGGATTGAGATTATGGCGGAACAAGATCAGATGCCGGACCCGGAACAGTTGAGGCAGATATTCCAGGTCATCGGGGATAGCGTGCCCGAGCTGCTGGACAAGATCACCAAGATATTGTACAGCGCCTCGGAGGGCGAGAGGTTCGGTCAGTCCGTGGCGGCATTCTACAAGTCGCTGGTCGCCGCAGGCATGACCAAAGAGCAGTCCTTCGCCCTGACCAAGGAGTACATGAACAACGTCTCTCTGGGAGGGATGCTGAAGAACATATTCTCTGGAGGATTGACCCGGGACCTGAGCGAGGACGTGGGCCAGAAGGGGAACAAGCGCTGAGGAGGGCCGGGAATGGCTAATGCCAGCAAAGAGCAGGTCCCAGAGGTCGTCGCGATATTCATAGCCAAATTGCCATGGGTATTCTGGACCCTGCTGACGTCCTATCTGCACATGAAGAAGCAGGCCAAGCTCGCCGGGAAGGAGTTCTATCGGGTCCTGATCGACAACGGCATCCCCCCCGGGATGGCCCGGGAGCTGAGGGACGAGTACTCCAACATGTTTGACTTGACCACCATAATGAAGGGTCTGGGGTCGCGTGGGAAGTAGCGCCCCTTCTCATCCTCGAGTCGGATAAAGATGATAGATGGCCGGACCGGAAGGCCCGGTAGGCCTTTTCACCTTCGGATCAGATACTCGACGATGCCATACCCCACGTCGTCATCCAAGGTGAACTTGGCCAGGCACTCATGCATGTGCGAGACGACCTTGCCGTCCCGGGAGGCGAAGGGCATTATGGACTTGTGCTTGATGACCGCCTTCACCCCGTGCACGTCGCCGTCCTTGTCATGCAAGGCCATGTAAACCGTATGAGGGCTGTTGTCCCGGTTGTACTCCGTGACGATGTCCGCCCGCAAGATGGGCACGTTCTTCCCATCGATATGGATGAAGCCCGCGTCCACCTCTCCCTTGTCCATGAAGAGCTTGGTGAGGTTGAAGGCGTACCCCTCATCGAACTGGCAGGTGATCCAGACCCACATCCGCGGAGCGTTCCAGTCGCGCACGCCCCAGGAATGGTCCCTCTCCCCGAGCCCGGTGATGTCGTAGACCCTGGAGCCGATGTTCATCTTCCCCGTGACCTTTCCGTACTGCTCCACATGCTCCGACGCCACGACCATGGCGATCTTCTCCTTGTCCCCGCCCACGCTCTCCCGGTAGTCGTAGGGATTGTTGAGGGAAGCGAAATCCAAGGAGAACGAGACCGTCTCCTTCTCCCCGTCCTTGTGCATCTTGGGGAGCTCTCCAGAGAACTCCAGCCGCCACTTCTTCTCGTCCTCGACCTTGACGAACTTCAACCCCATGGCATCCAGCTCGTTGTCCTCCATGGCCACCGAGTCCTTGATGCCCATGACGCTGCCGTCAGGCAGCATGAGGAAGCAGAACACGTTCTTCTCCTTCTTGTTGGGCTTGAGCCCGATGCGCATGAACCCGCATATGTCCTGGCCGCGGTCGTAGAAATTGAAGTAGAAGCTCTCGTTCCATTCCTCTTGGCTTCCGAACTCGTGGATGACGTCGCTGCTCAAAGAATTCACATCTCCTCTAGGTAAATGATTCCCTCATTACCGTCGAGGGTTACCTGCTGTCCTGTCTTTAATATTTTCGTCGCCCCTTTGACCGCCGTCACGGCCGGGATGCCGTATTCCCTGGAGACGACCGCCCCATGCGAGAGTATCCCTCCAGTCTCCGTGACGAGGCCGCCGATCTTGGCGAAGACCGCGGTCCAGCCAGGGTCGGTGTTCGAGGTCACCAGTATCTCGTCCTCCGCGACCTCGGAGAGGTGCTCGATCGATTCCACCACGCGTATCCGCCCCTTGACCACCCCCGGGCTGGCCGAGGTGCCCGGTATCTTGACCACGTTCCCCAGCTTGTAGATGGTGTCGTCGAACTCCACGCCACCTCGCAAGAACTTGGGGGGAAGGCGGTTGCGCCAGCGATCGAACTCCCGCCGGCGGGAGATGACCTTGGCCTGGACCTCGCTCTGGTCCTCGACCCCAACCTTGGCCATCTGGAAGATCTCCTCCTTGCTCAGGAAGAAGATGTCGTCCTGCCTGTCCAAGTGCCCCCGCTCCTTGAACCTGCGCCCGTATTCCATGAAGAGGCGCCGGGTGCGCAGCAGTATATGGTCCAGGTAGAAGCGCTGGTTCTCCCGGAACTGCAGGTAGGTCTGGGCATAGCCCAGCACGATCTCGATTATCTTCCGGCGCGCCAGGCCGCCCTTGAGCCTGCGCACCCGCTCCAGCACCTCCCTCTGGGTCTGCTCCCTCTCCTCGATCTTCTCCCGTTCCATGCGCTCCAGGTCCAGGTCGGGCGCCTGGGAGAGGGAGCGGACGAGGTCCACCACCAGGGAGGGATCGTCCGCCCAGCGCGGGAAGTACAGTTCGCGGGTATGGGACCTGCAGCCGTATTCGCCGAGGAAGGAATCGAACTCCTGGCGGAACGCGGCGAAGCGCGGGTCGGACCCCATCACCTCCACGAACTCCTGGGAGGTGAGCTTCTGCAGGTACTCCATTACCAGGGGGTCGCCCTTCGCCCCAGAGGAGACCTTGGCCAGTGCTATGTTGGTCTTGATGGTCTTGTTGTCCGGGAGGCCGGAGATGAGCTTGGAATAGAGCTGGCCGCTGCTGTCGCCCAGCCAGTCCATGAGCCACTTCTTCAGGATGAGGTTGGTGCCGATGGAGTGCGTGACCATGCCGTAGCGGATGAGACGGTAGTGCTTGATGAAGGCCTGCTCCAGCTCGCGGAATACCTCCTCCAGCGCCTGGTCCTTGTACATGGGGAGATCGTAGGAATCGAACCTCTGGCAATAGGCCATGAACCCCTCCGCCCAACGGCGGTAGGCCTTGTCGGTGCGGTTGATGGTCCCGTCCGGGTCGATGACCGCGATCCTCAGTTCCGCCATGATCCGCTTGCCCATGCGCGCCCGGGCGTTGGCGATGCGCTCCTGGTCCTTCTCCGGGAAATAGTTGAGGAGCTCCTTGGTGCGCGAGAACCGGGGGTTGTAGCAGAACACGCCCTCCAGGACCTCGGTGTTGAAGTATACGTGCCCTTTGTGCAGGTGCAGGAGCTCCTTCTCCGCCAGGTCCCAATAGCCCATGATCCTGGCCCCTTCATGGTTCACTATCTCCGTCAGATAGTATCCGAGCCAGGAATAGAACAGCGGGGACGTCACGTCCGACCAGTACTCATCCCCATAGGCCCGGGTCCACAAGGTGTCCCCCTTCTTCCCGAGCGTGGTGATGGGCCGGGATTGGAGGACGTAGACCTTGCCCTCCTCTATGGCCCATTCCGCGTCCTGGGGCGCCTTGAAGTACTCCTCCAGCTTGGTGCCCAGGTTCGTGAGGGCCTTGGCCTCCGCGTCCGATATGGAGGGCTCGTTCTGCCTGCCCTCCTCCAGGTCCACGGGCCCCTCGCCCAACGCGTTGAGGTAGACGGCCTTCGTCTTGCGTGAGATGTCACGTCTGGAGACCTTTCCCGACCGCCGGTCGCAGTGGAAACGGTCAGGCACCACGATGCCGGAGGCGATGCTCTCTCCTAGTCCCCAGGAGGACTCGATGATGTTATGCGCTCCCTCTGGCTCCAAAGGGTCTCGGGTGAACAAAATGCCCGAGGATCGGGCATTCACCATGCGTTGCACGATCACCGCCATGCCAGTCCCGGTCTGGCGGATGCCCGCGTTGTGGCGGTAGGCGATCGCCCGCTCGTTATAGTAGGATGCCCAGCATCTTTTCACATGGAGGGGCACGTCCTCCACCCGGACGTTGAGATAGGTGTCCTGCTGCCCGGCGAAGGAGGCCTCGGCAAGGTCCTCCGCCACCGCCGAGGACCGCACCGCCCAGAGCGAGTCCTTCCCCATGGCGGAGAGCGCATCCCCGAACTCGCTGCGCACCCAAGGCTCCACGTCCGCCCTCAAGACCATCTCGCGCACGTCCCTGGCACAAGACTCCAGGGAGGCCTCGTCGTCGAAGTCCACCGACCCCAGGAGGGCCTCGATCCTCGGTTCGAGGTCGAGCTTCTCCAGGAACTTCCTATAGGTGAGGGTGGTGATGACGAAGCCCGCGGGAACGGAGAAGCCAGAGGCGGCAAGGGCGGAAAGGTTGGCCGCCTTCGCTCCGACCAATGGATAGTCCTCTGCCGCTATGCCCCCCAGATGCAACAGCTTCTTCTCCATTCGATCAACTGTTCCAGTCAGACCAATGAGAGAAGGTTCTCCCCTGACCTCTGGGAATTGGGTTAACCGTCATTAATACGTTTGCGCCCTCACGGGGAGGCATCGTCGCCTCCCCCCACCAGCTGGCGAAGCCTTTAAATCGGCCAGGTCATACTTCCACCGATGAAGGACATCTTACATCTCATTGCCAGGAAGGTGAGGGAGGCAGAAAGGGCGCTCCCTCGCTCCTACGATCGGAGCCGGGAGCTATGCCAAGGGGCCGACGGCACGCCCACCTGCTCCGTGGACAAGGTGGCGGAGGACGTCATCCTGGAGATTGTGCGGGACCGTGACCTGCCTTTCAACGTGCTATCCGAGGAGATAGGCTTCGTGGACCGCCAGCAGAGGAGGACGCTGGTCATCGATCCCATCGATGGCACTTACAACTCGGCCATGGGCATCCCCTTCTACTCCGTCTCTCTGGCCATAGGGACCAGGAGCCTGAAGGACGTGGAGGCGGGCCTGGTCCAGAACCTCGTGACCGGAGATACCTACTACGCAGAGAGGGGCAAGGGAGCATACCTCAATGACGAGAGGATCAACACGCGTCCCTTCAACCCCTACAAGAGCGTCTTCCTTGTCTACCTGGGCAAATACGCCAGCGCGGACAACTTCGAATTCGCCAGGAGGGGGGTGCGCGCCCGCGCCATGGGCTGCGCCTCTTTGGAGATGTGCCTCCTCGCAGAGGGGAAGGCCGACGCCTATTACATGAACTGCGAGGTCCATGAACGGTCCATCCGCGTGGTGGACATAGCCGCCTCCGTGCTCATATTGCGGGAGGCGGGAGGGGAGGTGGTGGACCTGATGGGCCACCCCCTGGACATGGTGTTCGACCTCCGAGCAAGGAGCAACTTCCTGGCCTATGGGGACGAGGAAGCGAGGAAGGTGGTCATGTGAAGTTCGGTTTGACCGTGAACGTGAACGTGCCCGATGCGACCAGGCTGTCGCGCCTGGCCTACGAGACCCTGAAGGGACAGGATCTGGTGCTGGAGAATGAGATCGCAAACATCCTGGGCAAGGACGGTATGCGCATAGAGGACATGAAGGTGGACGTGATGGTCACCATCGGTGGAGACGGGACCGTTCTGAGGGCCTTGATGAAGAACGACGCCCCCATCTTCGGCATCAACGCCGGGGACCTGGGCTTCCTGACCGAGGTGCAGGAGGACATGGCCGAGGAGGGGATGGAGCGGATCATCCGGGGAGAGTATGAGCTGGACGTGAGGACGAAGCTGCGCACCGATTTCGCTGGAAGGCGGATGAAGGACGCCACCAACGAGGTGGTGGTGCACACGGCCCACATAGCCAAGCTGCGCCATTTCCGCGTGTACGTGGACGATGAGCTCGCCATCGACGTCCGGGCGGACGGGATAATCATCTCCACTCCGACCGGGTCTACCTGCTACGCCATGTCCGTGGGGGCTCCCATCCTGGACCCGAGGGTGAACGCCCTGGTCCTAGCCCCCATGGCCCCGTTCAAGTTCGCCGGTCGTCCCACGGTCGTCCCGGCCAAGAGCGACATACGCATCGAGATCCTGCGCCCCAAGCCCTGCCTCATCGTCCTTGATGGCCAGGAGGAGGCGCACATGGATGGGACCGAACCCCTGCACTTCACCACTTCGGATAACAAGGCGCGCTTCGTGTCCTTGGGCCGTACGTTCTACACCAAGATGCGCGAGAAGTTGACTGGCGGAACGTGCTGGGCATGAAAGCCGTCAACGCCATCCGCGGTAGCACGCTCCGCATGATCAACGAATCGGCCATACAGACATATCCTAACGAATTCCTGGCCGCCCTCAAGGCCGAGGAGGGCGTGATCACCGAGGTCATCATCCTCCCCGGTACCATCCAGGGGGATAGCCACAGCATCATGTACACGAACATGCTGCCCACGGACTACACGGTCGTGGGGTCGGTGCATTCCCATCCCGGGCACTACAACCGCCCCTCCGACGCGGACCTCACGTTCTTCTCCCATTTCGGAGGGGTGCACATCATCACCTGCCTCCCCTTTGATGAGACGAGCTGGAAAGCCTACGATTCGAATGGCAGAAGGGTCCCGCTCCAGATAATTTCCTGAGGCTACGCCATCCATTTGGAAAATGAATGCCTTTGGTGTTTAGAGCATCTGCGACGGCCATCAGAATATCCTGCTTCCCGGTCCGATGTTCCCCCTAGCGACCGCGCCCGGTCCGATGAGCGAGTCCTCCCAGATGACCGTCCCCGGTTCGATCATGGCGTTGATGCCGGTCTTGACGTTGTCGCCCATGATGACGCCCAGCTTCCTCCTGCCGGAATCGATGACCTTGCCACCGAAGCTGACGCGCACGTTCTTGTCGTCGAAGCGCAGGTTGGCGACCTTCGTCCCCGCCCCCAGGTTGCAACGTTCCCCGATGATGCTGTCCCCCACGTAATTGTGGTGGGGCATATGCGTCCCGGCCATGATGACCGAGTTCTTCACCTCCACTGAGGCGCCGACCTTCACGTCGGGCCCGAGGCACGTCCCCCCTCTGATGTAGCAGTTGGGACCTACCTCGCACCCCTTGGATATGTACGCTGGGCCGAGGACGTAGGAGCCCGAACGCACCAGCGCGCCCTTCTCCACCACCACGTTGCCTTTGAGGGTCGTCCCTGGCTCCACCTCGCCTTCCACCCTCCCGACCAGGCGGGACATGAATATCTCGTTCGCCTGCAACAGGTCCCATGGCCTCCCGACATCGATCCATTCCGTGACGATGCGGTGCACCATCACGCCCTCGGTCCTGGCGATGGTCGTGAGGGTGTCCGTGATCTCGTACTCTCCCCGAGGGGACTTGCCAGTGCGCCTGATCTCCTCGAATATGCTGGGGTCGAAGATGAACATGCCCGCGTTGATGAGGTCCGAGGGCGGTTGCTTCGGCTTCTCGATTATTCGCACGAGCATGCCGTCCTTCTCCTCGACGACACCGAAGGCGGAGGGGTTGGGCACCGTTACGGCTCCCAGGACCATCCTGCCCTTGATCTCATATGCGGAACGCATGGCCTTCACGTCCCGCTCGGAGATGACCACGTCCCCGTTGATGCAGAAGAACGGTTCATCGATGGTTTCCTCACCGTGGCCCACGGCGTTCGCCGTGCCCAAGCGCTCCTTCTGCTCCAGATAGCTGATCTTCAGGCCGAGCTTGGAACCATCTCCATAGAATTCCTTGATGCGGTTGGCCTTCCATCCCACCAGGAGGGAGATATCGCTCACCCCTCCTGCCTTGAGCGCATCGAAGATGTGGCTCAGGAAAGGCTTCCCAGCCACCAGCAGAAGGGGCTTTGGCACGTTGGAGGTGAGGGGCCTGAGCCTCGTGCCCTCTCCCGCTGCCAGCACCAAGGCCTTCAAGGCAAGCACCTCCGCACGACTTCCTCCGCCTTGCCGGCCAGTTGCTTCAAGTCCTTCTCCTTCCTAGCCTCGGCGGTTATCCGCAGCTTCGGCTCCGTCCCAGATAGGCGCACCAGGAACCATCCCTCCTCGAACTGTGCCCTGTACCCGTCGACCGTGATGAGCTCCAGGCAACGCAACGAGCCCATCGCCTTCCTCAGTTCGGCCTCGACCGTCGCCCTCGCCTCCTGAGCGAAGGAGAACGACTTCCTGGAGACGGGGTACTTGGGCACGGAATCGACCATCTCCGAGAGTTTCCTCTCCTTCAGCATCGAGAGCAACAGGGCAGCGGCATACACTCCATCGGGGCAGAAGGTCTCGTCGGGGAATATGAAGGTGCCGGAGGGCTCACCCCCGAACTCCGCCCCATGGGTCTTAAGGGCCTCCGCCACATAGACGTCCCCGACCTTCGTGCGTATCACCTTCCCCTTCACCAGATCGTCCAGGACCATGGAGGCGTCCACCGGGGCCACGATGTCCCGAGCCCCCGTGAAGACCGTGAAAAGCGCAAGCAACCTATCGCCGTCGATGAACCGGCCGTTCTCATCGAAGGCCACCATGCGGTCCCCGTCCCCGTCATGAGCGATGCCCGCATCCACGCCTTTCCTCAGGATTAAATCCCTGAGGTCCACCAGGTTCTCCTCGGTCGGTTCGGGGAGGCGGCCGGGGAAGAAGCCGTCAGGCTGGCAGTTCAGTCCAAGGACGGTGCATCCCATCTGCCTCAATAGCTGGGGGGATATGGACGTGGTCGCGCCGCAGCCGCAGTCCAGTACCACCTTGGCGGTGGAGCCGCCCACAGAGTCCAGTATGGCCTCGATGTGGTTTTCGATGGCTCCGGTATGGACCGAGGAGGTCCCGACCGATCTCCAGTCGACCAGCCTGAAATCCTTCATGGCTATCATGTTCTCCACCTTCCTCATCTGCGCCGAGTCGAAGGCGGACCCATCAGGATTCCACATCTTGACACCATTGTACTCAGGCGGATTGTGTGAGGCCGTGACCATGAGCCCCGAGTCATAGGACTCGGCGGCCCGCGCCAAGGTAGGGGTGGGAACCATTCCCGTGCTGGCTACGTTCGCCCCGGCGGACGCGAGCCCCGCCGTCAGGGCGCTCAGCATCATGTCCCCACTGGTCCTGACATCCTTGGCCAGGAGGACCCTGTCGCACATGCTCCCTACGGCCGCGCCGATGCTCAGAACGAGCTCTGGCGTGATGGCCTTTCCCACCACTCCCCTGATCCCCGAAGAACCGAACAATGACATCTGACCGGGTTGTGAAGCGCATGAAATCAAGATAAAGCTTTTTCCACCTCGGCAATCTGGCTCCCCTCCCTTTTTTTACATTTTTTTTCGCATGTCTGGCTCGTTGTCCAGAAGCACCCAGCATTTTTCTGAAATGATAGAAACATATTAAAGGGAATTATTGCTGGGTAAGCGTCAATATACGATAAATTTTATATATAAGTCTAGAGTATTACATACTGGGTCATGTGCCAGTACATGGCCAGAATAAATCAAACAGGAGGGATAGCTTTTGGTGATGGAGAAAATCAGCCTCGACAAGGCCAAGGAAATTGCGAAGAAGAAGGGATTGAAGCCCGGCCGCGTAAAGGGGACGAATGGAGTTCAATTCACGAAAGGGAACAACGCTCGCTTGGAGATTGTTTCCTGGGAGGACTTCGAGAAGACCCTTAGCAAGAGGAGCCTCGCGGTCTTCGAGAGCGGCGGCTGGATGAAGATAATGAAGAAGTAATCTTCATCGACGCCTCAATCTCCTTTCCTTTTTTTATCATTCTTCTTATTTCCCCTCTCACATTAGGGCGATCCTCGCCCCGGGTTCATAGCTTCATGATGAGCCAGTTCCTGGAATCCTTCTCCTTGCCCTTGAACCTCACCAGAGCATAGGCACCATTTAGCCTCTGACCTCGAAGCACGAAGACCAACCTATCGCTCCCCCTCTCCTTGAGATCGAAGGTGCCTCTGTCCCAAATCCGCACCTCGCCCGCGCCATACTCCCCCTTCGGTATGCTTCCCTCGAAGGCCGCGTACTCTGGGGGATGGTCCTCCGTCTGCACCGCTAGCCTCCTCACCTTTGGCTCCTCGGGCACGCCCTTGGGAACGGCCCAGCTCTTCAGCACGCCGTCCAGAGCCAAGCGGAAGTCATAGTGGAGGTGCGAGGCGTGGTGCTCCTGCACCACGAACATGCCCTCGTCCGCGGGCGTCTCCTTGCCCTCAGGTTCCCTGGTCTTGCGGAAGTCCCTCTTGGTATTGTACTCTTCCAGGCCCATGATCTCCCCTTGATGAGGGAACGCCCTCTCTAATAACCGTTTTTGATGCTGTCATCGGCGCTCATGAAGGGATCGCGTCCAAGGAAGTGGAGATCTTGAAGCGCAGGCGCAGCTCTCGGTCATAGATCTTCTTGAAGCCCTTGTTCTGCGACTCCGCACCCCAGAGCTCCAACTGGCAGTCGCCCTGGGCAGAGATCTCCAGTACTGCCTCCTTATCGGTGGCGCTGACGAATCGCGCGCGATCTATGAGCCCGCAATGGCTCCTGTCCAAGGCCTCGGCGATGCGCAGGAAGGAGGACAGTCCCACGACCGCCTTCTGCGCGGCCGCGTCCAACATCTCCATATCAGGGCTCTTCTTCCCTAAAGCCTTCTTGCGGTGGAACTTGGCCAGATTGGCCATGATCTCGATCTCCCTTTGGTCGAAGCCCAGGAGCTCGGCGTTACGTATGATGTAATAGGAGTGCTGATGGTGATTGGAGAAGCTAATGAAGTCGCCTATGTCGTGGAGATAGGCGGCGTACTTGAGCAGCTCCCTCTCCTTGCGGCCGAACTGGTGCAGCTTCTCCTCCTTGGCGGTGTCGAACATCTCCAGGGAAAGCCGAACGATGGTGTCGGCGTGCGTCTCGTCCAGACTGCAGGACCGGCCGAGCTGCAGCACGCTCCTCTCCCGCACGGACATCTTCTGGTGGCTCGGGAAGCCCTCGATCTGTGATAGATAGTCGACCAGCAGGCCGTCCAGCAACCCGCGCTCTGAAATGCGGATCTCCTGCAGCCCGAGCTCCTCCATCAGGGTCTCCAGTATGGCCGCCCCACCGATGATGATGTCCGCCCGCTCGGGGTTGATATCCGGGACCTGCCTCCTCTCCTTGAGGTCCAGGGCGCAGAGCATGGCGATCGTCTTCTTCAGCTTGGGCAGCGTGAGGATGTTCTCTTTGCCGTTGACACCGTTGAAGTTGCGCGCCGCCACCTCTCCCAGATTGATGATGGTCCCCGACGTCCCCACGGCCAGCTCGAACTTGAAGCCCTTGACCCTTTGGACCGTTCTGACGATCTCGGTGCGCACCGACCTCTTCATCTGGGAGTACTTCTCCGGGTAGACGGGTCCGGTCTCGGTCTCGGGGATGAAGAAGTTGCACAGCCGGATGGCCCCGAGCTTCAGCGAATCTAGGTATTTGAACTCCGATTGGTTCCCCACCGATATCTCCGTGCTCCCTCCGCCGATGTCTATGAAGACCCCCAGCCTCTCCTCCAGGTGATAGGCCGTGGAAACGCCCAGGAAGATGAGGCGGGCCTCCTCCTTGCCCGGTATGACCCTCACCTCGATCCCCGCTTCCGTCCTCAGACGGTCAAGGATCTCGGTCTGGTTGTGCGCCTCGCGGATGGCGGAGGTGGCCACGGCCACGAACTCCTCGGCACCGAAGGCCCTCCCCATCTCCACGAAGCGCTTGCATACCACCACGCACCGTTCCATCGCTTCCGGGATGAGCATGTGCTCCAGGAACTCGTCCTCGCCCAATCTCACGACCTGCTTCTGCCGGGAGAGGATGGAATACGAGTAGTTCGGATTGAGGCGCACGACCGACGTGCGTATGGAGTTCGTGCCGATGTCGATGAACGCCACGGTCCTACCGGAAAAAGGCATCAATCCACTTCCCAGAGGAGTTGGAGGTCTCGGCCCAGGACCCTCTGTATCAGGTCGCCTTTCTTGAGCGCGTCCCTCTCTTCCATCTCCGGGATACCAGTAACGCGTCCATGGATGATTATCTTGTCGGATGTGGTCTCGCATAGCAGCGCGCCCACCTTCGAGGCATGGGTGCAATCTAGGGCGTCCGCCACCCGGAGCAGGGCGGAGAGCGCCTCCACCTTCCTCTTGTCCGCCTTGTTCAGGGTGGAGAAATGCGCGTGGCTGGCATCGGGAAGGGCTTTACGGTGGTAGCGGGCGATGCACCCCACTATCCTCCTCTCACGAAGATCGAAGGGAAGTCCCTCCTCCTCCAGTATCATGCGCAGCGATGTCTTGTGATGCTCGAGCCCTCCTTCCACCCAACCGATGTCATGTAGGGCGGCGCCACAACGCAGCAGGAAAGCATCGCGCTTCTCCAGCCTCATCTCGTCCCGCAAGCAATCGAAGAGGGACATGGACAGCCTGATCACCTGCTCCGTGTGTCGGTCCTCCCCAAGGTAAGATAGGTACACGCCCCTGACCGCTTCGAAGCGCTCCTCATCGCTCCTCTCTGACCTCCTCGGGCCCGCCACATCATCGTATTGTCGGCCCAGGAGGATCATTTGCGCGAACTCCTCGGGCAATCCCTCCTTTCTTATGGCGGCCGCTGCCCCCTCGACATCGTAATCGACACGTAGTAACCTGACACGGAGGGGCGAGAGCTGCATGAGCGCATAGGAGGCCCTTATGTCCCCATCGTCCTGACGACCGACCGACCCAGGGTTCAGGAACCTGGTCTTACCCGACATCCTGTACATCGGGGTGTGCGAGTGCCCGGTGAGGATTAGGTCCGCTTCCGCCCTCAGGGCGATGGCCCTCAGCCTCTCCTCGCTCGTCCCTGGTGCCAGGTACTCCGTCATGGAGTCAGGGCTCCCATGTGTCATGAGCAAGCGCCTACCCCCTACATGCAAGCGGACCTCCGCGGGAAGGGAGAGGGTCCATCTCCTGCTGGAGGGAGTTATGTGGTCGTAGGCCCACCGGAAGGCCAGGAGCTTGTCCTTGTCCTTGCCTTCCGCCCGCCCTCCTTTTTTCTCGTGGATGCGAAAGACCTTCAGGTCATAGTTGCCGATGACGTTGATCGAAGGCCTGGAGCGCAGGAGCCGGACAACCTCCTCTGGGTTGGCGCCATAGCCAAGGACGTCCCCAGTGTTGATGATGACCGAGGCGCCGCGGGACTCGGCATCCCGGAGCACGGCCTGGAGCGCCTGGAGGTTTCCATGAACGTCCCCGATGACGGCGACCTTCGCCTTCGGCTCGCGGACCAGGGCATCGATGGCCTTCATGGTCTGGTCCTCCTCCTCGCCCGCGGCCCGCTCCATCCTCCTTTGGAGACCACCCAAATAGTCCTTCCCATCTAGATCGTCCCAGAGCCGGACGAAATCCTGGTACAGCTCCCTGCGATGTCGGCTCCTGTCCTCAAGGAGATGGGTAACCCCGGGTTCAATCTCCCTCGGATGCACCCCGTCGGGCAGGATGAGGTCGCCAAGGAATAACACCTTCAGCGTGGCCCGCGCATCGTCGATCCAGACATCGCAGTCATGCAGTTCGCCCAGGACCTCCTGCAGTCCCTTGACCCGATCTATCTCCTCCTTCAGATAATCATCGAACAAGGGGCGGAACGCCTCCAAGGTGTAGCGCAATCTCTTGGCTGAGATGCGCATGGCATGATGCTCTTCGAGAGCTCCCTCATGGCGCACGCATTCCTCATGCTCCACCAGCTCCTCGATGCGCTCTCGCACCTCAGCGCTCGCTCGCTCGAAGGTGTTGGCGGTCCTCATCTCTGATGTATCGAGGCCCAATGACCCCCGGCCAGATTCATGGAGGAACGCCCTAATCTCAGGGACGACGCCAAGCCCCTCCAGCTCATCCAAGGCATCCACCAAGGACCGCTGTAGGGCGTCCCGGCGCTCGCGTTTCCATCTCAACACCAGCTCCACTCCTATGCGAGAGGTCTCCGGGACCTCAGGCAGGAAATCCACCAGGAACTCGATCTGCACGTCGGCGTCCCGAGCCTCCCCCAGCGCCTTGGTGATCGCTCTCATCCCACCGCGCCAAGACTTGAAACGCTTGGAGGGGAAGCAGTCACGGAAGATGGTCATGGCGGAGCGGATGCGGCGGGAAGCCACGCGCATGCGGTGCACGTTCTCCACGTCCTCTTGTAAACGAGCACCTACTGTCTCCTTTTCCAGCGCGTCCAACAATGGAAGGATAGTCTCGGAGCAGAGCAGTAGCCAGGCGGGATCGGCCTCGCTACTCATGCCAAACTCCCCGGTTCTTCACGAACCATTTCTGTGAGTCCATTACCGCCTCTCCTTTCTTGGGCTTGACCTTCACATATGTCCCATTAGGGTAAAGGCGCCTTGCTTTGACATTGTCCTTGAGATGGACGGCCAGGATCTTGTTGACCAGGGCAGACCGGATGCCGTCATCCTGCACCGGGAACAGCAGCTCTACCCTCTTGTCCAGGTTGCGGGGCATCATGTCGCTGCTGCCAAGGAGCACATCCTCCTTGCCGCCGTTGTGGAAATAGTAGATGCGCGAGTGCTCCAGGAAGCGTCCGACGATGGAAGTCACCACGACATTCTCACTCAGGTTCTTGACGCCTGGGCGGAGGGAGCACAGCCCCCGGACGTTGAGGTCCACCCGAACGCCCTCCTGCGATGCCTGGTAGAGCGATTTGATTACGTCCTTGTCCAGGAGCCCGTTCAGCTTCCAGGATATGTAGCCGTCGCCGAACTCGTGGTGGCGCTCGATCTCGCGATGCACCCGGTCCAGGATGCCCGAGCGCAGCCCTAATGGGGCTGCGAGCAGCTTGTTGTAGGAAGAGATGTCGGCATAGCCAGTCAGGGCGTTGAAAAGATTGGACACGTCCATGCCGATCTCGCGGTTGGTGGTGATGTACCCCAGGTCCCCGTAGACCTTGGTGGTCACATTGTTGTAGTTGCCCGAGGACAGATGGCTGTAGCGGACGATCCCTTTGCCTTCCTTCCTCACCACCAGGCACATCTTGGCATGCACCTTCAGGTCGACAGGTCCGTAGACCACATGCACGCCCTCCTGCTCCATGGTCCTGGCGTAGGAGATGTTGTTCTCCTCGTCGAACTTGGCCTTGAGCTCGACCACGGCCGCCACCTGTTTGCCGTACTTTCGAGCCTCGATGAGCGCCTCTATGATGGGTGAGCGCTTGTCGATGCGGTACAAGGTGATCTTGATGGCCAGGACGTCCGGATCGACGGCCGCCTGCTGCAGCATGGTGACCACAGGCGAGAACGAATCGTAGGGATGGTAGAGCAGGTGGTCGCGCGCGTGGAGCGCCGAGAATATGGACGGAGGATCGTTCAGGTCCTTCGGGACGAACTGATTGAAGGGGGCGTCCTTGAGATCCGGCCGGTCCAATGACAGGAGCTGCCAGAAATCGACCAGGGCCAGGGGGGCATGGTGCTGGAACACGAGGTACTTGGGGAGGTCCATCTTGCTGCTGAGCATCTCCTTGATGCTCTCCGGCATGCCCGCGTCCACCTCCAGCCTCACCGGGGGCCCGAGACGGCGGCTCTCCACCCCCTCCTCCACTGCGGTGAGCATGTCGTCCGTGTCCTCCAGCTGGATCTCTATCTCGGCATCCCGGGTAACTCGGAAGGGGTAGGAGGCCAACACCTCCATGCCTGGGAAGAGAAGGTCGAGGTTGGCGGAGATCAGCTCCTCCAATAGAATGAAGTTCACGGTGGGCCTTCCCGCCGCCGACTCCTCATCGCACGCCTCCTCTGGAATGCGGATGAAGCGTGGGAAGGTGGTGGAGGGCACTTTGAGCCTGGCGAACCCCTCCCGGTTGAGGGAGCTGCGGACGATGATGGCCAGGTTGATAGCCATGTTGGATATGAAGGGGAAAGGCCGATGCGAGTCGAAGGCCAGAGGGGTCAACGTAGGATAGATCTCATGTTCGAAGAGACGGCGAAGGCACTCCTGCTGGAAGCCGTCCAGCTCGCTCCATTTGTGCACATGGATCCCCGCCTTCCTGAGCAGCGGATGGAGCTCCCTGTGCCAGCAATGCGCATGCCCGGCCAGGATGGGCCCTAGCATCTCCCTTACCTTGTCGATGGTGACCGCCGGAGGGGTCGCGTCCGCCGTGTACTTGGCCACGCCACGGGCCATCTGTCGGCGCAGGTCCGACACCCGGCTCATGAAGAACTCGTCCAGGTTGGAACCGCATATGGCCAGGAACTTGACCCTTTCGAGGAGGGGATGATACTTGTCCATGGCCTCGTCCAGCACCCGTCGGTTGAACTCCAAGGAGCTAAGCTCCCTGTTGATGTAATTCTCCCCTTTGTCCAGGTCCATCCTGCTCGTCGACCTCGGTTTGCCTGATGCAATGCCCCTGTCCACCATTTTACCCATCAATCCCTATGGAGCTTCTCGCATTTCTGCGTTTCTCATGACTGGACAATATGACAATTACCTTAATGGATAGGAATGGATTGAATTCCGCATCTAAGGTCAGAACCTTCTCCCCATCAGCTCAAGGGGCAATCCCCCTCTTGATAAGGTAGGTTATGGGGCGTTGACAAGCGTCTTGAAGCAGACGTATCTTAAGATGCCGTTCGGTCCCATTTTCGATGCCTCAGATAAGGAATGGACACGGAGCTGGCTAGTCGATCGGAAAAAGAGACACCAATCCCAGACTTAGAGGGGGGCATCCAGATTACCGTAGTTGATAGTCTGATGGTAGCGTTACCTGCTCGGTCCAGATCGATCCGAACATCTATTCGCAAATTCACACTAGGGAAGGTTTTAGTAGGTAGAGGGCATGTTCCTTTTTCGCAGCGCATGCAGGGATAACCAAGCCTGGCCAACGGTGCGAGATTCAGGGTCTCGTCCCTAGCGGTTCGGGGGTTCAAATCCTCCTCCCTGCACTAT
>Ga0209254_10000009_pt1 | contig 104236 bp, 97 predicted proteins | sample FrelakmetDIP11DI_FD_187148 | JGI IMG/M metagenome (GOLD analysis project Ga0209254, IMG submission 187148) | Freshwater lake sediment microbial communities from the University of Notre Dame, USA, for methane emissions studies - DIP11 DI (SPAdes)... | ecosystem: Environmental > Aquatic >...
AGTCCAACTCATGGGCTAAGATCAAGCCCATGAAATTGCAGCCTTTGCCCCGCGAGGAGATCGCCTCGCTGCTGCGCCGGCACGACATCACGCCGACGCACCAGCGGATCGAGATCGCGCACGTGCTCTTCGAGCAGCGCACCCACCTGTCGGCCGACCAGGTGCTCACGCTCGTCAACGCGAGGCACGACGAGGTGTCGAAGGCGACCGTCTACAACACGCTCAGGCTGTTCCTCGAGAAGGGCCTGGTGCGCGAGCTCATCGTCGATCCGGTGAAGGTCTTTTACGACCCGAACACGACGCCGCACCACCACTTCTACGACATGGACACGGGCATCCTCACCGACATCCCGGCGGAGAGCGTGCGCGTCGAAGGTCTGCCCCCGCTGCCCGAGGGCGTGGTCGCCGCCGGCGTGGACGTGGTCATCCGCACGCGTCGCGCCGATCGCATTGCTCAGGAGTCCGTCCCGGACGCGTGAGCGCCTGCGGCGCTCTTGCTATACTTCCGCCCTTCGCCGCGGCGTCCGTCGCGGTCGGTTGCTGGTGTAGCTCAGCTGGTAGAGCAACTGATTCGTAATCAGTAGGTCCGCGGTTCGAGTCCGCGCACCAGCACCAAGAAGACCATGGGCGTCCGAGCGCGTGGACTCCGCCGAGGTGCTCACCCGCCTCGCGGAGGCCGGCATCGAGTACGCGCAGGGCCACTACATCGGTGCGCCTTAGCCGGTCGAGATGCCTCGGAGTCGCGCTGGTGGCCGCGGACCCGACGCAGCTGCGCCTGCGGGCCTGACGGCGCTGCGACGGCCGTCCCGCGCCTGCGATACCCGCCGCTTCCCGTAGGCGCCCCGGCTCAAGACGGTCCGAACCATGCACGACGAGCTGATCCTGCTGATCCACTGCCCCGATCGCGAGGGCCTCGTGGCCTCGGTCACCGAGTTGATCCGGCGCCACGGCGGCAACATCGTGGACCTCGACCAGCACGTCGACGCCGAACGCGGCGTGTTCTTCATGCGCGTCGCCTGGACGCCGCCGGCCGAGGACGCCGAGGCGACGATGCGCTTCAAGCGGGCGTTCGCGACCGAGGTGGCCGCCCCGTACTCGATGACCTGGCGCCTCGAGCGGGCCGGCGGCCGCGCGCGCCTCGCGATCTTCGTGTCGCGCTATGGCCACTGCCTGTACGACATGCTTGCGCGCTGGGAATCGGGCGAATGGGCAGTCGACATCCCGCTGATCGTGAGCAACCACACCGACCTCGAGCCGGTTGCGCGCCGCCACGGCATCCGCTTCGAGCACGTACCGGTGACGGCCGCCACCCGCACCGAGGCGGAAGCGCGCCAGCTCGCGCTCCTGCGGGAGTGCGGGATCGACCTCGTGGTGCTCGCCCGTTACATGCAGATCGTCCCGCCGTCGTTCATCGCCGCGACGAACGGCAAGGTGATCAACATCCACCATTCGTTCCTGCCCGCCTTCGCCGGCGGGCAGCCCTACCACGCCGCCCACGCCCGCGGCGTGAAGATCATCGGCGCGACCAGCCACTACGTGACGGCAGAACTCGACGCGGGCCCGATCATCGCGCAGGACGTCGTGGCGGTGAGCCACAAGGACTCGGTCGAGGACATGGTGCGCAAGGGACGCGACCTCGAGAAGATCGTGCTGGCGCGCGCGGTGTACGCGCACGTGCAGCACCAGGTGCTCGTGTACGACAACCGGACCGTTGTATTCGACTGAGGGCTTTCGCCTTACGTCAGATCAGAACTGGAAGTACACGAACGGCCGCGGTGCTGCGGCGAGCACGACAGCGTGTAGACGAGACCGCAGATCAGCCCCGCCTGCAGCAGCGACGGGGGACGCCGCTCGAGGCGCGCTGCAGCTAACTCGTAATCAGTAGGTCCGCGATCGCGTATCTCTTCCTCGGCTCGAAGCACGAGGAGGCGCGGCTCGCTGCAGAGTACGGCGACGAGTATCGCGACGCTATGCGGCGCCCGGCCCTTCGTTCTTCGTGCCGGAGCTGCCGCGCGTGCCCGGCTTGCTCGGTGCTAAGGCTCGACGACCTCGAGGACGACGGCCCACGGGCGTTCCGGGAGCGGTTGCAGCAGGCCGCTCCCGTCCACCGGAAGACGCGAGCGGGCGACGACGTCGCTGACGTTGCCGCCGATCGACTCGATCGCGTCGCGATCTTCGGCAACGACGATGTCGCAGTGATAGCCGCCGGGCGGGAGCGCCGCGAACTCGACGGCGGCGCCGCGCGAGTTGCACACCAGGTCCCCGATTCGTGGTGCGTAGAGCGCCGGATCACGGGCCACGAACGGCCCTCGCTCTTCCTGATTGGCGAAGCGGCTGATGTAGTCCCAGTGCCGCACGGTGTCGGGGAACTCGTCGCGCGTGTAACCTGCGCCGCGTGCGAGCCAGGCGATGAACGCGGCCGACCACGCGCGCAGCTCGCCGTCCGGCCCGACGATCGGCGCCCTGCTGACACCGTACCAGTACATGAGCACGCGCGAGAGCATCGCGGGCTGCACCTCATGGGCGGCGGTGCCGAGGAACGTGACGATCGGTGCACCCGCTGCGTCGTAGGTGACGATCGGCTGCCCGAACAGCAACCACTCCTGCGTGGCAAGCAGGATCATGCGATCGCGGCGCGAGGGCACGACGAAGTTCGGCTCGACGTCGGGCCGCACCGTGAGCGGCGGGGGCACTTCGCGCGGCCGCTCGGCCGGCGGCGCGGTGGCGCAGCCGGCAAGGAGCGCCACAACCAGGAGCAGCGCGCGCGGAAGCAGCAGCGCGCCGCGGCGTGACGCCGGGGGCACATCCAGGTGCAGCGAGGCGGCAGGCATCGTGGGTGACGTATGTGGCCTGAAGCCGGTGTTCGCAAGCGCCATTCGTTCCCGGGCCGCAACGGAGCCGGCACGTCGACCCTCGCTGCAACATCGGCGCCACGACCGGAACGGTGCCACACGGCGGCGGCGGTGTGCGTTGCGACGGGCGGACTGCCTCGGCATGATCGTCAGGCTCCCGCACGTTCCGCCCCCGGATGCTCCGCAAGATCTTCGCGCCCCGCACCGACAGCCCGTTCGCCGACCTGCGCGAGGCGAAGCGGTTGGTGGCGGAGCTGCCGAGCGGCGATCCGATCCGCACGCTCGAGGAGCTGGCGCACTGGCTCGGCTCGACGCGCGCAGAGGGCTTTCGCCTGGAACATCGCGTGCAGCTCGCCATGCTCCTCGACGAGGCCGGCCAGGCGGCGGGCCGCCGCGTGGGGCGCGAATACGTCGCCGCCGCCCGCCTCTCCAAGATCCAGGAGAACCGCTGGTGGACCGCGCTCTACGAATTCCTGCGCGAGGTGGGGCTTTCGTACTTCGACTGCATCGAGGCGTGCGACGCGGCGGAGAAGCCGAGCGACGTACCCAAGCACGCGTTGCCGCTGCTCTGCGTGCGGGCGCTCCGCACGCTCACGCTGCAGATGAAGGCGCTGCACATCCGCTACGGCCCGCTCGACCACTCGATCTGGGGCATGGCCGGGCGCACGTACGCGTTCGCCGAGCGACGCCGTATCGTACGTACGCGCACCGTCGTCTACCCGGGCCTCACCGCCGAGTCCACGCCGGAGCAGGAGCTGGTGCGCATGGTGCTCTTCAGCGTCGCCTCGCCCGACAGCCTGCTGCCGCAGGAGATCGACGCCGGCGAGCGCGTCATCGGTGCGCTCGCCGCGCACGTGCAGGTGGCGACCGTGCCGCCGCCCGAGAACACGCACTGGATAGACCTCGCGGCGAGTGCGCCGCCCCTGCGGCACGCGCGTCCTCCCGCCAACGTGGCGACGGTGCGCTACGTGGCTGCGGGTCCGGCAGCCGCGCATGCGAACGACCTGCTCGATGCCATGGGCGACAAGGTGGGCGTGCCCGTCGAGCTCGGCCTCGCCGACGCGTATTCCACCGAGCTCGTGCGGCACGTGCTCGAGCACCTCGTCCGCCACTGGGCGCCGCGCATGCCCGAACGCCGGCACGCGCGGCATCGCGTCAAGGCGCGGATGACGATCGCGCCGGGTTTCGATGCCGCCCTGGAAGTGCTCCAGCCGGAGGTGTCGCTCGCCTTCGTGGGCGAAAAGAACGAGAGCTGGATCGTCGAGAACGTGAGCGCCGGCGGCTTCGGCGCGCGGCTCCCGCATGCGCCGAGCGACTGGCTGCGCATCGAAGGCGTCGTCGCGATGCAGCCCGAGGGCGGATCGAACTGGCTGCTCGGCATCGTGCGCCGGCTGTCGCGACCGGCCGCGAACGAGACCGCGGTCGGCATCCAGACGATCTCGCGCGTCCCTCAGGTGGCGCACCTGCGATTGCGCGTCGGCGAGACCCTGAGCCTCGATGCGGAGATGGCGATCCTGACCGCGCCGCTGAGGGTCGACGACCGCATCGCGCAGATCCTCGTCAAGAGCGGGGTCCATGCGCTCGGCCAGAGTTTCCTGCTCGAGCAGGATGGACGCACGTTCACGTTGCTGCCGCGCGGCGTCACCGCCCGCGGCGTCGACTACGAGCTGATCGACTGCCTGGTGGCGGTGCGCGAGCCCGCCTGATCTGCGGCACCGCCCGCAGACCGGCCGCGCGACTTCACGCCAGCACGCGGCGCAGCCAGGTAGCGATGTCCGCGATCTCCTCGAGCGACACCGTGTGCTCGATGCGGTACTCGTGCCATTCCACGGCGTAGCCGAGGCTTTCGAGCAGCTGCCGCGAGCGCGTGCCCGCCCGATAGGGCACCACCGGGTCGAGCGTGCCGTGCGCGAGGAAGATCGGCACGTCGCGGTTGGCAGGCGAGGCCTCCGCGGCCAGGGCGCCGGCGATCGGCACGTAGCATGACAACGCCATGATGCCCGCGATGCGCTCGCGCGCGCGCAGACCGGCATGCAGGGCGATCGCGCCGCCCTGCGAGAAGCCTGCGAGCAGGATGCGCGACGCGGGAATGCCGCGCTCGCCCTCGCGGGCGACGAGGCCCTCCACGATGCGTCCCGACTCGCGCACGCCGGACTCGTCCTCGCGCCGGTCGAGCTCGAGACCGAGGATGTCGTACCACGCACGCATCACGTAGCCGGCGTTGACCGTGACCGCGCGCATCGGCGCGTGCGGAAACACGAAGCGGAGCGCGAGCCCGCGCAGGTCCAGCGCGGGCACGACGGGAACGAAGTCGTTGCCGTCGGCGCCCAGCCCGTGGAGCCAGATCACCGCAGCATCGGGATGCTCGACGGTGTCGATCTCGATGCGGTCCTCGAAGGTCGTACGGCGCATGACGGAGCCCCTTGGGTCAGTTCGCCTTCGGCCGATGTGCCGATTTCGGCCGGAACGCCTTCACGACCGTGTCGTGCGTTTCGACGTAAGGGCCGCCGATGAGGTCGATGCAGTAGGGAATCGCGGCGAAGACGCCGTGCACGACCGCCGCGCCGTTCGCGTCCTTCACGCCTTCCAGCGTCTCGCGGATCGACTTCGGCTGGCCGGGCAGGTTGATGATGAGCGCGCCGACGGGCGGGCTCGCCAGCGGGCGACGGTGGCGGACGACCGCGACCTGCCGAGAGAGAATCGCCGTCGGCACGTAGTGCAGCGACACCTGCCGCATCTGCTCGCCGAAGCCGGGCATCACCTTGTCGGCGACGGCCAGCGTGGCATCGGGCGTCACGTCGCGAGGTGCCGGGCCCGTGCCGCCGGTGGTCAGCACGAGATCGCAATGCGCCTCGTCCACGAGCGCGACGAGTGTCGCCTCGATCTCGCGCTGCTCGTCGGCGATCAGACGCGTGACGACTTCGAAGGGCGAGGCGAGGGCGCTCCCGAGCCACGCTTCGAGCGCGGGCACGCCTTCGTCGCGGTAGACGCCCGCCGAAGCGCGATCGCTCACGGAGACGAGTCCGACACGAAGGGGACGATCAGGGGCGGTCATAGGGCGCGTGCACTTCGCTTCATGCGTCCAGCACGAGCATGCGCCGTGCCGAAGCGGAAGTATAAGTCCCCGGCCCGGGTGCTCACTCGCCTTCCAAAGCGCCCCTGAGCGTGCGGAAGAGTTCGCGGTAGCGCCGCGGCGGAGCGCCGCTCGCGCGCTCGCGCTGTGCGTCGCGGACTAACGTGCGGAGGGACGCGGCGTCGAGGGCAGGGTGCAGGGCGAGCAGCTCGTCGAGCGCCTGCGGCTCCGCAAGCAGCCGCTCGCGCCAACGCTCGACCTCGTGGTGCTGCCGCGTGTGCACCGACGCGTCGCGCTGCCAGGCCTGCAGCTGTGCGCTGATCGGTGCCGCATCGACTTCGCGCATGAGCCGGCCGATGTACTGCAGCTGCCGTCGGCGCCCCTCGCGGCTGGTGATCCGCTGCGCCGCGGTCACCGCCTCGAACAGGTTCTCGGGCAGCGTGAGCGCGGCGAGGCGGTCGGCGCGCAGCGCCACGAGCGCCTCGCCCAGCGACTGCAGCTCGTGCATGTCGCGCTTGCGGCGCGTCTTGCTCGGCCGCTCCTGCTCCGGCGGGTCGGGGTCGGGGCGGGTCATGGCGCACTGCTATCATAGTCGCTTTGCCTGCCGCGACCCTCCATGGCGAAAGCGCGCTTCTCGTACGACCTCGACCGTCTCCGCTCGATCGCCGCGGACGTGCTGAAGCACGCTGCCGAGGGCGGGGCGAGCGGCTGCGAGACGGAGGTCTCGGAGGGTTACGGCCAGACCGTCACGGTGCGCAAGGGCGAGGTCGAGACGATCGAGTACAACCGCGACAAGGGCATCGGGGTCACGGTCTACGTCGGCCGTCAGAAGGGCTACGCCAGCACCTCGGACTTCACGCCCAAGGCGATCGCGGACACGGTCACGGCGGCGCTCTCCATCGCGCGTTTCACGGCCGCCGACGAGTGCGCCGGACTCGCGGAGCCCGAGCTGCTGGCCCGCGAGGTGAAGGACCTCGACCTCTTCCACCCGTGGGACGTGTCGGTCGAGAAGGCGATCGAGCTCGCACGCAGCGCCGAGCAGGCGGCGTTTGCGCTCGATCCACGCGTCAGCAACTCCGAGGGCGCGACGGTCTCCAGCCAGCAGTCGCACTTCGCCTACGCGAACTCCAACGGCTTCGCCGGCGGCTTCCCGAGCTCGCGGCACTTCATCTCGTGCGCGATCATCGCCGCGGAAGGCGACGACATGCAGCGCGACGACTGGTACGCCACGTCGCGCGCGCCGCGCCGGCTGGCATCGCCCGAGGCGATCGGCGACTACGCGGGCCGGCGGGCGCTCGCGAGGCTGCGCAGCCGCAGGCTCTCGACGCGCCAGGCGCCGGTGCTGTTCGAGGCACCGGTCGCGAGCTACGTGCTCTCGCACTTCGTGTCCGCGGCGAGCGGCGGCAGCCTCTATCGCAAGACGTCGTTCCTCGTCGACGCGCTCGGCCAGCAGGTGTTCTCGCCCATTGTCACGCTGCGCGAGGAGCCGCACCTGCCGGGCGCGCTCGCTTCGAGCTACTTCGACGACGAGGGCGTCGCCACCCATCGGCGCGACGTCGTCAAGGACGGGGTGCTGAACGGCTACTTCCTCGGGGCGTACTCGGCGCGCAAGCTGGGGATGAAGACGACCGGCAACGCCGGCGGCGCGCACAACCTCATCCTCGCTCCCGGCCCCGACGACTTCGTCGGCATGCTCGGTCGCATGGGGACCGGCCTGCTCGTGACCGAGGTGCTCGGGCACGGCGTCAACCTGGTCACCGGCGACTACTCCCAGGGCGCTGCGGGCTACTGGGTCGAGAACGGCGAGATCACCTACCCGGTCCACGAGATCACCATCGCCGGCAACCTCAAGGACATGTTCAGGAACGTGGTCGCGATCGGCAACGACGTGCTCGTCCGCGGGTCGCGGCAATGCGGCTCGATCCTGATCGAGGGGATGACGGTCGCCGGGGAGTAGGGACTCCCCTCCCGCCCCCCTCCCGCCCCCCGCCCTCACCTCCTCGCAGGCGGGGAGGGAGGGAGCCTGCCGTGAGCCCGTGCGAAGGGCAGGCCCTTCGGGGCGGGTTCACTATCGGGTGATCGCTGCTGATCGCTCCTGGCGTGCGACGACGCCAGCTTCGGCGTTTCGCCCTCATTCGCTTCAGGCGAGCGCGCGGCGGCTTGCACCTGAGCTCCCGGCGCGCATCGCTCTTTTCCCAGGCTGTCGCGCCGTCGCTCTCCGAAGCGAGGTTCGTAGCGGGTCACTCGGCGTTCGAATCGACACCGCGAACGCGGTCGGGTTCGCCCGCAGCGCTCGAATCGCCCACCCGTGCAGGGGTGTGCCGTGCGCGCGGACGTTTCGCAACGAAGGCGCCGCCTATAATTGGGCCGATGGCCATACTCGGTCGAATAACAGGGAGGGGTGAGATGACTCGACGCAGGGATTTCCTGAAGCGCACCGCGCTCGGCGCCACGGCCGGGGCGGCGACGATTGCGGCGCCGGGAGTGGTGCACGCGCAGCCGACGCTCAACTGGCGCATGCCCTCGAGCTTCCCGAAGAGCCTCGAGACGCTCTTCGGCGCCGCCGAGCTCGTCTGCAAGCGCGTCGCGGAGATGAGCAACGGCAAGTTCAACATCCGCCCGTTCGCCGCCGGCGAGATCGTGCCCGCGCTGCAGGTCCTCGACGCCGTGCAGAACGGGACCGTCGAGATCGGCCACACCGCGCCCTACTACTACATCGGCAAGGACCCCACTTGGGCGTTCGGGACCATCGTCCCGTTCGGCATGAACGCGCGCCAGTTCAACTCCTGGTGGTATCAGGGCGGCGGCGACGCGGTCTACAACGAGTTCTCGCAGGGGAACGGCATCGTCTGCATGCCGGCCGGCAACACCGGCGCGCAGATGGGCGGCTTCTTCCGCAAGGAGATCACGTCGGTCAAGGATCTCGAGGGACTGAAGTTCCGCATCGCCGGTCTCGGCGGACAGGTGATGGCGCGCCTCGGGGCCGTGCCGCAGCAGATTCCCGGCGGCGATATCTACCCGGCGCTCGAGAAGGGCACGATCGACGCCGCGGAATGGGTCGGCCCGCACGATGACGAGAAGCTCGGCCTCGGCAAGGTGGCGAAGTACTACTACTACCCGGGCTTCTGGGAGGGCAGCGCCGCGCTCCACTGCATCGTCAACAAGAAGGCGTGGGAGAGCCTGCCGAAGGAGTACCAGGCGATGCTGGAAACGGCCTCCGATGCCGTCAACTCGATTACGCTCGCCCGCTACGACGGGCTGAACGGCGCGGCCGTGCGCCGGCTGGTATCGCAGGGCGTGCAGCTCCGCGCCTTCCCGCGCGACGTGATGGAGGCGGGTTACAAGGCCTCGCAGGAGATGTACGCGGAGTTCTCCGCGAAGAGCCCGCAGTTCAAGAAGGTCGCGGACAACTACTTCCAGTATCGCAACGAGCTGATTCCGTGGTTCCGCGTCACGGAGAACACGTTCGACGACTTCATGGCGACCGTGAAGAAGTAACGACTCCCCTCCCGCCCCCCGCCCTCACCTCCCCGCAGGCGGGGAGGGAGGGAGCCTGCCGTGAGGCATCGCGAAGGTGAGGGTATTCGGGGGCGGAGTCACTATCGAGTGATCGCTGCTGATCATTCGTCGCGTGCGACGCCAGCTTCGACATCTCGCCGCCCGCCCTCACCTCCCCGCAGGCGGGGAGGGAGGGAGCCTGCCGTGAGACGCGAAGGGCAGGCCCTTCGGGGGTGGAGTCACTATCGGGTGGTCGCTGCTGATCACTCGTGGCCGTGCGACGCCAGCTTCGGCGTTTCGCCCCCCGCCCTCACCTCCCCGCAGGCGGGGAGGGAGGGAGCCTGCCGTGAGACAGTGCGAAGGGCAGGCTCTTCGGGGGCGGAGTCACTATCGTATGACCGCTGCTGATCACTCGTGGCCGTACGACGCCAGCTTCGGCATTTCGCCCCCCGCCCTCACCTCCCCGCAGGCGGGAGGGAGGGAGCCTGCCGTGAGACAGGCCGGACCTTCAGTTTCTCGCCCCCACCGCAATTACTTAGAATCGCGCCGCTCCTGCTCGCGCAACGCCCTCTCGAGCGGATCGACGGGCGCCGGCGCCGGGGCGCCGGCGCCGGGCTTCTCGAACATCTGCTGCAGCTCGCGATCCTGCTCCTGCGCGCCGCCTGACGGCGGCATGTCCTGCACCTCGATCTTCACCTTGCTCGAATCGACCGCGGCGGCGTCGCCCTTGTAGACCATGACGAGCTGCGGGAACACGATGACGATCGCCACGGTGAGCAGCTGTATCAGCACGTAGGGGATCGCGCCCCAGTAGATCTCGGTGGTCTTCACGCCCTCGAGCGTTCGCCCGGTGAGGCTGTCGCGATAGGGCCCGCTCGGCGCGACGCTGCGCAGGTACATGAGCGAGAAGCCGAACGGCGGGTGCATGAACGACGTCTGCATGTTCATGGCGAGGATCACGCCGAACCAGACGAGGTCGATGCCCATCTTGTCCGCGACCGGCGCGAGCAGCGGCACGAGGATGAAGGCGATCTCGAAGAAATCGAGGAAGAACGCGAGCACGAACACGAGCGCGTTCACGGCGACCAGAAAGCCGACGTGTCCGCCGGGCAGGCTGGTGAGCAGGTGCTCGACCCACAGGTCGCCGTTGACGCCGCGGAAGGTGAGGCCGAACACCGTCGCCCCGACGAGCACGAAGATGACGAAGCTCGTGAGCTTCGCGGTCTCGTCCACCGCCTGGGTGAGCACGTCCCGGTTCACGCGGCCGCGCAGCCACGCCATGAGCAGCGTTCCCGCCGCACCCATCGCGCCGCCTTCGGTCGGCGTCGCGAGCCCGAGCAGGATGGTGCCGAGCACGAGGAACAGCAGCACCAGCTGCGGCACCATCGCCATCATGACTTTGGCATGCTCGACCCGGCCGATCGACTTCTGCAGCCAGACCAGCGGGAAGGCGAGGAGTGCAAGGAAGGCGAGCGTCCACGCGTCCTTGCCGAGACCGAAGCCCCGCAGACGCGGCCACAGCGCATCGACGAGCTCCGACATGCCGACGTCCAGCAGCTCGATGCCGACCGCGACGGCGATGAAGAAGAGGCCCGACGAGAGCGCTGCACCGGCTTCGCGCAGCGTTAGGCCGCGGCGCCGCGCATGCACGAAGGTCCACGCCCAGCCGGCCGCGAGCGCGAGGAAGAACGCGCCGCGCTTGCCGAGGAGGCCGTGCTTCCAGAGGATGATGGTGCCGAGCGCGATGGCGAGCGCCGGCAGGTGGTCGCGCACCGCCGCGAGCCACGGTTCGGGCGTGCGCACAAGCTGCGCCTCGGGGGGCAGGGCGGGCGCCGCGTCTGGCCGCAGCACCGTCATCACCCACACGTAGAGCATGTAGAGGCCGACGAGCACGAAGCTCGGGAACCAGGCGCCGAGGTAGAGATCGCCCACCGACTTGCCCATCGTGTCGGCGAGCACCACCAGCACGATCGAGGGCGGAATGATCTGTGCCAGCGTGCCCGAGGCCGCGATCGTTCCCGCAGCGAACGGCCGCGAGTAGCCGTAGCGCAGCATCACCGGCAGCGAGATCATGCCCATCGAGATCACCGTGGCCGCGACAACCCCGGCGGGACCGCCGAGGATCGCGCCGACGACGATGACCGCGTAGCCGATGCCGCCGCGCACCGAGCCGAAGAGCCGGCCGATGGTCTCGAGCAGCTCCTCGGCCATGCCGCTGCGGTCGAAGATGAAGCCCATGAAGGTGAAGAACGGGATCGCGAGCAGCGTTTCGTTGCGCATGATCCCGAAGATGCGTTCCGGCAGCGCCTGGAAGAGCGCCGGCGTGAGCAGCCCCAGCTCGATGCCGACGAGGCCGTAGAAGAGGCCGAGCGCGGCGAGCGAGAACGCGATCGGGAAGCCGATCAGCAGGAAGAGGAACAGCGACGCGAACATGATCGGCGCCATGTTCGCGGCGAGGAACTGCGCCATCAGCGAACCTTCTCGTGGCGCTCCAGCGGATCCCCGATGCGCCCCTTGAGGAAGGCGACGCGCTTGACGAGCTCGGACACGCCCTGCAGCGAGAGCAGCGCGAAGCCCACAGGAATCAGGAGCTTCACCGGCCAGCGCACGAGGCCCCCGGGATCGCTCGAGATCTCGCCAATGCGCCACGACTCCACGAACATCGGCCAGGAGAGCCTGGTGATGAGCAGCGTGAAGGGCAGCAGGAAGAAGACGAGGCCGAAGAGGTCGATCCACGCCTGCGTGCGCGGCGCCCAGCGCCCGAACAGGACGTCGAGGCGCACGTGACCGTTGTGGATCAGCGTGTACGCGGCGCAGAGCAGGAACGCCGCCGAGAACATGTACCACTGGATCTCGAGCCAGGCGTTCGAGCTGGTGTTGAGCGAGTAGCGCACGAGCGCGTTCCCGGCCGACACGATCACCGCGGCGAGCAGGAACCAGGCGAAGAACCGGCCGATCCGCCCGTTCAGGGCGTCGATGCTGCGGGACAGGGCGAGCAGCGCTTGCAGAAAGGATCCTCCCCGCTGTTCTTGTGGCGCCGCTAAGGCGATGTCGGTGCTGGTCGGCCGAGGGCGTGGGTCGGCGCGGGCGGACGCGCGGATTATGCCGCACCGACTCCGGCGCCCGACCCGGCGCCGGGCGCATGGGCGGCGCGGGCGCGCCGCAAAGCCGCGCGCACCCGGCGCGTGAGCTCGACATCGAGGAGCCGGACGCGAAACTTGTCGTAGACAAACGCGAGCCGTTGTAGTACATTATCGCCTGACTCGAGGCAGGGCCCGGTGGCGCGACACCCCTCCTCCTCCCTCACGACCGAGCCGTGATCAACGGGTTCTGTCTCGGGTCAGCCTGCCGGGACCGCGACGCGCATCTTACTGACGCGCCGCGGATCAGCGGGACGGCCGGAGCCATCCGGCCTTCTTTTTTTGTGCCGGCGGGACTTGAATCGAAAGCCAGCCGCCGGTCCCCGGCGGGTCGCAGGCACGAAACTATCTCTGTCAGCGCGGGTCCCATTTGTCATGGACGAGAACACGCGACTGAACGACGAATCGTGGCGTGAATCGGGGCTCCCGCACGAGGCCCCGTCCACGGCTGCGGAGGGGTTCCCGGCGACCCGGGATGCTGCGCTCGAGCGCATCGGTCGCATCGACCCCGCCGCCTACGAGCGCACCCGCAACCACCTCGATGGCGCCGTGACCCGCCTGGGACCCTACGTCACGCACGGCTTCACCGACGTGCCCGAGATCGTCGCCGCCACGCGACGCGCCGGCTACACCCCGCAGACCAAGCTCGTGTTCGAGGTTGCGTGGCGCGAGTTCTTCCACCACGTGTGGCGGCATGTCGGGGAAGGGGTTCTCGAAGACATGCGGCCGCCGGTCTGGCCCGGCCGCTACGCTGCCGTGCTTCCGCGCGACGTGCGCGAGGCGCGGACCGGCGTACGGGTCGTCGATGCCTCGATCCGCACGCTCTACGGCACGGGCTACCTGCACAACCATGCCCGCATGTGGATCGCGTCCTACGTGACGCACGTGCGCAAGGCGCACTGGCGCGTGGGCGCGGACTGGATGTTCGGCCATCTCCTCGACGGCGATCTCGCGTCGAATCATCTCTCCTGGCAGTGGGTCGCCGGCACGTTCAGCACCAAGCCGTACGTGTTCAACGCGGAGAACGTCGCCCGTTACGCGCCCCATTTGAAGAGTCCCGACACCGCCATCGATGCGCCCTACGACGAGCTCGACGCGCTGGCGCGCAGCGCCGGGGACGCGGGCGCGGAGCCGGGCCGGTTCGATGCGATCGCGGAGCCGCCGGTGTTCCCGCTGCCGCCCAAGGAACTGCTCGAGTCGGCGGGGATCAAGCGGATGCTGAAGCCCGGCCGGCGTGCCGGCCGCAGCGTCGCGCTCGTCCATCCGTGGTCGCTCGGGCGGCGGCCCGAGGCGGATGTCGTGATCGGCGTCCTGCACGCGCCGTTCCACGAGCGGTTCCCCTGGACCGCTAAGCGCTGGGCGTTCGTGCTCGGCGGCATGCGCCATGCGACCGACCGCCTCTGGATCGGCGATCTCGCGGCGTTGATGCCGGAGCTGAAGTCGGCCGCCGCGGTCTCGACGCTTGCGACGCTGAACCCCGGCTATCGCGAAGCCCTCGCCGGGCTGCCCGGGCTCGTCCCGGCGCCGCGGTTCTTCCACGATCCCGCTACGCTGTGTCCGTCCTTCACCCGCTTCTGGGCGCAGGTGGCTCTGCAGGAGTGGCCGACGGAGGCGCAGCGCGAGGATCTGGCCGCGTGAGCAGCGGTACCTCGATCGGCGCGCATCCGGCGGCGCGCGACGCATCGCCGTTCCTCGTGCTCGGCATCGCCGGGCTGATTCCGTTCGTCGCCGGTGCCGTCGCGCTCTGGACGCTGCCGCATCCTTACGAGCCCTACGTCCTGCAGTGGCTGCTCGGGTACGCGATGGTCATCCTCGCCTTCGTCGGCGCGCTGCACTGGGGCGTGGCGATGCAGGCAGAGGGGTCCGCGCACGCCCCCATCCGGATCGCCGCCGTATGGAGCGTAATCCCCGCGCTCGTCGCCTGGCTTGCGCTCGCGTTCGAGACGGCCGTCGCGCTGCGCATCCTCGCCGGAATGTTCCTGCTGCAGCTCGCGATGGATCGCTGGCTGACGCAGAACTTCTCCACGCCGGCCTGGTACCTGCCGCTGCGGATCGGCCTCACGCTCGTCGCCGTCTTCTCGCTCCTCGTCGCCTCGTTCGCAGGGTCCGGCCACGCCGCGTGAGGCGGCAGTCTCTTGGGCCGCGACTCAGCGTGTCGGGCCGGCGACGACCGTGATCGAGTCGACCGCGAGTCGGAACGGCGTGCCCACCCGATCCGCGATCAGGAACCCGAGGTAGCGCACGCGCTGGGGCTGAAGCGGTGGCGCGTCGGGGAGCGGCCGGCCGCGGAAGCGCGGCAGGAAGTCCCGCCATGCGAATGCCACGCGGGTCGTCACGCCCGGCTCGGTGTTGAGCTCTGCCTGGTAGGAATAGCCGCTCCCGCCGACGTCGGTGTACAGCGCCACCTTGTACCGGCGACCGTCGCCGACGCACGCGATCTCGAGTCGACCTTCTTCGTCCGCAGGCAGCGCGACCGGGCGGCGCGCCGAAGCGAAGCCGCCGTTGTTCGCGAACGAGAGCTGCCCGGCGAAGAGCAGGGTGCCGTCGTCGGCGCGCGCGACTCGGCCCTCGGACTCACCGCCCATCACCGCGTCGTTCACCGCCGTCCAGGCGACCGCGGGATCGGGCTCGATGCGGGCCGTCATCGTGTCGGAATGGGCGGGCGCGAGAGCCGTAGCAAGGAGCAGCGCCGCCAGTGCCCGGAGGCTGCGCGTCGCGCAGGTCATTGCGCCGGCGCGAACAGCCGGTCGGTGGCGGCCGCGGGCAGCGGCGGGCAGAGATAGGTTCCCTGTACTTCGTCGCAGCCGTGCGCGGCGAGGAAGGCGAGCTGCATGCCGTTCTCCACGCCCTCGGCGACGACGTGGAGGCGGAGCGTGCGCGCCATCGAGATGATCGCGGCGGTGATCGCGGCGTCGTCGCCGCCGGCCGGGATGTCGCGCACGAAGGACTGGTCGATCTTGATGCGGTCGATGGCGAAGCGCTTGAGGTACACGAGGTTCGAGTAGCCGACGCCGAAGTCGTCGATGGAGATCTTCACGCCGAGCGCGCCGAGCGCCTGGAGCGCGTTCTTGGTCTCTGCCGAGTGCTGCATGAGGGCGCCCTCCGTCACCTCGATCTCGAGCATGCACGGCGCAAGTCCCGTACGCTCGAGGATGCGCCGCACCGACTCCACGAAGTCGCGCTCGCGGAACTGCCGTGCCGAGAGGTTGACCGCGACGGGGACGATCGGCAGGCCCTGGTCCTGCCACTCGCGCAGCTGCGAGCACGCCTCGCCGAGTGCCCAGCGCCCGATCTCGTGCACGAGCCCCGTCTCTTCGGCGAGCGGCACGAAATCCCCGGGCATGAGCAGCTCCCCTCGGGGATGATGCCAGCGCACCAGCGCCTCGAAGCCGGTGAGCGCCTGCGTCGACACCGAGTAGATCGGCTGGTAGTGCAGCTCGAGCTCGCCGCGCTTCAGCGCGGCGCGCAGCTCCGTCTCGACGTCGAGCCGCAGGTTGGCTGCGGCGTTCATGGTCGCGGAGAAGAACTCGAAACCGTTCCGGCCCGTGTCCTTCGCGTGGTACATGGCCGTGTCCGCGCTCCTCATGAGCGCCTCGACCGTGTCGCCGTCCTCGGGATAGAGGCTGATGCCGATCGATCCCGCGACGTGCAGCTCGCGACCGTCGACGACGACGGGCGGCCCGAGCCGCTGCAGCAGATGCGCGGCAACGGTCGCGGCATCGCCGGCGGCCTTGATCCCCGGCAGAACGACCACGAACTCGTCGCCGCCGAGGCGCGCCACCGTGTCGCCGGCGCGCACCGTCGCCGCGAGCCGTGCGCCGACCTGCGCCAGCACGCGGTCGCCGACGAGATGGCCGAGCGAGTCGTTGATGGTCTTGAAGCGGTCGAGGTCGAGGAACATCACCGCGACCCGCGACCCCTGCCTGCCGGCGAGCGCGAGCGCCTGATGCAGGCGGTCGTCGAGAAGATTGCGGTTCGGCAGCCCGGTGAGCGTGTCGTGGTGCGCAAGGTGGCGGAGCCGCTTCTCCGCGCGGTGCCGCTGAGCTGCCTCGATCGCGAGCGCAGTGATCACCGCGGTGCCGGAAGCGAAGTCGACGTCCTCTACCGACCAGGCGTGCCGCTCCCGGCTCGACTCCATGCAGACGACGCCGACCACGCGCCCGTCGAGCCAGACCGGGAGGTGGAGGGAGGACTCGACGCCGAGCGGCTGGAGGTAGGAGTCGGCGAGCGATACCGTCGCGGCGTGCGTGCGTGCGCTCTCGGCAACGATCACGTGCCGGCCGTGCAGCGCCTCGAAATAGGCGGGATGGTCTTCTGCCTTCAGCACCAGCGCGCCGGCGCTCGAGAACACCGGGCCGCGTCCGGCGAAGTACTGGCGCTCGCACGATGCGCTCGCGCCGTCCTCGTGCATCCGCCAGAAGCTCGCGAAGTCGATGCACAGTGTCGTCACCGCCGAGCCGAGGATCTCGTCGAGAGCCTTCTCGAAGTCGGACTTGTCCGCCTGCGCGAGGGTGAGCAGGCGCGTCGTCTGCAGGTTGAGGCGCTCGGTCTTGAGGCGCAGCGCGTCCTCGGCGAGACGGCGGTCGCTGATCTCGGCCTCCAGCGCCCGGTTCTTGTCCCGGATGTCGGCCGTACGCTCGCGCACGCGGTGCTCGAGCTCGGTGCGTGCGTGCTCGAGGGCCGCCTGCGCATCGTGCTGCGCACTCACGTCCTGCACGATCCAGATGCGGCCTCCGGGCGGTGCGCCGTGGTCGGCGACCCGTCCCGACAGGCGCACCCAGATGGGCCTGCCGTCGCGGCGCCGGTAGCGCGTCTCCATATCGAACGGAACGCCGCGCGCGAGGAGCGGTTCGGCCGCCGTCGCGAACTCGCGCTCGGCTTCAGCGGTGAGGAAGAAACGCCCCATCGGCAAGCCGTCGAGCTCGCCGTGTCCAAAGCCGAGGATCTCCTCGAATCGCCGGTTGCAGCGGTCGATCACACCCTCGCGCGCGAAGACGATGCCGACCGTCGCGTTGTCGAGGATCAGCTCGAGCTCGCGCAGCGTGCGGCGCAGTGCATCGGCGCTCGCACGCTCCTCCGTGACGTCCTCGCAGATCCACACCGTGCCGTCAGCGGGGGCATCGCGGCGGGCCGCCTGTGCAGCGACGCGACACCAGCGTGCCGCGCCGTCGCGCCGCCGCAGCTCGAGCTCCATGCGAAACGGTTCGCCGCGTTCGAGCGGCGGCGTGGCGAGGGAGACGAGCAGCGCGAACGACTTCTCGTCGGGGAAGAGCAGGTTGCTCGGCTTGCCGGCCAGCTCTTCCGGCGCATAGCCGAACATCGCGGCGAAGCGCCGGTTGCAGCGCTCGATGTGACGGTCGCGGCTGAAGGCGATGCCGACGAAGGCGTTGTCGAGGATCGCGCGCTGCTCGTCGGCGACGGCGGCGAGCGCGGCCTCCGCGTGCTTGCGACCGGTGATGTCGTGCAGCGTCCAGATGGTCTCCGGCTCCGCGCCGCGCGCGTTCACAGGCTTCGCGTCCACCTCGAGCCAGATCGGGCCGCCGCCGCGGCGAACCGTCTCGATCTCGAAATGCACCGGCTCGCCGCGGGCGAGCGTCGGCCCGACCTCGCGCGCGAAACGGTCGTAGTCCTGGCGCGACGGAAACACCGCATGCGTGGGTTGCCCGGCCAGCTCCTCCGGGCGCCAACCGAGCAGCTCGGCGCAGCGCGCGTTCACGCGCACGATCTCGCCCGAGCGGCTGAACATGATGCCCACCAGCGTGTTGTCGAGCAGCGCCTTCTGCTCGGCAAGGATCAGCGACAGGCGCTTCTGCACCGATTGCACGTCGGTGACGTCGACCATCGACACCACGGCATAGCCGCAGCTCACGCCTTCGGAGTCGAGCGGCTGCAGCCGAAAGAGGGCGTCGATGGGCCGACCGCTGCGGTCGCTGACCGTCCACAGTCCCGGCTCCTGCTTGCCGCTCGCAAGCGCGGCTTTGTAGACCTTGAGCGCGCTCGCACGCATCCGCTCGGCCACCACCACCGTGAAGAGGCGGCCTTCGAGCTCGCCGCGCTCGCGGCCGACGGCAGCCGCCGCGGCGTCGTTGACGCGCACGATGATGCCGTCGCGATCGAGGATCGCGAGGCCCGTGCCCGCGCGGTCGAACGCCGCGAGCCGCAGGTCCGCGTCGAACGTCACGACAGGGGCAGGCGCCGCGGGGAGGTTCATCCGCCGGATTATACGGAGCCGGAAGTGGCGTCCCGGCGGCGCCGACCGTCGGCTCGTCGCGACGGATGGACGGCCTGGACATCGAGCCTTCCGCCGGACGAGAGGCGGCATGCGGTCCGATCGCGCCAGGACTGCAGGCGTGCCTCGTCAGGACACGGCAAGGGGCGCGCCCGCGCGTCGGGGGGAGCGCGCGCGCTGATAACATGCCTGCGTCGCGCTCCCGCGCCTCATCCCGACGTCATAAGAGCCCACCCACGCATGACCGCTCTCAAAATCAACGGCCGCAAGGTCGAAGTCGCCGTCCCCGCCGACACCCCGCTCCTCTGGGCGCTGCGCGACCACCTGCAGCTTACCGGCACCAAGTACGGCTGCGGCATCGCCGCATGCGGCGCCTGCACCGTGCACCTGGACGGCCAGCCGACGCGGGCCTGCATCACGCCGATCGGCACGCTCGCCGGCAAGCGGGTCACCACGATCGAGGGCGTGTCGACGTCGCAGGCCGACAAAGTCGCGCGTGCGGTGCAGCGCGCCTGGGTGGACGTGCAGGTGCCGCAGTGCGGCTTCTGCCAGTCGGGGCAGGTGATGGCGGCCGTCGCGCTGCTGCGGGCCAAGCCGCAGCCGACCGATGCCGACATCGACGACGCGATGAACGGCAACGTCTGTCGGTGCGTGACGTACGTGCGCATCCGCGAGGCGATCAAGGTCGCTGCGAAATCGCTCGGCAGCGGGAGCGGAACATGACCATGCTCGTCAACACCAGCCGGCGGGATTTCCTCAAGGGCAGCGCGGGGCTCGCGCTTGGCATCGTCGCGTCGCCCGCGCTCGCGCAGCAGGCGGGTCCCGGCCGCGCGGGCGGCGGGGTCGCGGCGAAAGCGGCGCTTGAGCCGAACGCGTTCGTGCGCATCGGCGCCGACGGCACGGTTACCGTGGTCGCCAAACACCTCGAGATGGGGCAGGGCGTCTACACGGGCCTCGCCACGATCGTCGCCGAGGAGCTCGATGCCGACTGGTCGAAGGTGCGCGTCGAGGGCGCGCCGGCCGACGCCAAGCGCTACAACAACCTCTTCTGGGGCCAGGCGCAGGGGACGGGGGGCTCGACCGCCATCGCCAACTCGTGGGAGCAGCTGCGCAAGGCCGGGGCCGCCGCGCGCGCGATGCTCGTGCGGGCAGCCGCACAGCGCTGGAAGGTTCCGGCAAGCGAGATCGCCGTGTCGAAGGGCGTGGTGACGCACGCGGCGACGAAGCGGCGCGCGACCTTCGCGGAGCTCGCCGCGGATGCCGGGAAGCTTGCCGTACCGGAGGAGGTGAAGCTCAAGGAGCCGAAGGACTTCGTCTACATCGGCAGAGAGAAGCTGCCGCGCGTCGACGTGCCGGGCAAGACCAACGGCACGGCGATCTTCACGCAGGACGTCCACCTGCCCGGGATGCTGACCGCGCTCGTGGCCCATCCGCCTCGCTTCGGCGCGAAGCCGAAGTCGTACGACGCGACGGCCGCGCGCCAGTTGGCGGGAGTGGTCGACGTCGTCCCGATTCCCGCGGGCGTCGCGGTGCTCGCGCGTGACTTCTGGTCGGCCAAGAGCGGCCGCGAGGCGCTGAAGGTCGAGTGGGACGAGTCGAACGCGTTCCGCAAGGGCTCGGAGGAGATCCTCGCGGACTATCGCAGGCTCGCCGAGACGCCGGGACACCCGGCGCGCAAGGAGGGCGACGCCAACGCGGCGCTCGCCAGCGCCGCGAAGGTGATCAGCGCGAGCTACGAATTCCCGTACCTCGCGCATGCGGCGATGGAGCCGATGAACTGCGTCATGCGGCTCGGGCCGGACGGCTGCGAGGTGTGGAACGGCGAACAGTTCCAGACCGGCGACCAGTTTGCGGTCGCGGGCGTGCTCGGCCTCAAGCCCGACCAGGTCAGGCTCAACATGCTCTACGCCGGCGGCAGCTTCGGGCGGCGCGCGAATCCTTACTCGGACTTCGTCGTCGAGGCGGCGCAGATCGTCAAGGCGATCGGCGGGAAGGCACCGGTGAAGCTGGTGTGGACGCGCGAGGACGACATGCGCGGCGGCATGTACCGGCCGCTCTTCGTGCACGCGCTCAAGGGCGGGATCGACGCGAACGGCAATATCGTCGCCTGGCGTCACCGGCTCGTGGGCCAGTCGATCCTCACCGGCACCGCCTTCGAGAAGGTGCTCGTCAAGGAGGGGATCGACGCGACGTCGGTCGAAGGCGCCGCGACGCTGCCGTACGCGATTCCCAACCTCGCCGTAGAGCTGCACTCGCCGCGCCTGCCGGTGACCGTGCAGTGGTGGCGCTCGGTCGGCTCGACGCACACGGCGTACGCGACCGAGGTCTTCCTCGACGAGCTCGCGGCGGCAGCCGGCAAGGATCCGGTCGAGTTGCGGCGCGCGCTGCTCGGCAAGCATCCGCGGCATCGCGGTGTGCTCGACCTCGCCGTGGAAAAGGCAGGCTCGAGCCGCCCGCTCGCCGCCGGCAAGCCCGGCGAGCGGCGGGGACGCGGCGTCGCCGTGCACGAGTCGTTCAACTCCTTCGTCGCCCAGGTCGCCGAGGTGACGGTGAGGCCGGACGGCAGCTTCCGCGTCGACCGCGTGGTCTGCGCGGTCGACTGCGGCGTCGCCATCAATCCGGACATCGTCGTCTCGCAGATGGAGGGCGGCCTCGGGTACGGGCTCGCCGCGGCGCTGCACAGCCGGATCACGCTCAAGGACGGCGTCGTCGAGCAGTCCAACTTCCACGATTACCCGCCGCTGAGGATGGGCGAGATGCCTGCGGTGGAGGTGCACATCGTCCCGTCGGCCGCGCCGCCGACCGGGGTCGGCGAGCCGGGCACGCCGGTGGTCGCGCCGGCCGTGGCGAACGCCCTCTTCGCAGCGGCCGGCAAGCGCCTGCGCACGCTCCCGTTCGCCACCGCGCCGCTCAAGGCATAGCGTGCGCGCGCATCCGCGGCGGCGAAGCCCGGACGTGCGCGTCGCCCGCCGCACGTCCGCCACGCCGTGACAGGCCCGGGCGGGAGCGGTTAGAGTCCCGCCGCCGGGCAGCGTCGCGACGCGCTGCCCGGCGCGCGTTTCCGGGCGCGAGCTCCGGAGCGCGGCGGACCCAGGGAGACCTCGAATCGTGACGACCCGATGCCGCCGCGCCGCGCTCGCGTGCGCGCTGCTCGCGTTCCTGCATGCGCCGTACGCACTGCCGCAGCCGCGCGCCGACAAGGAGTTCCAGCCGCAGGTCGGCCAGGCGGGCAAGGACGTCATCTGGGTGCCCACGCCCGAGCCACTCGTCGAGCGCATGCTCACCATGGCGCAGACGACCCCCCAGGACGTCGTCGTCGACCTCGGCTCGGGCGACGGTCGCACGGTGATCATGGCGGCGAAGCGGTTCGGTGCCCGCGCGCAGGGCATCGAGTACAACCCCGACATGGTCGCGCTGTCGCAGAAGAACGCGGCGACGGAGGGCGTGCAGGGCAGGGCCGAGTTCGTGCGCGGCGACATCTTCGAGATCGATTTCTCGAAGGCGAACGTGGTCACGATGTACCTGCTGCCGACGCTCAACGCGAAGCTCAAGCCGAAGATCCTCGACATGAAGCCGGGGACGCGCGTCGTCTCGCACCAGTTCGACATGGAGGACTGGGAGCCGGACGAGATCAGCAACTACGACGGCCGCAAGGCGCTGTTCTGGATCGTGCCGGCGAAGGTGCAGGGGAGCTGGAAGCTCCGGTACACGGCCAACGGCGAGGCGCGCGAGCACGACCTCACGTTCGAGCAGAAGTACCAGAGCCTCAAGGGTACGGTGCGGCTGCGCGACCTGAACGCGGGCCTGCGCGAGCCGGCCTTGCGCGGCGACCAGATCCGCTTCGCGTTCGTCGATCCGACCGGCCAGCGGCGCGACTTCACCGGCCGCGTCGCCGGCAACGCGATGGAAGGGACGATGAAGAGCGAGAACGGCAGCGAGTCGCGCTGGAGCGCGACGCGCTACTGACGCAGGCTGCACCGGGAGGTCGCAGTCGTCTGCGATCGTCGTCGGGGCGAAGTGCGGGGTGCCTTCGCGCGAACCTCCGAGCATCCGGGCATTCCGAGCACCACCACCGAACAGTAGAGTAAGGCAGCGATGGCCAACGAATTCGAGCGTCTGGCGGCCGGCGTCCGGCGCTTCCAGGAGCGCGTGTTTCCTGTGCGGCGCGCGTTCTTCGCGCGCCTCGCGAAACGGCAGTCGCCGGAAATCCTGTTCATCACCTGCGCCGACTCCCGCATCGTGCCGGCGCTGATCACCATGACGAAGCCGGGCGAGCTCTTCGTCGAGCGCAACCCCGGCAACCTCGTGCCGCCGTACGTCAACGCTTGCGTGGGCGAGTCGGCGAGCGTCGAGTACGCGGTGGCCGAGCTCGGCGTCGACCACGTGGTGGTCTGCGGTCACACCGACTGTGGCGCGGTGAAGGGGCTCCTCGCTCCGGACAAGGTCGGAGCCAAGCTCCCGGCGGTGGGGCGATGGCTCGCGCACGGGGCGGAGGCGATCGCGCGACTCCCCCCGGAAACGGAACTTCCCGATGCTCAGGCGCGGCTGCGCCGTCTCACCGAGCTCAACGTGATCGTGCAGCTCGAGCACCTGCGCACCCACCCGTCCGTTGCTGCGCGACTCGCACGCAAGGAGATCCAGCTGCACGGCTGGGTCTACGACATCGGCGCCGGACGTGTCGATGCGCTGGACGCGAGCTCGGGTCTATTCGCGCCGTGGCCTCCGGGGTAACGGGGTTCTCGCCCCGAGAACAGGATCTCGGCCACCGCGCAGTCGTGCGCCGACCGCGGCGGGGTGCGGCGGTCGCCTCGCCCTCGCCTGGCACGGGATCGCGATGACGGCGATGCGCTTCTTCGGCGCCGACAAGGTTCATGCGGCGCTGCCCTGGACCGAGCTCGTCGACGCGCTCGCGACGGCCTTCGCACGCGGCGCCGAGGTGCCCCTCCGCCACGCGCATACGCTCGTCCCGGCGGAGAACGCACGCCTGCTGCTCATGCCCGCGTGGCGGCCGGGCGAGGTGGCCGGCGTCAAGCTCGTCACCGTCTTCCCCGGTAACGTTGCCCGCGGGCTGTCGACCGTGGGCGCGCTCTACGTGCTGCTCGACGGCGCCACCGGCCACCCGCGCGCGATCCTCGATGGCGAAGCGCTCACGCTGCGCCGGACCGCGGCCGCTTCGGCGCTCGCCTCGCGGCATCTCTCGCGGCCCGAAAGCGACACGCTCGTCGTCGTCGGCGCGGGCGCGCTCGCGCCGTGGATGGCGCAGGCGCACTGCGCGGTGCGACCGATACGCCGTGTGCTCGTGTGGGCGCGGCGCGTCGACGCGGCGCGCGCGACCGCGGCCCTGCTCGCCGAGACGGGGCTGCCGGCCGAAGCCGCGCCGTCGCTCGAACGGGCTCTCGCCGGGGGCGACGTCGTGACCTGCGCCACCACCGCGACCGAGCCCGTCCTGCGCTCGGAGTGGATCCGGCCCGGCACGCACGTCGACCTCGTCGGCGGGTTCACCCGCGGGATGCGCGAGGCCGACGATGCGCTGATCGTCCGCGCGAGCGTGTTCGTCGACACGCGCACCGGGGCGCTCGCCGAGGCGGGCGATCTCGTGCAGCCGATCGAACGTGGCGTCGTGTCCCGCGACCACGTCCGCGCCGAGCTGGCCGAGCTCGTGCGCGGCGAGCACCCGGGCCGTCAGGCGTCCGACGAGGTGACGCTGTTCAAGTCCGTCGGCACGGCGCTCGAGGATCTGTGCGCGGCCGAGCTGGTGGCAGAGCGTGCAGGACCCTGTACCTGAGCTTCAGGCGAAGCGTGGTCGCGCGGGAAGGGCTGCGCGACAGGGATGGGAGACGCTGCGCCAACCCGGCGGCGGTGAGTCTCGGGCGATGCGCGATCGCCGAAGCAACGGCCGGGCATCCCGTCGCGCAAAGCCGCACCCGAACCGTATCGGGACTGCAGCCCCGACGGCGTTGGTACCCGCCCCGCGCTCGCGCTCGCGGGCGGTGCGCGTCAGTGCTGGTCGCGCTCGGCGTCCAGTGCGGCCTGCTCCTTGAAGAGCGACATGACCCACGCGAGCGCCCCGAAGATGACGAGGCTGGGACCGACGAGCAGGGCGATGCCTTCCATGATGACTTCCCGGTGATGGTGCGATGCTGGGCTCGGCGCGCCCTGCATTGCAGCAGCCGCGCGGCGCCCGATGATAGACCAAGCCGGGAAGCGATGGTGGCCGGCGCTGCGCGCGACGCACGTTCTTGCGTCCGCGCATCGCCCACGCGCGGCTGTCGTACACGGCGCAGTCATGGACGTCGCGCCGTCGGGCGGCCGCCTGCACCCGGTCGCGACCGAGCTGCTGCCGCCTGCCGGCGAGGGTCAGCGCGCGCCCGAGCAGCACGGAGAGGAGCACCTGCACGATCACGGATGACCTGCGCGCTCGGGTCTCCAGTCGCATACCGCGCCGTCGCGGCGTCGCGCAATCGGGCCGGTGCCGCCACCCGCTTCGCGGCCGCGCCAAGTGCCGGTGTGTCGCCGACGTTCAGCGGCCGCCGAGCAGGAAGTAGAGCAGCACCTGCGCGATGATGATCGCGGCGACGAGCCACATCGGGTTGAACCCGGGCTCGGCGGCCGCAGGGACCTCGAATCGCGCGGGTGCGCGGCCCTCCGCCTCGGGCGCGGCGACCGGCACCGGCGCCAACGTGGCGACGAACTTGTTGAAGAAGTCGTCGGCCATCTTCTTCGCGACGCCATCGATCAGCCGCGAGCCGACCTGCGCCAGCTTGCCGCCCACCTGCGCGGTCGCCTGGTACTGGAGCTTGGTGCCGGCGCCCGCGGGCACCAGGTTCACCTTCGCACCGCCCTTGCCGAACCCCGCCACGCCGCCCGAGCCGTCGAAGGCGATCGAGTAGGACGTCGGCGGGACCACGTCGGAGAGCAGCAGCTTGCCGGTGAAGCGTGCCTTGACCGGGCCGACCGCGGCGATCATGCCCATCTTGAACTCGTTGTCGCTCACGCGCTCGAACGAGTCGCAGCCGACGATGCACTGTTTGAGGACCGCCGGATCATTGAGCGACTCCCAGACTTTCTGCTGCGGCAGGGGGATGAACTGCTCCCCGGTCATCTGCATGGTGGTCTCCTCCTCAAGGTGATGGCTTTCGAGCCGCCTCGATGGGGGCGGGGATTTCCCTTCTCTCGCTTCACGCGGCCGCGACGGCGGACGTCGAATGCGCTGCACCTGCCTTCCCGCGGATCGGGGGCTTTGGCCGTGCCGGCCCCTCGGCAAGCGCCTGTGCGAGGTCGACCAGGCTCCGGATGTTGTGCGCCGGCAGGAAGTCGTCGACGTGCGGCAGCATGATGCGCACGCCGAGCGGGCGCGGCTCGAAGCCCTCGTAGCGGAGCAGGGGGTTGAGCCACAGCAGCCGGCGGCAGGACTTGTGCAGCCGCTCCATCTCCTTGCCGAGGTCGTCGCCGAGGTCGCGGTCGAGCCCGTCCGTGATCATGAGCACGACCGCGTTCTGGCCGAGCACCCGGCGCGACCAGCGCAGGTTGAACTGCTTGAGGCAGGTGCCGATGCGAGTCCCGCCCGACCAGTCGGCGACGGCGTCGCTCACGTGCTTGAGCGCGACGTCGACGTCGCGGTGGCGCAGGTGCCGCGTCACGTTGGTGAGCCGCGTGCCGAACACGAACGTGTGCACGCGGTCGCGGTCGTTCGTGATCGCATGCAGGAAGTGCAGGAACATCCGCGAGTAGCGGCTCATCGACCCGGAGATGTCGCAGAGGACGACGAGCGGCGGATGGCGGTCGTCGAACGAGCGGCGCTCGAGCGGGATGATCGCACCGCCCGAGCGCAGGCTCGCGCGCAGGGTACGGCGCAGGTCGACGCGCGCGCCGTGCGGATCGGGCGCTAGGCGGCGCGTGGGCACGCGCGGGATCGGCAGCCGGAGCTGCGCGATCAGCCGTTTCGCCTGCGTAAGCTCGGCATTGGTCATGGTCTCGAAGTCCGCCCGCTGCAGCACCTCGCGTTCGGAGAAGGTGAACGCGGCGTCGATGTCGAGCTGTTCCTCGCGCTGCAGAGTCTGCGGCGGCCTCGGCTGCGGTGGCGCGAGCGCCTCGGCGAGGCGCGCGGGCGGCGGAGGCGGCTGGTCCTGCGCGCGGCCCTCGACGCGCGGCAGCAGCATCGCCATGACGCGCTCGAGCATGTTCGGGTCGCGCCAGAAGATGTGGAAGGCCTGGTCGAAGATCTCGAACTGCTCGCGCCGGTCGAGGAAGACGGCGGCGAGCGTCCAGTAGAAGTCGTCGCGGCGGCCGATGCCGGCGACCTCGAGCGCCTTGAGCGCATCCACCACTTTCGCCGGACCGACCGGCAGCCCCGCGCCGCGCAGCACGCGCGCGAAGTGCATCACGTTCTCGGCGATGCGTCCGGCGGGAAAGCAGGGCAGGGCCTGCGCCATCAGACGAACAGCGCGAAGAGCAGGATGCCGACCATCGCGAGCACCAGCGCGACCTTCACCACGGTGCCGATCGCCATGCCGAGCCACGTGGCGAAGCCGACCTTCGAGGCGTGACGCAGGTCGGGGCGCGCGACCAGCTCGCCGACCGCCGCGCCGACGAGCGGCATGAAGATCAGGCCCCACAGCCCGGTGAAGACGCCCGCGATCGTCCCGATCGTTGCGCCGACGAGCGCCTGCCTGCTCGCGCCGACCTTCTTCGCGCCGAGTGCGGCGGCCACCCAGTCGGTGGCGAACGCGAGCAGCGTGAGCACGCCAACGATGCCGACCGTCCAGCCGGAGATGCGCGTGAAGTCGTCGATCCACGCCGCGAGCAGCACGCCGGCGAAGACCAGGATCGCGCCCGGCAGCGCCGGCAGCACGGTGCCGGCGACGCCGACCGCGACGAGCACGGCGACGAGGATCCAGAGCAGGATGTTCATGCGGGTGGCGGCAGGCCGGTGCGTGGAGGCCCGAATCCGACCTCAGACCGTCGTCATCTCGGCCTTGATCTCGGCGAGCAGGCGTGCCGCCTCGCTGCCGCGGATGCGCGCGATGTCGTCCTGGTACTTGAGCAGGACGCCGAGCGTGTCGTTGATGACGTCGGGATCGAGCGCGAGCCTGTCGAGCTCGATCAGGGCGCGCGACCAGTCGATCGTCTCGGCGACGCCGGGCAGCTTGAAGAGATCCTGGCCGCGCAGCTTCTGCACGAACAGCACCACCTCGCGCGAGAGCTTCTCGGCGGCATGCGGCACCTTGCGCCGGAGGATCTCCAGCTCGCGCTTCGCGTCCGGGTAGTCGACCCAGTGATAGAAGCAGCGGCGCTTCACCGCGTCGTGGATCTCGCGGGTGCGGTTCGAGGTGATGACGACCACCGGCGGCGTCTCGGCGCGGATGGTGCCGAGCTCGGGGATGCTCACCTGGAAGTCCGAGAGCACCTCGAGCAGATAGGCCTCGAACGGCTCGTCGGCGCGGTCCAGCTCGTCGATGAGCAGCACCGGCGCCCCGGAGAGGTCGCCCTCGATCGCCTGCAGCAGCGGGCGGCGCACGAGGAAGCGTTCGGTGAAGATGTCCTCGGCGAGGCCCTCGCGCGACTTCACGCCTTCGGCTTCCGCAAGGCGGATCTCGATCATCTGACGCGGGTAGTTCCACTCGTAGACCGCGGCGCCAATGTCGAGGCCTTCGTAGCACTGCAGCCGCACGAGCTTGCGGCCGAGCGTGGCGGCGAGGACCTTGGCGATCTCGGTCTTGCCGACACCCGCCTCGCCCTCGAGGAAGAGCGGCCGACCCATGCGCAGCGCCAGGAAGACCGCCGTGGCGAGGCTGCGGTCGGCGACGTAGTCCGCGCTGGCGAGGAGCGCGACGGTCGCGTCGATGGAGTCGGGGAGGGCGGACATGCGGAGGAGAGTAGCAGGCGAGCGGTGCGCCGGGGCGTCCGGAGGACTACTCCTTCCCCCTCGGAGGGGGAGGGTAGAGAGAGAAGCTCGCCTTCCCCCTCGTAGGGGGAAGGCGGGGATGGGGGTGCGGCAGTCGACCGCCTCGCACATGCTCGGCCACAGCACCCCCACCCCGGCCTCCCGCTGGGAGCGGGAGGGTGATCGCATCAGCCAATCGCTGCGGCGACCGCCCGCTTCGCCATCACCGTGATCAGGTGTGCGCGGTACTCGGCGCTCGCATGCAGGTCCGAGTTCAGCCCCTCCGCGGGCACCGTGATGTTCGCCACCGACGCCGGATCGAACCTCGCCTTGAGCGCGTCCTCCATCGCCGTCGCGCGGAACACCGAGCCCGCGGCGCCCGTCACCGCGACGCGCGGGCCGCGTGCCGTGTCCGCGACGAAGACGCCGACCAGCGCGTACCGCGACGCCGGGTTCTGGAACTTCACGTACGCGGCGCGCTTCGGGATCGGGAACGACACCGAGGCGATGATCTCGCCGGGCTCGAGCGCGGTCTCGTACATCCCTTTGAAGAAGCCGTCGCCGGCGATCTTGCGCTTCGTGGTGTTGATCGTCGCAACGAGGCCGAGCACCGCTGCGGGGTAGTCTGCAGCGGGATCGTCGTGCGCGATCGATCCACCGATCGTGCCCATGTTGCGCACCATGCGGTCGCCGATGCCGTGCGCGAGCAAGGCGAGCGCGGGGATCGCCTTCTTGACGTCGGCCGAGTGCGCCACTTCGGCGTGCCGGGTCATCGCGCCGATCGTCACCGCCGTCGCGTCGACCTCGATGCCACGCAGGTCCGCGATCCCCGAGATGTCGACCAGATCCGAGGGCTGCGAAAGGCGTAGCTTCATCGCCGCGATGAGCGACTGGCCGCCGGCGAGCACGCGCGCGTCCGCATTGTTCGCAAGCAGGGTCGCCGCTTCGGCGACCGTCGTGGGCTTGTGGTAGACGAATTGATACATGGGGTCCTCGTCGTTCGGTCAGACCGATGCGTGCGTCAGGCCGACCGGCGTCGCTACGGGAAGGTGCGGATGAAATTGCGCCGGCGGATCCCGATCGGGTCGCGGCGGCGGCGGGGGCGCTAGCGCATCGCCGCCGCGCCGGCGTGGATGGCCTTCACGATGTTGTGATACCCGGTGCAGCGGCACAGGTTGCCCTCGAGCGCCTCGCGGATCTCGCGCTCGCTCGGGTTCGGGTTCGTCTTCACGAAGTCGACCGCGCTCATCACCATGCCGGGCGTGCAGAAGCCGCACTGCAGGCCATGGTTCTGGCGGAACGCCTCCTGCATCGGATGCAGCGTGCCGTCGGCCCCGGCGAGGCCCTCGATGGTGACGATGTCGGCGCCCTCGGCCTGCTGCGCGAGTATGTTGCAGGCCTTCACCGCGCGGCCGTTCATGTGGATCGTGCAGGCGCCGCACTGCGCGGTATCGCAGCCGACGTGCGTGCCCGTGAGTCGGAGCTGCTCACGGATGTAGGTGACGAGCAGCGTGCGTGGCTCGACCTCGGTCGAGACGGGCCTGCCGTTCACGGTCATGGACACCTTGCTTGGCATGAATCCTCCTTCGGGATGGAGAACACCTCCCCTCGCGGGACTCTTCTTGGCACGCGTGCGCGAGCGGCCACTGCCCTATGAGACGCGAGCGAGCGGCCAGTTCCCTCCGAGGAGCGAAGCAGATGCGACGGGCGATCGCCGTCGCGTGAAACCAGTCTAGCCCATCGACCGGCGTTTGCGTGCGACAGGCGGCGGTCGTGCCGCGCTCGACCCTCTTGCCGGCAGGGGCGCGCGAACCGGGCAAGGCGAACCTCCGCGCTTGTTCCTTCCGCACGCTGGCGCAGCGCGTGGCGTGCCGGAGAGTCTTCGGTGCGCCTTGCAGCGCGGCGGTCAACGCGCCGCTTCGACGAGCGCACGCCATCCGGGGTAGCGTGCCGCCGTCATGGTGAACTTGCGCGCGAACGCGCTGGTGGACGTCCCGGCGCCCAGCGCCTGCGCGTAACGCGAGCTGTCGGTGACCCATCGGCCGCCGAGTGCCGTCACGCCGCGCGCGAAGAGCGGGTCGGGCGGGCCGCCGACAGTCGGGCCCACGAGCGCGATGCTGCGCGCCCGGCGGCAGTGTCCGAGCATCCGGTCGAGCGTGTCGTTGAGGATCAGCGCGCCCGTGCAGAGCACCTTCTCGCAACGCTCGAGCTCGGTCGCGTCGAGCGTGACGCGCACCCCGTCGTGCTCGCCGACCAGGTCGGCACGGAGCTCCACCACCAGCACACGGGCGCCGCGCGCGACGATCTGCGGGACGAGCGGCCTGAAGTAGCCGATCATGCCGACGGTCTCGCCGGGCTGCGGGTCGAGCAGTCCGATCGAGTCGTCGCTCACGTGCGGCGCGAAAGCGGCGCGGTCGAAGACAAGGCGCGTGAGCGCGTTGACCGCGGCGAAGCCCACGGTGCGCTCAATCGGGTCGTCGCTTCCGGCGCCGCGTGCGACCTCGAGCGCGGCGCGTCCCCCGAGTGCGAGACCCGGGGCGTCCCGACGCAGCCGCGCCCACGTATCGCCGAGCAGCACGAAGGTGAGGCCGAGCGTGCCGTCGTCGAGCTCGAGCGCAGCGAACTCGCCGCGGTCCTCGTCCGCCGCGGGCGGCGGGGGAAGATGCAGCGCACGCACCCGGGGAAATGCGACCCTGTCCGCCGCAGACGCGAGCGCCGCGAGCGCTTCGTCCGCGTAAGCGGTCATGCGTCGCGTCCCTTGCGGCGCGTGGCGCGCTCGGACAAGGCGTTGGGAAAGTAGAGGGCCGTGAGGCTCTTGCTGTGCACGGGCGAGAAGCCGCGCGCGTCGCCGCCCGCGACCGCCTCGGCATAGCGGCGCCAGTCGCGCACCCAGTGGATGTCGTCGCACACCTCGAGCAGCCCCATCGTCTCGCGATCGCCGACCAGCACACCCTGGACCCGCAGCCCGAAGCGCGCACGCGCGTCATCGAGGCGATCGAGCGTGCCACGCACGCAGCCGAACTCGCCGTCGGTCACGATCACCAGGTCGGCGCTGCGCCAGCGCGCCTCGTGCACGCGCTCGATCGCGTGCTCTATCGGCGTCTGAATGTCGGTGCCGCCGTCGAAGCCGTGGCCCATCAGGTCGAGCATCGCCTCGAGGCCGGCCGCGCCCTTCCCGAGGTCGCGCTCGATCAGTTCGTCCGGACCGCCGAAGGCGATGAGCTTGCAGCCGCGGCGCGCCTCGTGCGCGGCGCGCAAGGCCGCGATGACGACGGCCTTGGCGATGTTCTCGGGCGCGCCGCGCATCGAGCCGGAGGTGTCGAGGCAGAGGATGATCGGGCCGCGGTCGAGCGCCTGCGGCTCGGGCGGAGCGCTCCGATGCCGCGGTGGCGCGTGCGGATCGATGCGCCAGTCCACCAGCACGGCCTCGGTCTCCCAGCCCAGGAGCCGGGCCTCGGCGTGCCGCGCGCGCCAGAGCTTCTTCAGGAGGGGATGACGGAGCATCACCGCCTCGCTCGCGAGCATGCGCTCGATGCGCGACGAGAAGCGCACGCCGGTAATCTCGCCGGGCGCCTCGGGCAGGCGGGTCTCGATCGCGCGCACACCCGCGGGCGGGACCACAGCGTGCGACTCGCGCGAGTGCATCGCCGCCGTCGCTGCCGCGCTGCGCTCGGCTCGGCCGAGGCGGCGGATCAGGTCGGCAAGCTCCGGCAGCTGCCGGAGCCATTCGCTGGCGCGGCGTGCCGCCGCCCACGAGCGCGAGTGCAAGTGCCCGCGCAACGCGTCCCAGCGCAGATGCGCGAGGTCGCCGAGGCTGCGCAGCAGCGCGAGATCCTCCTCGAGCCCGACAGTGTCCAGCGTCCACGCCTCCCGGAACTCCGCGGCGACCCGGTCGATCGCCTGCGCGCGCGCGAGGTCCGGCTGGTGGTCGACGATCCGGTCGAGATGCCAGAGCAGCGTGCGCAACACCTGCTCGGCGATGGCCGGCACGCCCTGCGCGAGCTCCGGCAGGCGGAGCTCGCCGACGGCGCGCCGGAGCGGGGCGCTCGCTGCCGCGTCGCCGAAGTCGGCAGTCGCCGGGGGCAGTTGCCCCGCGGCGAGACATGCGAGCCAGACCGCCGCATCGGCGAGGCGCGCGCCGCACTCGCCGGCGCTCGCGATCAGAGTGGGCAGCCACACGTTACGCGGCAGCGGCTCGAGCCGGTCGTACGGGCGATCGATCGCGGCGACGTTCACGCCGGCAGCGTCGCCTCGAGCGACACCGGCGCGGGGGCCACCGCGGCAGCCTCGCCGTCCAGCGGCAGCGCGGCGAACCCGTTCCGCGCGGCCTCGAGCCGCTCCGTCAACGCCGCGAGGACGCAGCGCGTGTGCGCGTGCGCGGCAACCATGCGCGCGCCGAGCTCGGGCGGCAGCCAGAGTCGTCCCTCTAGACGCGCCGCGAGGTCGCGCTCGTGTGCCGCCACCGCGTCGTGCTGCTCGCGGGCGTGCGCGGCGATCTCGTCGATCTGCGCGAGCCGCGCCGCGACGTGCACCGGGCTGTAGCGGCGGCGCAGCTTGTCCTCCAACGTGCTCGACACGATGCGCAGCATGGAGCGCTCGTCCTCGCCGCCGCCGATCGCGCGCGCGAGCGCGAGCTTGCCGGCCGCGTTGGCGCCGTCGGGGTCCTCTCGCGCCGCCTGCTCGATCTCGAGCTGCTTCTCGAACGCGGCGACTGCGTGCGCGAGCCAGGGGGCATCGTGCGGGACGGCGCCGATCAGTTCGGCCTCGAACCAGGCGGCGAGGCGCGGCACGTCCGCCGGCGCAGCGCCGGCGACATAGGGGGCAAGCCAGAGGTCGAGCGCGTCGATCTCGCTTCGACCCTCGGTCGCTGCCGCCACCTTCATCAGCCCGATCCATTGCCGCCAGCGCCGGTCCGAGACGTTGAGTTGCTGCGCCGCAAGCCATCGGCGCAGCGTCTGGCAGGCGGCCTCCGCCGCCTCGCCGAGCACCACGGCGCGCGCCGCTGCCGTCACGGCGTCGCGCTCGACTTCGGCGAGCGGGGCGGCCTCGGCCGTGCCGTTGCCGTCGAGGTGCAGGAGCGCAGCGAACGACGTGTCGCCCACCGGTTGCACGGGCACGCGCACGAGGAAGCGGTCGAAGAACGCCTGCAGCGCCTCGTCGCCGGGAATCTCGTTGGTGGCGCCCACGACCGTCACCAGGGGCGTGCGCTCGCGGCCGCTGCCGTTGTCGAACTCGCGCTCGTTCAGGAGCGTGAGCAGGGCGTTGAGGATCGCCGAGTTCGCCTTGAACACTTCGTCGAGGAAGGCGACGCCGGCGGTGGGGAGGAAGCCGTCGGTGAGCCGCTCGTAGCGGTCGTCCTCGAGCGCCTTGAGCGAGAGCGGGCCGAACAGCTCCTCCGGCGTCGAGAAGCGGGTGAGCAGGCGCTCGAAGTAGCGGGCGCCGGCGATGGCGCGGTGCAGCCGCCGCGCGAGCTCGCTCTTCGCCGTGCCGGGCGGACCGATGACGAGCACGTGCTCGCGCGCGAGCGCGGCGAGCAGGACCAGTCGCACCGCGGTCTGGCGCTCGAGCAGACCGGCCTCCAGCATGTCGAGCAGCGCGTGCAGGCGGGCAGGGGCGGGCGGCGGCATGGCGCCCATTCTTGCGGCCGGGCGGGACGGCGCGCAACCCGGCCGGATCAAGATATCGGGTCGCACAGCCCGAAAGCGCGCCGTGCCTCGCCGTGCGCACGCTTCTGCCGCGCCGCAGCGAAGCGAATCCTCTCCGCTCTTCCTTGACCCTTGGCATCGATCGCGCTAGCGTGCCCGCTGCGCTGGAAGCCGTGTGCCCGCTGCGTGCAGCCCGGCAGGATCGCTTCGAGCCCGACGATGACGGTCGCCCCGTCGCGCGCGTCCGGCCGGCAGACCCGGCCGTGCGCGTACGCGGATAAACGCAGCAAAGACCAAGGGGTCGCGAGGAGGAAGGATGCAAAGGTCGCTTCACATCAACCCGGACAAGTGCACGGGCTGCCTGCAGTGCGAGATGGCCTGCAGCTACGAGAACTACGGAGTCTTCAACAACGCCCGCTCGCGCATCAAGGTGTTCGACTTCGAGCACACCGGGCGCAAGGTCCCGTACACGTGCACGCAGTGCGACGAGGCCTGGTGCCTGCACGCGTGCCCGGTGGAAGCGATCAAGATCGACAAGGGCACGGGCGCGAAGATCGTCCTCGAGGACGTCTGCGTCGGCTGCAAGGTGTGCACGATCGCCTGCCCGTTCGGCACCATCAACTACGTCCAGGCGACCGGCAAGGTGCAGAAGTGCGACCTGTGCGGCGGCGACCCGGCGTGCGCGACGGCGTGCCCGACCGGTGCGATCACTTACGTGGATGCCGACTGGACCGGTCTCGACCGCATGAAGCAATGGGCCGAGAAGCTCGGCAACCCGCAAGCGCGCGCGTAAGGAGGAACGACCATGGCCTGGGCTGGAAAGATCCTGCGCGTCAACCTGACCAACGGCACCTGCACGTCCGAGCCGCTCAACATGAAGTGGGCGCGCGAGTACATCGGGCAGCGGGGACTCGCGACCAAGTACTTCACCGACGAGGTCGATGCCAAGGTCGACCCGCTGTCGCCCGACAACAAGATCATCTGGGCGACGGGGCCGCTCACGGGGACGATGGCGTCCACCGGCGGCCGCTACTCGGTCATCACCAAGGGGCCGCTCACCGGCGCGATCGCCTGCTCGAACTCGGGCGGGTACTGGGGCGCCGAGCTGAAGATGGCCGGCTGGGACATGATCATCTTCGAGGGCAGGTCGCCGAAGCCGGTCTATCTGCACGTCGTGGACGACAAGGCGCAGTTGCTCGACGCCGGCTTCATCTGGGGCAAGTCGGTCTGGGAGACCGAGCCCGCGCTCAAGGCGAAGCACCAGGACCCGCAGACCCGCGTCAGCTCGATCGGCCGCGCCGCCGAGACGGGGTGCCTCTATGCCGCCGTCGTGAACGACCTGCACCGCGCCGCCGGGCGGTCCGGCGTCGGCACGGTGATGGGCAGCAAGAACCTCAAGGCGATCGCGGTCCGCGGGACCGTCGGCGTGGGCAACGTCCGCGACCCGAAGGGCTTCATGGCCGCGACGACAGCGGCGAAGAAGGTGCTCGCCGACAACGCGGTCACCGGCCAGGGCCTGCCGAAGTACGGCACGCAGGTGCTGATGAACGTCATCAACGAGATCGGCGCGCTGCCGACGCGCAACCACCGCGACGTGCAGTTCGAGGGCGCAAAGGACATCTCCGCCGAGGCGATGCACACGCCGCGCAAGACCGACGGCAAGCCGAACCTGGTGACGAACCAGGCCTGCTTCGGCTGCACCATCGCCTGCGGCCGCATCTCGAAGATCGACGAGACGCACTACACGGTGGTCAACCGTCCCGAGTACTGGGGCGCTTCGGGCGGCCTCGAGTACGAGGCGGCGTGGGCGCTCGGCTCGGCGAACGGGGTCAACGACCTCGAAGCCCTGACCTACGCCAACTTCGTCTGCAATGAGGATGGATTCGACCCGATCTCCTTCGGCGCTACGGTGGGCGCGGTCATGGAGCTCTACGAGCTGGGCGTGCTCACCAAGGAGCAACTCGGTATCGAAGCGCCATTCGGCTCCGCGAAGGCGCTCACCTACTTCGCCGAGATGACCGCCAAGGGCGAAGGATTCGGCAAGGAAATCGGGCAGGGCTCGAAGCGGCTCACGGCGAAGTACGCGCATCCGGACCTGTCGATGAGCGTCAAGGGGCAGGAGTTCCCGGCCTATGATTCGCGGGGCATCCAGGGGATGGGCCTCGCCTATGCGACGTCGAACCGTGGCGCGTGCCATTTGCGCGGCTACACGGTGGCCTCGGAGGTGCTCGGCATCCCGGTGAAGACCGATCCTCTCGTCACCGAGGGCAAGGCCGGCCTGGTGAAGGCGTTCCAGGATGCGACCGCAGTGTTCGACTCGGCCGGCATCTGCATCTTCACGAGCTTCGCCTGGACGCTTGCCGACGTTCAGCCGCAGCTCGCGACCGCCTGCACCGACGAGTACACGCTCGACGAGCTGAACGTGATCGGCGAGCGCATCTGGAACATGGAGCGCGACTTCAACAACCGCGCCGGGTTCACGAGCAAGGATGACACGCTGCCGAAGCGCCTGCTCACCGAGCCCGCGAAGACCGGCCCCGCGAAGGGCCTCGTCAACGGCCTCGACAAGATGCTGCCGGAGTACTACGAGCTGCGCGGCTGGGACAGCGACGGCCGGCTCAAGCCGGAGACGCGCGCGCGGCTCGGGCTCTGAGCCCGGGGTCCTCGCGTCCGGCTTCCGGACGCGAGGGGTTGACCTCTGCAACCTCGTCCACGGGCGGCCTGCGGGCCGCCCGCGGCGTCCCTGGAGAGCGCTCTTGAGACACCTGCGACACGTCATCCTCGGCAACGGCCCGGCCGGCGTCATCGCCGCCGAGACCATCCGAAAGCATGCACCCGGCGACGACGTCATCCTCGTCGGCGACGAGCCCGAGCCACCGTACTCGCGCATGGCGATTCCCTACCTCCTCATGGGCAACATCGGGGAGGACGGGACTCGCCTGCGCCACGATCCCCTCCACTTCTCCGGTAAACGCATCGAGCTGCGCCACGCGCGCGCCACGGGCGTGGACATCGAGAAGTGCGCCGTCCTCCTCGCGGACGGCCACACCATTCCCTACGACCGCCTGCTCATCGCGACCGGCGCCTCGCCGATCCGGCCGCCGATCCGCGGCATCGATCTCCCCGGCGTGCACCCCTGCTGGACGCTCGCCGACGCGCGCAAGATCATGGAGCTCGCGATGCCGGGCGCGCGCGTCGTGCAGATCGGCGCCGGCTTCATCGGCTGCATCATCATGGAGGCGCTTGCCAATCGCGGCGTGCAGCTCACCGTCGTCGAGGTCGGCGACCGCATGGTGCCGCGCATGATGAGCCCCGGCGCGAGCGAGATGATCAGGCGCTGGGTCGAGAACAAGGGCGTGACCGTCTACACCGAGACGCGCGTCGAGGCGATCCATTCCGGGCCGCCGCTCTCCGTGCGCCTGTCGAACGGGCAGCAGCTGCCTGCCGAGCTCGTGATCTCCGCGGCCGGCGTGGCGCCGAACATCGGCTTCCTGCAGGACTCGGGCATCCAGTGCCTGCTCGGCGTCCTCACGGACGAGCACCTGCAGACGAACGTGAAGGGCGTGTACGCGGCCGGCGATTGCGCCGAGGCATTCGACGTGACCTCGGGCAAGACCATCGTCAGTGCGATCCAGCCGAACGCGGCCGACCAGGCGTACGTCGCGGCCATGAACATGGTCGGCAGGAAGGCGGAGCTGCGCGGCGTCACGCAGATCAATGTGCTCGACACCATCGGCCTGATCTCGACCTCGTTCGGCAAGTGGAAGGGCGTGCCGGGCGGCGAGCACGCAGAACTGTCCGATCCGGAGAACTTCCGCTACCTGCGGCTCGAGTTCGACGGCGACACGCTGGTGGGCTCCAACGCGGTGGGGCTGACCGACCACGTCGGAGTGCTGCGCGGCCTGACCCAGTCGCGCCTGAAGCTCGGGCCCTGGAAGGACAGGCTGCTCGCCGAGCCGCTGCGGTTCCCGGAGGCGTACCTCGCGGCCGCGCAGGCGCAGTCATCGCGCTCCATCCTCGCGAGCTGAGGGACGACAGGCAGGATCTCGATGGAGATCACGCTCAAGCTCTTCGCCTCGCTCGGCGACTACCTGCCGCACGAGCACAACGGCCGGCAGCGCCAGGACAACGAGCTTCCCGTCGACCTGCCCGAAGGCACGACCGTTCAGGCGGTGATCGACGAGTTCCGGCTGCCGCCGCGAATGGCGCACCTCGTGTGCGTGAACGGGGTCTTCATCCCGCCGTCGCAGCGCGCGACGAAGCAGCTCGTCGCCGGCGATGCGCTCGCGATCTGGCCGCCGGTCGCGGGAGGCTGAGACGGCCGGTCGCGCGCGTCGGCAGGCACGCCGGCGGAAGCCATCGGGGCGGAATCGCGAGCGCGGCGCGTGAACGACCGGCGGGCGTTCGCCGACGCCTTCGAGCGCGAACACGGCTGCACGGCCGCCGAATGGGAGGGCTGGCTGCCGGCCGCCGTGGGCGAGCACATGCTCTTTCGCGAAGCCGTCCGCGTTGCCCGCGTGCACATCGGTCGCGGCCACCTCGAGCTGCGGTGGGAGGAATTGCCGCCGCGCCGGATCGCGCTGCTGCACTTGCCGCGGCTGCGTGTCCAGTATCGGTTCGACGCCGTGCACGCCGATGATCGGGCCGCGTTCATGCGGCGCTTCGACCTGTTCATGCAGCGCGGCGGCGGCTGAGGTGGCGCAACTCTCCGATCGCGCTCGCGCGTCCGCAGCCCCATCCACAGGCGTCCGATCGGCGAAGCCGGCGCTCTGGCGGCGCTGGCTCGCCATCGCCCTGCGCACCGGACATCTCGCCGGCGTGGTGCTGCTCGGCGCGGCGCTCTACGGCGCCGCCGTGCGGCCCGGGGTGGGCGGCGCGCTGACCGTCGCGACCGGGATCGCGCTGCTCGCGATGGAGTGGGCCGACCGGCGCTTCCGGTTGACGGAGCTTGCCGGAGCTTTCTCGCTGCTCAAGCTCCTCGCGGTCGCGTGGATGGCGAGCGCGCCCGCGGTGGCGCCGGCGACGTTCTGGCTGGTCCTCGTCGGCTCGGGTGCAATCTCTCACGCGCCGCGCAACGTCCGGCACTGGCGCGCCGGGCGCTGACGCTCGCGGCGAACGTCCCGCCTTCTGTCGGGTCGAACGGGGCCGCCGCGACCGCAGGCCGCCGGCGCCGGTTGTGATCATCGACCGCGAAGGCGGCGTGCGCCCCGTATGATCGGTGGGGCGAGACGAAGGATGCGCGGCGTGGGCGGCGCGGAAGTTTCGGGCAGGAGAAACGCGGGATGGACAGCGTCGACCTCGAGGTGGTGCGCAGCGCGGTGCAGTGGCTGGAAGCAGGGCGGGGCGCGACGCTCGCCACCGTGGTGCGGACCTGGGGCTCGGCGCCGCGGCCGGTGGGCGCGATGCTCGTCATTCGCGACGACGGCCACGTCATGGGCTCGGTCTCGGGCGGATGCGTCGAGGACGACATGATCGACAAGGTGCGCAGCCATCGCCTCGCCGCGGCGAAGCCCGAAGTGCTCACCTACGGCGTGACCAAGGAGCAGGCGGAACGCTTCCGCCTGCCGTGCGGCGGCACGCTGCAGCTCGTGCTCGAGCCGGTGACGAAGGGCGCGAAGCTGCGCGAGCTGCTCGGGCACATCGAGCGGCACGAGCTGGTGGCGCGCTTCCTCGACATGGAATCCGGCGCGGTACGCATCGAGCCGGGCAGGTGGTCCGACGTCCTCGAGTTCGACGGCCGATCGCTCAAGACGATCCACGGTCCGCGATGGCGGCTGCTCGTCATCGGCGCCGGCCAGCTCTCGCGCTACCTGGCGCAGATGGCGCTCGCGCTCGACTACCACGTCACCGTCTGCGATCCACGGCCCGAGTACGCCGGCGAATGGGACGTGCCCGGTGCGACGCTCGACCCCGGCTACCCTGACGACGTCGTCCTCAAGATGAGCCCGGACGCGCACATGGCCGTGGTGGCCGTCACGCACGACCCGAAGCTCGACGACGCCGCGCTCATGGAAGCCCTCAAGTCGCCGGCGTTCTACGTCGGCGCGCTCGGATCGAAGCGCAACAACGACGCGCGCCGCAAGCGCCTGCTCGACTTCGATCTCACGGCGGACGAGATCGGACGGCTCCACGGCCCTGTCGGTCTCGCGCTCGGCGCCAAGACACCGCCCGAGATCGCGCTCTCGGTGCTCGCCGAGATGACCGCCATACGGCGCGGCGTGAAGGTGCCGACGCTCCAGCCGGCGGCCGATCCGAACACCGTGGCCGGCTGCGCGGTGCCGCAGCTCTGATCTGGAAACCGTGAACGAACCCTGGACGCCCGCTCGTGACGCCCGAACGGCGCCACTCGGCGTTGCGAATGCTCGCCATAGCCCGAGCCCTGACTGGCACCGTTGCGGCGGCCCGCTCGGCCGCGCCGGATTCATTCACAGCTTCTGAGCGCCGCGCCGCATCGGGAGCACGCCCGAACGCGCTGCCGCGCGCGCGAGGCCGGGCCGCGCTCATGAGCGCTCGGGAAGGGCCGATCGTCGGCATCCTCCTCGCCGCCGGCGCCGGCACCCGTTTCGGCGGCGACAAGCTGATGCATCCGCTGCCGGACGGACGGCCCATCGCCGTCGCTGCGGCGAGCGCGCTCGTGCAGGCGCTGCCCCAGTCGGTCGCCGTGGTGCGTCCCGGCAACGACGCGCTCGAACGCGCGCTGGCCGCCGCCGGACTCGCCGTGACCGTGTGTGCCGATGCCGCCGAGGGCATGGGCGCGAGCCTCGCGCATGGGATCCGTACGAGCGATGACGCGGCGGGGTGGGTGATCGCGCTCGCCGACATGCCCTTCGTGAAACCCGCAACCATCGCTGCCGTGGCGCAGAAACTCGCGGCCGGCGCCACGCTCTGCGCCCCGAGCGTCGCCGGCCTGCGTGGCCATCCCGTCGGGCTGTCAGCGGCGTACCGGAGCGAGCTCGAGGCGCTGCATGGCGATGCCGGCGCGCGCGACATCCTGCGTCGTGACGCAGCCCGGCTCGAGCTCATCGCCGTGGATGATCCCGGCGCGCTGCGCGACATCGACACTCGAGCCGATCTTCGCGGCAAAACGTAAGCAGGCAGGATCGCTTCGGCGCGACGCAGCGGGGCGCCGCGCGGTCGGTAGAATCCCTTGCGATGCAGCGCCGCCCCCTTTCCTCGTCTCGCCGCCGTTCGATCTGGCGGCAGTGCCTCGCGCCGCTTGCGCTCTCGGCCGCGCTCGGTGCGGCTCTGCCGGGCGCGCTCGCGCAGCCGCTGCCGAGCGACACCCGCGGGCTGCCGACGCTTGCGCCGATGCTGGAGAAGGTCACGCCGGCGGTGGTGAACATCGCCGTGCTCGTGCGCACGCCGGAAGAGAACCCGATGATGCGCGACCCGTTCTTCCGGCGTTTCTTCGACCTGCCGGACCGTCCCGCGCGGCCCCAGGTGAGCGCCGGCTCGGGCGTCATCGTCGATGCGGCGCGCGGGCTCGTGATCACCAACCATCACGTCGTCAAGGACGCGCAGGAAGTGCTGGTCACGCTCAAGGACCGGCGCCAGCTGCCGGCGCAGGTGGTCGGGTCCGACTCGGGGACCGACATCGCGCTCCTGCGCGTCAAGCCGGACAAGCTCGCGGCGATGAAGCTCGGCGACTCCGACGCGCTGCAGGTGGGCGACTACGTCGTGGCGATCGGCAATCCGTTCGGGATCGGCCAGACGGTGACCGCGGGGATCGTGAGCGCGCTCGGCCGGAGCGGCCTCTCGGGCGAGGGTTACGAGGACTTCATCCAGACCGACGCGTCGATCAACCCCGGCAACTCGGGCGGCGCGCTCGTGAACCTGGGCGGCGAGCTGGTCGGCATCAACAGCGCGATCATCGGTCCCTCGGGCGGCAACGTCGGCATCGGCTTCGCGGTGCCGATCGGCATGGCGCGGACCGTGGTCGAGCAGATCCTGCGCTACGGCGAAGTGCGGCGCGGCCGGCTCGGCGTCGGCACGGACGACCTGACGCCCGATCTCGCCAAGCAACTGGGGCTTTCGAACGCCGACGGCGCCGTCGTCGCCTCCGTGGAAAGGGGCTCGCCCGCGGACCGCGCCGGGCTGAAGGTGGAGGACGTTGTCGTCGCCATCAACGGGCGTCCGGTGCGCGGCTCGTCCGACCTGCGCAATCGCGTCGGCCTGGTGCCGATCGGCGAGGAGGTCGAGCTGCGCGTGCTGCGCGCGGGGAAGCCGGTCGTGATCCGCGCCCGCGTCGCCGAGCCCTTCGTGGTGAGCACGACGGTCGGCGAGGCGGTGGCGCAGCTGGAAGGCGCCCGCGTGGCGAACATCGAGCCGGGCATGCCGATCTACGGGCAGGTGGAGGGCGTGGTGGTGACGCAGATCGAGCCGACCAGTCCTGCCGCCCGCAACGGCCTGCGCCGCTATGACATCGTCGTGGCCGTCAACCGGCGACGCGTGCGGTCGGTGCAGGAGCTGTTCGCCGCGGTGCGTGGTGCGGAGGCGCCGCTGCGCGTCTCGCTCCTGCGCGGCGAATCGCTGCTCACCCTGGTGCTGCGGTGAAGGTCGCGCCGGCGACCGTGGAGCGCGATGCGGTCGTGCGCTACGCGATCGCGCCGAGCGATCCCGAGGCGCATCTCTACACGGTCACCTGTACCGTTGCGCACCCCGATCCGGCGGGGCAGCGCTTCGCCCTCCCGGCGTGGATCCCCGGCAGCTACATGATCCGCGAGCTCGCGCGCCACGTGCTCGGCGCCGAGGCCGCGTCGCGCGGCCGCCGCGTCGCGCTGCGCAAGCTCGACAAGCACACCTGGGTCGCCGCGCGCGTGTCCGGCCCGCTCGCGCTGCGCTGGCGCGTGTACGCCTTCGACCTTTCGGTGCGCGGCGCCTTCCTCGACACCGAGCGCGGCTTCTTCAACGGACCCTGCGTGTTCCCGCGCGTGCTCGGACAGGAGCATCGCGCGTGCGAGGTCGACATCCAGGCGCCGCGCGGTGCGGCTTATCGCGGCTGGCGCGTTGCCACGTCGCTCAGGCGGGTGGAGGCGGCGGCGAAAGGCTTTGGCCGCTATTCGGCCGGCGACTACGACGAGCTCATCGACCACCCGGTGGAGATGGGCACCTTCGCACACGCGCACTTCGTCGCCTGCGGCGTGCCGCACGAGATCGCTATCGCCGGCCGCCATCGTGCCGACCTGGAGCGGCTCGCACGCGACTTCGAGCGCCTCACCTCCGCCCACATCCGTCTCTGGCACGGCCCAGGCGCGGGCACGCGCGGCGGTGCCCGTCCGCCGATGGAGCGCTACGTGTTCCTGGTGCACGCGCTCGACGAAGGCTACGGCGGCCTCGAGCATCGCGCCTCGACCGCGCTCGTCTGCGCGCGCGACGAGCTGCCCGTGCCCGGCGAGACGCCGGGCGACGGCTATCGCGGCTTCCTCGGGCTCGCGAGCCACGAGTACTTCCACACGTGGAACGTGAAGCGGATCAAGGCGGCCGCGTTCACGCCCTACGACCTCGAGCGCGAGAACTACACCACGCTGCTGTGGGCGTTCGAGGGAATCACGTCCTACTACGACGACCTGATGCTCGTGCGCAGCGGGCTGATCGGCGAGCGCGAGTACCTGGAGATCCTCGGCCGGTCGCTCACCAGCCTTGCGCGCACGCCGGGGCGCGAGGTGCAGACGGTGGCCGAGGCGAGCTTCGACGCCTGGATCAAGTACTACCGGCAGGACGAGAACTCGCCGAACGCGCTGGTGAGCTACTACCTCAAGGGCAGCCTCGTCGCGCTCGCACTCGACCTGCTGCTGCGCAGCCGTACCCACGGCACGCGTTCGCTCGACGACGTCATGCGCGCGCTGTGGCAGATCCACGGGCGCACCGGCGTCGGCGTGCCTGAGGGCGGCATCGAGCGCGTTGCGCAGAGCGTGGCGGGGTTCCCGCTCAGGCGCTTCTTCGACCTCGCGCTGCGCTCGACCGACCCGCTGCCGTTGCCGCGCCTGCTCGCCGCCTTCGGCATCCGCGTCGTGCGGCGCCCCGCGGAGTCGGCGGGCGATCGCGGCGGGCGCTCACCTTCGAAACCGCTGACCGCATTGCGTCGCCGCGCCGCGTTCGGCGCGAGGACGACGAACGACACGCTCGGCGCAAACATCGCCAATGTCTACACGGACGGCGCCGCGGAGCGCGCGGGCCTGTGTGCCGGGGACGTGATCGTGGCCATCGACGGGCTGCGCGTCACGGGCGCCGGAATCGACGCGCGCCTCGAACGATGCCGTCCCGGCCAGCGGCTCGAGGTGCAGGCGTTCCGTCGCGACCGGCTGATCGCACGCGAGGTGACGCTGCTGCCTGCGCCCGCGGATACCTGCCATCTCGAGATCGACGCCGGGGCGAGTCCGGCAGCGCGGCGGCTGCGCGAGCGCTGGCTCGGCGGCGCGGCGCGCGAGCGGCGCCGCCCTGCCGCGCCAAGGGAGCGCGCCTAGAGCACGCCTAGAGCTGGAACAACGCCTGCGGTAGGGCGAGCTGCAACCCGTAGCACTCTCCCTTACGCGGTCCGGGCCGAAGAATCGGATCTCGCCCTTGAGGCCGAACCGGTTGCGGAGAGTCAGTTGGCCCGGGCCCGACCGCGCGGCGTCTGGGCGCCGGATCGTGGGGCGAAGGGTCGGCGATGCGCGGCCACGGCGAATCCGGGTGGCCCGCGGATCTGCCTCGGCGCGGATGCTCCCGACGGACTTCACGTCGCCGAGATTGCCGAAGCGTGCATGGTCGATCTGCCCGGCCAAGAGCGGCGGTAGCCTGCGCGGGTGGGACGTCCCGCGGCTGTTCGCTATTCGTTCAGCATCTCGCCCGAACCGCCGAAGTCCGCCGGCAGGTCCTTGAACTTCGGCAGCCCGTCGGTCACGCGTATCTTCGATTCGCCGTAGTGGGTGTGCAGGCTCGGCGCAAACCGCAGTTCCGGCAGGACGGGCGCGAAGATGTCGACCAGGCCCGCACCCGGCAGCTCGGTCATCAGGTGGCCGCCGCACTTCATGCACCACGTGCGATGGCTCCTCTGCGTCTTGCCGTACGTGCCCACGTGCTCCGCTCCCTCGGTCACCTCGACCTGCGCGGGTGACCAGAGCGTGTACTCGGTGATGGGACCCCCGGTCCAGTGCCGACACGACTCGCAATGGCAATACCCCATGATGACCGGCATTCCCGTCGCCGTGAGCTTGACAGCGCCGCAGAAGCAGCTGCCGTGAAATCGAGAATCGCTGTTCATGTACGCTCCCGTTGGCATGGACGTTTACGCGGGGTGGGAAGAAGGCTTCGGAATGCGCCACAGGAGCGGAAGTGTTTCGAGTTGCATGGCGCCACCGCAGCGCCAGCCGGTGAAGCACGATGACCTTACCCGCCGATCTCAAGCTGCCTGGCCTGTGCGAGCGGCGAGCCGGTCTGGGCAGAGCGTTACAACCGCGACGCGACCGACATCTTCGCGGTGCAGGACAAGATCGCGTCGAAGATCGTGACGGCGCTCGCGGTCGTGTTGTCCGCCGTGGACCGGTACCGCCGCGACGGCCATGGCACGCTGAACCTGCAGGCGTACGACGCGCTCCTGCGCGCCACCGCGCTGGGCTGGGCGGTGCCCGAGGTGCGCGACGCGTGCCGCCTGCTCGACGTGGCGATCGGGCTCGACGCGCAGTACTCGCTTGCGTACGCGCGTCGTGCCGACCGCATGTGGTACCTATGGTGCATCGGCGCCACGGGTCATGCGGCCCTGATGCGGCCCTCGATGCGGCACTCGCATGCGTGCACCGTGCGATCGAGCTCGACCCCGAGCTCGCCGAGGCGCATGCCGTTGCCGGTTTCATCCGCTTCTGGAATGGCGATCACGAAGCCTCGACTCGCGCATTCGAGCGTGCCGAATCGCTTGCGCCCGAGAACGCGCGCAACCTCGAGCGGCACGCGTTCTGTCTTGCCATGAGCGGCCAGACGGCATACGCCACCGAGTACGTGCGCCGCGCGCAGGTCTGCAACCCGCACGAGCCGCACTACTTCCCGCGCGCCATGTTCGCGTTCGTCAGTGGGGACTTCGCACAAGCCGTCAGTCTGCTCCGAGCGAGCGTGGACCGGTTGCCGGCATTCCTGCCGTCGAGCATCTTTCTCGCAGCGGCATTGGAGCTGGTGGGCGATTCCACCGGCGCGGCAGAGGCGGTGGCCGGGCTGCGCAAAGCCAACGCCGGCGAGAGTTTCCCAAACACGCTGCGCCACTGGCTGCCGGCGATGAGCCACCCGGGCATGCGCCCCCTGCACGAAGGCTTCGCACGGGCGTGGTCGCTGTGGGAGTCGGGCAGCCGGTAGCTACCACCCGTTCCGGCTGCCCGCCTATGGGCGTTTCCGCTAGACTGATGCGTGGTCGTCGTGCCCCACCTCTCTCCGATGCATGCCGTCGAAACTCTCACCAGCAGCGAGCTCCAGAGCCGCTGGCAGTCCCTCATCGAGGACGAGCTGCTCGCGGAGTTCGAGGGGCGCGCCGAGCTCGACGCGTACGGGGAGATCGCCTTGACGCCGCCGCCCTCGTTGGTCCATCAGCGGATCGCGTTCGAGTTGGCGAAGCAGGTCGAGAGTCGATTGGGCGGGCACGCGATCGTCGAATGTCCTGTGCTCGTGGACGGCATCCTGGTCGCTGACGCGGCGTGGCTGAGCGGCGATCGCGCGGCGGCGATGCGATCGCCCGCCGCAGAAGCGCCCGAGATCGTGATCGAGGTAAGCTCGCCGCGCAACACGAGAAAGGGATTGCGCAGCAAGGCCGTCCGCTTCCTGAGCCACGGTGTACAGGAAGTCGTGCTGGTCGAACTGGACGGAACGATCCTCTTTCTCACGGCGAGCGGCGAGAGCACGGCAAGTCGCTTCGGCCTGGAGCTGGGGCTGCCGCCGAACACCTATCCCCTCTGAGTTACGCTGCGATACCGGCGTCGCCCGTCTGTGCCGAGCGTTGCTCGCAGCTTGCTGGCGATCTCACCGAGTCGGCCGCAGGACGCGTTGCGCCGCTCGTCCTCATGCTTGCGAGCGCTTTGACCGCCTGCTCGCACAAGGCGCATCTCGGCGCGCGCCTCGACCCGCAGCGCCGGCAACCGCGGCCCGCGCTTCAGATGAGCGCTGCACGCCGAGCGCGGCGATGTCGCGGTGCTCGGGGTAGGTCCGGGCCGAGGCCGGTGCGGCCAGTAGCAGGGCACACCGATCGTGACGCTCGGGCTGTGCGCAGATCCATCGAGATGCCGCCCCGGCAGCGAGGCTACCCCACCCAGCCGCACTCCCGCCGACGGGCCCTGCCTGCCGGTCGGCGTCAAGGTCGAGCGCTCAAAGGGCCGCGTCGGGGTCGACGCCGTCGAACACCTCGGCCAGCGGCACCTCGCAGCCGATGCTCGCAAGCGACAGCGTGTCGCCGTCGCTCATGTCGTGCAGCACCCAGAGCCCGTCGGCGCCGACGCGGAAGACCTCGACCCGACGCGTGTCGGGGTCGACGAGCGCGTACTCCGTCAGGCTCGCGAGCCGCCGGTACAGCGCGAATTTCAGGCTCCGGTCGTACGCCTGCGTCGTCGGCGACAGCACCTCGATCACGAGCTTCGGCGCGCGGAAGATCATCTCGGTGCGCAGGTCGCCCGGGTCGCAGGTGACGAACAGGTCCGGGTACAGGATCGTGTCGTCGGCCGGCTGGACCTTCATGGTCTCGGCGAAAACCTGGCAAGGGGTGCCCTGAAGCGCATTGCCGAGCGCGCGGCTGAGGTTCGAGATGACCCGACCATGGACGCGCCGCCCGCCGACCATCGCGAACGCCTCTCCCCGGTGGAGCTCGTGCCGCTCGGGCTGTTCGTTCTCCCAGCGCAGATAGTCTTCGAGCGTGAGCTTCGCCAGCGGCGTGCCCATGGGCAGGCTCCGTGAGAGACGAGCGTGTCGCAGTCAATCTAGCAGAACCGCTCAGGCCGTGGGCAGCTTCGAGTCCTTGAACTGCTCGCGCAGCTTGTTCCTCTGCATCTTGCCGGACTACGTGCAGCAGGCGTTCGGGCCTACCTCAAGTGCGGTCGCCCCGAGCACGGTTTCCTGCGCGTGCGTTACGAGTCCTGCCATGCCGAGCACCTGGTCGCCTTCAGCTGCGAGCGGCGCGGGTGTCCCAGTTGCGGGGCGCGGCGCATGGCCGAGAGCGCGGCGCTGCTCGTCGGCGAGGTCCTCCCGAACCGCCGGTGCGACAGTTGGGTCGTCCTCAGCGCTCCGTGTCCTTCGGCGGTTTCGCTTCGCGAGCTGCCCCGACATCATGGGTGCGGCGTCGGCATCGACCGCGTCATTGCCACGGATCTCGCTAGGCGGGCCGGCTTCAGTGCCAAGCGCGCCCGACGGCGCGGTGAAGCTGATGCCGCGCTTTGGGGGTGCGCTCAATGTCAACCCGCACTACCACATGCTGTTCCCCGTCGAGGGCCCAGAGGTACGTCGAGGGCCCAGAGGACACACTCACAGTCCCGCTGGGCAAAGGCGCTCACCGGGTGCCGAGCTCACCGCTCTGGCGAGCCGCATCGCGAGCCGCGTCGGCCGCTTGCTCCAGCCGGTGAATCGCACGAACCATGGCCGAAGGGCGGCTGCGAACCCGCTCGCCGGGGGCCGTCCGCGACCGCCACTAGAGCACCACTAGAGCTGGAACAACGCCTGCGGCAGGGCGAGCTGCAACCCGTACGCACTCTCCCGCACGCCGTCCGGGCCGAAGAATCGGATCTCGCCCTTCAGGCCGACGACCACAACCTCGCGGGCACCGCTGCCGAGGTAGGCCGCGATCTTCATCTGCACCTCGGCTTCCGTATTGCCCGGCGACAGCACCTCGACGCAGATGTCGGGGGCGAACGGAAGCGGGCTTTCATATCGGCTCGCCGACCAGCGTTCGGGGGGCATCCAAACGGCATCGGGCCGGCGCACGCCGTGGTCCGTCAGCACCGAGATCGCAGTCGACGCCGCTGGACCGAGCTGTTGCTCCAGCGCTTGAGCAACGCGAAAGGCGAGGAGTTCGTGCTTGTTGCTCGGCGATGGGCTCAGAATGACCTCCCCGTACTCATTCAGCTCGAAGAAATCCGGGCTGCCGGGATCGCCTGCCAATTCCCGCCAGCGCGCGGCAAGCGCTCGCGTGTCCATCGGGGTTGCGACGACTGCGGACATCGAGATCCGAAGTTGAACAATGGCCGCGAAGGGGCGGTTCCTGCGATTGGGGAGCACGAGAGCCACGTCCCCTCGTAGACAAGAGAACCGTGCCGATCGTGCGAAACCCGTGCGCAAGTATAGCTTCTGGAGGCGAGAGCCTGGCGATGGCGGGACGGCGGTGAGCGAGCCGCCTCGTCCAGAGTTGTTCGGTCTCGGCCAGTCTGTGGGGCCATCTCCTCGACGTCCTGCTTCTTCAGGATCGGATCGCCGCCGATTCAGGCGAGGCGGTGCGACGGTTGCGCCGGCGCCTCGAGGCGCGGCCGTGAGCGCGTGGGGCGCGCACCCGCTTTCGCATCGCGGTCCGATCCGTCTTCCGGCGTTTGCGGGACCGGCACCGACGCGAGGTCATGCGCTCGCGTCGTCGCGGCACCCAGCCTGTGCGACACCATGATCGCGTTCGTGCAGGCGCCGCGGATGGCTCGTGGCGAAGTTTGTCCCGATGCGTCTCTTGCGACCACCGAGCCCGCGGCCGCGCGGTGTGGCGCCCCCGGAGCCGCAGCGGCTTGCGGCGCTCGTCGCAGGCGTGGCGCGCGGCGACGAGTACGCGATCGAGGAAATCCACGACGCCGTCATCGGGCGCCTTTACGATCTCGCGCAGCGCACCTGCGGTCACGCCGCGGGGGCCGAGGACGTCGCGCTCGACGTCCTGCGCCATGCGTGCCGCGAGGCGAAGGACTACCGGCCCGACCGCGCAGGTGTCACGACATCGCTGCTGATGATCTGCCGCAGCGGCCCGATCGATTGGCTGCGGCACCGCGACCTCGCCGTCCCGCGCAAAGGGCCCGGGACCCCCTCGCCGACGGTCGGCGCGGTCGCGCGCTGCGTGAGAACACCGTGGCCGCCGCTACGCGACCTTGACGAGCGCAAGCGAGCAGTTGTCGCCGCGCCCCTGCGCACGCGTGCGTGCGGAGTTGATCAGCGTCTCCGCCGCCTTGCGCGGCGGCAGCATCGACAGCACCTTCGCGAGCTCGGCGTCGGTGAAGTAGTCCCAGAGGCCGTCGGAGCAGAGGAGGAACGTGTCCTCGGCCTGCAGCGGCTGCGTGCCGGAGAAGGACGGCTCCGGCGTCTCCGGGCCGCCGATCGCCTGCAGCAGCATGTTCTTGCTCGGGAAGGTCTTGCGCTCGCTCTCCTTGAGCTCGCCGTTCTTGATCATCTGCTCGACGAGCGAGTGGTCGGCCGTGCGCGCCTGCAGCTTGGCGCCGCGGTAGTGGTAGAGGCGGCTGTCGCCGACGTGCGCCCAGTCGGCGCGCTCGGGCTGCAGCACCATCGCGAGGAAGGTGCTGTGCGGCTCCTCCTCGGTGAGCACGCGGTTCAGCTTAATCACCGTGTGCGCCTCCTGGATCATCTCCGCGAGCAGCCGCTCCGCGGAATCGGTCTTCGGCGAGAAGTTCTCGAAGAGCTGCATCGCGGTCGCGACCACCTGCTGCGCCGCCTGCGCGCCGCCCGCATAGCCGCCCGCGCCGTCGGCGAGAATGACGAGCGCGGTGCCCTTGGCGCGCTGGCTCGGGACGATGGCGACCCGGTCCTGCTGCTCGTTGCGGTCGCCGATGTGCTGGGCAGTGGTGGCGTCGAGGGAAAGCGGCATGCGGCCTGCGAAGGGTCGCTCAAGCGGCGCCTAACTTAAACTAAGGGGTGACCCCGCGCTCGCAGTCGCGGTGTCGGCACGGGCACTTTTCCCGCGACTGCACCCCAAGGCCGCCCGCTTGACCCCTCCGCGCACCTCCGTCCTGCTGATCCGCCACGGCGAGACCGTGTGGAACGGCGAGGGCCGCATCCAAGGGCACCTCGACAGTGCCCTCTCGGCCACCGGCCGGGCGCAGGCGCGCGCCCTCGGCGCGCGCCTCGCCGCTGAAGGGATCGACTTCATTGCGTCGAGCGACCTCGGCCGCGCGCTCGCCACCGCCGCGGCGATCGCCGACGTGACCGATCTCGAGGTGGTCGTCGATTCGCGCCTGCGCGAGCGCTCGTTCGGTGCGCTCGAGGGCATGACGTGGCCGGAGATCGCCCGCGCCTTCCCCGACGACTATGCGCACCTCTCGCAGCGTGATCCCGCGCACCGCCCGCCGGGCGGGGAGAGCGCGATCGAGTTCCGCGACCGCGTGTTCGGATGCGTGACCGAGCTCGCGCAAGGCGCGCCCGGTGCGCGCATCGCCATCGTCGTGCACGGCGGCGTGCTCAGCATGTTCTACCGTCACGCGCGCGGCCTCGGCCTCGACGCACCACGCGACTACACGCTCGCCAACGCCAGCATCAACCGCTTTGCGCTGACGTCCGACGGCTGGACGCTCGAGAGCTGGGCCGAGGTCGGCCATCTCGAAGGCGTCGTGCAGGACGACATCGAGCCGTGAGTGGCAACGACCTCCGCGCCGCTGCGACGAGCACTGCTACCGGGCCGCTGCCCGTCGATTACGACGACGTCGCCGCTGCCGCGCAACGGCTCGAAGGCCACGCGCATCGCACGCCGGTGCTGCGCTCCCGCCAGGCCGACGCCGAGATCGGCGCGAGCGTCTTCTTCAAGTGCGAGAGCTTCCAGCGCGTCGGCGCGTTCAAGTTCCGCGGCGCGTTCAACGCGCTCGCGCAGCTGCCCGCGGCGACCGCGCGGCGCGGCGTGGTCGCGTATTCCTCCGGGAACCATGCGCAGGCCGTGGCCGCAGCGGGCGCCGAGCTGGGCATTCCCGCCGTCATCGTCATGCCCGCGGACGCGCCGGCGGTGAAGGTCGCCGCGACGCGCGCCTACGGCGCCGAGGTGATGCTGTACGACCGCGCGACGCAGAGCCGCGAAGCGCTCGCAGACGAGCTGTCCCGGGCGCGCGGCCTCGCCGTGATCCCGCCCTTCGATCATCCGCACGTCGTGGCGGGGCAGGGCACCGCGGCGAAGGAACTGCTCGAGGACGTCGGGCCGCTCGACTACCTCTTCGTCTGCGTGGGCGGCGGCGGGCTGATCTCGGGCTGCGCCATCGCCGCGAAGCACCTCGCGCCGGCGTGCCGCGTCATCGGCGTCGAGCCCGCGGGCGCCGACGACGCGGTGCGATCCTTCCGCACGCGGACGCTGCAGCGCTGCGACCGTCCCGACACGATCGCCGACGGCGCGCGCACGGCATCGCTCGGCGCCGTCACCTTCCCCCTCGTGCTCGCCCATGTCGACGACATGGTGACCGTCGGCGACGACGCGCTGCTCCGCTGGATGGTGTTCCTGTGGGAGCGGCTGAAGGTCGTGATCGAGCCCACCGGGGCGCTCGGCGCGGCGGGGCTGCTCGAGCGCTGCGTGGCGGTGTCGCCCGGCGCGCGCGTCGGCGTGATCGTGTCCGGCGGAAACGCCGACCTCGCGGCGCTCGCGCCGCGGCTCGCGACGCTTGGCGCCGGCTGAAACGGGCGACGGCGGAGGTCGGCCCCGGACGCGCCGGTCGGAGCGCCAGGCCGGCGCTCCGCGATCGACCCGGATCAGGCGCTGCGCCGCTCCATCGGGCAGGTCGACATCCCGAACAGGCTGTAGGCCGGGCAGTAGCCGAAGAGGCCGGTGAAGAGCGGCACGAGACCGATCAGGCCCCACCAGCGCGCGTCCCCCTGCAGGACGAAGAGGAGCGACAGGATCGCGAAACCTGCGACGATCCGGATGACCTTGTCGATGCCGCCGACGTTCGCTTTCATCGTTCGCGCTCCTTTTCCGGTTGACGATGGGGCAAGGATAGGCGGTCGGGCCGGCGCCCGTCTGTAACCGCAGTCACCGGCCGGGAGGCGACTTGCGGCGCTGCCAGACCTGCCAGCGCTCGCGTCCGGCGAAGACCGGAATCGAGTCGGCGGCAGCCTCGTCCGCGACGCGTTCGAAGTGCCCGCCGAGCAGGGCGTCCAGCTCGCCCGCGGCGAGTGGGAACGGCGGGCCACGTCGATCGGCGAACGCGCCGTGCGACGCCGTGCGGGCGGGTCCGAGATCGCCGAAGAAGAATCCCGCAAGGCGGCCGTCCGGCGCGAGCAGCTCGGCGACGCGCGCCGCATACCGGCGCCACAGCATCGGCGGCAGCGCGCAGAGAAAGGCGCGCTCGTAGACGAGATCGAACGGCGCGCCGAGGTCGTCGGCAAAGAAGTCGGCGACCCGCACGAGGCGGCCGTCGCTGCCGAGCGCCGCGCGCGCGCGCTCGACCGCCGCCGCGCTGAAGTCGATCGCCAGGACGCGGTGACCGGCCGCCGCGAAGCTGCGCACCTCGTAGGCGCTGCCGCAGCCGGGAACGAGCACGGCGAGCGGCCGCGGTTCGGCGGCGAGGAAGTCGAGCAGGGCTGCCGGCGTCCCACCGGCGTCCCACGGCGTGAAGTCCTGGCGATAGCGCTCGTCCCAGAACGCGGCGCCGGCCGCATCCTGACGGCTCATGCCGCTGCGCCGGCCACGCGCCGCAAGCCGGCCGCGTCGCGCACCTCGATGCGCTCGCGGCCGAGCGTCACCAGGCCCTGTTCGGCGAAGCCCTTGAGCAGGCGCGAGACGATCTCGCGCACGCTGCCCAGCTCGTCGGCGAGCTGCTGATGCGTGATGTGGAGCACCGGCGCACGCCCGAGCAGGAGGCCGGCAAGCCGCTGGTCGAGACGCTGGAACGCCACCGCCTCCACGAGCTGCATGAGGTCGGCGATGCGTTCCGAGAACAGGCGGAACACATAAGAGCGGAACGGCTGGTGCTCGCTCATCAGGCGCCCGAACAGCGCCACCGGAAGCACGGCGAGCGTCGTGTCCGACTCGGCCTCGCCGCGCGCGTTGTAGGCGGCGTGCCCGAGCAGGCAGCTCGACGTGATGACGCAGCTCTCGCCGGGCTGTACGCGGTAGAGCTGCAGCTCGCGCCCGTTCGGCGCTGCCTTCGCGACGCGCACGCCGCCGTCGAGGACCATGGGGAAGGCGCTGCAGTCCTGAGTTTCGTCGAAGAGCACCGTGCCGGCGGGGACGCGCTTGACGACCGCGCCGGCGCGCAGCGCCGCGCGCAGCTCGCCGGGCAGGTCGGCGAGACAGGGGTAGAGGTCGAGCAGGCGCTCGTGCTCGGCGTCGGTCATGAGTGGGGCACGCGGGGCGGACGAGAGTGCGAAGGGCTCGGCATGCTCTGTGCGTCGTCCGAGTTTACGGGACTCGTGGCGCAGCCGCGCGTGGCCCGCCCGAGGGGTACGCGGTGCACTCGAAGGGGCGCTTTCTCCCAGCGCACGGCGTGCCCCGCAAGGCGGCTGCATCGGTGCCTCGCAGCGGCCGGTCGCACTGCAAGTTGCGCGGATTCCGGCAAAAACGCGGCGCCGCGCACGATCCCGAGCCGGCAACGGCAGACGCAGGCGGGGTTTTGCGGTATAGAGGACGTCCGGTCCCGTACGCCGCCTGCCGCAGTCGAGGCCAGTCGGATCATGAACGTCCGCTCGACCATCCCCGGAGAACCGCTCTCCACCGAAGCCCGCCTCGCCGACCCGGCGTCCGAGGCCGCGCTGCTCGATCGCCTGGAGCGTGTCACGCGTTTCGCGCGGCGGCTGTTCCAGGTGCCGATCGTGTGGGTGTCGTTGCTCGACGCGGGCGAGCTGCGCGTGCGCACCTGCCAGGGCCTGCCGGGCCAGAACGTAGGCCGCGATCTGCGGCTCGATCAGTGCGTGGGCGCCGACCGCGCCCCGGTGGCGATCGCCGATGCCTCCACCGACCCCCGCCTGGCGGCGCATCCGCTGGTGCAGGGACGCACGCGCATCCGCGGCTATGCGGCCTGCCCCGTACGCAGCGCCGAGCTTCGCGTCGCAGGCGTGCTCGGCATCGCCGACCGCGATCCGCGCGCATTCGGCACCAGCGATCTCGTGCTGCTCCACGACCTCGCAGCGCTCGCCGAAACCGACCTGCTCGTCTCGTCGCTCGGCGAGACGCGGCTCAAGCTCCTCGCCGCCGCCGAGGCCCTCGAGAACAACGCGCTCACCGATCCCCTCACCCAGCTCTGGTCCCGCGGCGCGATGCTGGAGCTGCTCGAGCGCGAGCTGCATCGCTCGCAGCGCCAGCGTGAGCCGGTCTCGGTGATCCTCGCGGCCATCGACGACCTCGATGCCGTGCGCAACATGGACGGCGCCGCGACCGCCGACCTGGTGGTCGTCGAGACCGCGAACCGGCTGCGGAGCGTGTTCCGGCGGTCCGACGTGGCCGCGCGCTTCGCCGAGGACGCGTTCCTCGTGTTCCTCGGCCGCTGTCCGCCGCAGCCGGCGGGCGAGCTCGTCAACCGCGTCCGCGAGCAGCTCCGGCTGCGGCCGGTGCGCGCCGGCACGACGGAGCTGACCGTGACGCTCTCCTACGGCGTGGCGTCGAGCGCCGAAGACGGCCGCTGGTCGCCCGAGGATCTCGTGCAGCTCGCGACGCTCGCCCTGGCCGAGGCACGCGACCACGGCATAGACCAGATGGTCGCCCACAGGCTGGAGCCGGCGCGCCAGTGAATCGCTCCATGCGCCTCCGGACTTTCCTGTCGCGCATCACGAGCCTTCGACCGCGCCGGCCTCTCGCCCGCATCGTGCGAAGCAGCGAGCACTTTGCCCCGCGTGCTAGCATTCTGGGGTTTCGGGGGCCTTCTTCGTGCGGTTTCCCTGCTCGCGCCGGACCGCGTTCGACGGCGAGCGCGGGTACGGCCTGTCCCGCCGCACCTCGCCACTGATTGGAGCCGCTTCGCGGCGCCCGTTCTTCGCTTCCCACTGCTGCCAGGTTGCCCATGAACAACGATCTCGCCGCCGCTGATCTCGAAGTGTCGGCTGCCGTCCAGGCCGAACGGCGGCGTCAGGAAGACCACATCGAGCTGATCGCCTCCGAGAACTACGCCAGCCCGGCGGTGCTCGAGGCGCAGGGCTCGGTGCTCACCAACAAGTACGCCGAGGGCTATCCCGGCAAGCGCTACTACGGCGGGTGCGAGCACGTCGACGTCGTCGAGACCCTCGCGATCGAACGCGCCATGAAGCTCTTCGGCTGCGGCTACGCCAACGTGCAGCCGCATTCGGGGTCGCAGGCGAACCAGGCGGTGTACTCGGTGCTGATGAGCCCGGGCGACACCATCCTCGGGCTCTCGCTTGCGAGCGGCGGGCACCTCACGCACGGTTCGCCGGTCAATTTCTCGGGCAAGCTCTACAAGGCGGTCGGCTACGGCCTGAACGAGCGCGAGGAGATCGACTACGACCAGGTCGAGCACCTCGCGAAGGGCCACCGGCCGAAGGTCATCGTCGCCGGCGCGTCGGCGTACTCGCTGCACTTCGACTGGAAGCGCTTCCGCGCCATCGCCGACGAAGTCGGCGCCTTCCTCGTCGCCGACATCGCGCACTACGCGGGCCTGATCGCGGCCGGGTACTACCCGAGCCCCATCGGCATCGCGCACGTCGTCACCACCACGACCCACAAGACACTGCGCGGCCCGCGCGGCGGCATGATCCTCGCCGCCGCCGACCAGGAGAAGGCGCTCAACAGCTCGATCTTCCCCGGGTGCCAGGGCGGACCGCTGATGCACGTCATCGCGGCCAAGGCGGTGGCGTTCAAGGAAGCGATGGGACGCGACTTCAAGCGCTACCAGGAGAACGTGATCGCCAACGCGCAGGTGATGGCGAAGACGCTCGTCGAGCGCGGCTACCGCATCGTCTCCGGGCGCACCGACTGCCACATGTTCCTCGTCGACCTGCGCGGCAAGGGCGTGACGGGCAAGGAGGCCGAGGAGGCGCTCGGCCGGGCGAACGTGACGCTCAACAAGAACGCCGTGCCGAACGACCCGCAGAAGCCGTTCGTCACCAGCGGCATCCGCATCGGCACGCCGGCGATCACGACGCGCGGCTTCACCGAGCTCGAGTGCGAGCAGGTCGCACACCTCGTCGCCGACGTGCTCGACGACGCGCGCAACGAGGCGAACCTCGCGCGGGTGACCCAGGCGGCGATCGACCTTTGCCGCAGGTTCCCGGTCTACCGCGGCTGATGCGACGGGTGGGGTCGATGCGCTCGACGCCGCGGCCTCCCGGGCAGCCGGCCTAGGCCGGTGACGCGATGAAGTGCCCGTACTGCAAGGCCGACGACACTGGCGTCATCGACACGCGCGTTTCCGAGGACGGCGACGTCATCCGTCGGCGCCGCGAGTGCGAGAGCTGCGGCAAGCGCTTCACCACCTACGAGCGCGTCGAGCTGTCGATGCCGACCATCGTCAAGGCGAGCGGCCAGCGCGTGCCGTACGACCGCGAGAAGATCCGTATCGGCTTCATGCGCGCGCTGCACAAGCGACCCGTGCCCACCGAGTACGTGGATGCGGCCATCAACCGCATCGAGCAGCGGGTGCTCGCCATGGGTGAGCGCGAGGTCGCGTCGCGCACCGTGGGCGAGATGGTCATGCGCGAGCTGAAGAAGATGGACGACGTCGCCTACATCCGCTTCGCTTCCGTGTACGAGGACTTCCAGCGGGTGGACGAGTTCCGGGAGAAGGTGCTGGAGCTGAAGCGCCCGGGCCGCAAGCGCGCGCGGCTGAAGGTCGAGAGCCGGTAGGCTCTCGACCCGGGCCGCGGCGCGCCGCCGAATCCCGCGGCACGCGTCTCGCGCGGGGACGCGATTCACCAACCCTTGCCGCATCGCTGCCGGTAGAGTGGCACGAGATCCGATCTTCGACGACGCCGATCGCGCCCACATGGCCGAGGCCTTGCGTCTTGCCGGGCGCGGACTGTTCACGACGACGCCGAACCCGCGCGTCGGCTGCGTCATCGTCGCCGGGGGCGAGGTCGTCGGGCGCGGTCATCACGAGCGCGCCGGCGGTCCCCATGCCGAGGCGGTTGCGCTTGCGCAAGCGGGCGCGCGGGCCCGCGGCGCGACGGCCTACGTCACGCTCGAGCCCTGCACGCACCACGGTCGTACGCCGCCGTGCGCGGACGCCCTGAGCGCCGCGGGCATCGCTCGCGTCGTCGTCGCGGCGACCGATCCGAATCCGATCGCGCGCCACGGCGCGGACCGGTTGCGGGAGCGCGGCCTGCGCGTCGAGGTGGGACTGCTGGCGGCGGAAGCCGAGGCGCTCAACTGCGGCTTCGCGTCGCGGCTGACGCGCGGCCGGCCCTGGGTGCGCATGAAGATCGCCGCCTCGCTCGACGGCCGCACGGCCCTTGCCGACGGCACGAGCCAGTGGATCACGAGCGCGGAGGCGCGACGCGACGGCCACGCGTGGCGCGCACGGGCGTGCGCGGTGCTCACCGGGATCGGCACGGTGCGCGAGGACGATCCACGCCTCGACGTGCGCGACGTCGAGACGCCGCGGCAGCCGCTCAAGGTGCTGGTCGATTCGCGGCTCGAGGCGTCCCCGCAGGCGCGGCTCCTTGCCGCCGGCCGCGTGCTGGTCGCTGCCGCGGTGGACGATGCCGCCCGTCGGGGAGCGATCGAGGCGGCCGGCGCGGAGGTTCTCGTGCTGCCGAACGCAGGCGGCAAGGTCGAGCTCGCCGCGTTGATGGCCGAGCTCGCGCGGCGGGAGCTGAACGAGGTCCATGTCGAGGCCGGCCACAAGCTCAACGCCTCGCTGCTCGCCGCGGGGCTCGTCGACGAGCTGCTCGTCTACCTTGCACCGAGCGTGATCGGCGACAGCGGGCGGGGGATGTTCGCGCTGCCGCCGCCCGCCGGGCTGGAGGAACGGGTGGCGCTCGCGTTCACCGAGGTGATCCGCGTCGGGCCGGACCTGCGCATCCTCGCCCGCGTACGGGCCGGGGCGTCGAGCGCGCCGTGCAGCGCATCGTGAAGGAAAAGGCAAGCACATGTTCACCGGGATCGTCGCCGGCGTCGGCCGGATCGTGAACGCGGAGCCACGCGAGAAGGGGCTGCGGCTCACCATCGACGCGGGGCCCGTCAGCCTCGACGACGTCGCGATCGGCGGCTCGATCGCGGTCAACGGCTGCTGCCTGACCGTGATCGCGCGCGACGGGCAGCGCTTCGACGTCGATGTCTCGCAGGAGACGATCGACTGCACCTCGGGGCTCGGCGGTCCCGGCGAAGTGAACCTGGAGAAGTCGCTCACGCTCGCCGAGCGTCTCGGCGGCCACCTCGTGACCGGGCACGTCGACGGGGTCGGACAGGTGGTCCGGTTCGAGCCGGTCGGAGAGAGTCATCTGCTGCGGGTGAGGGCGCCGGCGCCGCTCGCCCGCTACATCGCGCGCAAGGGGTCGATCACCGTGCAGGGGGTGAGCCTGACGGTGAACCGCGTGGACGGCGAGGAGCTCGAGATCAACCTGATCCCGCACACCTTAGCGGTGACGACGCTGCACGCGCTCGCCCCCGGCGCACGCGTCAACCTCGAGGTCGATCTCGTCGCGCGGTACGTCGAGCGCCTGCTCGACACCCGCTGATCGGGACCCGCAGGCTCGCGATCCGCCGCGGCGCGCGGGGTGGTCGCGTCAGTCCTCGAGCTCCTCGGCCTCGACCTCGGCCGCCTCCGGCTCGGGATCGGGATCGGCGGGCGGGATGCTGTTGCCCATCGCCGATTGCAGGGCGGACAACTGGGCGAGCAGGCTCGGCAGCGCCGGTATGCGTTCCCCGGGCTGGAGCGTCCGCTGCAGATGAAGAAAGCCGACGCCGGGTTGCAGCTGCTCGCGGTAATCCATCCTGACCTCGCTGTTCAATCGTCCGAGTCTTCAACACGCGCGGGTCGCGTTCCCTCGCGGTCCCCTGAGCAGATCGAGCTCGCCTGCGTGAGCCGTACCCACGCGAGCCGTCATGCGTTCGGCATCACGGCGAGCAGCCGGTGTGCCAGTGGCCGTCGTGTGCACCTGCGTTGCCGCTCGTCTGCGCGAATTTCTGCCGCCTGCGCGGTCCGCCCGTGAGCGGCGGCGAGAACTTGTCACATTGACCAGGGGCGAGCATCACGGGCGGACATGACGAGGGAGTGACGCAGATCACGGGCGCACCTGGGGCCACTCGCGTCGCGAGCTGGAATCGCCCATGACATTGTCGTGAACTCGTCGCAGATCGACGGGATGCCGACAAGCGATGTGCCTGCGCGAGGCGTACTTCCGTGGCGCGTGCCCCGTGGTGGCGCACCGCTTTCCCTCCGATGGCGCCGGCACGGGCAAGGGCGAGTTCGCTTGCTGGCGGCTGTGTCGTGACGAGAGCGGAAGGCAACGCGGCGCGCGGGACGGCACCGCCGGCAGCGGCAGTGCAGCGGGCGCGGTGTTCTTCGAGAGCGCGGCGTGGGAGCGGGTCGTCAGCGCGCCCGCGTGCCGCGCAGGTCAGCTCGGCTTGCGACGCCCGGTGCGGTAGGCCCGCTCGGCCTGCGCGTGCAGCCACCGTTGGCCGCGCTCGCGAGCGAAGAGAGCGAGGATGTCGGCGGCGACGATCTCGAAGCCGACCGCCACCGCTGGATCGTTCAGGGCGGCGGCGGGACGTTCACGCCCGTGCCTCTTCTTGCGTCTCATCAGTGCAGCATGCGCGCGATCCGCGGTGCGGGACGAGGAATTCGTGCACGAAAGCCGTGCGGAGGAAGTTCCGTGTTGCTCGGCGCCGGGCGGGTCGTGCGGCGTGGCGTGACGCGTTTCGAAAAGCGCAGGCGGCCTGATGCTCCCGCGGACGTCGCTCGTCCCGCGCAGAACCCTTTGCGGGCGCTTCCGGACCTTCCCGGGGGGTCGGGGGACCTGACCCCGTGTGGTAACTTCGCTCGCGTGAACTTGCCCGTGCCCCCGCCCGCCGCCGCGCGCGCGCGGCGCCGGTCGCCGGACCCGCAGCGCAGCCGCTTTTCCCCCGACGAGATCGAGCGACGCCGCGCCGCGGCGCCGCGCCCGACCTTCCCCGACGAGCTGCCCGTCAGCGCACGCCGCGACGAGATCGCGGCGGCGATCGCCGCGCACCAGGTGGTCGTCGTCTGCGGCGAGACCGGCTCCGGCAAGACGACGCAGCTGCCGAAGATCTGCCTCGCGCTCGGCCGCGGCGTCGGCGGGCTCATCGGCCATACCCAGCCGCGGCGGGTCGCGGCGCGCTCCGTGGCCGCGCGCATCGCCGCCGAGCTCGGCACCGAGCTCGGCCGCGCGGTCGGCTACAAGGTGCGCTTCACGGATCACGTCGGGCGCGACACCTACGTGAAGATGATGACGGACGGCATCCTGCTCGCCGAGACGCAGGCCGATCCGCGGCTCCGCGCCTACGACACGATCATCATCGACGAGGCGCACGAGCGCAGCCTCAACATCGACTTCCTGCTCGGCTACCTGCGCGACCTCCTGCCGCGCCGGCCCGAACTCAAGGTGGTCGTGACCTCGGCGACGATCGACGCCGAGCGCTTCGCGCGCCACTTCGCCAACGCCGCAGGCGCGCCGGCGCCCGTCATCGAGGTCTCGGGGCGAATGTACCCGGTCGAGGTCCGCTACCGGCCGCTGCAGGAGAACGCCGACGGCGAGATCGACCTGCACGATTCGATCGCGGACGCCGTCGACGAGCTGGCACGCGAGGGCCCGGGCGATATGCTGGTGTTCCTGCCCGGCGAGCGCGAGATCCGCGAGGCGGCGGAGGTGCTCCGCAAGCGCGCATTCGAGAACCGCCGGCCCGGCGCCGCGCACGCCGAGATCCTGCCGCTCTTCGCGCGCCTCTCGGCGGAGGAGCAGGAGCGCATCTTCAGGCCGCACTCGGGACGGCGGATCGTGCTCGCGACGAACGTCGCCGAGACTTCGCTCACCGTACCCGGCATCCGCTACGTGGTCGATCCGGGCCTCGCACGCATCAAGCGCTACAGCTACCGCAACAAGGTCGAGCAGCTGCGCGTCGAGCCGATCTCGCAGGCCTCGGCCACGCAGCGCGCCGGGCGCTGCGGGCGGGTGCAGGCCGGTATCTGCGTCCGGCTCTACCCGGAGGAGGATTTCGCGAAGCGGCCACCGTTCACCGATCCCGAGATCCTGCGTTCGTCGCTCGCTGCGGTGATCCTGCGCATGAAGTCGCTCGGCCTGCGCGACGTCGAGTCGTTCCCGTTCGTCGAGCCGCCCGCGCCGCGCGCGATCGCCGACGGCTACGCCCTGCTCGCGGAGCTCGGCGCGGTGACCGAGGCGCGCGAGCTGACCGAGACCGGCCGCATGCTCGCGAAGCTGCCGATCGACCCGCGCATCGGCCGCATGGTGCTCGCCGCGAAGGACGAGGGCGCGCTGCCCGAGGTGCTGGTCATCGCGGCCGCGCTCTCGGTGCCCGATCCGCGCGACCGGCCGCTGGAGCGCGCGCAGGCCGCGGACGAGGCGCAGAAGAAGTTCACCGACGAGAAGTCGGACTTCCTCGGCCTGCTCAAGCTCTGGCGCTTCTACGCGGCAGCGCTGCATCACGAGTCGCACCGCAAGCTGCACAAGCTCTGTCGAGATCACTTCCTGTCGTGGCAGCGCATGCGGGAGTGGCGTGACATCCAGTCGCAGCTCCGCGAGCTGGTCGGCGAGCTGGGGTGGAAGGCGGGCGAGCTGGCGCCGGAGAGCGTCGATCCGGACGCCGCGGCCGGCGCTCCAGCGGTGCGGCCGGCCACCTACGCGCAGGTGCACCGCGCGCTCCTCGCCGGGCTGCTCGGCAACCTCGGTATGAAGACGGAGGAGGGCGGCGATGCGCGCGACCCGCGCGCCGCACCCTACGTCGGCGCGCGCGGCATCAGGTTCCACGTCCATCCCGGCTCGGCGCAGGCGAAGAAGTCGCCGCGGTGGATCGTCGCGGCCGAGATCGTGGAGACCACACGGCTCTATGCGCGCACGGTCGCGGGCATCGACCCGGCGTGGGTCGAATCGGTCGGCGCGCACCTCCTGCGCCGCCATCAGTCCGACCCGCACTGGGCGAAGAAGGCGGCGCAGGTGCTCGCGCTCGAACGCGGCACGGTGTACGGGCTGCCCGTGTACGCTAGCCGCCGGGTGCACTACGGCCCGATCGATCCGGAGCAGTCGCGACGCGTCTTCCTCCAGCACGCGCTCGTCGAGGGCGACTTCGACACGCGCGCGCCGTTCCTCGCCCACAACCGCAGGCTCGTGCGCGACATCGAGGTGCTCGAGCACAAGTCGCGCCGACCCGACGTGCTCGTCGACGAGACGCTGATCTTCGCGTTCTACGACGCCAAGGTCCCGGCCGAGATCCACGACGGCGCGGCGTTCGAGGCGTGGCGTCACCGCGCCGAGCGGAGCGATCCGAAGCTGCTGTTCCTCCGCCGCGAGGACCTGATGCGGCACGAGGCGGCGGGCATCACCACCGACCAGTTCCCGCCGCACCTCGATCTCGCCGGCCGTCGCTTCGACCTCGAGTATCGCCACGACCCGAACGGTCCGCGCGACGGGGTGACGATGACGGTGCCGCTGGTCGCGTTGAACCAGGTGCCTGCGGCGCGCTGCGAATGGCTCGTGCCGGGGCTGTTGAAGGAGAAGGTGCAACTGCTCGCGAAGTCGCTGCCGCAGAAGGTGCGCCATCGCCTCGGGCCGTTGCCGGAGTTCGCGTCCGCGTTCGTCGCGGACGTCGCCGCCGCGGACGTCCCGCTCACCGAGGCCGTCGCGCGCCATGCCCGCGACACGTTGAACCTCGACGTCCCGCGCGACGGCTTCCGGCCCGAGACACTCCCCGTGCACCTCGCGATGAACTTCCGCGTCGTCGACGAGCACGGGCGGCAGCTCGGGATGAGCCGGAACCTCTCGCAGCTCCGCGCCGAACTGGGGCGGCAGGCGGGGGAGCAGTTCGGCGCCATCGCCAAGGCCAGCGCGGCGCTCGAAAGCCTGACTTCGTGGAGCTTCGGCGACCTCGAGGAGGTGATGGAGCTCCGCCGCGGGGGGCAGTCGATCGTCGGCTACCCGGCGCTCGTCGACCAGGGCACGAGCGTCGCGCTCGACGTGTTCGACGCGCAGGAGGCCGCGCGCGCGAAGCACCGCGCGGGGCTGCGGCGGCTCTTCATGCTCGTGCTGCGCGAGCAGGCGAAGTACCTCGAGCGCGCGATTCCGAACCTCACCGCGCTCGCGCTGCAGTTCGCGGCGATCGGCGACGGCGGCACGCTGAAGGACCAGATCGCGGTCGCGACGTTCGAGCGCGCGTGCATGATGGACCCGCTGCCGCGCACGCAGGCCGGGTTCGAGACACGGTGCGCCGAGGCGAAGCCGCGCGTCGCGCTCATCGCGCAGGAGATCGCCCGTCTCGTGGCGACGATCCTCGGCGAGCACCAGGCGGTGCAGAAGAAGACGGCGGGCGCGAAGGGGTTCCCGGAGGCGGTGCGCGACATCCAGGAGCAGCTCGGGCGGCTGCTCCCGAAGGACTTCGTGGCGGCCACGCCGTACGAGCGCCTCGTGCACTTCCCGCGCTTCTTCAAGGCGGTCTCGCTCCGGCTCGACAAGCTGCGCGCCGACCCGTCGCGCGATGCACGCCAGCTCGCCGAGCTGGTCCCCCTGCAGGCGCAATGGCAGCGCGAGGATGCGCGCGTACGCAAGCAGGGCGGCCAGCCGGGGGCCGAGCTGGAGCAGTTCCGCTGGCTGCTGGAGGAACTGCGGGTGCAGCTCTTCGCGCAGGAGCTGCGCACGCCGGTCCCGGTGTCGGCGAAGCGGCTCGCGAAGCTGTGGCAATCCCTGGTGCGTTGAGAGGAGCGAGCGTGGCGTTCGGCGCGATCATCATCGGCGACGAGATCATGCGCGGCAAGCGCGAGGACAAGCACTTCGCGAAGCTCGTCGGGCTGCTCGGCGCGCGTGGCCTGCGGCTCGCCTGGGCACGCTATCTCGGCGACGATCCGGAGCGCCTCACCTCGACGCTGCGGGAGACGTTCGCGAGCGGCGACATCGTGTTCAGCTTCGGCGGCATCGGCGCGACACCCGACGACCACACCCGGCAGTGCGCGGCCGCTGCGCTCGGCGTACCGCTCCTGCTGCATTCCGAGGCGGAGGCCCTGATCCGGGAGCGCTTCGGCGCCGAGACCACTGCGCAGCGGCTGAAGATGGGCGAGCTCGCGCAAGGCGCGGCAATCATTCCCAATCCCTTCAACCGCATCCCGGGCTTCGCGATCCGCGAGCACTGGTTCGTGCCCGGCTTCCCGGTGATGGCGTGGCCGATGGTGGAGTGGGTGCTCGACGAGCACTATCGCCACCTCCATCATCGCCTCGCCGAGGCGGAGGATTGGGTGATCGTCTACGACGCCGCCGAGAGCACGCTCACCCCGCTCATGGAATCGCTGGAGGTCCGTTTTCCCGAGCTGAAGGTGTTCAGCCTGCCGCACGTCGGCGACTCGAGCCGTCCGCGCCACATCGAGCTGGGCGTGCGCGGCACGCCGGCGCGGGTGCCGGAGGCGATGGAGGCGTTGCAGCGCGGCGTGGTCGAATGCGGCGGCCGCTGGGAGCCGCGCGATTGACCCGAGGTGCGGCGGGCGCGGAGCGCGGGCCGGAATGCAAGACGCCGCCCGGTGGGCGGCGTCTTCCGCGACACCCCTTGGGAAGGGAGAGCCGCGGTGCGACGGGGGAGAAACCCCGCCGCAGGAAGTGCGCTGACTCAGGCAGCCTTCTTGCCGACGGCCTTGAGCTCCTTCGTCACTGCCGTGCTGGCGGCGTTGAAGTTCGCCTCGGCAATCTCGGTCGCCTGCTTCGCGACCTTGGTCATGCTGTCGTAGGCCGAATTCGCAGCGGCGAGCGCCGACTTGACCGCGACCACGGCAACGTCCGAGCCTGCCGGCGAGTTCTTGGTGACCTTGTCGAGCATGCTCACCACGTTCTTGTTGTACTCGCCCGTCTGCGATTCGATGAAGCGGGTGAGCTCACCCTGAGTCCGGGTGGCCAGTTCGTAGACCGAGCGGCCATAGGCGATGGCCTTCTCGAGCGCCGGCTGGGCGGCGGCGACGTTGAGGTTGAAGACCTCCTGCGCGTCGCGCGCGTTCATGAGCGACTTGGTGTGCGCAACCGCGTCCTCGAACGCCGACTTGGTTGCGTTGAAGTTCAGCGCGGCGAGCTTCTCGTAAGCGGCGAAGTTGGTATTGGCGAGGCCGAGCATCACTTCGACGTTGGCCTTGCTGGCGGCGACGACTTGTTCGGGGGTGACGTACATGTGCAACTCCTTGCTTGCGCGGTCGAGAGAATTGGTGCAGTGCACAAGCATAATTTAGCCTGTTGTACCAAGGCCGTCAAGAAAATTCTGCTGCAACGCAACAGAACGGGGCAAGGGAGTCGGAGCGGCATCGGGCAGTCCGCCGCCCCGCAGGGCGCGCGCCTGACCTCACCGAGGCCGGAACGGGTGGGGCTTCGGTGCAGATCGAGACGCCCGGACCGTTCCGCCGAGCCGGAGGGCGCGTGAGCGCCGGCGGCCTCGCCGCCGGACGCCTGGCCCCGGGGCTGTTCGTGGTCCTCTGGTCGAGCGGGTTCATCGGCGCCAAGTACGGGCTGCCGTACGCCGGTCCGGCCACCTTCCTCACGCTGCGCTTCGCGCTCGTCGTCGCGCTGCTGCTGCTCATGGCGCTCGCCGCGCGTGCCCCATGGCCCGGACTCGCGCAGGCCGGCCACCTGGTCGTCGTCGGCATCCTCGTGCAGGCCGGCTATCTCGGCGGCGTATTCACGGCGATCCACTTCGGCATGAGTGCGGGCATCTCCTCGCTGATCGTCGGCCTGCAGCCGTTGCTGACCGCGTTCGCGGCCGGCCTGCTGTTGGGCGATCGCATCGCCGCGCGCCAGTGGCTAGGTCTCGCGCTCGGACTCGCGGGGCTCGTCCTCGTCGTGGGTTATCGCAGCACGCTCACCGGGGCGACCTGGGGGAGCGTCGCCATGGCGCTGCTCGCGCTCGGCAGCATCACCGCGGGCACGCTCTACCAGAAGCGCTTCGGCGGGTCTTTCGACCTGCGCACGGGGGCAGTGGTGCAGTTCGTCGCCGCATTCTTCGTGATGTTGCCTTTCGCGTGGCTGATCGAGGGATGGCAGGTGACGTGGACGCCGGAGTTCCTGTTCGCGCTCGGCTGGCTCGTGATCGTGCTCTCCCTCGGCGCCATTTCGCTGCTGGCGCTCCTCATCCGCCGCGGCGAAGCGACCAAGGTGGCCAGCCTCTTCTATCTGGTGCCGCCGGTGACCGCCCTGATCGCCTTCCTCGTCTTCGGCGAGCGCTTGCCGCTCGTCGCGCTCGCGGGGATGACGTTGGCCGTGGTCGGCGTCGCGCTCGTCGTGCGCGGCTGAGGACGCTCATCCGCCGGGTAGAATCGAGCGCTACGTTGCTTCCCGCCCCGATGAAGCCCACGCCCGACACCCGCGAGCGCTACCCGCACTTCCTCGCCATCACCACGCGCTGGAACGACAACGACCCGTACCAGCACGTCAACAACGTCGTCTACTACGAGTGGTTCGACACAGTGGTCAATCAGTACCTGCTCGCGCACGGCGTGCTCGACATCGCCGCGAGCCCGGTCGTGGGCCTGGTCGTCGAGACCAAGTGCAACTACTTCAGCCCGATGAGCTTCCCTGACCTCGTGCATGCGGGACTGCGCGTCGCGAAGCTCGGCGGCTCGTCGGTGCGCTACGAGATCGGCCTGTTCCGCAACCACGAGGCGGTGGCCGCGGCGCAGGGCCACTTCGTGCACGTCTACGTCGATCGTGCGAGCAACAAGCCCGTACCGCTGCCCGAGCCGCTGCGCGCGGCGCTCGCGCCGCTCGCGCGCGGCTGAGGGCCGCCGGGTACGTCGGCGGCGCGCACCCGCCGTGCGGCCAGCGACGACCCGACGCACGGGATCGGCGCCCGGACTCCAGGGAAGGATCGACCGTGATCGAGCTCCGCAGCCAGCGTAAGGTCGCGCGCCTCCACGACCCGCGTCGCGACTTCGCCCTCACCGAGATCGAGAGCGAGGTGCGGTTCGATCCGCTTACCGGGGACTCGGCGCGCATCTGCCACTTCGCGCTGCGCGTGCCGCCTGCGGCCGATCTCGAGGGCATCGTCGCCCGGTCGCGCGCGAGCTGCCCGTTCTGCCCGGAACGCCGCGAGCGCGTCACGCCGCGTTTCCCTGCGGATGTCCTGCCCGCGGGGCGGCTCCGCCGCGGCGCGGCGACGGTCGTTCCGAACCTCTTTCCCTACGACGATGTCTCCGCGCTCGCGGTGCTCGGCGACGAGCATTTCCTCCCCATGGAAGCGATTCCCGTGCAGCTCGTCGTCGACGGACTGCACGCGGCGCGCGAGCTGATGCAAGCCGCACTCGAGACCGCGCAGGGCGACACATACGGCATCGTGACGTGGAACTACATGCCGCCAGCCGGCGCGAGCCAGGTGCATCCGCATCTGCAGGTCATCGTCTCCCGCGATCCCGGCAACGGGCTGCGGCGCACGCTCGCTGCGGAGACCCGTTACCTCGGCGAGCATGGGCGCACCTACGCGGCCGACCTGCTCGCGGCCGAGGACCGGGAAGGCGTGCGTTGGATCGGCGCGCGCGGCCGCGTGGCGTGGATCGCCCCGTTCACGCCCACGGGTCTGCTCGGCGACTGTGCCGCGTTCTTTCGCGGCCGCAGCACGCTGCTCGATCTCGATGCGCAGGACGTGCACGACTTCGCCGCGAGCCTCGTCGCGCTGCTCGCCGCGTTCTCGCGGCGCGGCTTGTGGAGCTTCAACCTGTGCTTCTTCCCGGCAGCGTTCGGCGCCATGCCGGACGTGCACTGGCTGACGGCGAAGCTGCTGCCGCGCTTCTACCTGAATGCGGACCTCCATGTCTCCGACGTCGCCTACCTCCACCTCCTGCTCGAGGAGCGGTTCGCGATGACGCGGCCCGAAGAAATCGCGCCGGACTTGCGCGCGGCGCTCGCGGGCGCCGGGTGAGCGCGCCGGTCACGGCGGCAGCGCCAAGGACCGGCGCTGCCGCTACCCTGCCGCGCGAGGCGGTCGTGCTCCTCGCCGGACTCACGCTCGGCTGGGGGCTCAACTGGCCGGTGATGAAGGTGGTGCTCGGCGAAATGGCGCCGCTCCACTTTCGCGCCATCTGCATGTTCGGCGGCGCGGCCGGCCTGTTCGCGATCGCGGCGGCGAACGGTCTCGCCACCCGGGTGCCGCACCGCGCGTGGCCGCGGCTTGCGCTCATCGCCGTGTTCAACATGACCGGCTGGAACGTGCTCGCGGTCTACGCGATCCCGATGCTCGACTCGGGCAGGGCGGCGATTCTCGGCTACACGATGCCGGTGTGGGGCGTGATCCTCGGCGCGCTGGTGCTCCGCGAGCGCTTTACCGCGCGTCGCGCGGCGGGCGTGGCGCTCGGCATGGCGGGCCTCGTGCTGCTCCTGCTCGGCGAGATGCAGTCGCTCGGGCGCTCGCCGCTCGGCGCATTGCTCATGGTCGGCGCGGCGATGTCCTGGGCCGTGGGCACGGTGCTGATGAAGCGCTTTCCGATCGCGATGCCGGCGTCGTCGTTCACCGCGTGGCAACTCGTGCTCGGCGGCGTGCCGGTGCTGCTCGGCGCGCTGTTCCTGGAGCAGGGATCGTTCGCGTTCTGGCGCCTTTCGTTCTGGCCGGCGTTCGGCGTGGTCTACAACGTGTTTGTCGCCTTCGTCTTCTGCCAGTGGGCGTGGATACGCATTGCGCTCATCGCGCCTCTCGGTGTCTCCACGCTCGCGTCGCTCGCGGTGCCGGTCGTGGGCGTGTTCAGCGGCACGGTGGCGCTCGGCGAGCGCCCGCACTGGCAGGACTTCGCGGCGCTCGTGCTCGTCGCGGCGGCGCTGGCGACGGTCATGCCCGTGCCGCGCCTGACACGAACGGCTCAGCGATCGTGAACGGCGGCGGGCAGGGGCAACAGGCGGCGGCGCGGAATGGCCGCGCGGCGCCAGTGTGCGATGGCCCACGCGAGGAGCTCCCGCGGGGTCGCGCGCCGCAGTGCGATCTCCGGCGCCTGGCCGAGGAAGGCGAGCGCCGCGTGCAGGTCCGCGGCAGCGTGCTGCGGGTCGAGCGGCGCGGCGCGCGTCTGCTTGGAGAGCTTCTCGCCTGCGGCGTCCACCGCCACGGGCACGTGAAGGTAGGCAGGCGTCGCGACGCCGAGCGCCCGCTGCAGGGCGATCTGGCGCGGCGTCGAGTCGAGCAGATCGCTGCCGCGCACGACGCTCGTCACGCCATGCGCTGCGTCGTCCACCACGACGGCGAGCTGGTAGGCGAACCATCCGTCGGCGCGCACGAGCACGAAATCGCCGACTTCGCGCTCCAGATCCTGCTCGATCCGGCCCTGCAGCGCGTCCTCGAACGCGACCGGCGGGCCCGCGACGCGAAAGCGGACGCTGCGTGGAACGCGTCCCGCCGCCAGGCCCTCGCGGCAGGTGCCCGGGTAGATCGGACCGTCCGCGCCGCTCGCGCCGGGCGCGACCGCCGAGTCGGCGATCTCCTTGCGCGAGCAGCCGCAGGGGTAGGTGCGATCGGCTGCAGCGAGCCGCTCGAGCGCTTCTCGATACGCCCCGGCGCGCCGGCTCTGGAACACGACCTCGCCATCCCATTCGAGCGCGCAGACCTCGAGGGCGCGGAGGATGGCGTCCGTTGCGCCCGGCTGCTCGCGCGGCGGGTCGAGGTCCTCGATGCGCACCCGCCACTGCCCGCCGTGCGCGCGTGCGTCGACGAAGCTCGCGACGGCGGCGACGAGCGAGCCGAAGTGCAGCGGCCCGGTGGGCGAGGGCGCGAAGCGACCGCTATGGACCTTCATGACGCAGGCATCGGGACGGGGCGGGCCATCGCGCCGCAGTCGCGCGCCGCATCGAGCCTCGCCCCACATTCTCGCGCGATCGGCCGGTCATGCGTCGAGCCCTCATGACCTGGCTCGCGATCGCGCTCGGCCTCGTCGCCGTCGTCCCCGCCGCCGCCTGGTGGATGCAGGACCGGCTGGTGTTCTTCCCGCAGCCCCTCGCGGGAACCCCGTTGCCCGACGACGCGCAATCGCTCGAGGTGGTGGCGGCGGACGGGACCGTGCTGCGCGGCTGGATCCGCGTCGCGCCGAACGCGCCCGCGCCGCTGATCCTCTACTTCGGCGGCAACGCGGAGGAGGTTTCCGGGACGCTTGCGGATCGTCGCTGGCCGCGCGGCTGGTCGGTCGCCGCGCTCAACTACCGCGGTTACGGCGCGAGCGAAGGCGAGCCCGGCGAGAAAGCGATGCAGGCCGATGCGGTCGCGCTCTTCGACGCCATGGCGGGACGTGAGGACGTCGATGCGCGACGCATCGTCGCCTTCGGCCGTAGCCTCGGCGCCGGCGTCGCAGTCGCGCTCGCGGCCGAGCGGCCGGTCGCAGCGGTGGTGCTCGCCTCGCCCTACGACAGTCTGGTCGCCGTCGGCCGCACGCATTACCCCTTCCTGCCCGTCTCGCTCGCACTCCGGCATCGCTTCGACGCGGCGGCGCTTGCGCCGTCGCTCCGCGTGCCGCTGCTCGCGATCGTCGCCGAGCGCGACCCGGTCGTTCCCGTCGAGCGCTCGCGCGCGCTTTACGACGCGTGGGGCGGCGAGAAACGCTGGAAGAGCGTGCCCGGCACCGACCACAACACACTCGCCGTGCCGGCGGACCTCTGGGCGGAGCTGGAGAAGTTCCTCGGACCGCCGTGACGCTCGCCCCCCCGGGCTATACTCGCCGGCCGTTTATCCTCGACGCAAGGGCGCTTGCGTCTTCGCCGCGGAGCACGCATGGCCACGCTCGAGCTCACCGAGGACAACTTCGAGACGGTGATCGCCACCCACCACATGGTGGTGGTCGATTTCTGGGCGCCGTGGTGCGCGCCCTGCCGGGCGTTCGCGCCGACGTTCGAGGCGGCCTCCGAGCAGCACCCGGACGTCGCGTTCGCCAAGGTGAACACCGAGGACCAGCAGGAGCTGGCGCAGGCGTTCAACATCCGCTCCATCCCGACGCTGATGGTGTTCCGCGAGCAGATCATCCTCTATGCCGAGGCCGGCGCGCTGCCGCCGGCGATGCTCGAGGAAGTGGTGAAGCAGGCACGCGCGGTGGACATGGCCGAAGTGCACCGCGAGATCGAGGCGCAGAAGCAGAAGCCTTTGCCGGAGGCGTGATTGCCCCGGCGCGCAGACCGCGTGCGCCGGGCTTTGGCTGCGGCGGCGCTGGGACCCTGCCTCTTCCTGGCGCTCGACGCCGCGGCGATGGGCCTCTTCAGCGGCACCCGCCCTGACGACCTCGGCGTCCGCGACGGGCAGCTCGCGCCTTGCCGGCCGACGCCGAACTGCGTGTCGAGCTTCGCCGATCCGGTCGCCGATCCCGGCCATCACGTCGCGGCACTGCGGCCGCGCGGCGACCTGGATGCGGCGTTCGCGAAGCTGAAGGACTGGATCGCCGGCACCGAGCGCGCCGCGGTCGTGCGTGCCGACGCCGACTACCTGTACGCCGAGTACACCTCGAAGCTCATGGGCTTCGTCGACGACCTGGAGCTGCTGCTCGACCGCCATGCCGGCGTCATCCACGTGCGCTCCGCGTCGCGGCTCGGGCAAAGCGACCTCGGCGTCAACCGCGAGCGCGTGGAGTCGCTGCGCGCGAGGCTCGCGGCCTCCGGACTGTAGGCCGGCCCGGCGCCCGCGCCGGCTGGCGGGCGCGGGACGCGTCACCTGGCGCATCGCGCCATCGATCGTCACCACGCTCGCGTCCGGCTCGCGTTACCATCCGCGCCCAGACAGCAAGATCGCCGCGCCGCTCCGGCGCGTCCGCCAACAGACTGCACGAGACACGCCGCGACCACACCTCGCGGCGCGGCTGCCGCAACGGCTCGCCGCTCGTGCCTGCTCCGGCGGGCGCAACCGACAGATCGGCGCCGGCGGCCCCGGGGAGATCATGCCGCGCGTCGAAGCCTCCGCCCGCGCCCGCTCGAACGGCCTTGCGTGCCGTGTGCGTTCCGGTCAGCACGCGCTCCCGGGGCGGCGCGCGTGATCCGCGGCCTGCTGCGCGACCTCGCCGGCGGTCGGGAGCACGGCCGCGACGCGGAGATGCTCGACCGTCAGCGCGTACGCCTTCTCTACCGGCTGGCGCCCGGCGGAGCGACGATCGCGCTGGTGGTGGCGACGATCGCGCTCGTGGCGCTGTGGCCGATGGCCGACGCTGCGCGGCTGCTCTCGTGGTACGCGCTGATGCTCGCGCTCATCGGCGGCACGCTGCTCCTCGGCCGTTCCTACCGGCGTGCGGCATCGGGTGCCGTCGAGCAGTCGCGCTGGGAGACGCGGGCGGCGATCGCGGCGGCGCTGCGCGGCACGGCGTGGGGCGCGCTCAGCCTGGTGCCGAACGTGGTGCCGAACGGCGCGGCAGACCTCCCCCTGGTGCTGGCGCTGCTCGTCATCGGCGGCAGCGCGCTCGGGGGCATCGGCACGCTCGGCGCCTCGCCTCGGGCGTTCTTCGCGTACGTCGCGCCGCTGCTCGGCATTCCGGTCATCCATCTTTTCGCGGCGCGGGGCGCGCTCTCGGTGCCGATGGGGCTGCTCACGCTCGTTCTGGGCGTGGTCGTCGTCGTCGTGTTCCTCGTGCATCACGGCACGCTGCGCGTCGGACTGCGCCGCGGCACGCGCAGCGCGCGGCTCGCTGCCGAACAGCGCGCGCTCGTGGACAACGCGGGCGTCGGCGTGGTGATGATCCGCGACGACCGTTTCGCCGACTGCAACCGGCGCTTCGCCGAGCTCGTCGGCGCCCCGCGCGAGCGCCTCCTCGGCGAACCGGTGATCGACTGGCTCGGGGATCACGAGGGCTGGCGCGAGGCGCGCTCGTCGCTCGGCGGCGTCGGCGCTGCGGTCGAGGGCCTGCGCGACGAGCTGCCGGTGCGCCGGGGCGACGGCACGCTCGTGTGGTGCGACGTCTCGATGAGCCTTGTCAGCCCGCAGCGGCCCGCCGAGGGCATCGTGGCGTTCTTCGTCGACATCAGCGCGCGCAAGCGCGCGGACTCCGAGCTGCACCGCGCGCTCGCCGAGCAGCAGGCGATCTTCGACGCCTCGTCGGCCGGCATTGCGCTGGTGCGCGACATGAAGCTCGTGCGCGCGAACCGGCGGATGGCGGAGCTCTTCGGCTATCCGGGCGACACGCTCACCGGCCTGCCCTTGCGAGCGCTGTTCGCCGCCGAGATGGACTGGGTGCAGTCGTTCGTCCACGCGGGGGGCGAGCTCGGCGAGGGCCGCAGCTTCCAGCAGGAGGTCCGCTTCGCGCGGCGCGACGGCGCGGAGCTCTGGTGCCTGCTGCAGGGGCGCGCCATCCGGACGCACTTCCCCCAGGAGGGCCTGATCCTGCTCTTCTCCGACGTGAGCGAGGCGAAGCGCGCCGAGGCGCAGCTGCGCGACAGCGAGCAGCGCCTGGATCTGGTCGTGTCGGCGGCGCAGAACGGCATCTGGGACTGGGATGTCGCCTCCGGCAGCACCTACTTCTCGCCGCGCTTCAAGGAGATCCTCGGCTACGCGGCGGACGCCGAGCTGAAGGAGCTGTTCCTGTTCGCCCGCCAGCTGCATCCGGAGGACCGCCAGCGCGTGCTCACGGCCCAGCAGCGCACGCTCGAGATGCTCGTGCCCTTCGACGAGGAGTACCGGCTCGCGCGCGCGGACGGGACCTACGTGTGGGTCCGCGGCACGGGAAGAGCGGTGGCGGGTGCCGGCGGGCGGGCGCAGCGCTTCGTCGGGGCCATCAACGACATCTCCGATCGCAAGGCGGTCGAGGAGCAACTGCGCGAGCGCGAGAGCCACTTCCGGCGCCTCGTCGAGACCTCCAACGATCTCATCTGGGAGATCGACGCCGACCGGCGCTGGACGTACCTGTCGCCCCGGGCCGCGCGGCAGATCTTCGGCCGCGAAGCGGAAGCGCTGGTCGGCCGCGCCTTCACCGAGACGCAGCCGGCCGAGGAGCACACGCGCACCGCCGAGATGCTCGACCGCGTGCTCGCCGGCGAGATGGTCTCGCGCTTCCACACGCTGCACTTCGACTCGCTCGGCGCGCCGATCTCGCTGTCGTTCAACGCCACGCCGGTACGCGACGCCGCGGGTCGCGTGCGCGGCGCGAGCGGCACCGCGACCGACATCGGCGAGCGCCTGGCGCGCGAGGCCCAGCTCGCCGCCGCGCTCGCCGAACAGGAGCTGATCTTCGAGGCCGCCTCCGAGGGCATCGTGTTCGAGAAGGACGGGCTGGTGCGCAAGTGCAACCGGATGTTCGCCACGATGCTCGGCTACGCTCCGGCCGACCTCATCGGCCAGCTCACCTCCACTTGGTTCGCCGATCCGTCCGAGTACGAGCGCACCGCCATGGCGGCGGCGCGGCGCATCCGCACCGGCCAGGTGTACGAGCGCGAGCTGCGCGTGCGCCGCAAGGACGGCGAGACCCTGTGGTGCGGGGTGCGCGGCCAGGGCGTGCGTCCGGGCAGCCTGGACGACGGGACGATCTGGGTCTACAGCGACATCTCGGAGCGCAAGGCGAGCGAGGAGCGCATCCGCCATCTCGCCCACCACGACGCGCTCACCGGGCTGCCCAACCGGAGGCTGCTCGAGGATCGCCTCGCGCGCGCGCTCGGGCAGGCGCGGCGCGCGCACAGCTATGCCGCCGTCATGCTCATCGACCTCGACGGCTTCAAGGCGGTGAACGACGGCCACGGCCACCGCACCGGCGATCGCGTGCTCGCCGCGGTGGGCCAGCGGCTGCGGCGCTGCGTGCGCGAGACCGACACGGTGGCGCGCGTGGGCGGCGACGAGTTCGTGGTGGTGCTCACCGACCAGCGCACGCCGGAGAATGCCGCGACGGTGGCCGAAAAGATCATCACCGCGGTTGCGGAGCCGGTAACGGTGGGCGAGGCCCAGTTCGAGATCGGCGCCTCGATCGGCATCAGCGTCTATCCGCGCGACGGCCAGTCGCCCGAGGACCTCCTCAAGCATGCCGACACCGCTATGTACCGCGTCAAGGAGGCAGGCAAGAACCGCTTCCTCTTCTACCGCAGCGAGGGCGCCCGCTCCGGGCTCTAGAAACCGCGGCTTTTCCCGGGATCGGGGTGGGCTAAGTGGGACGGCGCCCTCGCACCGTCAACCGCTGAAAAGGGGCGTGTTCGCCGTGGCCTTTGCGGCGTGAGGCCACGCCCTCGCAGCGGGACGACGAAGAGCAGCTCGACCATCCCGTTTCCCGGGAACGCGGGAGCCGCTGCGGTACGACCGCTGCGCGGCGGCGCAGCCCGGCGTCCGCGCAGGCGCGACGAAGTCGCAGAGTCACGCGACTCGGACGCGGCGCCGGAGGGACCGGCGCCGCGCGGCCCGATGCGCAAGCACGAGCCGGTGTGCCGCGTGCGGCGGCCGCGTGCGCGTGGCGCCAGCCGCGGGGATGCGGCGAGGGCGGCAACGATCTCCGCCTCGGCTGTCGTTCCGGGTCGCGGGTTCGCGTTGGGGTTCGGCGTGGGGCGTCACGCCGCTGGGGCGCGGCGCGCCCGGCGCGGCGCCGGGCGCGCGGGCGCAGCGCCGGGCACCTCGCCGCAGAGAAGATCGCGGGCGTCCGGCTGTTCGAGGCGCTTCACGAACCAGCGGAGCGCCCGACCCGCCTCGCCCGAGTGCCACGCGAGCACGGTACGCTCGCGCGGCTTGCCGCCCTCGACCGACTTCGCGATCAGTCGCCGCGCCGACAGGTGCGGCAGAGCGGCAGGCAGCGGCAGGTAGCCGCAGCCGAGCCCCGCGACCTGCGCCGCGATCTTCGTGCCCAGGTCCGGCACCGTCAGCGTCTCCTGCCCTTCGAGGATGCCGACCGAGCGCGTCGGCAGCGTGCGCGAGGTGTCGCCCATGACGATCGCGCGGTGGCGGCGCACGTCTTCAGCGCCCAGGGGGTCCGGCAGGGCGGCGAGCGCGTGGCCGGGCGCGACCGCGAACACGAAGTCCACGTCCGCGAAGTGTCGCGTGACGAAGCCTCGTCCCGAGGGGCCATCGCCGGCCGCGCCGATCGCGAGGTCCGCACGGCCGGACGCGAGCGCATCCCAGGTGCCGTCGAGGATCTCGCGCGCCAGGCGGATGCGCGTCGCGGGCTGGACTGCGGCGAACTCCTCGAAGACCGGCAGCAGGCCCTCGGGCGCGAGCAGACCGTCGATGGCGATGCGCAGCTCCGCCTCCCATCCTGTAGCGACGCGGCGGACGCGGCATTCGAGGTCCGCAGCCGCGCCGAGCAGTTGCCGGCCCTGCTCGAGCAGCGCGCGGCCCGCCGCGGTGAGCCGCGCACGATGCCCGCTGCGGTCGAACACTGCCACGCCGAGGTCCTGTTCCAGCTTCTGCATCGTGTAGGTGAGCGCCGAGGGCACGCGGTGCAGCGCCTCGGCAGCAGCGGCGAAGCTCCCCCGCCGGTCGATCGCGTCGAGGGCTTCGAGGGCATCGAGACTGAGCTTGAGCGCCATCTTCAAATACTTCGATAGAGTTACTCGAATCTTTTCGCTGGAAAGGCATAAAAGGCTGTTCTATCGTACCTCTATCGTTCAAGAGCAATGATGAAAGGAAACGGAACCGTGCGCACCATCCGCCGTGCCGCCGAGCGCGGCTACGCAGACCACGGCTGGCTCAAGTCGTTCCACAGCTTCTCGTTCGCCGACTACTACGACCCGGCGCACGTGAGCTTCTCCAGCCTGCGCGTGATCAACGAGGACCGCGTCGCCCCGGGCATGGGCTTCGGCACGCACGGCCACCGCGACATGGAGATCGTGAGCTACGTTCTCGACGGCGAGCTCGAGCACAAGGATTCGATGGGCACGGGCTCGATCATCCGTCCGGGCGACGTGCAGCGCATGAGCGCCGGCCGCGGCGTGCTGCACAGCGAGTTCAACCCGTCGCGCACGCAGCCGGTCCACTTCCTGCAGATCTGGATCGAGCCCGCGGTCCGCGGCATCCCGCCGAGCTACGAGCAGCAGCACTTCGCGCCGGAGGAGAAACGCGGCCGGCTGCGCCTCGTCGCCTCGCCGAACGGCGCGGACGGCTCGGTGAAGCTGCACCAGGATGCCTGCATCTACGCGGCGCTGCTCGACGGCGCAGAGCACGCCGGGCACCCCCTTGCGCCGGGCCGCAGCGGCTACGTGCACGTTGCGCGCGGCCAGGTGGTCGCCAACGGCGAGCGGCTGGAGGCGGGCGATGCCTTGAAGATCACCGCCGGCGAGGTGCGGCTCGAGCACGGCCGCGACGCCGAGGTGCTCGTGTTCGACCTGCCATGAGCGAAGGCTCGATCACCGCCGCAACGCCAACGCGAGTCCGGGTGGTACCCGCGCACAAGGCCGAGCCGGCCCCCGGGCTGGTCGTCGACCGGCCGTTGCCGGCGCCGGGGCTCGACCAGCTCTCGCCGTTCCTGATGCTCGACCACTTCGGTCCGACACCGATCGCGCCAGGCACCGCGGGCGGGCTCAACCCCCACCCGCACCGCGGCTTCGAGACGGTCACGCTGCTCTTCGATGGCGCGATGGAGCACCGCGACTCCTCCGGCGGCCGAGGCACGATCCGCGCCGGAGGCGTGCAGTGGATGACCGCGGCGCGCGGCATCGTCCACGCCGAGTACCACGCGCCGGAGATGCTCGCGCGCGGCGGCACCCTGCACGGCGTGCAGCTATGGGTGAACCTGCCGCGGCGCTTCAAGGGCGAGGCGCCCGGTTACCAGGACCTGCCGCGCGAGCGGATCCCGGAGCGCATCGAGGACGGCGTCGCGCTGCGCGTGATCGCCGGCGAGCTGTCCGGGCTGCGCGGTCCGGCGCGGACCTATACGCCCCTGGCCGTGGCGCACTTTGCCTTCGCTGCAGAGGGCCGCACGCTCGTGCCGCTCGTTGCCGGCCATCACCACGCGCTGTATGTCGTCCGTGGCGGCGTCCGCGTGGAGGGGACCGCCGTTCCCGCTCGGCACCTGGCGGTGATCGAGGGTGAGGGTGAGGTGGCGGTGACCGCGGAGGCGCCGGCCGACGCCTTGTTCCTCGCCGGCGAGCCGATCGCCGAGCCGGTGGTCGCCTGGGGCCCGTTCGTGATGAGCACGCGCGAGGAGATCGTCTCGGCGCGGCAGGACTTCCTTGCCGGACGCATGGGGCGTCTCGATGGCGTCCCGTTCTAGGCCGCCGGGGGCGTCGCATCCGGCATAATCACCGATTGCGTCGGCAGGCCTCGGCAGGTTCGGCGAGCGCGCGCTCGCAGGGTTTCGCGGCCGCTTCGCGTGAATCGCCCGCTCATTCAATGTCCCCACTTGCAGCTTCCAACGCGTCCACCCGCCCGGGGACGAGAGCGCCGCGCGTGCTCGTGTTCGCCGGCAGCGCCCGCTCCGGCTCGCTCAACAAGCGGCTCGCGAAGGTCGCGGCGGAGGCGGTGGTGGCGGCAGGCGGCGAAGCGACCCTGCTCGATCTCGCCGACCACCGGCTGCCGCTCTACGACGGCGATCTCGAGGCCGTCGAGGGCGTGCCGGCGGCGGCCCGGCGCCTGCGCGAGATCATGCGCGGCCATGACGCGCTGCTCATCGTCTCCCCGGAGAACAACGCGTCCGTGCCTGCCGCGCTCAAGAACGCGCTCGACTGGGTTTCGCGGCCCGTCGACGGGCAGAACGGCCTGGTGCCTTACCAGGGCAAGGTCGCGGCGCTGCTCGCCGCGTCGCCGGGGGCGCTCGGCGGCCTGCGCGGGCTCGTGCACCTGCGCCAGATCCTCGCAAGCCTCGGCGTGTTGGTGCTCTCCGAGCAGTTCGCGCTGCCGCGGGCGCACGAGCATCTTCCCGAGAGCGGCGGCCTCGCGGACGCCAAGCATCACGCGACCGTGAGCGGCGTCGCGCGCCGCCTCGTCGAGGTTGCAGCGCGGCTCGCGTCGCCGGCGCCGGAGGCGGCATCGTGAAGCGCGTCGTCGTCCTCATCTCCGGGCGCGGCACCAACATGCAGGCGCTGGCCGAGGCCGATTTGCCCGGCCGCATCGTCGCGGTGGTCTCCAACCGTGCCGATGCCGCCGGGCTGCGCTACGCGCGGGAGCGCGGCATCGCGACCGCCGTGGTGGACCACCGGGAGTATCCGTTGCGCGAGGCCTTCGACGCCGCGCTCGCGACGGCCATCGAGGCACACACGCCCGACCTCGTCGCGCTAGCCGGCTTCATGCGCGTGCTGACGCCGGGCTTCGTGGAACGCTACGCGGGCCGCCTGCTCAACATCCATCCGTCGCTGCTGCCGGCGTTCCCGGGCCTCGACACGCACGGCCGTGCCCTCGCGGCAGGCGTCAAGGTGCACGGGGCGACGGTGCATTTCGTCACCGCGGCGCTCGATCACGGGCCGATCGTCGTCCAGGCGGCGGTGCCGGTGCTCGCCGATGACGACTCGGAGGCACTGGCCGCGCGCGTGCTCGCCCAGGAGCATCACATCTATCCGCTTGCCGCCCGCTGGTTCCTCGAAGGCGCGCTCGATCTTCGCGACGGGCTGGTGCGCGTGCGCGGCGGCGCCGCGCAGCTCGTGTTCGCGCCGCGATGAACGCGCCCCGATCCCGTCGCCCGCGCGGCGCGTCTCCCGGCGAGGCGCGCGAGCCGAGCGCCCAGCGCAAGCCCCAGGTCGGCGCCGACCTGGCGCCGGGCCTCGGCGGCAGCGGGGCGCCCGTCGCAGGCGCGGTCGCGGAAACGCCGCGTGCCGAAACGACTCGCGCCGGACTCACGCCGCTGCTCCTTGCCGCTGCGGTGCAGGCGGCCACGCAGGTGCTCACGCTCGAGCGTCCCGCCGACCGCGCGCTGTCGCAGTTCCTGCGCGAGCATCAGGCGCTCGGGCAGCGCGACCGCGCCTTTGTCGCCGAGACCGTCTACGCGCTGCTGCGCCGGAAGCGCCTCATCGAACACCTTGCGCCGCAGTCGGGACCGCGGGCGCTGGTGCTCGCGACGCTGGTGCTCGTCCGCGGCATGAGCGTGCGCGACCTGGAGCGGGCCGCGAAGCCGAAGGAGCTCGAGCAGCTCGCGGCGCTCAAGGCGGTCGACCTCGACGCGCTGCCGTTCGCCGTGCGCTGCGACTTCCCGGATTGGGTGCTCGCAGCCTGGCGCAAACGCTTCGCCGACGCGGACGTGCTGGCCCTGTGCGAGGCGCTCAACCGCCCCGCGCCGCTCGATCTGCGCGCCAACCTGTTGCGGCAGACGCGCGACGCGACGCTCGAAGCCCTGCTCGCGAGCGGCATCGAAGGCAAGGCGACGCCGTGGTCGCCGACCGGCATTCGGCTCCGCGGTCATCCGGCGCTCGCGCGCCACGCGTTGTTCGTCGCCGGCGCCATCGAAGTCCAGGACGAGGGCAGCCAGCTGCTCGCGTGGCTGGTGGCGCCGCGCCGCGGCGAGATGGTGGTGGATTTCTGCGCCGGCGCGGGCGGCAAGACGCTCGCGCTCGGCGCGCTGATGCGCTCCACGGGCAGGCTCTACGCCTTCGACGTCTCCGAGCCGCGCCTCGCGGAGATGAAGCCGCGCCTCGCGCGTTCGGGGCTCGCCAACGTGCATCCGCAGCTCATCGCGAGCGAGAACGATGCGCGCGTGAAGCGGCTCGCGGGCAAGATCGACCGCGTGCTCGTGGACGCCCCGTGCAGCGGGCTCGGCACCGTGCGCCGCAACCCCGACCTCAAGTGGCGGCAGCAGCCCGAGGACGTGGCACGCATGGCGGACGAGCAACTCGCCATCCTCGCTTCGGCGAGCCGGATGCCCAAGCCGGGCGGCCGTCTCGTCTATGCCACCTGCAGTCTGCTCGAGGACGAGAACGAGGCGGTGGTCGAGCGCTTCCTTGCCGCGCATCCGCAGTTCGTCCTGCGCGACGCGCACGCGACCCTCGCCGAGAGCCGCATCGAAGTGCCGCCGTCGCCGGGCGCCAGCGACGCGTTCCTGCGCTTGCTGCCGCACGTGCACGGCACCGACGGCTTCTTCGCCGCGGTGTTCGAACGCACGGGACGTTGACCGGCGCACCGAGGCCGGCGCGGGGCTGACGTGGCCGGCGGCTAGCGCGACAACGCGCAGCAGCGCGTCTCGTCGATCTTGCAGAGCTTCTCGCGCAGCTCGAGCGCCTGAGCGCGCTTCATGGGCGCGAGGCGCTGCTCGGGATCGAGCTCGATGACGCGGTTCCAGAGCGAGATCGCGGTGCAGAGGTTCTGCCGGCTGAACTCGGCCGTGGCTTCCTTGTTGAGCAGCGCCGCCTGCTCCTTGCGCGCGCTCGCGGCGAGGCGCGCCGCGTCGGGATGCGACGGGTCGCGCTTGAGCGCGGCATCGTAGGCGGCGAGCGCGGCCTCCGGCCTTCCCGTCTGCTGTGCCCGCTGTCCCTGCGCCACGAGCTTGTCCGCTTCCGCGCGGGCGGGGCTCACCTTCGGGACCTCCGGCGCCGGCGCCGGCGGAGGCTCGGGGGGCTTCGCCGGCGCTTCCACCTGGGGGCGCGGCGGCTCGGCGACCCGCGGTTCCAGCGCGCTCTCGGCGGCGGCGACCCGCGGCGGCGCTACGCGTGGCGGCTTGCCCCAGATGCGGATCGTCTGGCCGACCGTGAGGTTCTTCGGCACCTTGATGTCGTTGTACTTCGCGAGCGCGTAGAAGAGGTACTTGTCGTTCAGGAACCGCTGCGCGATGGTGGCGAGCGTGTCGCCGCGCTCCACGCGGTAGGTGAAGCTCTGCGACCCGTAGTCGCGCTGCGGGTCGGAGAAGATCTGCTGCAGCAGGCGTCGGGGCAGCTCGTAGCCGGGGTCGAGCAGCTGCGCCTGCTCGAGCATCACGCGCGCCTTCTCCTCGTCGCCGGCCTGGAGCGGCTCGAGCGCGTCGCGCGTGAGGGCACGGGCCTGCTCGGGCGAGTGCACGACCGGCTTGGGCGGCGGCGGAGGCGGCGGAGGCGGCGCCTCGACCTTCGCTTCGGCGGCCGTGTCCTTCTTCGCCTCGGTGGCGCAGCCGGCGAGGACGAGCGCGATCGTCGCCGCGGCGGCGGCCATCGCCCTCCACCCCTGTGGCCGATGACTTTGTGTGGTCATGTGCCCGAGTCGGGCCTCGCGTCGGCGCGAAGCGCAAGATTCTCGCCCGCCACCCTCCCGCCGGCGCGAAGACGAAGAGAGCGCGCGAGTCCTTTTTCCCTTAACACCGAAGCGGCGGACCGCTTCGAACCTTGCGCCGCGCGGCGGTGTTTCACGCGTGAAACGCCGCCGATTCTACGGGAAGCGTTCCGGCGCGGCACCTGGCTCCCGGCGAACCGCCCGCGGCAATCCGTGAAGCTTCGTGACGGGACGGCGCCCGCGCTCGCGTCATCGGAACCCGTGGAGCGCGGGTCCACCGCAAAGCGGCTTTCCATGCAACCGGCGCGACCGGATGCAGGCTTTCCAGCCGGCATGCGAGCCAAACGCACAACTCCATGACTTCGCAGGATAAGGGCCGCGCGCGAGCGCTGGCACGGAACTTGGAGGTATCCAGGAATCGCCGCGTCCGGCGTTCCTGGTTTCCCGGGGGAATCATGTCCGACACTTACTACGCGTGCATGCGGAAACAGGGCATCACACGCCGCAGCTTTCTCAAGTTCTGCAGCCTGACGGCGGCATCGCTGGGCCTGGGCGCGCAGGGCGCGCAGCAGATCGCGCACGCTATGGAGACCAAGCCGCGCACGCCGGTGATCTGGCTGCACGGCCTCGAGTGCACCTGCTGCACCGAGTCGTTCATCCGCTCGGCGCACCCGCTGGCCGCCGACGTGATCCTGTCGATGATCTCCCTCGACTACGACGACACGCTCATGGCTGCGGCGGGGCACCAGGTGGAGCAGGTGCTCGAAGAGACGATCAAGAAGCACAAGGGCAGCTACATCCTCGCCGTCGAGGGCAATCCGCCGATCGGCGACGACGGCGTGTTCTGCATCCCCGGCGGACGGCCGTTCATCGAGAAACTGAAGCACGTCGCGAAGGACTGCGCGGCGATCATCGCCTGGGGTTCCTGCGCGTCCTGGGGCTGCGTCCAGGCCGCGAAGCCCAACCCGACAACAGCGGTGCCGATCCACAAGGTGATCACCGACAAGCCGATCATCAAGGTGCCCGGCTGCCCGCCGATCCCCGAGGTGATGACCGGCGTCATCACCTACTTCCTCACCTTCAACCGCATCCCCGAGCTCGACCTGCAGGGGCGGCCGAAGATGTTCTACAGCCAGCGGATCCACGACAAGTGCTACCGCCGGCCGCACTTCGACGCCGGGCAGTTCGTCGAGAAGTTCGACGATGCCGGCGCGCGCATGGGGTACTGCCTCTACAAGGTCGGCTGCAAGGGGCCGGTGACCTACAACGCCTGCTCGGCCATCCGCTGGAACCAGGGGCTCTCGTTCCCGATCCAGTCGGGGCACGGCTGCTTCGCCTGCTCGGAGGACGCGTTCTGGGACAAGGGCTCCTTCTACGACCACCTCACCACCATCAAGCCGCTCGGGCTCGGCGGAATCGAGGGGACCGCCGACAGGATCGGGGCGACGCTGGCCGTGGGCGCAGGCGCCGCGATCGCCGCGCACGCGGCGCTGAGCGCCGTGAAGCAGGCGCGCAGCAAGTCGCGCAACGACCAGTTGAGCGTCCCGGAAAAGTCGCTGGAGTAACGCCATGGCCACGTACCAGACGCAGGGCTTCACGATCGACGACAGCGGCAAGCGCATTGTCGTCGACCCCATCACCCGCATCGAGGGTCACCTGCGCATCCAGGTGAACGTCGACAAGGACAACGTCATCCGCAACGCCGTCTCGACGGGGACGATGTGGCGCGGTCTCGAGGTGATCCTCAAGGGCCGCGACCCGCGCGATGCGTGGGCGTTCGTCGAGCGCATCTGCGGCGTGTGCACCGGCACGCATGCACTCGCGTCGGTGCGCGCGGTCGAGGACGCGCTCGGCATCAAGATACCGAAGAACGCGAACACGATCCGCAACCTGATGCACGCGTCGCTCTATGCGCAGGACCACCTGGTCCACTTCTACCAGTTGCACGCACTCGACTGGGTGGACGTGGTGAGCGCCCTCAAGGCGGACCCGAAGCGCACCTCCGAGATCCAGCAGACGATCTCGGTGTGGAAGAACTCGTCGCCGGCGTACTTCCGCGAGGTCCAGAACCGGCTCAAGCGGTTCGTCGAGAGCGGCCAGCTGGGCATCTTCGCCGGCGGCTACTGGGGCAATCCGGCATACAAGCTGCCCCCGGAAGTCAACCTCCTCGCGGTGACGCACTACCTCGAGGCGCTCGACTTCCAGAAGGAGATCATCAAGATCCAGACGATCTTCGGCGGCAAGAGCCCGCACCCGAACTGGCTGGTCGGCGGCGTGCCGTCGCCGATCAACGTCGACGGGACGGGCTCCGTCGGCGCGGTGAACCAGGTGACGCTCAACTACGTGCGCGACATCTGCGACCGCAGCGTCGAGTTCATCGAGCAGGTGTACCTGCCGGACCTGCTCGCGATCGCCGGGTTCTACAAGGACTGGGCCAAGTACGGCGGCGGCCTCTCGAACAAGAACGTGATGGCCTACGGCGAGTTCCCGACCATCCCGAACGACTACTCGAACAAAAGCCTGCTGTTCCCGATGGGCGTCATCATCGACGGCGACCTGAAGAACGTACAGGACGTCGACCTCAAGGCGCCGGACCAGATCCAGGAATGGGTGACGCACTCCTGGTACAAGTACCCCGGCGGCGCGCAGAACGGGTTGCATCCGTTCGACGGCGTGACCGACCCCGAGTTCGTACTCGCGAAGGACACCGTCGGCACCAGGACCAACATCGAGTGGCTGGGCACCGAGGGCAAGTACTCGTGGATCAAGGCGCCGCGCTGGAAGGGCCACGCCGTCGAGGTCGGGCCGCTCGCCCGCTACATCGTCGCTTACGCCCGCGGCAACAAGTACATCACCGAGCAGGTAAACGCGACGCTCAAGAAGCTCGACGTTCCGATCGAAGCGCTGTTCTCGACGCTCGGGCGCACCGCGGCGCGCGGCCTGGAGGCGCAGTACTCAGCGCAGATCATGCGCCAGTCCTATGATGACCTGATCGCGAACATCAAGGCGGGGGACCTGGCGACCGCGAACATGGAGCTGTGGGAGCCGCGCAGCTGGCCCGCCGAGGCGAAGGGTGCGGGGCCGTGCGAGGCGCCCCGCGGCGCGCTCGGCCACTGGATCAAGATCAAGAACACCAAGATCGACCTGTACCAGGCCGTGGTGCCGACGACGTGGAATGGCGGACCCCGCGACGCGAAGGGCCAGCTCGGCGCGTACGAGGCCTCGCTCCTCAACACGCCGATGGCGAACCCCGAGCAACCGGTCGAGATCCTCCGCACGATCCACAGCTTCGATCCCTGCCTCGCGTGCGCGACGCACGTGATGTCTCCCGAGGGCGAGGAGATCGTCAGGGTGCAGGTCCGCTGATCCGGTCTGCACGAGCCCTGAGCCCGAGCGGCGCTGCCTCTCGGGCGAGGGGACAGGAACCCAGGAGCCCAGTCATGCGTGTCGATCCGGTCACTACCGAGGTCCTGCAGGGACCGCTTGTCCCGGTGTACGTCTGGGAGGCGCCGGTGCGGATCGCGCACTGGATCTTCGCCATCACCATCCCGGTGCTCGCCGTCACCGGGTTCCTGATCGGCGACCCGATCGCGATCCACGGCGGCGACGCGACCTTCATCTTCTTCTTTGGCTGGATCCGCACGATCCACTTCGTTGCCGCGTACGTGCTCGCCGTCACGTTCATCGTCCGGATCTACTGGGCGTTCGTCGGCAACCCCTCGTCGCGCTCGCTGTTCTATACACCGGTCTGGAGAGCGCGCTGGTGGAAGGGCGCGTTCGCCCAGGCACGCTACTACCTCTTCGTCGGCCGCGAGCGCCTCTGGGTGGGCCACAACCCGCTCGCGCAGGCGGCGATGTTCTTCAACTTCGCGCTCGGGGTCGTGTTCATGATCTTCACCGGCTTCGCGCTCTACGCCCAGCAGTGGGGATGGGGCCTCACGCCCATGACCCTGTTCGGCTGGCAGTTCAAGCTGTTCGACGATCCGCAGACGGTGCGGACCCTGCACCACCTCGGCATGTGGTACCTCTTGCTCTTCGTCATGCTGCACCTCTACATGGTGTTCCGGGAGGACATCATGAGCAGGCAGGCGGTCATCGGCACCATGGGGAGCGGCATTCGCACCTGGAAGGAGCAGGTGCGGCACGACTGAATCGTCGGCGCCACCCAGAACAGGAAGGCGTTCGTTCTCTCATGGAAGCTAGCCTGCGCAAACCTGAATGGCGGGCCGCCGTCAGGGCGGACCCGGCGCGCGTGGCGCGCGGCCGGCCGTCGCGCCTTGTCGCCGCCCGCATGCCGCCCCATCCCGGCCGGTTCCTGGAGACGCGTTTCCTGAAGCCGCTCGGGATCAGCCAGAGCGAGCTTGCGGTCGCCATCGGGGTATCGCGCCGTCGCGTGAACGAGCTGATCCGCGGCCACCGGGCGATCACTGCCGACACCGCGGTGCGCCTCGCCGTCTACTTCGGCAACGAAGCCGCGTTCTGGCTGCAGCTACAGCTCGCGTGGGACGTCTACGCAGCGACGCGTCGCGTCCGATCGACGCGGGTCGCCGTCAAGGGGCCGTAGCGCCGCACGGCCTCGGCTCGCAGCCGTCTCGGCCGCGAGCGGCCCCAGTCCGTCCACTTCAGAACGCGACGTGCATTCCGCCGCGGTTGCCCGCGCGCGCCTGGCGTGCGAGGTTCCCCGCCGCGACGTCGCATCGCGACGTTGCGCGTCCGGGCGGCGTCGACAACCTGGCGCGATCCTCTCCAGCGGCCTGCTCGGCACCCTTGCCGGCAAGCGCGTCAACGATCTGCGTGCAAGGGAGATCGAGGACTGCGCGGCGCGAGCGTGGCGCGAAGATGGGCTCGTCGCGTGCGCGAATCCGCTGCACACGAATGCGACATCACTCCCGTCGATCGCTTGGTGCGGTGGATCCCTGTGACCGTTGACCTAGATCAAACGCACCGGAGGGGTGCGAAGTAGCGTCCGACGAAAGGCGTGCTGTTACGCGCCAAGTAACAAACAACGCTGGCAGTTCGAGGAGGTGGTGGTGGAAGTCGCCGTGCTCGGCATCGGCAATCTCCTGTGGGCGGACGAGGGGTTCGGCGTGCGTGCGGTCGAGGCGCTGCACGCCGCCTATGCGTTCCCGCCCGCGGTGGAGCTCGTCGACGGGGGCACGCAGGGCCTCGCGCTCGCGCGGTACGTCGAGGGCGTGCGCAAGCTGCTCGTCCTCGACGCGATCGACTTCGGCCTGCCGCCGGGGACGCTGCGCGTGCTGCGTGATGCGGAAGTCCCGAGCTGGAGCCAGGCGAAGCTCTCGGCGCACCAGACCGGCTTCAACGACCTGCTCGCGCTCGCCGCGCTGCGCGGCTGCGCGCCCGAGCGCATCACGGTGATCGGCGTGCAGCCGGTCGAGCTGAACGACTTCGGCGGCAGCCTCCGCGAGCCGGTGCGCGCGCGCATCCCCGAGGCGGTCGAGCTGGCGGCGCAGGAGCTCGCGGCCTGGGGCTACGTCGGCCGGCGTCGCGCGCCCGACGAGAAGGTCGTACCGCTCGCGGTCGCCGCGCTCGGGATCGCCGCCTACGAGCAGGGCGTCGCGCCCCCCGACGACCTGGGCCGGTACGGCGACCCGCGGCTGCTCGCGCTGCGGCTCGCTGGCCAGGCGGACTGACGTCATGTGCATCGGCGTCCCGTTGCGGGTCGTGCACGCCGACGAGCAGATCGCCGAATGCGAGGGGCCGGAGGGGCGGGTGCGTCTCGACAACATGCTCGTGGGTGCCGTCCCCGCCGGCACGTGGCTGCTCTCGCACCAGGGGCGCGCCCTGCGCACGATGACCGGCGACGAGGCGGCGCGCACGAACGCCGCGCTCGATGCACTGGCGCTCGCGATGAGCGGCGCGGGCGGGAACTTCGACGCCTTCTTCGCCGACCTCGTCGATCGCGAGCCGCCGCTGCCCGAACATCTCAAGAGGAACCTGCCATGACCGTCGCCGCGCCTGCGCGTCATCCGCTGCTCGAGCGGCTCTCGTCGCAGCACGGCTTTCCCGAGCTCGACGTGGCGAGCTTCGACGACTTCGCCGCCGCGCCCGGCCATGCGCTCGTCTTCTTCAGCGACGACCCGCTTCGCCAGCGCGAGACGCTCGACCTCGCGGTCATCCTGCCCGAGCTGCACCGCGGGTTCGGCGGCGCGTTCCGCGCCGCCTGGCTCGCGCCCGACGCCGCCAGGGCGCTCTACCCGCGCTTCGGCTTCCGCCGCTGGCCGGCGTTCGTGATGCTGCACGGGGGCGCGTATGTCGGCGTCATCGACGGCATCCGCGACTGGGATGAGTACGTGCGCGAGACCGAGCGGCTGCTCGCGTCCGCACCGAGCGAGCCGCCGGCGATCGTGCTGCCCGCGAAACGGGACGCCGCGACGCGTCGTGGCGCGCCGCGCGGCTGAAGCGCTGCAAGGAGCCCGCGGCCGCAAGCGGCCCGCGCGAGTCCGCAACCCACCAGGAGGAGTCGCATGAAACCCTTTCCAGTGCCGATCCGCGTCGTCGGCCCCGGCTCGCATGTCGAGGAGGAGGAGCTGCAGTACCTCGACATGCCGCGCGGGATGAGCGTCTTCCAGATGCCGCGCGTTCCGCAGAGCACCGAGGTCGCGCACATGACCGAGGCGCGGCGCGCCCTCTCGCGCCTGCTCGACCGGATGGAGGCGTGGGACCCCGGCGCACCCGGGGAGGCGCCGCGCATGGACCTCGACGCACTCGACGCCGCGCCGCTGAAGATCGTGAACGAGATGCTCGGCGAGGGCGAGGTCGCGATCCGCATCGACGGCAGCCGCGCGTACCGCATCCAGGAGTCGGTGTTCGCCGGGGTGTGGCGCGTGTGCGAGCTCGACGGCGAGGGTCGCGTGGCGCGCGACTGGGTCGAGGCGTCGGCCATCCCGGCGGTGGTGCACGAGGCGGCGCGCGCAGGCTCGTCGCCCGAGCTGCGCGACGTGGAGAAGCCCGAGGGCGCGATGAACTCGCCGGCACTGCTGGTGGAGATCCGGCAGCAGATGCGCGAATGGCGCGCGCGCAAGCCGGCGCACGTCGTCAATCTCACGCTCTTTCCGCTCTCGCCGGCCGACCACGAAGTCATGCAGCAGGCGCTGCCCGTCGGGTCGGTCGCGATCATGTCGCGCGGCTTCGGCAACTGCCGCATCACCTCGACCGCCGCCCGCCACGTCTGGCGCGTGCAGTACTTCAACAACATGAACACGCTCATCCTCGACACGCTCGAGGTGGTTGACCTGCCCGAGGTGGCGGTCGCCGCGGCGGAGGATCTGCGCGAAAGTCGCGAACGCTTCGCCGAGCTCCTCGAATGGATGGCGGAGTCCGCGGAGTCGTGAAGGGGGGGGTCAGGACGACGAGGGCGACGCATGACTCGCTTCGAGGGCAGCTATCTCGGCGACCCCAGCCGCATCGATCCCACGGCGCGGCTCGAGTGCAAGGTGTGCTGGTACGTCTACGACCCCGCGGTCGGCGACGACCACTGGCAGGTTCCGGCCGGCACGCCGTTCCACGACCTGCCCGACCACTGGTCGTGTCCGAACTGCTCCGGCGAGAAGGAGCAGTTCATGGTGCTCGACGATGCCTGAGCTCGAGGATCGCAGCTTCGTGCGCGATGCCTTGGCGCATCGGGATGCGGGTATCGGGGATGGGCTGTCCGGCGACCCTGCGGCGCGCCTCGAGGCGGCCTACCGGACCATTCGCGACGAACGCATGCGGGGCGTGCCGATCCTCAATCCGGCACTCGACGTCGCCGCGGTCGGATTCGCGGTCCGGGAAGGGCGCTGGCTCGGCGTCATGGTGACGCCCTGGTGCATGAACCTCATGCTCCTCCCGCACGACCCGCAGGCCTGGAAGACGCTGCCCGTCGGCAGGAAGCGCGCGTATCCGCTGCCCGCCGGCGAGTACGAGTTCATCGGCGGTTGCGATCCGATCCTCGGCGAGTACCAGATGTGCTCGCTGTTCTCGCCGATGTCCGAGTTCGCCGACATGGAGACGGCGACGCTCACTGCCCGGCTCGCGCTCGAGGCCGTGCTCGATCCCGCGAACGCCGAATCCTCACCGCAGAACGTGGCGGCCGAGGTGCCCGAGCGGAAGAGCGAGCTCGCCGAGGCGCCCGGCGCGTTGACAGCGCCGGTGTCGAAGCGCGACTTCCTGCGCGGAGCGTTCCTCGGCCGTGGCGATCGAGGGTGAGCTGCATGTGGCCTTGCGCTGCCGCGGCGGCAGGACGGAATCGGTCGCAGTCCGGTCGACGCGACCGTTCGTCGCTCCGCGTCTCCTCACGGGACGCGGCATGGTCGAGGCGTGCCGCCTCGTGGCAACGCTCTTTTCGGTGTGCGGCCGCTCCCAGGCCATCGCCGCCGCAGCAGCGTGCGAGGCCGCATCGGGACGGACGGCGCCGATCGCGGTGCGCACGGCGCGGCAACGGCTCGTGACGGTCGAAGTGATGCAGGAGGGATTCCTCCAGGCGCTCACGGAGTGGCCGCTGACGTGGCGCTGCGTCGAGCCTGCCGACGACTCGATGCGCAGCCAGGCTGAGTTGCGGCGCGCTCTTGCCGCCGCGGCGGATGGACTCGCGGCGGCGCTCGAGCCCGGCGCGGAGGCGCCGGACGCGACGAGCGTGGGCGCGATGGACGAGGCCGTGCGGCGAGCGGTTGCGCCCATGGCGCAGGCGACGTTCGGTGTTGCCGCGGAAGCGTGGCTGGCGCACTGTCGAGCGGCAGGCTTCGACGCCTGGATCGGCGAGGGCGCCACGGCGGCTGCGCGCGCACTGCGCGCCGCGCGCGCGCTCGGCGCATTCGGTGCGAGCGAGCTGACGATGCTGCCGCGGGCGGACGAGGCGATGCTCGCCGAGCTCGTGCAGGCCATGGACGACGACCCGCGATTCGAGCGTGCGCCCCTCTGGCGTGGCGCACCTGCCGAGACCGGGGCGATGGCGCGCGCGGACGCAACGCCGCGCGCCGCGACGGCGAGCGCGTCCGGCAAGGGGTCGGCGCTCGCGCGCTGTCTCGCCCGTCTCGCCGAGCTCGCGTCGCTCGCCGCCGGTGAACGCACCGGCGACTGCGGCGGAATGCAGGTGGACGCAGGGGAAGGCGTGGGCTGGGTCGAGACCGCCCGCGGCCTGCTCGTGCACCGGGTGCGTGTGGACGAAAGCGGTCGCATCGAGTCCCATCGCATCGTGGCGCCCACGGAGTGGAACTTCCATCCCCACGGTGCGCTGCCCCGAGGGCTCGACGGGGCCGCGTTCGCAGATGCCGGCGCAGCGGAGCGCGGCGTCCGCTGGCTCCTGCAGTCGCTCGACCCGTGCATCGGGGCGCGCGTCGAGGTGGCGTATGCATGAGATGAGCCTCGCGGAGAGCGTGCTGCAGATCATCGAGGATGCTGCGGCGCGCGAGCGCTTCTCGAAGGTGCGGGCGGTGTGGCTGGAAATCGGTGCGCTCGCCGGCGTCGAGCCCGAGGCGATGCGCTTCTGCTTCGACGCCGTCGCGCGCGAGAGCGTCGCGCACGGCGCGCGGCTCGAGATCATGTCCGCGCCGGGCACGGCGTGGTGCATGCCGTGCTCGCAGGTGGTGACGATCGAGACGCGCGGCGATCCCTGTCCGCGCTGCGGCAGCTTCCAGCTGCAGGTGACCGGCGGCGCCGACCTGCGGCTGCGCGAGCTCGAGGTGGAGTAGGGACGACGTCGCCGCGCACGCGCGCGGCGGCGGAGGACGGGAAGGCGGCCATGTGCACGACATGCGGATGCGGTGAGGGCGAGACGCGGATCGAGGGCGAGGGCCACGAGCACGTGCATGTGCTGCCGGACGGCACCGTCCTCCGGCACGTCCACGCGCATGCGCCCGGCGAAGCTCATGAGCATCCCGCCGACACGGTGACCGGCGAGGCTGCGGCGCGCGCGCACGCGGCGCACAGCCACGTGCATCGGCACGCGGACGGCACGGTGCACGAGCATGCCCACGATCACGGGGGCGAGCACGCGCACGACCATCACGGGGCGGGCGCGGGACACGTCCACGAGCACCTGCACCCCGACGGCACGGTGCACCGGCACTGGCACAGCCACGTCGGCGAGCACGACCATCCGCACGACCCCGCGGCGTGGCATGCGCATGAGCACGTGCATGACGACGGCACGGTCCACGCCCACGCCCACGAGCACGCCGCCGAGCACGCGCACGCGCTTGCGGATGCCGAGGCCGAGCGGCTGCACTTCGGCGCCGGCCCTGCGGGCGCACATGCCCCCGGCATGACGCAGGCGCGGATGCTGCGCATCGAGCAGGACATCCTCGCCAAGAACGACGAGTACGCGACCGGGAACCGCGCGTGGCTCGCCGATCGCGGCATCTTCGCGGTCAACCTCGTGTCGAGTCCCGGCTCGGGCAAGACGTCGCTCCTCGTGCGCACCATCGAAGCGCTGCGCGAGGCGATCGAGATCACCGTGGTCGAGGGCGACCAGCAGACGACGCACGACGCCGACCGCATCCGTGCCACGGGCGCCCGGGCGCTGCAGGTGAACACCGGCAAGGGCTGCCACCTCGATGCGCACATGGTCGGACGCGCGCTCGAGCGCCTGGCGCCGGCCGAGAACAGCGTCCTCATGATCGAGAACGTCGGCAACCTCGTGTGCCCCTCGGCGTTCGACCTCGGCGAGGCGCACAAGGTCGTGGTGCTGTCCGTCACCGAAGGCGAGGACAAGCCGCTCAAGTACCCCGACATGTTCCACGCCGCGAGCCTCATGCTGCTCAACAAGATCGACCTGCTGCCGTACCTCGACTTCGACGTCGAGCGCTGCCTCGACTACGCGCGGCGCGTGAACCCGCAGATGCAGATCCTGCCGGTGTCTTCGCGCACCGGCGAGGGCATGGAGCAGTGGCTCGCCTGGGTCCTCGACGGCGCGCGCAGGGCGCAGAGCGAGCGCGCGGCGACCGTCGATGCACTGCGCAGGCGCATCGCCGATCTCGAGGCCGAGCTCGCGCACCTGCGGAGCCAGTGAGCCGATGAGCGCCGTGCCCCTGCCGAGCCGCGACCGCGTCCGCCGCGCGATCCGCGTGCGCGGCGCGGTGCAGGGCGTCGGCTTCCGCCCGTTCGTGTGGCGGCTCGCGCGCGACCTCGCGCTCGCGGGCGAGGTGCGCAACGACGGCGAGGGCGTGGCGATCGACGTCGAGGGGCCGCGCGAGGTCATCGACACGTTCGCCCGCCGCGTCCGCAGCGATGCGCCGCGCCTCGCGCGCGTCGATGCCGTCGAATGCCTGGAGGCGGGGGCGGCGCGCGGCGCATCCGGCTTCGTGATCGGGGCGAGCCGCGCGGGCGCCGTGACCACCGGCATCCCGCCCGACGTCGCGGTGTGCGACGAATGCCTGCGGGAACTGTTCGACCCCGCTGACCGGCGCTACCGCCACCCCTTCGTCAACTGCACCCAGTGCGGCCCGCGCTACACGATCACCCGCCGTCTGCCCTACGACCGGCCCGGAACGAGCATGGCTCACTTCGCGCTGTGCCGCGAATGTGCCGCCGAGTACGGCGATCCGGCGTCGCGCCGGTTCCATGCGCAGCCGAATGCCTGCGCCGCATGCGGGCCGAGCCTCCGGCTGCTGGCGGCCGACGGTACGCCGCTCGCAGTCGAGGACGTGATCGCGGCGGCGCTTGCACGCGTTCGGCGCGGCGAGATCCTCGCGATCAAGGGACTGGGCGGCTATCACCTCGCCTGCGATGCGCGCAACGCTGCGGCCGTGGCCCGGCTTCGGGCGCGCAAGCATCGCGAGGAGAAGCCCTTCGCGGTGATGGTCGCCAACATCGCTTCGGCGGCGACGCTGGCGCTCGTCGACGCCGCTGCGCGCCCCGTGCTCGCGTCGCGCGAGCGGCCGATCGCGCTGCTCCGCAAGCGCCCAGGCAGCGACGCGGCGTTCCCCGGGGTCGCACCCGGGATCGCGTGGCTGGGCGTCATGCTCCCCTACACGCCGCTGCAGTACCTGCTCTTCCACGAGGCGGCCGGCCGGCCCGCGGGCACGGCATGGCTCGACCCGCCGCAGCCGCTCGTGCTCGTGATGACGAGCGCGAACCCCGGCGGGGAGCCGCTGGTGATCGACGAGGCGGAGGCGCTGCGCCGGCTCGCCGGGATCGCCGATGCACTCGTGGTCCACGATCGCGGCATCGAGGTGCGTTGCGACGACAGCGTCGTGCGTCCGGGAAGCGGGGCGCCGGCGTTCATCCGTCGCGCACGGGGCTACACGCCGCAGCCGATCCCGCTTGCCGACGACGGCCCGCCGGTGCTCGCGCTCGGCGCGTGGCTCAAGAACACCGTCTGCGTGACACGCGGGCGCGAGGCGTTCCTCTCGCAGCACGTCGGCGACCTCGACAATGCCGCGACCTGCGAGGCCCTCGAGGGGACGGCCCTGCACCTGCTCGACGTGTTACAGGTGCAGCCCGAGCTCGTCGCGCACGACCTGCACCCCGATTTCCACAGCACGCGCTTCGCCGCGGAGCTCGCCCGCGAGCACGGCGTACCGCTCGTGTCCGTGCAGCACCACCATGCGCACATCGCCGCGGTGCTCGCCGAGCACGGCAGGCAGGGTCCCGCCCTCGGTCTCGCCCTGGACGGCGTGGGCCTCGGCCTCGACGGCACGGCCTGGGGCGGCGAGCTGCTGCACGTCGATGCCAACGGCATGCGGCGGCTCGGCCACCTGCGCCAGCTCGCGCTGCCGGGCGGCGACCGCGCAGCGCACGAGCCATGGCGCATGGCCGCTGCGGCGCTGCACGCGCTGGGGCGCGCGCACGAGATCGTCGCCCGGTTCGCGCAGCCCGCGGCACCCACGGTGGCGCGGATGCTCGCAAGTCGCCTCAACAGCCCCGAGACGTCGAGCGCGGGTCGCTGGTTCGACGCCGCGGCGGGTCTGCTCGGCGTGCGCGACGTCGCGGCCTACGAAGGGCAGGCGGCGATGCTGCTCGAAGGTCTGGCGGATCGGCACGGGCCGGTCGCGCCGCTCGAAACCGGATGGTCTCTGCGGGCGGACGGCGTGCTCGATCTGCTGCCGCTGCTCGCCGTGCTTGCCGACGGGCGGGACGCGGCGCGCGGGGCGGCGCTCTTCCATGCGACGCTCGCCGCGGCGCTGGCCGACTGGGTGATCGCCGCGGCAGGGCGCGAAGACGTGCCGCTCGTCGTGTGCGGCGGCGGCTGTTTCATGAATGCGATCCTCGCCCGCGAACTGCGCGTGAGGCTCGAACGGCAGGGGCTCGAAGTGCTCGAGGCGCGGCAGGCGCCGCCCAACGACGGCGGCATCGCGCTCGGGCAGGCATGGGTCGCCCGCGCGCTGCACGAGAAAGGTTGAGCAAGTCATGTGTCTCGCGATCCCCGCGCAGGTGGTGGAACGCTTCGACGGCGACGAGGGGACGATCGACGCCGGCGGCGTGCGCAAGCGGATCTCGCTTGCGCTGGTGCCCGAGGTCGATGTGGGCGATTACGTGATCGTGCACGTCGGCTACGCGATCAGCCGGCTCGACCCGGAGGAGGCGGCGAAGACGCTCGCGCTCTTCGCCGAGGCCGGCCTCGCGGACGAGACGGGTCGGGCGCTGCAATGAAGTACGTCGACGAGTTCCGCGACGGCGCCGTGGCGGGCAAGCTCGCCGAGCGCGTCACGCGCGCGGTGGAGCCGGGCCGGCGCTACAACTTCATGGAGTTCTGCGGCGGCCACACGCACGCCATCTCGCGCTACGGCGTCACCGACCTGCTGCCGCGCGAGATCCGCATGGTGCACGGACCCGGCTGCCCGGTGTGCGTGCTGCCGATCGGGCGCATCGACAACGCCATCGAGCTCGCCGCGCGCCCCGAGGTGATCCTCTGCACCTATGCGGACACGATGCGCGTGCCCGCCTCCGATCGCCTCTCGCTCACGAAGGCGAAGGCGAAGGGCGCCGACATCCGCATGGTCTACTCGGCTGCCGATGCGCTGCGCATCGCACGCGAGAACCCGGCGCGGGAGGTCGTGTTCTTCGCCATCGGCTTCGAGACCACGACGCCGCCGACGGCGCTCGCGATCCTCCAGGCCGACCGCGAGAACCTCGCCAACTTCCGCGTCTTCTGCAACCACGTGCTCACGCCGGCGGCGATCGCGAACATCCTCGAGTCGCCGCAGGTGCGCGACATCGGTACCGTGCCGCTCGAGGGCTTCGTCGGGCCGGCGCACGTATCGTGCGTGATCGGCAGCCAGCCCTACGAGTACTTTGCCGAGGAGTACGGCAAGCCGGTCGTGATCGCCGGCTTCGAGCCGCTTGACGTCATGCAGGCGGTGCTCATGCTCGTCGAGCAGGTGAACGAGGGCCGCGCCGAGGTCGAGAACGAGTTCACCCGCGCCGTGACGCGGGAGGGCAACGTCAAGGCGAAGGTGCTCGTGGCCGAGGTGTTCGAGCTGCGCCGTTCGTTCGAATGGCGCGGCCTCGGCGAGGTGCCCTACAGCGCGCTCGCGATCAAGCCGAAGTACGCGCGCTTCGACGCCGAGGCGCACTACGGCATCAAGTACCGCTCGGTGCCCGACAACAAGGCTTGCGAGTGCGGCGCGATCCTGCGCGGTGCCAAGGAGCCGCGCGACTGCAAGGTGTTCGGGACGGTGTGCACGCCCGAGAACCCGATCGGCTCGTGCATGGTGTCCTCCGAGGGCGCCTGCGCCGCGTACTACTCGTACGGCCGGTTCCGGGAGCAGCTGCGGACCCTTGAAGACGAGCACGAAGGCGTGCCGCAGGCTGAGGCAGCGACACCGGTACCGGATGTGGCCGGCGCGCGCGGCGGCGCGACCGAGCCGACGGCCACCACCTGACGAGCAGGAAGCATTGGATCGGCATGCGCACGCCAACGCGACGAGGCCGTCCATGGGCGCAGTGAAGCCGGGCTACGTGCGGCCGCTCGACCTCAAGCACGGCCGCGTGGACATGAGCCATGGCGGCGGCGGGCGGGCGATGGCGCAGCTCGTCGAGGAGCTGTTCGTCGCCGCGTTCGACAACGAGGCGCTGCGGGCGATGAACGACCAGGCGGTCCTCGCGATGCCGTCCGCGGCGGGCGGGCGCCTCGTGATGGCGACCGACAGCCACGTCGTCTCGCCGCTCTTCTTTCCCGGCGGCGACATCGGCTGCCTCGCGGTGCACGGCACGATCAACGACGTCGCGATGGCCGGCGCCCGTCCGCTCTGGCTCGCGGCGAGCTTCATCCTCGAGGAGGGCTTCGCGCTCGCCGACCTGCGCCGCATCGTGGACTCGATGGCCGACGCCGCGCGCGCGGCGAACGTGCCGATCGTGACCGGCGACACCAAGGTCGTGGAGCAGGGCAGCGGGGACGGCGTCTTCATCACGACGACCGGCGTCGGCGTCGTGTCGCCCGGCGTCGAGATCTCCGGCGACCGTGCGCGGCCGGGGGACGCGATCCTCCTCTCCGGCACGATCGGCGACCACGGCGTCGCGATCATGTCGTTCCGCGAGAACCTCGAGTTCGACACCACGGTGCGCTCGGACACCGCGGCCCTGCACGGCCTGGTCGCATCGATGGTCGAGGCGGTGCCGGGGATCCGCTGCCTGCGCGACCCGACGCGCGGCGGGCTCGCGACGACGCTGAACGAGCTGGCGAAGCAGTCGCGCGCGGGCATGCGCATCCGCGAGCGCGACATCCCGGTGCGGCCGGAGGTGGCGGCGGCGTGCGAGTTCCTCGGCCTCGACCCGCTCTACGTCGCCAACGAAGGCAAGCTGGTCGCCATCTGCGCCGCGGAGGACGCCGAGCGGCTGCTCGCGGCGATGCGTCGCCATCCGCTCGGGCAGCAGGCGGCGATGATCGGCGAAGTGGTCGCGGACCCGCACCACTTCGTGCAGATGGAAACCGCGTTCGGCGGTGCCCGCGTCGTCGACTGGCTCTCCGGCGAGCAGTTGCCGCGCATCTGCTGAAGGTCGGCGATCCATGCGCATCCTGCTCCTCGCCCACAGTTTCAACAGCCTCACGCAGCGGCTCTGGGTCGAGCTGTCGGCCCGCGGCCACGCGCTCGCCGTGGAGCTCGACGTCCGCGACTCGGTGACCGAGGAGGCCGTGGCGCTGCACCGGCCCGAGCTCGTCGTCGCGCCGTTCCTGAAGCGGAGGATTCCGGACTCGGTGTGGCGGCGGGTGCGCTGTCTCGTCGTCCATCCCGGCATCCGCGGCGACCGCGGGCCCTCGGCGCTCGACTGGGCGATCCAGGAGCGCGAGCGCGAGTGGGGCGTCACGGTGCTCGAGGCGAACGGCGAGATGGACGCGGGCGACGTCTGGGCGTGGCGGACCTTCCCGATGCGCGAGGCGACGAAGTCGAGCCTCTACCGCAACGAGGTCACCGAGGCGGCCGTCGAGTGCGTGCTGCGGGCCATCGAATCCATTGCCGCGGGCGGCCCTGCGCAGCCGCTTGATCCTTCGCAGCCGGGGGTGCGCGGGCGGCTGCGTCCGCCGATGCGCCAGGCCGACCGCGCCATCGACTGGCTGCGCGACGACACGCGCACCGTGCTCGCCAGGATCCGCGCTGCCGACGGACACCCCGGCGTACTCGACGAGATCCGCGGGTTGCAGGCGTACCTCCACGATGCGCACGGCGACGAGGCGGTCGCGGGTGCAGCCCCGGGCGAGGTCGTCGCCGCGGAGGAGGGCGCCGTGCGCCGTGCGACCGTGGACGGCAGCGTCTGGATCGGCCGGCTGCGCCTGCATGCGGATACGCCGTCGCTGAAGCTACCCGCCGCCGAAGTGCTCGGCGCGCGCATCGCGGACGTCCCCGAAAGCCGTCCGACGCCCGACCCCGTCACCGGCTTCGCCGCGACGCGCGACCTGCGCTACGAGGAGGCGAACGGCATCGGCTACGTCCACTTCCCGTTCCACAACGGCGCCACGAGCACGCGCCAGTGCGAACGCCTCGCCGCGGCGATCCGCCACGCGAAGAGCCGGCCGGTGCGCGTCATCGCGCTCCTGGGCGGCGAGGACTTCTGGTCGAACGGCATCCATCTCAGCGCCATCGAGGCGAGCGGGCACCCTGCGGACGAGTCGTGGCGGAACATCAACGCCATCGACGACGTGGCGCTCGAGATCCTCACCGCGGACCGGCAGATGACCATCGCGGCGCTGCAGGGCAACGCCGGCGCGGGCGGCGTCTTCCTCGCGCTCGCCGCCGACCGCGTGCTGGCGCGCGCCAGCGTCGTGCTCAACCCGCATTACAAGGGAATGGGCAACCTGTACGGCTCGGAGTACTGGACCTACCTGCTGCCACGACGCGTCGGCGCCGTCGCCGCGGAACGGATCACCTCCCGCCGGCTGCCCGTCGGTGCGCCGCAGGCGGCGGCCCTCGGACTGGTCGACGTCTGCGTGCCGGGCGACCACACGGCGTTCCGCGCCGCCGTGCGCGCCGAGGCGGAAGCGCTGGCGACGCGCCACGACTTCGCGCGGCTCCTCGACGAGAAGCGCCGCCGGCGCGCCGAGGACGAGGCGGCGAAGCCGCTCGCCGCGTATCGCGCCGAGGAGATCGAGCGCATGAAGCTCAACTTCTACGGCTTCGACCCGAGCTACCACGTCGCGCGCTACCACTTCGTGTACAGGGTGCCGCGCTCGCGGACGCCACTCTACCTCGCGCCGCATCGAGCGCCGCAGCCGCGCGCGCGGGCGGTGCTCATCGCGGAGGCCGCCCGATGAACCCGCTGCCGGTGGTCCTGGTCGTCGACGACGAGGTGCGCTCGCAGGAAGCACTGCGCCGCGCACTCGAGGACGAAGCGACCGTCTACACCTGCGGCAGCGCGCTCGAGGCGCGCGGCGTGATGGAACGTGAGCCGGTCGACGTGATCCTCTGCGACCAGCGCATGCCCGGCACGACCGGCGTCGAGTTCCTGCGCACGGCGCGCGAGCGCTGGCCGCACGCGGTGCGCATCGTCATCTCCGCCTACACCGACATCGACGACATCATCGCCGGCATCAACCAGGCGGGCATCTGGCAGTATCTGGTGAAGCCGTGGCACCCGGACACGATCGCGCTCACCGTGCGCAACGCCGCCGAGATGGCACGGCTGCAGCGCGAGAACGACCGCCTCGCGCTGGAGCTGCGCACGGCGGCACCGCAGCTGCGTTCGCGCGTCGAAAGCAGGCGCAAGGCGGTGCGCGAGGCGTTCGACTTCGACCGCATCGTGCGCGCGCCAGGGAGCCCGCTCGAGCCGGTCGTGGCCACGGCGCGACGCATCGCCCCGCACGACCTGCCCGTGCTCATCACCGGCGAGTCGGGCACCGGCAAGGAGCTCTTCGCACGCGCCATCCACTACGCGAGCGACCGCGCGGGGCGCGCGTTCGTGGTGGAGAACTGCGCGGCGCTGCCCGACACGCTGCTCGAGAGCGAGCTGTTCGGCGTGAAGCGCGGCGCCTACACCGGCGCGGTCGAGGACCGCGAAGGACTGCTCGCGCAGGCCGACGGCGGCACGGTGTTCCTCGACGAGATCGGCGACACGTCACCCGCGTTCCAGGTGAAGCTGCTGCGCGCGCTGCAGGACGGCGAGCTCCGGCCGGTCGGTGCGAGCCGTTCGATGCACGTGGACGTGCGTGTCATCGCCGCGACTCATCGCGATCTGGAGGCGGACCTGCGCGCCGGCCGCTTCCGCGAGGATCTCTACTACCGCCTCGCGGGCGTGACGCTGCACGTGCCGGCGCTGCGCGACCGGCCGGGCGACATCCTCGCCATCGCCGAGCGTTGCCTCGCGCTCGGCTGCGCGTCGCTCCACCGTCCTGCGGCCTGCCTCGCGCCCGAGACCATCGACGCGCTCGCCGCGCACGACTGGCCGGGCAACGTCCGCGAGCTGCAGAACGAAGTGCAGCGCATGCTGGCCATGAGCGACGGCGACGTGCTCACCCCCGACCTGCTCTCGCCGCGCGTCGCGGCCGCGTCGCATTCGGAGCAGGATGCAGGCGCCGGCCTCGAGGGCAACCTGCGCGAGCGACTCGAGTCGCTGGAGGCGGAGCTGCTGCGGGCGGCGCTCGCCCGCCACGGCGGCAACAAGACGCGCGCGGCGGCGGAGCTCGGCCTCTCGCGGGTGGGGCTGCGGGCGAAGCTCGTGCGCTACGGAGTCGAACCCGACGCGGCGGCGCCCGATCCGTCGGGGAAGCGGCGGCGTCCCGGCAAGCCGGAGCTGTTCGCTGTGAAGTGAGCGCGGCAATGCATTCCGATCGCGGTTGCGCCCGTCGCCGAGGCGGTGCCCGGGCGCTCCAGCGGGTCGTTCCCAAGTACGAAAGCCGAGAATAGGCGAATGGAACGCTTCACCATCTCACTCGAGGGTGCGCTCGCGCGCGAGTTCGACGGGCTCATCCGCAGGCGCGGCTACCGCAACCGGTCGGAGGCGGTGCGCGACGTCCTGCGCAACCGCATCGAGGCGGACCGCATGAAGCGCGACGAGGCGCCTTACTGCGTAGGCTGCCTGTCCTACGTCTACAGCCACCACAAGCACGACCTCGCCGAGCGCCTCACGGAGCTGCAGCACGAGCACCACGACATCGTGGTGGCCGCGACGCACGCCCACCTCGACCACGAGCAGTGCCTCGAGATGCTCATCGTGCGCGGCGCGACACGCGACGTGCGGGCCTTCGCCGACGCGCTGATCGCGCAGCGCGGCGTGCGGCACGGGCAGCTCAACCTCGTGCCGGCCGATCTCGGCACGGGCCGCGCGCGGCACGTGCACGCGCGTCCCAAGTCGTGAACGCGGCGCGTCCCGATCCGCGGCCGCGGACCCGCAGCCGTCTGTCGGGCAGGGCGCTCGCCACCAAGCGCCGCATGGAAGCGCTCGCGGCCGGCGGCGCGGCGGCGGAGGCGGTCTGGGAGGAGCTGACGCGGGCGATGGATGCGGCGTACGGCGAGCTCGCGCGGTCGCAAGCCGAGCTCGAGGTGCGCAACGCCGAGCTCGCCGAGTCGCGCGAGTTCGCCGACTCGGTGATCGCGTCGATGTCCGACGTGCTCGTCATCTGCGATCCCGAAGGCCGCATCGAGGACGTGAACCCCGCGCTCGAGCACCTGACCGGCCGGAAGCGACGCGCCCTGCGCGGCACGCCGCTGCTCGACCTGTTCGCCGACGATGCCTCGAGACGACGCGCGCGTTGCCTGGTGGGCAAGGGCCGGCCGGGCATCGTGCAGGACTGCGAAGTGGCGCTCGCGGGCCGCGACGGCCAGCCGCTGCCGGTGACGCTCAACTGCACGCCGCGCTACGGTCGCGGCGGCAAGGCGAAGGGGCTGGTGCTCACCGGGCGTCCCGTCGGCGAGCTGCGCCGCGCCTACACCGCGCTATCCGAGGCCCACGAAGCGCTGCGCCGGGCGCAGGCCGACCTCGTGCAGGCCGAGAAGCTCGCCTCTCTCGGCCGGCTCGTCGCGGGCGTCGCCCACGAGCTCAACAACCCGATCAGCTTCGTGCTCGGCAACGTGCACATCCTCGACAAGTATGCGCGGCGTCTGCGCGCCTACCTCGCCGCAGTGCACGCCGGCGAATCCGCGGAGAAACTTGCCGCGCTGCGCGAGCGCGAGCGTGTCGACCGTGTGCTCGCCGACCTCGACTCGCTGGTCGCCGGCACGGTGGAGGGCGCGGAGCGCGCGCGCGCGATCGTCGACAGCCTGAAGCGTCTCGCAGCGCCGGAGCGCGAGCCGCACACCGAGATCGATCTCGTCGCAGTCGTGCGTCGCGCCGTGCACTGGGTGCAGCGCGGCCAGTCGTCGCCGCTGCAGGTGATCTTCGACCTCCCGCAGACGCTGCCTGTACGGGGAACGGCCGACCACTTGCAGCAGGCGGTGATGAACCTCGTGCGCAACGCGGTGGATGCGACGACCGGCGTGCGTCCGGCGCGGCTGGAGATCACCGGCGCGGCCGCGGCCGGCAGGGTGCGCGTCGCGTTCCGCGACAACGGTCCCGGCATTGCGCGCG
>Ga0209254_10000010_pt1 | contig 96369 bp, 89 predicted proteins | sample FrelakmetDIP11DI_FD_187148 | JGI IMG/M metagenome (GOLD analysis project Ga0209254, IMG submission 187148) | Freshwater lake sediment microbial communities from the University of Notre Dame, USA, for methane emissions studies - DIP11 DI (SPAdes)... | ecosystem: Environmental > Aquatic >...
CGTCTTCGAAGGAGGCCAGAAGCCGCCGGAGGAGAGCCAGGGGCAGTCCGACGACATTGTCATAGTCGCCCTCGAGGCGCTCGACCAGAGCGTCGCCCGATTCCTGGATGGCATAGGCCCCGGCCTTGTCCAGGCAGTTCACGGCCTTCAGGTAGGATTCGATCACCGACGAACTCAGGGTCTTGAATGTCACTCGGCTCGTTTCGACCCCCGAGGCGGTCCGTCCGTCCCGGTGCCGGTACAGGACCACCACCGTAATGACCTTGTGCTCCCGTCCCGAAAGCCTGCTCAGCATCCGCCGGGCCTCGATCCGGCTCTTGGGCTTGCCGAACATCTCCGCCCCGAGGACGACCACGGTATCGGCGGCGACGGTCAGGGACGACGGATTCTTCCGGCCGACAGCTTCGGCCTTGGCCGCGGCCGCGAGCAGGGCGAACTCCTCGGGGTCCTTGTCCCGGAATTGTCCCTCGTCGACACGGCTCGGCACGACCCGGAACCGGGGGATGATCTTTTTCAGGAGCTCCCGCCTCCGGGGCGAAGCCGAAGCCAGGACCACGCTCCGCGGGCGAGCCGGGCTCACGACGGCTCCCCGATGTTTGTCCCGTACCATTCGGCCAGGAACGACCTCCAATCCTTATCGTTCTTGATGGCCAGGCAGGCTTGCCGGGCTTTTCCGGGATGAGGATGCATCCGGGCGTAGCGGATCCCGAAATTGCGCATGGTGAACGAAGCCCTCTTGGGACCGTAGGTCTCGCAAGCCAATTCGTAGTGGCGCTTGATGACCGCGCCCTGCTCCTCGAGCGTCGGAGGAAGGCCGTCCCTCCCCTCGGCCAGGTCGCGGACCTGTCGGAAGAACCAGGGATTGCCGATGGCTCCCCGCGCGGCGAGCACGCCGTCGACCCCGGTCTCGTCCAGCATGCGCAGGGCGTCTGCCGGCTGGAGGACATCGCCCGAGCCGATGATCGTCCGGCCGGAAAATTCACGTTTCACCTGGGCTAAAAATTCCCGGTCGTCAGGTCCGGCGTATTTCTGGTCGACGCTCCGGGTGTGGACGGCCAGGGCCGCCGCGCCGAGCTCGAACGCTCCCCGGCTGATCCGCCAGAACGCCTCGCGCGTCCTGTCGGTCTCACGGAACGCCCGGCGCAGCTTCAGGGTGACGGGCTTGCCGGGCACGGCGTCCCTCACGGCGCGGACGATCTCCAGGACGCGCTCGGGCTCGCTCATCAGGAAGCCGCCCCGCTTCCGGGCCACCACCTTCCGGACCGGGCAGGCGAAGTTGAGGTCGATGACGTCGAATCCCATCCCTGACAGAACCGCGGCCGCCCGGGCCATGACCTCGGGCTCGCTGCCCATGATCTGGCCGGCGAGGGGATGGTCGGCGTCGTCGAGGCGGGCCAGCCTTCGCTGGATCTTGCCTTCGCTCACCACCTGCTTGTCCAGCATGACCTCGGTCGCGGCGAAGCCGGCCCCCAGGGAGCGGCAGATCAGCCGGAACGGACGGTCGCTGTAGCCGGCCAGGGCGGCCAGCACCACCGGGAAATCCACGGTGACCGATCCGATCCGGAGCGGTCTGAACGTCCGCGTCATGCCGGTAGTATAACAGACCCTGTCGTTCCTTCTAAGGCCTTTGATCGGCGGGTCATGACCGGGCCATGATCGTTTTTTCACGACTTGTATGTGCCCTCTCTTCGACTTGACTTTCGAATTTGTCGGGAGCACAATATCGCTTCTTTTCTGGTTGTTTTGAACATTTTCCCACTATGCCCGTGAGCGAGGAGAGTTGTCATGACCCTTCTGGAAAGCCTTAAAGAAAAAGCCAAGCAAAATCCCCGCCGCATCGTCCTGGCCGAGGGCGAAGAGCCCCGGACGGTCAAAGCGGCATTCCTCATCACCCAAGAGAAGCTGGCCAAGGTCGTCCTCATCGGCAACCGCGGCCGGATCGACTCCGTGGCCAAGGAACAGGGCGCGGACGTTTCCGCCATCCCGTCCATCGACCCCGAAACGTCGCCCTCGTTCGAGGAGTTCGCGGAGACCTATACCCGGCTCCGCCAGGCCAAGGGCATGACCATCGAGGAAGCCCGCAAGATCATGAAGGACACCGTCTTCTACGGGACGATGATGGTCTACAAGGGCGAGATGGACGGGCTCGTGTCCGGGGCCGTCCATTCCACGGGCGACACCATCCGGCCCGCCCTCCAGACCATCAAGACCAAGCCGGGCATCAACATCGTCTCGAGCTCGTTCATCATGATCGTCCCGGATTGCGACTACGGCGACAAGGGCATGTTCATCTTTGCCGACTGCGCGGTCATGCCCAACCCCACCGACCAGGAGCTGGCCGAGATCGCCGTCGCTTCGGCCGAGACGGGCCGAGTGCTGTGCGGCATGGACCCCCGAGTGGCCATGCTCTCCTTCTCGACCTACGGCAGCGCCAAGCACGACCTGGTGGACAAGGTCAAGCGGGCCGCGGCCATCGCCAAAGAAAAAGCGCCCGGCCTTAAGATCGACGGCGAGCTCCAGGCCGACGCGGCCATCATCCCCAAGGTGGGCAAGTCCAAGGCGCCCAATTCGATCATCGCCGGCCAGGCCAACGTCCTGGTCTTCCCCGACCTCCAATCGGGCAACATCGCCTATAAGCTCGTGGAGCGGCTGGCCAAGGCCCAGGCTATCGGGCCCATCCTGCAGGGCATCGCCAAGCCGATCAACGACCTGTCCCGCGGCTGTTCCGTGGAGGACATCGTCCATCTCGTGGCCATCACTTCGGTCCAGGCGGCGGGCGTCTGAACCAGGGTCGCCCCTCATCCAAGAACGGACCCGGATAGCCCGCCCCCTCGAAGCTCGAGGTCCCGCATGAAAGCCGCCGTATTGACCGGTGTCGGGGCGGTTGAAATCCGCGAAGTCCCGGCGCCGGAGATCAAATCCAAAACCGATGTCCTGTTGCGGACAATTGCCTCAGGACTGTGCGGGAGCGATCTTCACTATTTCGTCTCGGATAGCGTCGGCGGAGAGCGGATCAAGTATCCGGCCATCGTCGGCCATGAGGCCGCGGCCGTGGTCGAGGCCGTCGGCCCGGCAGTCCGGGGACTCAAGCCCGGCGACCGGGTAGCGGTCGAGCCCGCCATCTCCTGCGGGACATGCGACCAGTGCCGGGCCGGCCGGTTCAACACCTGCCGCCGGATCGGATTCCTCGGCCATCCCGGAGAAAAGGACGGCTGTCTGGCCGACTCCTTCGTCATGCCCGGCCGCAACTGCATCCGTCTGTCCCGCCGACTGACCGCGGCCGAGGGCATGCTGGCCGAGCCGCTGTCGATCGCTCTCCACGCGCTGCGCCTGGCCGGAGGCCCGCTTCGGTCCCTGGCCGTCCTGGGGACCGGTCCGATCGGGCTCAGCCTCATCCTGGCCGCCCGGGCCGCAGGCGCACGGAAAATCTATGCCACGGACAAGGTCGCCGGGCGCGTCGAGGCGGCCCGCCGGGCCGGCGCGCGCTGGGCGGGAAATCCGGAGACAGAGGATGTCGTCGGGGGGATCCTCGGACGGGAGCCTCTCGGCCCTGAAGCGGTCTTCGACTGCAGCGGCGACCCCGAGGCCATCGACCAGGCTGCGGACCTCGTCCGTCCGGGAGGCGTCGTGGCTTTGGTCGGAATCCCTCTCGCGGAGCGAATTCCCTTAAGGTTCCGGATCCTGCGCCGCAAGGAAGTCCGCCTCCAGCACGTCAGGCGGCAGAACCAATGCCTGGCCCGGGCGGTCCGGGCCATCGCCCAAAAGAAGATCGATGTCGCCTGGCTGGCCACTCACACGTTCACCCTCGAGGAGGCGGGCCGGGCGTTCGCCTTGGCCTCCAGCCGGGCAGACGGAGTCCTCAAGGCTGTCATCGCCTGGGGTCAATAAATCAGCTGTTGAGGATCTGGCGGAGCTTCCCCGCGTACTGCTCGCTCGCCGCGTCTCCGGTCTCGATCGAGATCGCCGCGGCCGATCCGGCGCCCAGTCCGAGCTCAGCTGCACGGGCGATCTGCTCCTGGGCGAAGATCGGGGTGTTCATGACGGCGTCGTTCGATCCGAGCTCCCTGAGCACGGCCAGCCCTACTGCATCCACGGCCACCCGGTCGGTCCCGGCCAGGAACACATCGGCCGTCTTGCGCGGCCCGGTCATCGGGCCCTGGTCCACGAAGGCCTCCAGCCCGTCCAGCACGACCAGCGCCGGCGTGAAGCCGGTGTTGATCTCGGCGATCATCTTCCTCTGGTCGGGCGAGGTGTGAAGCTCACGCATGTAGCCGTAGTCGATCCGCGGCACGACACCTACCGAGTTTTTCAGCGACAGGCTGAAGACCCCGCCGAACTGGTGGGTCTTAAGACAGCAGGTGGAAATGATGCATTCCGCCTCGGCTACGGGCTTGGCCAGGAGAAAGCCGTCCTTCCAGTGCGAGCCGGGGGGAGTGATCTTCACGTAGCCCTGGGGGCCGAGCGCGTCGAAATTGATGACTCGGGCGTCGAACGCTCCGGCCAGCTCCGGGATCTTTTTTTTCTCCAGGACTTTGTCCGTGGGTTCGGGTCCGCTCCGGTCGCCCACCGCCAGGCTCTTGGCCCCGTGCTGCCGGGCCCAATTTAGGATGGCCCGAAGGGTATCGTTGTGCGTGGAGCCGGGTGTCTCGTCCGAAGTGTTGAAATTCGGCTTGACTAACACGCTCTTGCCCGCCGCGGGGTTGAGCTTCAGGAGCTCGAGGGAGCGCTTGACTCCTTCGGCCCGGTCCGACGTCTTGACCAGAACGACCCTGGATTTTCCGGCCGCGGCCGCCGGCCGCGCCGAGGCAATATGGCCGGCGGGCTTTACACGACCCGCCGTCGTAGATATAATTTCGCAATCATCATCCCGTGACGGCCGGAAGACCAAACGCATGCTGATCATTCCCATCGGCCACGAGGACAACACGGTCCGCCGCCTGCCCTGGGTGACCTTCGCCATCCTCGGCGCCTGTTTCATCCTGCACATCATCTTTTCCCTCCAGATGTCCGGGGCGAAAAAAGACCTGGAGGCGAAGCTCCAGGATTTCATCGGCTACTTCATCACCCATCCCTATCTCGAGCCCGACCAGGAATCCATCGTCCGGCTCATGGGCGAGCGCAACGCGGCCGAGTTCATGAAGGGCCTGGAGATGGTCCGGAGCCAATCCGACCAGGCGCCTCCCGAAGACTTCGAGGAGGAGCAGTCCCGGTTCGACGAGCTCACGGAGGAGCTCGTCCGGTCGATCGACGCCATCCCGGCGCGGACCTACGGCTACATCCCCGCCCGGGGGAACCTCCTCGGGCTTCTGACGTATATGTTCATCCACAGCGGCTGGCTGCACCTGCTCGGCAACCTGCTGTTCCTTTACCTGACGGCTCCGTTCATCGAGGACGTCTGGGGCCGGCCCCTGTTCACCGCCTTCTACTTGGCCTCGGGCGTCTTCGCCGCGCTGATGTTCGGCATCCACTACCCGAACGTCAACGGACCACTGGTCGGCGCCTCGGGGGCCATCGCCGGGGTCATGGGCGCCTTTGCCGTGCGGTACTGGAAGACGAAGATCGAATTCTTCTATTTCTTCTTCTTCGTCCGGGGCACGTTCAGCGCCCCGGCCTTCATCATGCTTCCCCTGTGGTTCGCCCTGGAGCTGTTCAACGCGGGGGCCATGGACACGCTCAACCCCGGAGGCGGGGGCGGAGTGGCCCACTGGGCCCATGTCTGGGGGTTCGCCTTCGGCCTGGCCGCGGCCCTGGCCGTGAAAAAGCTGCGGTTCGAGGAGCGGGTCGTGAGCCCCAAGATCGAGGCCGCCATCACCTACCTGGACCCCGTGACCCAGAGCCTCGAGGACGCGCTCAAGCTGAAGCAGCAGCGCCGGTTCGAGGAATCCTACGCCCGAGTCCTGGACCTGGCCAGGAAAAATCCCGGACGGGAGGACGTCGTCCGGGTGCTGTGGGGGATGGCCGTCGAGCAGGGCAACGAAGCCGAAGCCGCGCCGCTCGCCTCGGCCATGATCGAGCGGGAGATCCGGCGGGAGCAGATGGACGCGGCCGCGGATGACTATCATGACTTCCGGCGCTCCCCGGTCCGGCCGGCCATGAGCCCGGCCGCCAAGATCACTCTGGCCCGGCACTTGATCAAGAAGAACGAGACGGAGGAGGCCAGGGAGCTGGCCGCGGAGGCCCTGGCCCGGCTCGAGGCCAACGCTCCGCCGGGCCTTCTGCTCATGGCGGCCGAGGTCGCCTGGGCGCTCAGCCCCGCCCTGGCCAGAAAAGCGATCGCCCTTTGCCTCGAAAATCCGGAAATCCCCGCGGCACAGAAAGAAAAAATGCGGGAGTACATCGCCGGCCTCCCGAAGCCGTCCTAGATGGCCATGACTCCGCTCATCTCCCCCGTTCCCGTCCCGGGCATCGTGGCCGGGCTCGCAGCGGTAGCCCTCCTCGTCCTTATCCTGCCCTTCACGGTCAAAAAGATCGAGGAGAACCTCGAGCCCTTCTTCCTGGTCATGGGAGTCCTGTCTGTGACGATCTCCGGGCTATGGCACGGACGCCTCATCCTCGAGGCCCTTCGCGCGCCGGTCATGATCGGCCGGCTGCCCGTGGGTTTGTTCCAGGTCGTGCTCGTTGTCGGCCTGGTCGTCCACTACTATAACGTGGCCTTCACCCGGGTCGTCCTCAAGGCGGCCCATCGCCTAGGCGGTTTCTGGTTCGTCTTCCTGCTCATCGTCTTCATGGGCCTGCTGTCGAGCGTCATCTCGGTCATCCTGACCGCCTGCCTCCTGGCCGAGATCGTCTCGTCCCTGCCCGCGTCCAGGGAACACAAGGTCCAGCTCATCGTCATCGCCTGCTTCGGCGCGGGGCTGGGCGCCTGCCTCACCCCGCTGGGCGAGCCGTTGTCCACAATCCTGGTGGCCAAGCTCGCCGGGCCGCCGTACTTCGCCGGCTTCTTCTTCCCCCTGAAGCATTTCGGCTGGTATATCGTCCCCGGAGTCATGGCCTTCGCCCTGCTGGGCGCGTTTTGGGTGGGCCGCCATATGGCCCTCAGGACCGAGGGCCATGTCCACGAGTACAAGGAAACCCTGGCCTCCGTCGTCCTGCGGGCGGCGAAGGTCTATGTCTTCGTCGCCGCCCTGGTCCTGCTCGGCGAAGGCTTCCGGCCGCTCATCGCCTGGTACATCGTCAAGATCCCCTCCCCCCTTCTCTACTGGTTCAACTCCATCTCGGCCGTCCTGGACAACGCCACCCTGACGGCCATGGAGGTCGGGCCGGCCATGTCCCTGCCCCAGATCGTCGGCATCGTCATGGGCTTGTCCGTCGCCGGGGGCATGCTCATCCCGGGAAACATCCCCAACATCGTGGCCGCCTGCCGGCTGAGGATCAACATGAAGCAGTGGGCCCGGGTCGGCGTGCCGCTGGGTCTCCTGGTCATGGCCGCCTATTTCGTCGTCCTGTACGTGTTCTGATAATATTTTGAATTTTCAGCTTGCAATCCGAATTCGATTGGGATATTTTGACTCTTCCCAAGGTCAACCATGAAGTTCCTCTTGCCCAAAGCTCCGGCCTTCTATGAGAACTTCCAGGAGATGTCCGGCCGACTGACAGAGATCACGGACATCTTCGTCGAGTTCAGCGACCGCTTCCAGGACTTCGAAGCCTACTGGCAAAAGGCCAAGGAGGTCGAGCACCAGGCCGACACCATCGCCCACCGGATCATCAACCTCATCAACCAGAGCTTCATCACCCCCTTCGACCGGGAGGACATCTATCAGCTCATCCATGAGCTGGACGACATCATCGACCTCCTGGAAAACACGATCCACAACATCTACATCTACGACATGTCCGATAAGCGGGACTTTGTCGGCGAGTTCGCCCCGCTCGTCAAGGAAGCCACGGTCACCCTCAACATCCTGATCAAGGAATGCTTCGAATCCCAGAAATACACCGATTCCATCTGGAAGCTGATCTGCATCATCCACGACCTGGAGGACAAGGGCGACCTGACTTACGAAAAAGCCCTCCGCCGGCTGTTCGCCGAGGAGCGCGACCCCCTGCAGGTCATGAAATGGAAGGACATCCTCGGCACCCTCGAGCACATCATGGACGTCTACCAGAACATCAGCAACACCATCGAGGGCATGGTCGTTAAAAGCGGCTAGGGATGGCCACCGGCTCCTTGGTCTTCGTCGGCTTCCTCGTCTTCCTGGCTCTGCTGTTCGATTTCACCAACGGCATGCACGACGCGGCCAACTCCGTGGCCACCATCGTCTCGACCCGCGTCCTCAGCCCGCGCCAGGCGGTCGTCTGGGCGGCTTTCTTCAACTTCGTCGCCTTCCTGATCTTCGGCACGGCCGTGGCCCACACCATCGGCAGCGGCCTGATCAAGATCGAGGTCGTTGACCCTTATGTCATTTTTGGGGGACTCATCGGAGCCATCGGCTGGAACGTGCTGACCTGGCTGTGGGGGCTGCCGAGCAGCTCCTCCCATTCCCTGGTCGGGGGCTATCTGGGCGCGGCCGTGTCCAAGGCGGGATTCGGCGTGGTCATTGTCAGCGGTTGGGTGAAGATCGCCATCTTCATCGTGCTCGCTCCCCTGCTGGGTCTCATCCTGGGCAATGTGTTCATGGTCATCACCACTTGGCTGGTGCACAAGAAGCCGCTGAGCGTCATCAACCTCTGGTCGAAACGGATGCAGCTCGTCTCGGCCGCGCTCTACAGCCTGGGCCACGGGGGGAACGACGCCCAGAAGACCATGGGCATCATCGCCAGCCTGTTGTTCTCGGCCAGGATCCTCAAGACCTTCGACATCCCGTTGTACGTCGTCCTGTCGGCTCACACGGCCATCGCCCTGGGGACCCTGTCCGGCGGCTGGCGCATCGTCAAGACCATGGGCCAGAAGATCGTCAAGCTCAGGCCCGTCGACGGCTTCTGCGCCGAGACGGCCAGCGCGGTCAGCATATTCACCGCCACCCATCTGGGCGTGCCGGTCTCGACGACTCACGTCATCACCGGGGCCGTGACCGGCGTCGGCGCGGCCCGGAACGCGGCCGCGGTCAAGTGGCAGGTGACCATCAGCATCGTCTGGGCTTGGATCCTGACCATTCCCATGTCCGCCCTATGCGCGGCCCTGGTCTATCAGATCTGCAAATTCTTCATCATTAAAAACTGAGACGGACTCGCGCCCTATACAAATCTCCCTTCTGATGGAATGGCGCCAGACCGATCTATAACACCTCGGGGTGGTGCTTGACCTTGTCCCCCTTGACCATGTAGATGACGTCCTCGGCGATATTGGTCGTGTGGTCGCAGATCCGCTCGAGATAGCGGGCGACGAGGATGAGGGCCACGGCCCGCGGGGCGGTGGACGCGTCCTTGGCGAGATAATCGTTGACCAGCTCGAATTGGACCAGGTTCCGGAGGCTGTCCGCTTCGTCGTCCCGGCGGATGACCTGCTTGGCCAGGTCGACGTCCCGGTTGACGAAGGCGTCGACCGCATCCCGGAGCATGCCTTGGGCCAGGGCGGCGAGCTTGGGGATGTCGATGAGCGGCTTGAGCTGAGGCCAGCCGGAGAGCTCCAGCGTCCGCTGGCAGATGTTGACCGCCAGGTCGGCGATCCGCTCCAGGTCGGTGCACATCTTCAAGGCCATCGCGATGAATCTCAGGTCCATGGCCGCCGGCTGGTAGAGGGCGATGAGCTGGAGGCATTTGTCGTCGATGGCCACCTCGAGCTCGTTGACCTTGATGTCGTCCTTGATCACCGACTGGGCCTTCCGCGCGTCGAGCTTCTGGAGGGCCGCCAGAGACCGGGCGATGGATTCCTCGGTCAGGCCGGACATGGCCAGGATCAGCTTCTGAAGCTCGGTCAATTCCTCGTCCAAATGCCTTTTCATGGGCGTTCTCCTTCTCGGTCGGTCCGCCTCCGGATCATCCGAAGCGGCCGGTGACATAATCCTCGGTCCGGGAGTCCCCGGGGTTGGTGAAGATCTTCTCGGTCTCGTCGAACTCGACCAGCTCCCCCAGCAGGAAATACCCGGTTTTGTCCGAAACGCGGGCGGCCTGCTGCATGTTGTGGGTCACGATAACGATGGTGTACCGCTTTTTCAGCTCGTACATCAGGTCCTCGATCCGGGCCGTGGCCACGGGGTCCAAGGCCGAGCACGGCTCGTCCATGAGGACGATCTCCGGCTCCACGGCGACCAGGCGGGCGATGCACAGCCGCTGCTGCTGCTCTCCGGACAGGAGCAGGGCGTTCGTCCGGAGCTTGTCCTTGAGTTCGGCCCAGAGATGAACGCGCTCCAGGCTGCGGTGGAGCTTCTCCGTCAGAACGGCCGGGTCCTTGACCCCGTGGGCCCGCAGTCCGTAGGTGACGTTGTCGACGATGCTCAGGGGGAAGGGGTTCGGCCTCTGGAAGACCATACCCACCCGCTGGCGGAGCTCAAGGAGGTCCGTCCCGGGCTGGTAGATGTCGTGATCGTCGATGAGGACCCGGCCGAGGGTCCGGACGCCGTCGATGAGGTCGTTCATCCGGTTCAGGCAGCGCAGGAACGTGCTCTTGCCGCAGCCCGAAGGGCCGATCAGGGCGGTGATCCGGCAGGATTCGATGCTCAGCGTGACATCCTTCAGCGCCTGGAAGTCCCCGTAGAACAGGTTGAGGTTCTCGACTTCGATGATGGCCATCGTCCTACCCGAACCTCCCCCGCAGATAGTCGTCGGTCCGGCGGTCGGCCGGCGCGGTGAACATCTGGTCGGTCGGCCCGACCTCGACGAGCTCCCCGGCCAGCAAAAAGGCCGTCCGGTCCGCCACCCGGCCGGCCTGCTTGGTGTTGTTGGTCACGAGGATGATCGTGTAATCCCGCTTGAGCTGGCGGAGCGTTTCCTCGATCTTCATGGTCGAGATCGGGTCCAGGCCCGAGGTCGGCTCGTCGAGAAGGATGACGTCCGGTCGAAGGGCCAGGATCCGGGCGAGGCACAGGCGCTGCTGCTGGCCGCCGGAAAGCTTCAGGGCGCTCGAGGCCAGCCGGTCCTTGACCTCCTCCCAGAGGCTGGTCTTCTCCAGGCAGTCTCGGACGATCTCCTTCAACTCCCCGCTTTTCCGGACGCCGGCCAGGCGGGAGCCGAAAACGATGTTCTCGAAGATCGAGCGGGGCAAGGGGACCGGCGTCGCGAAGACCATGCCCAGCCTGCGCCTCAGCTCGACGACGTTCGTCCCCGGATCGTAGATGTTCCGGCCCTCCACCTCGAGCCGGCCTTCGACCCGCGAGCCGCGGATGAGGTCGTTGAGGCGGTTGAGCGACCGGAGGAAGGTCGACTTGCCGCTCCCGGCCGGGCCGATGATCCCGAAGATCTCGTGGGGCCAGATGTCCAGGGTGACGCTCTTCAGGGTCTGGACCGACCCGAAAAAATGGCTCAAGCCCCGGGCCCGGATGGCCGGAGGGGCGAGGTCGGTCAGGTCCGTCATCGGCGTCATTGGAATTTCCGGATATATTTGTTCATGAGGGAGTAGGTCAGGATGTTGATCCCCAGGATGGCGATGATCAGGACGGCCGCCGTCCCGTAGGCGTTGTCCAGGGAGATGCCCTCCCGGGCCAGGATGTAGAAATGGACGGACATGGTCCGCGACGAGGAAAAGACCGAGGTCGGAAGGTTGAGGGCGCTCCCCGCGGTGAAGATCACCGCCGCCGTCTCGCCGATGGCCCGGCCCACGCTGAGGATGATCCCGGTCACGATCCCGGGCAAGGCCGAGGGCAGGATGACCCGGGTGACCATCTGCCACCGGGTGCTGCCCAGGGAAAAGCTGACCTCCCGGAAATCCTTGGGCACGCTGCGGATGGCCTCCTCGCTTGTCCGGATGATGGTCGGCAGGAGCATGAACGACAGGGTCAGGCTGCCGCTGAGGATCGACCAGCCGAATCCCAGCTTGGTCACGAACAGGATGAACCCGAACAGGCCGAAGATGATGGACGGGATGCCGGCCAGGCACTCGGCCCCGAACCGGATGACGCGCGTCAGCCGGTTTTCCCAGGTGTATTCGGTCAGGTAGATGGCCGTGCCCACGCCCAGGGGGGTGGCGATGAGAATGGCCGCCAGGGTCAGGACGATCGTCCCGATGATCGTCGAGAAAATGCCTCCGGCCCGCCCCATGTCCACGGGGTTGCGGGCCAGGAACGACAAGCTCAAAACGGGCAGGCCTTTACGAAGGATGAAAAAAATCATGAACAGCAGGATGAAGACCGTGACGAGGACGAAAAACCACAGGACGCCGGCGGCGATCTTCTGTTCGCGGCGCGGGTTCATCTGCTGTTCTTCCCTTTTCCGCCCTTTCGCCGGGAGGAGGCCGTGGCGATGGTGTTGAGGATCATGATGATGATGAACAGGATGACGCCCGTGGCGAACAGGGCCTGGCGGTGCTCGCCGCTGGCGTAGCCCATCTCCAGGGCGATGTTGGAGGTCAGGGTCCGCACCGGGGAAAGCGGCGAGCCGGGGATGGCGACGGCGTTGCCCGCGACCATGATGACCGCCATCGTTTCCCCGATAGCCCGGCCCATGCCCAGGACGATGCTGGCGATGATCCCCGAGCGCGCGGCCGGGACCATGACCATCCGCGTCGTCTGCCAGCGCGTCGTCCCCAGGGCGATCGATCCCTCCCGATAGGAGCGGGGGACGGCCTGCAGGGAATCGATGGAGATGCTGATGATCGTCGGCAGAATCATGATCCCCAGGATGATCGAAGCGGCCAGGACGGACAGCCCCGGCCCGCCCAGCGTCGTCCGGATGAAGGGAACGAGGATGACGACCCCGATGAAGCCGTAGACCACCGAGGGAATGCCGGCCAGGAGCTCGATGACGGGTTTCAGCACCCGGCGCAGGCGCGGGGAGGAAAACTCGGTCAGGAAGATCGCGCAGGCCAGGCCGAGCGGGACTCCGATGACCAGAGCCCCGAACGTCACGAACAGCGATCCGACGATCATGGGCAGAAGCCCGAAGCTATTCTCCGAGGGGTACCAGTCCGACCCGAAGAGGAACTTCCCCAGCCCATGCCGGAACATGATGGGCGTGCCCTCGCTGAAGATGAAGACGGTGATGACCGCCAAGACGGCCACGGCCGAGAAGGCCAGGACGAGCAGGGCCAGCTTGACCAGGCGCTCGTTCCGGTCGAGCTTATTCATGTCTCCGCTCCGAGCCGGACGGCGGACTCCCCGCGGTGACGGGGATCAGGCCCTCCTGCCGGATGAGGTCCTGGCCTTCCGGAGACAGGACGAAATCGATGAATTCCCTGGCCGGTCCCGCGGCCGGCCCCCGGGTCAGGAACAGGAACGGGCGGACGAGCGGGTATTCGTTCTTTAAGATCGTGTCTTCGCTGGCCGTCACTCCGTCCAGGCTCAGGGCCCGGACCCGGTCGTTGACCAAGCCCAGGGAGATGTATCCGATGGAGAACGGATCGTTGGACACGATCTCCCGGACTGTGCCGTTCGAATCCTCGACGATGGCCCGGTTGGAGATCCGCTTGCCCTTGCCCATGACCAGTTCCTGGAAGGCGCCTCGGGTCCCGGACCCCTCCTCGCGCGTCACGACATCGATCTCCCTGTCCTGGCCCGTGAGGATCTTCCAATTCCGGATCTCGCCGCTGAAAACGCTCTTCACCTCCTGGAGGGTCAGGTTGCGCAGGGGCGAGGCGGGGTGGACGATGACAGCCAACCCGTCCCGGGCCACGACGATCTCGGTCAAGTCCATCTCATCCAACTTGAGCTCCCGGGAGGACATCCCGATCTGGGCCGCCCCGGATTTGGCAGCCTGGATGCCGGCGCTCGATCCCCCGCCCTGGACATTGACCGCCAGGCCGGGATGCTTTTCCATGAAGACCTCCGCCCAGCGGTCGGCGAAGGGCTGGACGCTGGTCGAACCGGCCACGGTGAGCTGGCGGCCGGCCGGGCCGCGGGAACAGGATGCGGACAGGGCAAAGAGAAGTGCCATGGCAGAGGCTAGAGTCTTCCGCGCCATGGTGTTCATCGTTCGGGGTTAGGCGAAATTATACCTATTTGACGGGAAAAAGCAATTTCAGAAATCAGAAAGAAGAAATCAGCCACTGGAAATTGGAAACGAACTTTATTTAATTCCTGATTTGAGCTCGTCCATGTCCCCGACAACCTCGAGGCAGGCAAAACGTCCTCGGCCTTGAAAGACGGTCCGCCGGGCCGGGCCTCGTCCCGATCGAAGCACGACCTCCGCCTCCGAATCCATGGTTTCGGTCAGGCGGCCTTCCATGGCGCCCTGGACCGGCGAAGCCAGCGGCGCTCCCTCGGCCCGCCGCGCCCGGACGTCCAAGGCGTGCCGGCCGTCGTCGAAGACGACGAAAATCTCGTCCGGCGAAACCTCGAATCGGGCGACCTTCGACCCCGTGTAGGTCGCGAAAGGAAACAGCCGACCCCGCAGCCAGAAACCGGCCAGCTGCCCGCTGAACCAGCGACGGCGCCAGGGAACCGTGCCCAAAGACAGGCTGAGCGAGGCATCCTCCTCATCGAAGTGGTTGGACTGGGCCCAAACCCAGGCCCGGGGCATGGACCTGCCCCAGTCTTTCTCGATGTAGCCCTTGCCGCCCCCGAAATCGGCCTCGCGGCCGTTGACCGTCAGGCGGCCCTCCAGCCGATGATTGAAGCCGAGGACGCCGTGAGAACACTCCATGGCCGGGGCGAAGGCGTACCAACCCATGGCCCCGGGCGAGAAGAGCCGGACCGGCCAGGGCCGGATTCCATCGAAGGCCAGGCCGCCCCGGATGAACCGACCGCCGGAAGCGGCGTCCAGGGTGATGCCCTCCAGGCGAAAACGGCTGCGTCCGATGCGGACATCGAACCGGCGGCGGTCCGCCTCGAATTCGGACAGCGGAAAGCGGAAGTAGTCCGAAGACCGCGAAAGCCCGTCGAGAACCTGGATGAAGGCGTGGGACTCCTCAGGCCGTTCCGCCAAGGAGACGCCGGGGATGACGGCATACCGGCTCCGGCCGTCGGCCGAGACGGCTTTGAAGTACCAGCCCTCGAAAAAAGCCTTGGTCCGGCCGAACCCGTGATAGACCGCCGGCCGCCAAGGGGACAACAATTTTCTCAACACATCAACCTCTGCCTCAACCATTCCTAATGATAGCCGGAAACCGGCAACGAGTCACTGGCCGCTTGGTTTAAATTTAAACTCATGTATCGAAAGGGAATCTTAAACCAGTAGCGAGTTACCAGTCACCAGTTGCTAAAGACTATTGAAGTACTTCTTTCTGAAACGCAGGGCGACGTTCACCAGGCCGATCATGACCGGGACTTCGACCAGCGGCCCGATGACCGCAGCAAAGGCTTCGCCCGATTGGATCGTGAAAACCGCCACGGCCACGGCGATGGCCAGCTCGAAGTTGTTGCTGGCCGCCGTGAAGGACAGGGTCGCGGCCTTGGGGTAATCGGCGCCGGCCTTCTTGCTGAGGAAGAACGAAACGAGGAACATGACCACGAAATAGATGAGGAGCGGGATGGCGATACGGACCACATCCAACGGCAGCCTGATGATATTCTCGCCCTTGAGGGAGAACATGACCACGATGGTGAAGAGCAGGGCGATGAGCGTGATGGGGCTGATGCGGGGGATGAACTTCGTCTCGTACCAGGCGCGGCCCTTGAGCTTGAGCAGAATGAACCGGGTCAGGAGCCCGGCCAGGAACGGGATGCCCAGATAGATGAAGACGCTCTCGGCGATCTGGCGCATGGTGACGTCGACCGCGGTCCCTTTGAGGCCCAGCCAGGTCGGGAAGACAGTGATGAAGATATAGGCGTAGACCGAGAAGAACAGGACCTGGAAGATCGAGTTGAAGGCGACAAGGCCAGCGGCATACTCTCTGTCCCCGCCGGCCAGGTCGTTCCAAACGATGACCATGGCGATGCAGCGGGCCAGGCCGATCAAGATCAAGCCGTACATGTATTCGGGCTTGTCCCGCAGGAACAGAACGGCCAGGGCGAACATCAAGAGCGGCCCGATGACCCAGTTCTGGACGAGGGACAGGGCCAGGACCTTTACGTTCTTGAAGACGTCCCCAAGCTCTTCGTACTTCACCTTGGCCAGGGGCGGATACATCATCAGGATGAGGCCGACGGCGATGGGGATGTTGGTCGTCCCGGACTGGAACGTGTTGATGAAGCCGACGATAGCCGGAACGAAATAGCCGAGCCCGACGCCGACGGCCATGGCCAGGAAGATCCACACCGTCAAATAGCGGTCGAGGAACTTGAGCTTCGGGTTTCCGGGTGTCATACGTTTCTCCTTAGCCTGGCATCATCGCCAGAACAGGAAGTATACTCCGATCAGGATGATCAGGACTCCGGCGACCTTTTGAATGACGCCGTGGGCTTTTCTCAAGCCTTTCGACTCTAAAAGCCCCTTGGCCGCGCCGACGGACGTGCCGGCAACGAGCACCAGCGCCGAATGGCCCAGCGCGTAGACAAAGAGCAGGAAGCCTCCATAGGCGATATTCCCTTTCTCTGCGACAAAAGCCAGGAGCACGGCCAGGATGGGGACGGCGCACGGAGTGGAAACGACCCCGAACAGGAGACCCAGCAGGAATGCCCCAAGATGACCCTGCTTCCTGACGCGGATCCCTGCCGGAACGGGAAAGTTCCATTTGAAGAGACCGAGCAAATGCAGCCCCATCACCAGGCAAACACCGGAGACAACATACTTCCAGAAGCGGCCTACGTCGCCGAACATCCGGCCCATCAGGGCCGAAATGAGCCCGAGGGCGGTGAACGTCACGGCCAGGCCTAGGACGAAGAACAGCGAAAAGACGAGCGAGCGGCGGAAGGACGTCGTTTCCCTATTCCCGGCGACGACGCCCACGAGCAGCGGGATCATGGCCAGGACGCAGGGATTCAGGGCAGTCGTTGCGCCCCCGATGAATACGGCGACGATCGCCAGCCACGGGTTCTGCTGGATGAGCTGGCCGATGTCCCCGAACAGGCTTTCCATCGATATGTCCCGGCCGGCTTCTACTTTTTTACGCCCTTCTCGGTCAACAGCTGGATGAGCTTTTCCTTGTCATAAAAACCGACGTGCCGATGGAACTCGCGCCCCTCTCGATCCACGAAGACCTGAGTGGGGATGAGTTGGATGCCGTAGTGACGGCCCGGCTCGGGGTCTTTCCAGACGTCGTAGAAGACGACCTGGACGTCCTCGGGAAATTTGGCCGCGATCTCCTTCATGATCGGCTGCATAGCCTTGCAGGGAATGCAGCGGTCGGCTCCGATCTCGATGAACGTGACGAGGCGCTTCGAAAAATCGACGTCCAGGCGGTTCGTGACCAGGATTTCTCCCTTGGGCGCAGTGATCTTCTCCACGGCCTGCGGCGGAACCCCAGGATCACTTTCGGGCCGGGAAGATTCCCGGCTGAAACCTAGCGTCAAGCACAGGGTCAGGATCGCAAACCAGACCATAAGGATGAGGCTATTTCGCTTCATGACAAACGCTCCTTGTCCCAAATTGTTTCATCACCCCGCTGAGGATCAGGATGGCGGGGACCGTCAGGCCGAGACGCAGCAGGGCGAACGGGGCGCCGAGGAATTTCACTTCGAACAGGATCATAGGGATCTTGATCGAGGCCCAAACGCAAAGGAAAACGGCGACATTGTACAGGCTCGCGCCTTTATCGATGAGAGATTTTCCGATGGGAAACGCCGCGTACAACGGGCCCATGGCCGCCGTGCCGAGCAGAAGGGCGACCAAGGTTCCCCGTGCGCCCGACGCGGCGCCCATGATCCGCTCCACGGTCGATTTCGACACCCATGCGTCGAACAATCCGCACAGCATCAGGATCGGGGGAAGGATGGTCAGCATCTCCAGCAGGTACTCCCGGGACACGGACAAGACGGAGAGAGCCTTGTCCGGCCGGCCCAGGGAAACCAGCGCCGTCGCCGCCGCCAGAACAAGCAGGATCAGCGGGACAGCCTTGATCTTCATCTCAGGACGGCTCCCATCACCAGGGCGATGATCAGGGCGGCGACGAAGCTCAGCGAATTCCGCCAGAGGGTGAACCTCCGGCCGAAATATTTCATCTCGAGGGGCGCCGTGAGCACTCCGACCATGACCAGCGTCGTAACGAAGGCGGCGATCGCCCGGATATCCGCCCCCTGCTTGAGAAACGAGGCGGCCAGGGGAAAAGCGATGAAGGCCGGGATGAGGACAATCGAACCGAAAGCCGCGGCCAGGATGACCCCCAGCCAACCCGCCTCCCGGCCGATGGACCTCAGGACGAGGTCAGAGGGCACAAAAGTGAGGATGAAGCCGATCGCCCAGATGATGGCCAGGACGGAGGGAGCCAGAGACAGAAACGACCGCCGGAAAAAGCGCAAGGCCGCCCGCGTTTTTTCGCGGCTCTTGAAAAAGGACCAGAGAAGACCCGCCGCGGCGATGCCCCATACGGCCGCTATGAACATCCCTAATTACCCCGTCTGCATGGCCAATATCGTCATTCTCGTGGACGCCTCGATCGAGCGCGTTTTGGTCTCCTTCGGGACCAAGATCCAGCTGAAAGGCCGAACGGGAAACCGGTCGCCGTTAGCGACGACCTCCCCTTCGCCTTCCAAGATGACAAACACGACATCGCGCGTCATCGCGCAGGGAGGGATCTGCCGGCCGGCCTCTAATCCCATCACCTGGGCTTTGAGCGTCTCCGATTCCATGAAGACCGTCTTGACCGGGCCGGCCTCATCGAACCGGACGATCCCGTCCAGTTGATGATGGACTGCGCCGCCCATGTCAAACCGCGGCTTCCTGGATCCAAGCCTTGATCTCCTCAAGGCGAGGGATGCGGCCGGAACACTTGACCTGGCCGTTGATCACCAGTCCGGGAGTGCTGAGAATGTCGTAGGCCATGATCTTCTTGATGTCGGAGACCTTCTGGACGTCCGCGGCGATCTTGAGTTTGGCCAGGACGTTGACGGTCCTTTTCTCGACCTCAAGACATCGCGGGCAGCCCGGCCCGAGGATCCTGATTTCCATGTTCGTCCTCCTTGCGGACTTTCCGTTTCGGTTCGGTTCCGAATTCCTCATCGATCCCCCGGGTTGCCCGGGGGGGCCGCCGGCCGGGACGCGCCGCGCCGGCTCATCCTCCATAATCCTGCGGCCAGCAGTCCCAGGAACGCCAAAAGGTACAGGCCGACCGTCAGGACATTCGCTCCGTCCTCGAGCGCGCCGTAGATCAGGCCGGCGGCCGTGCTGAACAGAGCCACCCAGAAAACATAGACCCAGGCCTTGGCCCGGCCGATGATGGCCGAGATCATGAGGATGCTCTGCAGGCTCAATTCGGGGTCGGCCATCAGGTAGGCCAGGAGAGGGCCGCGGTGCATCCCCAGGCTCAGGAACATCTTGGCGATCGGCACCTCGACCAGCGTCGGGAAGTACATGAACACGCCGAAGACCACGCCCGCCAGGTTGCCGGGCAGCGTGTTGTGCCCGGCCAGGGCCTTGATCCATTCCGGACGGATGAGGATCCGGATGACTCCCACGAAGAACACCCCGACGACGAGAAGGGGGAAGATCTGCTTGATGAAGCGCCAGGATTCCCACAGGAAATCGCGCAATTCATCCCGCGTCAGCCGCGTGCGCCCGATATGGGCCAGGGCGGCCAAGGCCAGGATCACTCCAAACATCTTGCCCGTAAAAAGGATGTCCAATCCTTCGGTATGAACCCTCATCCCCGCCGAGGCGGCCAACAGGGTGAGGCCGACCAGGCCGAGAGAAACCCAGGTCCGGCGATTGAAGCCGTCGGAGATCTTCCCCAGCCCCCGCCAGGCAAAGACGGCGATCAAGACGAGCAGGCCGATGAGGATCGCTCCTTGGACGGAGACCCCTTCCTGGCCCTGGCTGCTGTCGAAGGGAATGATCCGGTTCAGGAATCCCTGGAAACGGTCCAATCCCGAAATGGGCAGCGTCACCCGGGCGTAGGTTTTGGTCAAGAAGCCGAGCTTGAGCGTCCCGAACAGCAGGAGCGCCACCAGGATGAGCAGGAAGATGAGCGCCGGCCGCCGGAGACCGGCCTTCCCCGCGAACAGGGTGTCCGTGGTCTCGTCGTGGGCCCGGTCCGAGCGGCGGAAGATGAGGGCCATGATCATCCCGATGCTGATGCCGAACAAGAGCGATAGGAAAAAGCGGGCAAAGGCCAGGTCCGCTCCGATCACGCCTCCCGTGTAGACAAGGGCCAGGATGTTGGCCGCCGGCGCGAAGAACAGGAACGTGATCGCCGGACCGAGGCCCGCGCCTTTCCGATAAATGCCGGCGAACAGAGGGACGATGGTGCAGGAGCAGACCGACAGCACGGAGCCGGCCAGGGCGGCGGCCGGATAGGACACATATTTCGGGGCGTTCCGGCCTAAAAAGCGCGTGACGGATTCTTTCGGGATTAGCGCCGTCATGGCCCCGGCGATGAAGAACGCCGGGACGAGGCACAACAGCACGTGCGCGGCCAGATAGGCGGCCAGGTTCCCCAGACCGCCCTGGAGGAGGTTCAGCACATAGGAGATCATGACTCCCCGTTCGGTCCGGGACGAATCCCCTGCTTTAGACACGCCCGGAGATTCTCCCGGTCGGTCGCGATTTCCTGCGCGGCAGTCCAGTCATCTCCGCCTAGGGCCTCGAGCGCCGTCCGGAGACGCTTCCTAGTCCGGACGGGAATGGAGTAGATGATCCATTGGCCTTCGCGTCTGTCCTCGACCAGCCCGGCGTCCCTGAGAATGCGGAGCTGGTGGGACATCCGGGACTGGGACATCTTCAGGACGAACTCCAGCTCGCAGACGCACAACTCCCGCTCCAGGAGCAGGCCGACGATCCGAAGGCGGGTCGGGTCCGACAGGGCGGCGAACGTTTTCAGGGTTTGCTTCATTCTATATATGAAGATATCTTCATGTATTATCCTGCCCGTGTCAAGCGCCCATCGGATATAATGGGATCATGTCCGACATGAAGAAGAGGGTCCTGTTCGTCTGCACCCACAACTCAGCCCGGTCGCAGATGGCCGAGGCATTCCTGAATTCGACTTATGGCGACCGGTACGAGGCCTCGAGCGCCGGGACCGAGCCGACGGGCGTCAATCCGCGGGTCGTCGAGGCCATGAAGGAAATCGGATTCGATCTTTCGCGGAACCTCTCCAAGAGCGTGGATGAGTTCCTCGGCCGGACGATCGACCTCGTCCTCACCGTGTGCGACCATGCCCAGGAGACCTGCCCCTTCTTCCCCGGAGGTCTGAAACGCGACCATCGCGGGTTCCGGGACCCGGGGTCATGCCGGGGATCGGAAGAAGAAATCATGGCCTGCGTCCGCCTCATCCGGGACGAGATCGCCGCCTGGGTCCGCGAGTATTTTCGCTAGACAATAACCAGTCGCTCGTCATTGGCTGCACTTGAAAGTCACCCGCATCGTGTTACAAAAGCTCCCTTTCTCCGTATAATGGAGTGTCTGATTTTGGCTCAGGAGAACGTGATGAACTTTAGGAAAATCGGTCAGAATGTCGTCTGGATCGCAGTCTTTATCCTCGCAATATTCACGCCCTCCGTCCTCGGCCAGTCCGCGGCCGGCGATACGTTGGCCAAGAAAATCGACGCGGTCATGTCCGAGGTTTACAAGCCCGGCGAGCCCGGTGCGGCGGTCATCATCCGCAAGGACGGGACGACGCTCTTCCGCAAAGCCTACGGCCTGGCCGACCTGGAGCTGAGCTTGGCGATGGAGCCGAACATGATCTTCCGGCTCGGCTCGATCACCAAACAATTCACGGCCGTGGCTATCCTCATGCTGGCCCAGGAGGGCAAGCTCGGCCTCCAGGACGAGATCACGAAGTTCCTCCCGGATTATCCGACGCAGGGCAAGCGCATCACCGTCGAGCACCTCCTAACCCACACCTCGGGCATCCAGAGCTACACGGACATGGCCGAATGGCTGCCCCTGTGGCGGAAGGACTTCACCGTCCCGGAGCTTATCGACCTGTTCAAGGACAAGCCGATGCGGTTCGAGCCCGGCGAACGCTGGTCCTACAACAACTCCGGCTACGTCCTCCTCGGAGCGATCATCGAAAAGCTCTCCGGGAAGACCTACGAAGAGTTCCTCGAGGAGCGCATCTTCAAGCCCCTGGGGCTGAAACACACCTTCTACGACAGCACCGAGCGGGTCATCCCCCGCCGCGTTCCGGGCTATGAACAGGGACGATCCGGGTTCGCCAACGCGTCTTTTCTCAGTATGACCCAGCCCTACGCCGCCGGGTCGCTGATGTCGAACGTCGATGACCTGGCCGTCTGGAACGAAGCCGTGTTCTCGGGGAAGCTCGTCGGCCGGGAATGGCTGGACAAGGCGTTCGCTCCCTATCAGCTGAAAAACAGCGAATCGTCGGGCTACGGCTACGGCTGGTTCATCGCCGACATCCAGGGCCGGCCGACCGTCGAGCACGGCGGCGGCATCAACGGCTTCACGACCTACGGGATCGCGTTGCCGAAGGACGGTCTCTATGTCGCCATCCTGACCAACAGCGCCGTCGAGGGCCGCAACCCGGAGCCCCGGGCGGTCAAGGTCGCCGGTCTGGCCCTCGGCATCCCCGAGCCTGAGCCCAAGGCCGTCAGCCTGAAAGCCGAGGACCTCGAGCCGCTGGTCGGAGTCTACGAGACCGTCGGCGGCCCCGACCGCTACATCACGCGCGAGGGTGACACGCTGTACTCCCAGCGGAGCGGAGGGGGCAAGTCCGAGCTTTTGCCGGCTTCGGCCGTCGAGTTCTTCTACAGGGACAATCCCGCCCGCCTCATTTTCGTGAAGGACGCGGCTGGAACGGTGACCGGAATCCGGGCCAAGGCACGCTACGGTCCGGTTCAGGTCTACGCCAAGACGGCCAAGCCGTTCCCCTCTCTCAAGAAGGAGATCGCCCTCGACCCGAAGATCTACGACGCTTACCTAGGCGACTACGAGCTCGCGCCCGGGTTCATCATCACCATCATCAAGCGGGATTCGAAGCTCATCTCCCTGGCCACCGGCCAGCCGGAGGTGGAGCTGTTCCCGGAATCCGAGACGAAATTCTTCCTCAAGGTCGTCGAAGCCCAGGTGGAGTTCGTCAAGGACGCGTCCGGCAAGGTCACCGGCCTCGTCCTGACCCAGTCCGGCCAGGTGATGCCTGCCAGGAAGGTCAAATAGTCCGAAGGGAGTCCAAAGGGGGACACAATACTCTGTCCCTCTTGAACAATCGACCATGCAAAGGACGCGGAAATGCGTCCCACTCGGTCAGTCGTGGCGCCGCTTCTGTCTTTCCTCCCTGGCGCGCATAAAATCCTGAGCCAGCGAGCCAAAGCCCAGGGTGCTCAGCGCAGAGACGGCTTCTTGATAATCGAAATAGATCGAATGGTCCTCCATATCCGCGAGGAAGGCGATGATGCTGAGGCGTTTCTTCGGAGGATATGCGGACAGGGCTTTGGCGAATTCCCGAGTCCGGTTGGCGGCCCAGCCGATCAGCTGGAGTTGAAGGATGGTGACGGCGTCCGCGTCCGAGCGTCCGTCCGTCCCCACCGCCACGTCGAGCTGGATGCGGAGCACGACGCCCGGATACTTGGCCGCCAGCCTGTCCAGAAGACGCAGATGGTCCTCATGCCGGTCGTACAGCTCCCCGCAGCATTTGCCGAAAGGACTCTCGTCGCCGTAAAAAACAAAGTGAAACCGGGCGTAGGTCCTGGGAAAAGCGTTGAGATACTCCCGCTCGGCGGTCCGGCCGAGCTTCGCTTCGACCGCCTGGCGCAACCGTTCCAGCCGTTCCGATTCCGGGGACAGCGCCGCGGACGCGATCCGCGCCGCGAGACAAAGGGCGAAAAACGCCATCAGGCATTTTCCGAAAACAGGCCGATCGCCCCCGCCGCCCCTCACCTCATCCTCGATCAGAATCATGCTCGGCTCCCTCGATCTCAGCTAGATTCAGTGTAGCACCTCAGAAAAGGAGACGCAATTCCGACCGGTCCCTTTCCGGACTTTGCCATTGATCCGCAAAAGGCTATAATTTCTGACATCGAGAGAACCGACGCGCCTGAAGCCGCCTTTCAGGGAATGACCTATGGCCTGAAGCCGGAATGGAGAGCGGAGCATGACCTGGAGTTTAGTTGAAACGGAATGGGATATCCCGTTCTCCTTGAGACCGTTCGTCTTCATCTTCCTGCTCCTCATCCTGTGGATCCCTTGCCTAGCCGTCAGCCATTATGTCCTCCGGGCTAGGCTCCAGAGGCATTTCAAGCGTATGGGCAAGTGGTGGCGGGACAACGGCGAGGCATCAGGCAGAAAACAGCGCATCGACCATTTCCCGGAGAGCGTTCGAAACCCTCAGATCAAGGGATTCTACAAGGCCGTCTCCGACATGATCGCCGAGACGCCCGAGCGGGCGGGCCGTGCGGCTGCTTCCTACCAGGCGGACATCGAGTATTTCCTCGGAAAGAAAGTCGCCCATCTTAAAGCCTTGGCCATTGTTCTCCTCTTTGCCATGGCCGGCTTCCTGCTGATGGGATTGAAGAGGATGATCATCGATGAAGCTCAGGTGATGTCGATTGTCTTCAAGGAGCCCTGGTTCAGCAAGCTACTCGCCAACCTGCCGGACATGTTCTATCATTGGATTTATTATCCTTTAGTTTTTGCCCTGGCCGAAACCTTCCTCGTCTTCTGGCTGATTAACTCCACGAAAAGGCTTGGGCTTCGGCTCCGACACGATATGACGGTCCTGTCCACGGCCATCGCGGACAGGAGCGGCAGAGGCTGAGTCCTAGAAAAATCCGAAAGCAGCAGAACCGTGCTCATGAAGGGGTTCGCCGGGGACAGGCCCCGCCTTTTTTTTCAGCGGCATTCACCGGGGCGCCGGCTCGGAGGGCTTGAGGAGATGGCTGATGCCGCGCCGGCAACGGGGGCAGAACGACGATTCGGTGGCGTCCAAGGTGTCCATGCTGCCGCCGTAAGCGGCCATGACGCAGGAAGCCGTTGGGCAATGCTCCAGTCCGAAGGTATGTCCGAGTTCATGGATCGAAACCTTGAGCAGCCGCTCACGGAGCGAATGGCGCGCCGAAGCCCGGCGGCCGAGGCGAAAGGTCGAGACCACGCAGGCGGGGCCGCCGAGGTTGGCCAGGCCGAACACGCCCCAATCCGGATACTCGTCCTTGGTGACGGAGATATCGACGGCCGTGACGCCGAGGATATGGGCGTCGGCCGGGCCGCGGCCGCTGAGGAACGGAAGGAGCCTGTCGGCGCGATAGCGGCTGCGCGGGGAGTAGAATGCCGCGCTCGGCAGGGCGACGGGCTCAAGCACCCGGACCCGGCAGACGAAGACCTCGCCGAGAGATGCGGCCAGGTCGGCCAGGCTCGCCCGGTCAAAGGCGCCGAGCGGCTGGATGGCGATCGCGCACCGGGTCGAAGGGTCCTCGACTGGTATCCGGAGCTCGAGATCGTCGAAGCATCCGGTGTCGTCGAAGGAGCCGACGCCGACCCGGCCGCGATCTCCGGTCAGGGCGGGAAGGCAGAGATGCAGAGCGCTGAGGATGAACAGAAGCGCTCCGGGATGCCGAAAACGCGCAGCGCCGGCTTTGGTCATCAATTTACCGGAGAGGCAGGAGGATGGCGCCGGTCTTGAAATCGCCCAGGACCTCGGCCTTGCCCCGGAGATAGAGCTGGCCGACGAGCGCGCCCGAAGCGGCGTCGAGCTCATCGGCGGTCGCTTTCGAGGTCAAGCCCAGCAAGCCCAGCCGCCTGAGCCCGCGGAGCAGGCCGCCGAGGTCCCGCTTGGCCCGGGGAATGCCCCACACGTCTTGAGCGCCGCCCGGATAGATCTCGACAACTCGGATCTGCATCGCTTCGATCTTTTTCTTCAGGTGTATGCCCCGCACGGTCAGGCCGCGCATCGGGCCCAGGGTGATTGGGAAAAACGGGATATGGCGCCGGCGCAATTCTTCATCGCACTCCCGCAAGTGCCGGCCGTTCCGGTCGTCGATCGTCCGGCGTCCCGGCGGAAGGTGCAGGGGTGCGTCCACGGCGACCAAAACGGGGCGCTCCCGCCGGCAAAACTCCAGAATCTCATCGTCCGGATGAAGGACCGAGGTCCGGGCGTGCCGTCCCCTGAGCAGGCAGGCTCCTGTCGGCCGGGCCGGAACTCCGGCCAGGTCGAGTCCCAGGACGAGGGGGCGGAATGAGGCGGAGGCTCGGACGGATTTCAACGCTTGCGGCCGCGGCCCAGGACCTGGCCCAGCCACGCCCGGGAGAACTTGACCTTGTGGGCCGTCCCTTCCCGGAATTTCTTGTACTTGCTCCCCCGGGAAACGAGCGCTTGGTGGACGAGCGTTCCCTGGAGGCCGCGCCGAAGCTCCTTCAGGACCTTGGGCGCGTCGAAGAAGCTGCAGGAGAATAGGTCGAAATACGCCCGCCGGCTCTTGAGGAAGACATGGAGGCTGATGTGGCTCTCGGCGATCATGGTCAGCCCGGACAGGACCTCCTCGCCGCGGACTACGTTTCGGATCACGTAAGGCCGGATGATGGGGGTCATGCCGACCGTCCGGGGCAGGCCGTCGAAATAGGCGAAGAGCGCGTCCATCGTGTCCGGGCCCTTGAAGTCCTCGAAGTCCAGGAAGAGGTGGGGTCCGAAATCCCGCTGGGCGTCGACGGCCGGCCGGACGAGCTTCTGGCCTTCGGACCTGTTCACATAATTCTCGATGTGCCTCTCCGAAGGAAAAGCCGCGTCGATGACCTGCCGGAGCTTCCGGGCGTCGATGGCCGAGGGGGCGAGCGCGTCCAGGAAGAACGCTCCGCGGTAGGAGAAGGTGTGCAGGGTGATGTGCCCGCCGGCCAGGAAGACGAAAGAACTGATGCCGCAGTCCTCGGGAACGACGCCGTTGTAATAGGGAAGGATGAAGGGAGGCATGGCCGGCACGAGCCCGAGCTTCAGCGGCACTTCCTCCAGGAACTCGTGGACGAGGGAGGCGTCGTCCAGGCGCGAACGGTAGCCGTTGTACGCGTCGAAGAGAAAATGATGCATGGGTGTTTCTCATTGTAGTGTTTCGAACGCCGAATGGCAATAGGATTTTACGGCCGGCTTGATTTTTCAGGCAGAAATAAGCTACTTTACCTGAGATTCCGATGACAGAGCCGCAAGTCCGCCGGCCCGAAAAAGCGAGTGCCCCATGACCACAAAAAAAACCGCGCTGTGTCTTTTTGTCTTGTTGGCCGTCCTGGCCTCGAGCCTGGCGGCCACGGAAACCGGCGAGATCCAGGGACAGGTCCGGGATGAGGGCGGGCTCGCCTTGCCGGGAGTGATCATCACCGCCGTCGGGCCGAACCTCATCGGTTCGCGCTCGACCTCCTCGGGCCGGGACGGCGCGTTCCGGATCCCCCTCCTGCCCGTGGGATCCTACACCCTGACCTTCACTCTGGAGGGATTCACCACGATCATCCAGCAGGACGTCGTCGTCCGCCTGGGCATGGTCACCGCTGTCCCGGCCGTCCTCAACATGTCCGAGATCAAGAAGGAGATCGTGGTGACGGCGCCGGCGCCCCTCATCGACAAGACCTCGACCGACACGAGCTACTACCTCACCTCGACCGACCTGGAGCAGGCCCCCTCCCAGAACCGGACCGTGGTCGACGCGGTCAAGTTCACCCCGGGGGTGACGGGAGTCCGGTTCAACACCCGGCTGGGCCAGGCCGCCGAGGGCCAGCCCAGCTTCCGCGGCGAGGGCGAGGAGGGCAACACCTGGATGATGGACGGGCTGTCCATCAGCGGGGTGCGCCTCAAGAACTCGGGGCTCAAGCTCAACTTCGACGCCGTGGACGAGATGCAGATCATCTCCGACTCCTTCAGCCCGGAGTTCGGGTCATCCTACGGCGGGATCATCAACATGGTCACCAAAAGCGGCGGCAACGAGCTCCACGGCGAGGCGTCGCTCATCTTCATGGACAAGAACTTCCAGGCGGGACGCCAGTCCCAGCTGTCCGTCGTCCGCGAACCGGCCTATTTCTCCAACTACAACGGCTACCTGAACATCGGCGGCCCCATCCTCAAGGACAAGCTGTGGTTCTTCCTCTCGGACAACATCTACTCCAACGCGGAGGAGACCGAGGACGGCGCGCTGGATTACCTGGCCGTGCCCGGCGGCCGGCACAGCAGTCAGCTGAACAGTCTCTTCGCCAAGCTCACCTACGCCCCGGCCAACAACCACACCTTGTCCCTGTCCACCGTCTTCAACACCACCCTGGGCCAGAAGGGCGGGATCGGGATCCCCGAGCTCTACGAGGTCAAGAAGACGACCGACCTGGCCTTTCGCCTCAACTACAAAGGCCTGCTCGACAGCACGACCTTCATCGAGGCCGGGCTGGGATTTGTCCTGCGCGACGGCCTCAAGGAGCCCCTGAGCGGCGACCTGGGGCCGGCCCAGTATTACGTCGACGACCTGGCCCAGAACATCCGCAACACCTACGGCCGGGTCACGGACAACGAGCAGCGGCAGGATTTCAGCCTCAAGCTGACCAAGCACCTGGACATCGCCGCCTTCGGCCACCACGAGCTCAACCTCGGGTTCGAGTACTACCATTTCTCCTCGGTCTTCGAGAACCGATTCTCGGGCGTGGACGAGGACCTCTTCCCCGACAACGGGTTCGACATCGGGACGAAGTACTATTTCAAGTCCTGGGAGGAGGGCCAGCGCACGCCGACCACCTTCCGCGAGTACGGCCGGTTCGATTTCATCAACTCGGCCGGCGGGATCGGGCTGTATGTCAAGGACAAGATCACCTGGGGACGGATCACCCTCATGCTCGGGCTCCGCTCCCAGACCCAGACCTGCTACGACGACGCCGGGGGGGACCTGTGGACCTGGGGCCTGGGAGATTTTCTCTCGCCCCGGCTGTCCCTGGCCTGGGACGTGACCGGCGACGGGAAAAACGTCGTCAAGCTGGGCTGGGGACGGTTCTCCGACATGATGGCCACCATGGCCATGGGCTTCTTCAATTCCGTGGCCGGGCTGTCCTTCCGCACCTACACCTGGCAGGGGCCGGACAATCCCTCGGAGTCCGAGCTCCACGACCCGTCCAACTGGACGTTCGAGATCGAGCAGAAGTCCCAGCCGTTCGACGTGGCCGATGACCTCAAGCCGAATTTCCTCACCCGCTGGCTCATCGAGTACGATCGCAGCCTGGGGCCCGGCTGGGCGATCAAAGCCCGCTACATCCGCTCGGACGCGGAACGGCTGCTGGAGGTCCTGCTCGTCTATGACCCGGAAACGAGCTACAAGTTCCTGTTCGACAACTTCCGTTACAAGAGGAGGAACTACCGCGGCCTGGAGTTCGAGCTCGACGGCAAGGTGGGCGAACGCATCCTGCTCAACGCTTCTTATTCCTTCTCCTCGGCCAAGGGGACCAACCCCGGCCAGGTCGAGGTTGGAGCCTGGTCCCAGAGCGAGGCCGGCACGAACAACATCAGCCTCTTCGGCAAGCACATCTTCATCCCTCCCCTGCCCGGGCTGGAGGAGATCAAGGCCTACTACGACTATCAGCTCGGCGGGCTGGGAGGCGAGGGCTACGGAGACGAGGGCTGGTACGGCAAGCTCCCCTACTCGGTCGACCACGACTTCAAGCTGAACATCGTCTACAAGGCGCCCTGGGGGATCGTCGCCTCAGCGGCCTTCGAATACCTGTCGGGCTACTACTGGCAGAAGCTGGGCTACGTGCCCTACTTCGGGGTCTATTTCACCTTCCCAGAAGGGCGAGGCGCGCGCAAGTCGCCGGCCCATACTTATTTGGATCTCGGCCTGCAAAAGAACATCGCTTTGAACAACCGGATGACGCTCGGGCTGCGCCTGGACGTCTTCAACCTGCTCAACAACCAGCAGCCGGTTTCCTTCGTCCAGGAAGATATCCCCCTGTTCGGGTCGGTGTGGGGGCGTCAGAATCCGCGCTCGGCCCGGGCCATGGTCCGGTTCATGTGGTAGGCCGTGCGGCAGGTTATTTTCGCGGCCTGAGACGGGCTTTTCTGGCCTTGAGCTTTCTAGCCCAGCCGGGCTTGTCGACCTGACGGGCCCGGGCCACGGTCAGAGCCTCGGCCGGAACATCCTTGGTGATGGTCGAGCCGGCGGCGACGTAGGCCCCCCGTCCGACCCGGATGGGCGCGATGAGTTCCGTGCCCGAGCCGATGAACACCCCGTCCTCGATCGTCGTCGGGCTCTTGTTCACCCCGTCGTAGTTGCAGGTGATCGTCCCGGCGCCGATGTTCACCTCGCGGCCGACGCTTGAATCACCCAGGTAGGACAGGTGCATGGCCTTGGATCGCTCCCCGAATACGGTCTTTTTCATTTCGACGAAGTTCCCGACCTTGGCCCCGGAGCGGACGACCGTCCCGGCCCGGAGGTGGCAGAAGGGGCCGACCGCGACCCCGCTCTCGAGGCGGCTGTCCTTGATGACCGAGCCGGTCAGGACCTGGACGTCGTCGCCGACCTCGGCGTTGACCAGGTGGCAGGAGGGATGGATCGCGCAGCGCCGGCCGACGCGCGTCCGGCCCTCGATCGTGACGCCGGGATAGACGACGGTGTCGGGACCGAGCGAGGCCTCCAGGTCGATCCAGGTTGAGCGGGGGTCGAGGACCGTGACCCCGGCTTCGGCCAGGGACTTGATCTTCCTCAGGCGCAGGGCGTCGGCGGCCTGGGCCAGCTCGTAGCGGGTGTTGACCCCGACGACTTCCTCGGCCCGGCCGGTCTTATAAACGCCGACTTTTTTCCCCCGCTCGAAGAGGAGGGCGATGACATCCGTGAGATAGAACTCGCCCTTGCGGTTTGTGTTGGAGACGGAGGGCAGGACGGCCAGCAGCTCGCGGACATCGAAGAGATACACCCCGGTGTTCACTTCCCGGATCCGCCTTTCGGCCGGGGAGGCGTCCTTCTCCTCGACGACCCGGAACCGGCCGGCCCCGTCATGGACCAGGCGGCCGAAGCCCGTCGGATTCTCAGGCTCGGCGGATAGGACCGTGGCGGCGTTCCGGCCGCGGCGATGGAGCCGGAGCAGGGGGCGGAACGTCTCGGCCATGAAAAGCGGCAGGTCGGAATTGATGACGAGCACGTCGCGCGCTTTTCCCCTGGACAGGGCCAGGCGCGCGGCCAGGACGGCATGGGCCGTCCCCAGCTGTTTTTCCTGGGTGACACAGGTGACGCGGGGATGGGCCGCGGCCCGGGCCACGTCCTCCTTCTGGTTCCCGACCACGACCACCGCCCGGTCGGGCTTGAGCTCGAGGAGGTTGTCCAGGATGACCCGGATCATGGGTTTGCCCAGGATCGGATGGAGGACCTTGTTCCGGGCCGACTTGAACCGCGTCCCCTGGCCGGCGGCCAGGACCAGGACGGCGAGGCCGGTGTTCATGCGGGCTTGACGATGACCTTGAACTTCTTGTCTTCCCAGAGGGGCTCGAAGTCGGATTCGTTCTGGGCCAAGATGGCGTACAGCTTGTCCAGGTGGACGGCCTTCTTGAGGTAGTCCAGGCAGTCCTCGGTCTGGCCCATGACGCAGGCCAGTTCGGCCGAAAGGTAGAAAGCCCGGCCGTCCTTGGGGGCCAGGTCGCGGGCCTTCTCCAGGAGCTTGGCCGCGCCCTCCAGGTCCCCCTGGTTCATCTTGTAGACGCTGTAATAGAAATAGTCGTCCTCGGTCTTGAGCGACATCCGCTCCCGGGACTTGCCGATGCGTTCCTGGCTGATCTTGATGTAGAGGCGGGCCCGGTCGGCCAGCTCGCGCTCGTCCGAATATTTCTCCAGGAAGGTCGTGAGCTGCTCTTCGGCCCGGTCGTTCTTGCCCTGGCGGAAATTCTTCATAGCGTCGCCGAAGGCGGTCAGGGCCTTCTGGTATTCGTCTCGTCTTTCGTTTTTCACCTTATGTACTCCCTTGGGAACCTGAATCGCAACCCGTATTTTAGCCTATAAATCGGTGACACACAACACGTATACCGCATTTCCACTTCCACTAATTCGGTTAACGTGTTGTGTGTCACCGATTTAGAAGCCGCGGGAGGGAAGGATGTTGAAGATCTTGGGGATTTTGAAGTCGGCCTCCTCGAAGCTCCGCATGATGCGCTTGGCCTCGGCCGTCTGTCTGGTCTTGGTGTAGCACTTGGTCAGGTGGGATAACAGACGCCAGCGCTGGGTCGGGTCCTTCTCCACCTGGAGCGAAGCTTCGAAGGCCCAGGATGCCTTCCGGAACTCGCCCGCGGCGACCAGGCCGAGCCCGATGTCGCGCAGCCTGTTCCCGTCCACGGCCGTCCAGCCCTCGGCCTCAAAGGTCTCCCGGAGAAAGCCGCCGAACTCGGCCGAATAGACCATGAAGACGTCCTCGGGCCGGCCGACGAGCTCCACCTGCCGCTTTCCGGACGCGGGGACGACGACCGGGCCGCCCGGCCGGAAACCTTCCCCGTCCATCTCCAGGGGCACGAGCATCGCCTTGTCCAGGGTGCCCCAATAATAATAGAGGGTCCGACGGGGGTAGCAGCGGGCCAGCTTCAGGTTGGCTTCGGGACCCAGGTCATTGGCATAGATGACGTCCCCGTCGAGCCCGGGCGTATCGTGCATGAAGCCCGAACCCCACCAGCCCGTCGGGAACCCGGCCAGGGGAGCATAGAGGAATTTGATGACGATCACGGCGTCGTGCACACCGCCCGCCCTGACGGCGTTGTGGACCCAGGCCGAAGAACCGGCGAGGTTGTGGTCATAGCGCTCATAGAACCACTCGCTCCACGGGGGGGCTGTCCAGGCCGGGAATCGAACGGCCAGAGCATAGACGGTGAACAGGACGAGGACCGCCGCACCGATCTTCCGCCAGGCGGGAAGCCCGATCTTTCGGAACTTGCCGGCCATGAGCGCGGGGGCCTCGACCAGACCTTTGGCGCTGAGCACGACCAGGATCGGCAGGGCGTCGAAGAACATCCGGGCCCCGAAGGCGATGAACGCCCCCCAGAAAAAAAAGAATCCGACAAGCATGACCAGGAACGCCGAGAAGAGCAGGAACGTCCGCCCCCTCTCCTCCCGGCGGAGGACCATGGCCCACAGGACGAACAGGAGGGGCCAGAGCGAGGTCAGGGGCCAGCCGAACAGATAGTTGTTGATGGCCTTCAGGTTCTCGAAGATCTGGAGGGAGGCGATAAGCGGCGTGTAATCATAGTCCAGGGTCGCCGGCCGGCCGAAGATGACGGAATAGGCGCTGCCGTACCGGGCTAGGTATCCCGGCTTGAGCGCCTCGCCGGTCGTGGCGGCGTTGTAGTAGAGATAGAATCCGAGAGCCAGCCCGGCGACCAAGGCCAAGGCCAGGAGATTCTTCCAGCGCCGCTTGAATTCCTTCAAGGTCCGGACGGCGAGCGACAGCAGAAAGGGAGCGGCGAGGATGGCCGCGTTGTAGGGCCGGATGAGAAGGGCCAGGCCCAGGCCGGCTCCGGCGGCCAGGCCGCTGCCGATCGTCGGAGACCGGAACGACCGAAACACGAACAGGAGGAACAGGGCGGCGGCGGCCATGCTGGCCGTGTGGGCCATCATGGACGATGACATCAGCAGCATCCAGATCGAGGCGGCGCCGAGCAGCGAAGCCAGGATTCCCGTCCGGCGGTCGTAGACCTCGGCTCCCAGGAAAAAGAATAGGATGACGGCCAGCGCTCCCAGGAGCGGATTGATGAGCCACGGCACGCCGGCGACGAGCCCAACAGCAAGCAACGCCGGGAATCCGGGAGGATAAATGCTGTACCAGCGGCCGACGTTGACCATATGAGGAAAGTCGAACGACTCGGGAGCGCAGGGCAGCGGCGCCGAGAAATGGCCGGTCAGGAAGATGCGGGCCTGGAAGAGATAGACGATCTCGTCATGGACATGGGGCGAATGATCGAAGACGAAATAATTGAAGACCGCGCAAAACACAAGGACAAAGGCCGCCGCGGCGATGACCGGTCCGGGAAGGCGGCGGCGGGCCATTCCGCTCACGCCCGGGCGTCCCGGTCGAAATGAGGCAGCGCTTCCGGGATGACCAGGACCATTTCGACGAACCCGGCGTATTGGCCGTTCTCATACCAAGGCGACTGGTAGACCAGCTTTTTCTTCCCCTTTTTCAGGATGGTGTAGACGTTCGTCCTGCCGGCGCGAAGCATCTCGTCGAGCTTGGTCCGGGCCGGCTCGGGATGGCAGTCGAGGACGTTCCGGCCGACGAGCGCCGCCCCCCCGAATTCGGCGAAGGTCTCGAACGCCTGTTCGTTCATGGCCAGGATCTTCCCCCGCTCGTCGCAGACCGTGATCGCCCCCGGAAATTCCTTGATCCAGGAATGGTCGCTCATATTTTCAGTACTCCCGCTCGACATCCGTCCTTGACGCTCAGGCCTTCTTCCGGGTCAGCGCCGACCGGACGGCCCAGCCGGCGTAGCCCGAGACCGCGGCGGCCAGGGCGGCGACAAGCGCCGCAGCCGCGACGAGGAGCCAAGGCCTCCCCAGACCGATCATCCGGGCCATTCGGCCGGCGATGATCCGGCTTCCCGAAAAATAGAAATAGAGCCCGGCCCCGAGCCAGAGAAGTCCGGCTGAGAGGAATCCCGTCCAGAGGGCCCGACGGCCCGAGCGGGCCGCTGCCGCGCCGCAGGCGAAGGGCACGATCATGATCCACCACCAGAACGGCGTGAGGACCTGGAGGATGAGCATGATCCCAAGACAGACGATGACGGCGATCATTTCGCACCTCTCATGACGGTCCGGCCGGCGACCGCCGGATGGATCTCGTCCGCCGACGTGAGGAATACGAGTTCATAGGGCTTGCCGGCGGCCCAATCCGGGATGAAATTGTCGTAGTATTTCGACCCCGGGTTCCCGGATTGCCCGCCGGGATAAATGCCCCAGGCCCGGACTTCCGGACCCATTTCAACGACCATCCTCCAGGACGGCCCCCAGCTCCGGCCGATGGCGTTGATGGCGATTCCGACGCCTTCGGTTTCGAACGCGTCCCGTCCCAGGCCGGGTATCCGGCCGAGGTGATCGAACCGAGTGCCCTTGACCTTGCCCCAATCCCATGACGCGCCCGGCGGACCGAAGTCCTTCTCGAGCTTGGCGCAGGCCGCAGCGAACGCTTTCCGGACGATCACCGCCCGTGTTTCCTTCTCGGAGGTAGCCTTGTCGTCGAAATACTCCGAGTCGGGCGCGGCGAGAATGAAGCCGATCATGACCTGGCTCTGAGGCCAGTTCATCCATTTCATGTCGCCTCTCTTTTCGTCGTTCCAGGTCAGGGCATACAATTCCTGCCAGAACCGGTCGAAGACGGACGGCGCGGCGAGGTTGGCCCGGCACTCGAAATTCCAGCCCTGAAGCTCCTTGAGAGCCCGTTGTTCCGTGCCCGGGAGAACCGCGTCGTTCAGGATCTCGAGCAGACGGGGAAGGACCGTCCTGGCCCGGATGTTCAGGACATCGCCCTGCATGCGGATCATGTCATCGGCGGTGATGTCTTTCGAGGCGGCCAGGATCTCGTTGATCCGCGCCCCGCGCTCGAAGGAACCGTAATCGGAGCCGAGATAATACGGATAGCCCGCGTCGACGGCCGGCTGGTTGGCTGAGCTGACGAACCCGCGCGCCGGGTTCTTGACGTGCGGGATCTGGTCGCGCGGGATCCAGCCCTGCCAGGCCTGTCCGGGGTCGGCGCCGTCGAGCACGTACCGGCCCTGTCCCTTCCATCGCAGCGGGAATCGGCCGTTGTGCCACAGGGCGATGTTGCGTCCGGCGTCGGCGTAGGCGAAGTTCTGTGACGGGCAATTCCAATAACTCAGCGCGCGGAGGTAGTCATCGTAGTCTCGAGCCCGGTTGAGGAGGACCAGGGTCTTGAACTCGTTCGAAGGTTCGTGACCCATCCAGCGGACGGCCGTGTCGGCGGGGAAATCGGCGTCGGGCAAAGGCGCTTCGCCTTTGAGCTGGAACACCGGTCCGAGATGCGTGGTGACCACCCGCTCCACGACGTCCGGTCGTCCCCTGACCTTGATCACTTCCTCACGGATCGTGGCCGCTTTCCATTGGCCTCCGTCCAGGTATTCGCGGCGGGTGTCGTCCTTGAACTTGACGGCGAACAGGTCCAGGACATCGTCCGTCCCGTTGGTGAAACCCCAGGCGATCCTTTGGCTAAAGCCCACGATCACGGTCGGAGCTCCCGGGATCGAGACGCCGTAGATGTTGATGCCAGGCGCCGCGAGCTGGACCTCATACCAGATCATGGGCAGGCTCAAGGCCAGGTGCATGTCGTTGCACAGGATCGGAAAGCCGCTCTTGGTCAGCGCGCCGGAAACAGCCCAGTTGTTGCTGCCCAGGCTTCGCTCGTCAAAATCGGGAAGAAGCGGCCCGGGCGTCCCGCCGGTCCCCGGCCGAGGCGGCTCGGTCGCTGAGGATGAAGGAACCTCAGGGACGGCGACCGGCTTGAAGTCGAGCGGAGTCCCTGGCGGAATGACGGGGTCGATGAGCGGAGGATGGAGCGGGAAGAGCGCCTCGGCCGCAGCCTCGCCCAGGGCGTCCCGCAGCCGGGTCAGGCTCGCGTCCGCGGTATAGCCGGACAGCATGTAGGCCATGTATTTCAGGAGCAGGGCGGACTTGTCCTCGGTCCAGGGCTCCGGGGCGTAGTCGAGGATCTTGTATTCGACCGGATAATCCTTGCGGCGGAGAGTCGAGATGTAGGCATTCACCCCGGCGGTGTATGCTTCGGCGGCGGCCCGGGTCTCCGGATCCTGACGCATCTCGTCCGCCGCCCGCTCGGCGGCCCAAGTCATGCCGAACCGCCGGCTCGACCGGTCGAGCGGCAGGGCGGTCGGGCCGACGACCTCGGCCAGGCGCCCCCCGGCGTAGAGCACCTGGAAGTCCATCTGCCACAGTCTCAGCGAAGCGCAGACATATCCCTGGGCAAAGTAGAGGTCATGGCTGTTCGCCGCGAAGATATGGGGCACGCAGCGGGAATCCCAGACGATCTTGACCTCGGCTTGGAGCCCCGGGAGGGACAGCTCGGCAGGCAGCCGGTCGGCGCCCTCACCGTTCCGCCAGAACCCGGCAAAAGGATTGACAAGCTTGCCGAACGCGGGAACCATCCCGTGACGGTTGTCGAGGGCCCAGAAGAGGGCGGCGGCGAGGAGAAGCGACAGGACGACTCGAATCCATTTCATGGACACATCCTTTCAATCCGTCCAGGCCCAGCAGGAAGGGTTCTGGAGGAGGGACTGCACGGCTCGCAGGTGAAGCGCGTGACCGGCTTTGACTGCGCGGACATGGCCGACGACGGGCGCGCCGAGGGTCGCCAGGTCGCCCGCGAGGTCGAGGATCTTGTGGCGGACAAACTCATCTGGAAATCGAAGAGGAGGATTGAGGAGCTTCTCATCGTCGAGGACGACGGTGTTGTCGAACGACGAGCCCAAAGCCAGCCCGAGGCTCCGGAGCTTTTCCGCGTCCCGGGCAAAGCCGAAGGTGCGGGCCGGGGCGATCTCCGCGGCGAAGGACTCGGCCGTAAGGGCCAAGCTCAGATCCTGGCAATGAATGAGGGGATGGGCGAAATCAATGCTGTAGGAGACCCTGAAGCCGGGGTCAGGTTCAAAGGACACCGACTGGACCCCTTCGTGCAGGCGGAAGGGGGATGTGATCCGAAGGGCCTTTCTTTTGTCGGGGATGGGGACGGTCCCGGCGCGGACGACGGCCGCCACAAAGGGCGCGGCGCTTCCGTCCAGGATCGGAACCTCCTCGGCGTCGAGCTCGATCAAGGCCGAATCGACTCCGGTCTGGCGGAGGGCGGCCAGGAGGTGCTCGACTGTCCGGACGCCGGCCTCCCCTTTTTTGATGATGGTGCAGTTCTGGGCCGAATAGAGCCCAGGTTCCGACCGGATCTCGAGCCCGTCGAGGTCCAGGCGCCGGAAGACGAGCGAACCTGATTCCGACGGCCTCAGCCGGAGGTTCACCGGCCGGCCGGAATGGACGCCGATGCCGGAGAAGGCGATCTCCTTGGCCAGGGTCCTTTTATCAGTATCCATGAAGAAACAATTTTAGCCAATCTCGGCCTTAAAATAAAGCCGATTGAAAGCCAGCCGGTTCCCTCGCCAGCCGCCCTAGGCTGTGATAAAATGTTTGCATGAAACGACAGCTCGAAGATATCCTGGCCCAGGTGGAAAAGGGCGAGCTCACCGCCGCGGAGGCTTGCGAGGCGCTCAAGCACTACCCTTACCAGGACCTGGGCTTCGCCAAGGTCGACCATCATCGCCAGCTCCGCCGCGGGATCCCCGAGGTCGTTTACGGCGCGGGCAAAACGGACGAGCAGATCGTGCGCATCGCCCGGGAGATCGTGAAAAAAGGCGGAAACCTGCTGGTAACCCGGATCGAGGAGTCAACATTTAAAAAGCTGAAAAAAGCCGTGCCCAAGGCGGTTTATCATTCCCAGGCCAGGGCCGCGACTTTCAGACATAAAACGACCGACCCGGGCAAGGGGCCGATCGTGGTCATGACCGCAGGCACGTCGGATGTGCCTGTAGGCGAAGAGGCGGCCGTCACCTGCGAAATGCTGGGCAACGAGGTCGACCGGATCTATGACGTCGGGGTCGCCGGGCTTCACCGGCTGTTGGGGGAGTACGAGAAGCTCCGCCGGGCCAGGGTGATCATCGTCGCCGCGGGCATGGAGGGCGCCTTGCCCTCGGTCGTGGCGGGACTCGTCTCAGTGCCGGTCGTAGCCGTACCGACGAGCGTCGGCTACGGGGCGAGCTTCAAGGGAGTCGCGGCCCTCCTGGCCATGCTCAACTCCTGCCCGGGCGGGGTGGGGGTGGTCAACATCGACAACGGCTTCGGCGCCGCCTGCCTGGCCAGCCTCATCAACCATCTTTGAATTCGGTGACAGTCATCTCAATCACCTGAATTCCGGCCCGCTCTGTTCCGGAAACAAGATGTCTGTCACCGAATTGCCAGGCATTGAATTGCCACAGCAACTTTTCGGGGAAAGACTACGTTTATATCTTTGCCAAGGAGATCGAAGGTCAAGTTTTTAAAATAATATGGCTTTTTCAGCCGTTTTGCCTTGACAAAAGGGCCTCAGATTCCTATATTATTAAGAAGTTTTGCCCAGGAACCATAAATTCATTAAAAACACTTAAACTATATGGAGATTATTGACCAAATAAGGGGTGTTGCTGCCCTCGTAGACATCGCCTCCCAGTACACGGCGCTCAAGAAAAGAGGCGCGAAATTCGTCGGACTCTGCCCGTTTCACGTCGAAAAGACCCCCTCCTTCACCGTGGACCCCGATAAGCAGCTCTACCATTGCTTCGGATGCGGGGTCGGGGGCGACGTCTTCACCCTGGTCATGGAAAAGGAGAACCTGACCTTTCCCGAGGCCCTGAAACACCTGGCCCAGAAATACAACATCCCTCTCCCCCAGCAGAGCCAGCTCACCTCCCAGACCATCAAGCTCGAGGAAAAGCTGGTCAAGATCAACGAGGAAACGCTGGCCTTTTTCCAGAAGAGCCTCCGGGAGGGAGCCGAAGGCCGGAAAGCCCAGGAATACATCGCCCAAAGGAACATCTCCCCGGAAACGGTCAAGGCCCTGAAGATCGGGTATGCCCCAAACTCCTGGGACTCCCTGGTCAAGCACTTCCAGTCCCGGGGCGTCTCGGCTGACCTCCTGCTCAAGGCCGGCCTCGTCCTTCCTGGACAGAAGAAGGAAGGCTTTTACGACCGCTTCCGCGGCCGGCTGATGTTCCCCATCTTCGGCCTGACCGGCAAGGTCATCGCCTTCGGCGGCCGAACGCTCGTCGGGGCCGAGCCGAAATACCTCAATTCCCCGGAAACCCCCCTGTATTCCAAGGGCAAGGTCCTCTACGGCCTGAACCTCACCAAGGACGCCATCCGCGACAAGAACGAGCTCATCCTGGTCGAGGGCTACACGGACTTCGCCGCGCTGTTCCAGGCCGGGTTCACCCACGTCGTCGCCTCCCTGGGCACGAGCCTGACCTCCCTCCAGGTCAGCTTGGCCCAACGCTTCGCCCCGCGAATCATCATCAACTACGACGGCGACGCGGCCGGGCTCAACGCCGCCCTGCGGGCCCTGTCCATCTGCTTTGAAAAGGGCGCGCCCGCCTCGGTCGTGGTTCTGCCCGAGAAGCTCGACCCTGACGGCTTCATGGCTAAGTACGGCGCGGACGGCTACCGCGGCCGGCTGGCCAAGGCCGTCCCGGCCCTCAAGTTCCTCATCACCATGCGCGGTCACGGCCGGAACCTGGCCGTCCCGGAGGAAAAGGCCGGGTTGGTGAACGAGGTCCTGGCTGAGCTGGCCAGGATGCCCGACGCGGTCGTCCTGAGCGAATACCTAGTCCAGGCGGCAGAAGCCTTGAAGATGGACGAAAAACTCCTCCGCCGCAGGTTGGAGCGGCCGGCCCAGGCCGCGGGCCGGGAGGAGGGCGAATTTTTCCTTCCGGCGGAAAAGCGGCTGCTCCAGATCCTCATCCGCCATCCGGCCCTGCTGCCGGACATTTTCGCCGAGGCCAAGGACAACCATTTCGCCGGCCTCAAGGCCGAGGCAGTGTTCAACATGATCCTGGACTGCTTCCGCTCGGAGAAGGACGCCCTGCTCGAAGACCTGCTTCAGAGGATAGATCCGATCCTGGTCAAGCACTTGACTCGGGCCCTTATGGAACCTCCGGACGAACCGACCGTGACCGAGGCCCGAGACTGCCTGGACGCCCTGTGGAAATCGTCGCTCCTGAACCAGCTGCGGGCCCTCCAGGGAGAGATCGTCCGCGTCGAGAAAACGGGAGACCAGAAGCGGCTTCAAATCCTGCTGTTCCAGAAACAGGACCTAACCCAGCAGATGCTGGCCTTGTGACCAAGAAGACCATGTCCGCCAAGAGCGATAGGAAAATAGATCAACGGGGCCGCCGGGTCCTCAAGGAGTCGTCCGTGTCCGCTGACGCCAAGTCCCGCAAGGGCGAATACCAGGAGCTCATCTCCAAGGGCCGCAAGCAAGGCTACCTGCTCTTCGAGGAGATCGACAAGACTTTCCAGGACGAGATCAATTCCGGCGAGGACTTCAACGAATTCCTGTCGTCCATCGACGGCTACGGCATCAAGATCCTGGACACCAAGCAGAAGGAGATGGTCGTCCCCCGCCGCAAGCCCGACGTCGTCTCGACCCAGGGACTGGAGCGGACCACCGACCCGGTCAAGCTCTACCTGCGGGAGATGGGCAACATCTCCCTCCTCACCCGGGAGGGCGAGATCGCCATCGCCAAGGACATCGAGCGCGGGGAAAAGAGCATCATCAAGGCCCTGTCCAAGACCCGCCTGGTCCTCAACGAAGTGCTGGCCCTGGAGAGCCGGATCAAGGACAACCCCAACGTCATCCTGGAGATGTTCGACGTCTCCGAGGAGGAGGTGGCCGAGGGCCGGCTGGACGACAAGAAGAAGCAGATCCTGGGCAAGATCAAGAAGATCCGAGACCTGGGAGTCAAGCTGGCCAAGATCCCCGGGCGGCAGAAATATTTCATCTCCCGGGGCCGGATCATCGTGGTCATGAGCAACATCATCCGGGGCCTCAACATCCGGAGCTACCAGCGGGAAAAGATCATCTTCACCCTGCGCCGCAAGCTGGTCGAGATCAACAAGCTCGAGGACGGCCTGGGGGAGGCCCGGCGGTCGCACGCCCACAGCCGGAGCAAGGCCAACCGGGTGGCTCTCGAAGCCAAGATCAGGGACCTGAACAGGAACCTGCGCAATCAGCAGAAGGACATCGGCCTGGACACGCCCAGCCTGCGCAAGACCCTGCGCGCCATCCAGACCGGCAAGAAGATCTCGGACCAGGCCAAGAAGGAGCTGGTGGCGGCCAACCTCCGGCTGGTGGTGTCCATCGCCAAGAAATACAGCAACCGCGGCCTGCAGTTCCTGGACCTCATCCAGGAGGGCAACATGGGCCTGATGAAGGCCGTGGACAAGTTCGAGTACCGCCGGGGCTACAAGTTCTCGACCTACGCCACCTGGTGGATCCGGCAGGCCATCACCCGGGCCATCGCCGACCAGGCCCGGACGATCCGCATCCCGGTCCACATGATCGAGACCATCAACAAGCTCATCCGCGTCTCCCGGAGCCTGGTCCAGGAGATCGGCCGCGAGCCGACCAGCGAGGAGATCGCCCGGAAGATGGACATGCCGGTCAACAAGGTGCGGAAGATCATCAAGATCGCCCAGGAGCCGATCTCGCTCGAAACGCCCATCGGCGAGGAGGAGGACAGCCACCTGGGCGATTTCATCGAGGACAAGGTCATGCCCTCCCCGCCCGACACGGTCATCCACATCAACCTCCGGGAGCAGATCGAGGAGGCCCTGAAGAGCCTGACCGAGCGCGAGGCCAAGGTCCTCAAGATGCGCTTCGGCCTGGGCGACGGGAACGAGCACACCCTGGAAGAGGTCGGCCAGCAGTTCAAGGTGACCCGCGAGCGCATCCGCCAGATCGAGGCCAAGGCCCTGCGCAAGCTGAAGCACCCCAGCCGCAGCCGCAAGCTGCGGTCGTTCACCAACGGCAACTGACGCCGTCCCCTGCCCCGCCGGCGAAGCCGCCGAAAAGGGCGGCGGGGCCGTTCAATTGACTTATTCCCGCGGAATTGTTATAAGAAGGCCAGGGCCTATAGCTCAGCGGTAGAGCCGCCGGCTCATAACCGGTAGGTCCCAGGTTCGAATCCTGGTAGGCCCATTCGAGCGGGAGACACGATGTGGAAATCGACTTCGAGAAGCTGATACGACTCCAGGGTCTGGACATCGACATCCACCAGGCCCAGGTGCTTCTCGACGGCATACCTCTCCAGCAGGCCGCCATAGACCAGAAGATCGCCGCCGGTTCGCTGGCCGTGACTGCGGCCAAGGACAAGCTGGCCGCCAACCAGAAAAAGCGCCGGGAGCTCGAGTCCGAGGTCAAGGACGTCAGGGCCCGGATCACCCAGCACAAGTCCCAGCAGGCCCAGGTCAAGAACAACAAGGAATACAGCGCCCTGCTCAAGGAGATCGAGGACGACCAGCGCCGGATCGACGGGCTGGAGGAGTCCATCATCCAGGAAATGCTCCAGGCCGACGACATCGAGGTCGAAATCCGGGCCGCCCTGGATCTCCAGTCCAAGGACAAGACCGTCCTGGAGGCCGACAAGGCGGCGCTGGCCAAGAGCTCCGGCGAGGCCGAATCCCGGATCCAGGACCTCAGCCGGCAGCGGGAGGCGCTCCTGGTCCAGGTCGACGCGGAACAATTGACGCTTTACCAGCGAATCTTCAAGAAGAAGGGCGGGGTGGCCCTGTCGGCCATCCGGGACGATTTCTGCGCCCTGTGCCACATGCGTATCCGGCCCCAGATGCTGAACGAGCTCCTGGAGAAGAACAAGCTCATCACCTGCGAAAACTGCGGACGGATCCTGTATATCACCCCCGACACGGAAGCGCCCGGCCGCGAAGAGGCCGAGGCCCCCAAAAGCTGACTCCCCGGCCGTCCGGCCCCGAGGCGGTATTGAATTCGGGGTTCTCTTGTATTAGGATAACAGTTCGGATAAGGAGGTCCCATGAAAAAGTATGGACAAGCGGCGATCGCCATTCTGATCCTTGTTTCGGCCGTCTCCCTGCTGGCCGGCGCTGAAGACACCGGCAAGCCGAGTCTGGGCGTCCTGCGGTTCACCAACCAAACCTCGGCCGGCTGGTGGAGCGGCTCGGTGGCCAACGACCTGTCCGACATGCTGTCCTCCGAGCTCAGAAGCACCAGGGCCTTCGTGGTCCTGGAGCGCAAGGAGCTGGACGCCGTTATGTATGAACAGGACCTCAGCCAGTCCGACCGCATCAGCGCCGAGACCAAGGTCGTAATGGGCAAGATCAAGGGGGCCAAGTTCCTCGTGGCCGCGACCGTATCCTCCTACGAAGAGCAGACCAAGCAGACCGGCGGCGGAGTCAGCCTGGGCGGGATCAGCATCGGCGGCAAGAAGGACAAGACCTACGTCGCCGTGGACCTCAAGGTGGTGGACACGGAGACGAGCGAGATCGTGGACACGCGGACGATCGAGGCCGAGGTCGGCGGACTGGGGCTCGGCGGCTCACTGAGCATCGGCAATTTTTCGATCCACGGCGACGATTACAAGCGCACGCCCACGGGCAAGGCCCTCCGCGCCTGCATCATCTACATCTCCGAGTACCTGGAGTGCTCCCTGGTCAAGGGCCAGGAGGCGTCCTGCATGAAGAAATGGAACGCCATGGAAGAGAAGCGCCGGGCCCGGACCAAAGGCTCGATCGACATCGAATAACCCGAAGGGTCACCCCGTCGTCTCGCCCAGCGAGACTCCGGGTGATGACCAAGGGCTAAACTTTGTTTTCCTGGTCTTCGGTGTAGAGTCCGTCGATCAGGTTCTTGTATTTCGTTTCGATGATGTTCCGCTTGACCTTCAGGGTGGGGGTGATTTCCTCTTTTTCGATCTCGAACTCTCGGTCGAGGATGAGGATTTTCTTGATTTTTTCGAAGGGGGCCAGGGACGGCGTGGCCCGCTCCACCTCGGCCAAAATCATGGCCAGGATCTTCGGGTTCTTGGCCAGGTCGGAGACACCCTGAAAGAGGATGCCGTTCGACTTGGCGTAGCTTTCCAACTTTTCGAAATTGGGCACGACCAGGGCCGCCAGGAACCTCCGCCGGTCGCCGATGACGATGGCGTTGGAGATGAAGGGGTTGGTCTTGAGGAGGTTTTCGATCGGCTGGGGAGCGATGTTCTTCCCTCCGGCCGTGACGATGATGTCCTTTTTGCGGTCGGTGATGACCAGGAAGCCGTCCTTGTCCAGGTGGCCGATGTCGCCGGTGTGGAACCAGCCTCCTTCGAACGCCTCGCGCGTCTCGGCCTCCTTCTTGTAGTAACCCTTCATGATGTTCGGGCCCCGGGCCAGGATCTCGCCGTCCGGGGCGATCCGGACCTGGACGCCCGGGATGGTTTTGCCCACCGTCCCGAACCGCATGTTTTCGAACGTGTTGAGCGAAATGACCGGGGAGGTCTCGGTCAGTCCGTAGCCCTCCAAGACGTTCAATCCCAGGGCGTAGAAGAATTCGGCGATGTCTTTGGACAGAGGCGCCCCGCCGCTGACAAAAAACCGGATCCGCCCGCCGGTCTTGTCCACGATCTTCTGGAAGACGATCTTGTTGGCCAGGCGATGTTTGAACTTTAGGCCGCGCGATATGGACTCTTTCTCCAGGACCCGCCGGCCGTGCTCCCGGCCGACTTTCAAGGCCCAGAAGAAGATCCGGCGTTTCACGGCCGAACCGGCCAGGACCGTGTCGATGACCTTGGAGTAGATCTTCTCGAAGACGCGCGGCACGCTGACCATGATCGTCGGCCGGACCTCGAGCAGGTTCTCGGCCACGGTCTCGATGCTCTCCGCGAAGGCGATGGTGCAGCCCTTGAAGAGGTAGGTGAACATGACCATCCGTTCCAGGACGTGGGACAGGGGCAGGAACGATAGGACCGTATCCTCGACGCTGAAGTACAGGACCTCGGCCACAGCCTTGATGTTGCTCAGGAAATTCCCGTGGGTCAGGATGACTCCCTTGGGGACGCCGGTCGTCCCCGAGGTGTAGATGATCGTGGCCACGTCGCTGGGCTGGACGGCCAGGGCCTCCTTCTCGAAGATGGTCGGGTTGTTGGTGGCCCGCTCCCGGCCCATGTGCAGGACCTGGGCGAAGGCGTAGACGTCCTCCGGCGTCTCGGAGGCCAAGGTGATGTAGCGCCGGACCTTCTTCAGCCGGGATTTGACCGCCTTGATCTTCTCCCAGAGCTCGGCGCTGGATACGACCACGAAGCTCGCCTCGCAGTCCTCGATGATGTAGGCCACCTGCTCCGGGACGAGCGAGGTGTAGATGGGGACGCTGACGCCCTCGGCGCACTGGACGGCCAGGTCGGTCATGACCCATTCCGGACGGTTCTCGGAGAGGATGACCAGCTTGTCACCGGGCTGGAAGCCCAGCTCCTTCAGCCCCAGGCTCAAGTATTGGATGCGGTCGCCGAATTCCTGGGTGGACAGGGATTCATAGCGGCCGGCCGCCTTGGACATCATGAACGTATCCTTGGGGTAGGACTTGACCGTATTCAGGAACAATTGCGGAATGGTTTCGATCATATGACCTCCATCCTTGTCAGCGGGCTTAATTTTAGAATTCGGCCCGGAAATAGTCAAGCACCTTCTAGCCCTGCTCCTCGCCGGTCACCTTGACCAGGGAGGAGACTCGGTCCTTGTCCTCCAGGTTGATCAGTTTGACGCCCTGGGTGGACCGGCCCGAGGTCCGAACGTCGTGGGCCTTGATCCGGATCACCTTGCCCACCTCGGTCATGAGCAGGACCTCGCCCTCGCCGATGCCGACCATGGCCAGGGCGTTCCCGATCTTGGGCGTGACCTTGATGTTGATGATGCCCTTCCCGCCGCGGCTCTGCTTGCGGTACAGGCCGATCTCCGTCTTCTTGCCGTAGCCCTTGTCGCTGGCGGTGAAGATGAACTTGTCCTCGGGTCCGACGACGATCATCCCGATGACCTGGTCCTTGGAGGCCAGGCGCATGGCCCGCACCCCGGACGCCTGGCGGCCCATGGGCCGGATCTGCTTCTCGGCGAAGCGGATGGCCTTGCCCAGCCGGGTCCCGATGAGGATGTCCCGCTTGCCGTCGGTCAGGTTAGTGAACAGCAGTTCGCTCTTGCCCTTGAGGGTCATGGCCTGGATGCCCGCCTTGCGGATGTTCTTGAACTGGTCGAGCTTGGTCTTCTTGATCAGGCCGTTCGAGCTCAACATGACGACGAACTTGTCCTCCTCGAAATCCTTAATCGGGACGACCGAGCTCACCCGCTCGTCGCCCTGGAACTGGATGAGGTTGTTGATGGACTTGCCCCGCGCGGCCGGGCCGACATCGGGAATGTCCAGGGCCTTGAGCCAGTACAAGCGCCCCTTGTTGGTCAGGACCAGCAGGTAGCTGTGGGTGGAGGACACGAACAGGCTCTCCACGACGTCCTCCTCTTTCATGCTGATGCCCTTACGGCCCTTGCCCCCCCGGCCCTGGTAATGGTAGGAGCTGAGGGACGTCCGCTTGATGTAGCCCGAGGCGGTGTAGACGATGACCACATCCTCTTCCTTGACCAGGTCCTCGGGCCGGATGTCGGTGATGACGCCTTTCCTGATCTCGGTCCGGCGGGCGTCCCCGAACTCCTGCTTGATGGCCTTGAGCTCCTCGACGATGATGTCCAGGATGAGCTTGGGGTTGGCCAGGATCTTCTTCAGCTTGCCGATGAGCTCCTTGATCTCGAGGTATTCCTTCTGGACCTTCTCCCGTTCCAGGCCGGTCAGCTTCTGGAGCTGCATGTCCAGGATGGCCTGGGCCTGGATTTGGCTCAAATGGAACTTGGTCATGAGACCCGTCCGGGCCAGGTCCACGGTCTTGGAGGAGCGGATGAGCCGGATGACCTCGTCCAGGTGGTCCAAGGCGATGGTCAGCCCCTCCAGGATGTGGGCCCGAGCCTCGGCCTTCTTCAGTTCGAACCGGGTCCGGCGGTCGATGACGACCTGGCGATGGTTGATGAAATACTTCATCATGTCGACGAGGCCCAAGAGCTTGGGCTGCTGGTCGACGATGGCCAGGAGGATGATGCCGAAGGAGGTCTGGAGGGCGGTGTGCTTGAAGAGTTTGTTCAGGACGATCTCGGGCAGCTCGCCCTTCTTCAGCTCGAAGACCATCCGCATCCCCTCGCGGTCGGATTCGTCCCGGAGGTCGGCGATGCCCTCGATCTTCTTCTCGTTGACCAGCTGGGCGACGCTCTCCAGGAGGCGGGCCTTGTTGACCATGAACGGGATCTCGGTGACCACGATCCGGTCGCGGTCGCTCTTGCCCCCCGACTCGATCCGGGTCTTGGCCTGGAGGACGATCGAGCCCTTGCCCGTCTCGTAGGCTTCCCGAAGCCCCTTCAGGCCGTACACGGTGCCGCCCGTCGGAAAATCCGGGCCGGGGATGAACTCCATGATCTTATCCAGCTTGGCGTTGGGGTGCTGGATGAGGTGGATGAGCCCGTCGATGACCTCGCCCAGGTTGTGGGGAGGGATGTTGGTGGCCATGCCCACAGCGATGCCGGAGCCGCCGTTGACCAGGAGGTTGGGGAAACGGGCCGGCAGGACCTCGGGCATGGTCAGCGAGTTGTCGTAGTTCGGCCCGAAGTTGACCGTGTCCTTGTCCAGGTCGTCCATTAGGGCGTCGGAGATCTTCTTCAGCCGGACCTCGGTGTAGCGCATGGCCGCCGGCGGGTCGCCGTCGATCGAGCCGAAGTTGCCCTGGCCGTCCACGAGGAGGTAGCGCAGGCTGAAATCCTGGGCCATCCGGACCAGGGTGTCGTAGACGGCCTGGTCCCCGTGGGGATGGTATTTGCCGATGACGTCGCCCACGATGCGGGCCGACTTCTTGTAGGGTTTGTTGTAGGTCGTGCCGGTTTCCTGCATGGCATACAGGACCCGGCGGTGGACGGGCTTCAGCCCGTCCTTGACGTCGGGGATGGCCCGGCCGATGATGACACTCATGGCATAATCGAGGTAGGAGCGCTTCATCTCCTCCTCGAGGCTGACCACGGACAAGTCGGCGGCCGCGGGCGGGGGGGCGGTCGGGGCCGCGCCTTTCCCGGCCTCGGGAGCCTTGTCCTTGTCCTTCTCGGCCGGCTTGTCCTTATCCTTGCTCTTGCTCTTGTCCGAAGGGGTCATCGCTCGGGTCCTTTCCGTCGGGGGGAGGTTAGATGTCCAGGTTGGTGACCATCACGGCGTTCGTTTCGATGAAGGCTTTGCGGCGGTCGACTTCGTCCCCCATGAGGATGCTGAAGGTCTCGTCGGCGTCCACCGCATCATGAATGGAAACCTTGAGCAGGGCCCGGTTGGCCGGGTTCATGGTCGTCTCCCACAGCTGTCCGGGGGCCATCTCGCCCAGGCCCTTGTATCGCTGGATGCTGACACCCTTCTTGCCCCGCTCGTGGAGATAGTCGATGAGCCGGATTTCGTTCTCGATCATGATGCTCTCGTGGTCGGTCATGACTTCGAAGGGCGGGATGAATTCCTCCAGTTCCTTGTAGATCTTGAACAGGTTCTTGTATTCGGTCGAATCCAGGAGGGCGAGGTTGACATTGCAGGTCGTCAGAACGCCGTCGATCTGGTACTTGATGCCGAGGTCGTAGGCTTCGTATTCCTCGTCCATGGTCAGCTCGGTCTGGAGGCCCTTGGCCTCGATCAGGGTCTGGATACGCTTCATGGACTTCTTGTCCTGGAGAAATTCCAGCCCCTCGGCGCCCTCGTGAATGAGGGTCTCGATCGTCGATTTGAGGAATCCCTTCCGCATCAGGAGCTGGAGGTAGTTCTTCTTCTGCATGATCCGCAGGAAGAGCTTGCGGAACTTCTCCCCCTCGAAGACCTCCTTGCGGCCCTTGGCCCGGACCCTGAACTCCTCCGAGATCTTCTTGACCAGCCACTTCTCGTAGTCCCGCTCCTCCTTGAGATACTGGACATCCTTGCCCCGGGAGATCTTGTACAGCGGCGGTTGGGCGATGTAGAGATAGCCCTTCTCGATGAGCGGCTTGAGATGCCGGTAGAAGAAGGTCATGAGCAGGGTGCGGATGTGCGAGCCGTCGATGTCGGCGTCGGTCATGAGGATGATCTTGTGGTAGCGGATCTTGTCCATAGCGTCGTCGGCCTCGCCGAAGCTCACCCCCAGGGCGGCGATCATCATCCCGATCTCCTCGTTATGGTAGACCTTGTCCTGGGTGGCCTTCCAGACGTTCAGGATCTTGCCCTTGAGGGGCAGGATGGCCTGGAAACGGCGGTCCCGTCCCTGCTTGGCCGAGCCTCCGGCCGAATCGCCCTCGACGATATAGATCTCGGACAGGGCGGGATCGCGCTCCTGGCAGTCGGCCAGCTTGCCCGGCAGGGAGCTCGACTCGAGGATCCCCTTGCGGCGGGCCAGCTCGCGGGCCTTGCGGGCCGCTTCCCGGGCTCGGGCCGCGTCCAGGGCCTTGAGGATGATGCGTTTGGCGTTGGTCGGGTTTTCCTCGAGATAGGCGGCCAGCTTCTCGTTGACCAGGGACTCGACGATCCCCTTGACCTCGGAATTGCCTAGCTTGGTCTTGGTCTGGCCTTCGAACTGGGGGTCGCGCATCTTGACGCTCAGAACGGCGCACAATCCCTCCCGGGTGTCGTCCCCGGACAGCGCCCCGGCGCCCAGGTCCTTGAACATGTTGTTGGCCAGGGCATAGTTGTTGAGGCAGCGGGTCAGGGCCGCCTTGAAGCCGATGAGGTGGGTCCCGCCCTCGGTGGTGTTGATGTTGTTGACGAAGGTGAAGATCGTCTCGTTGTAGCCGGCATTGTACTGGAAGGCCAGCTCGACGATGATGTCGTCCTTCTGGCATTCGAAATAGACCGGCCGGGGGTTGAGGGCCGTCTTGTTCTGGTTGAGGTACTGGACGAATTCGATGATCCCGCCCTTGTACTGAAACTCGTGGAACTTGTTGACTCGCTCGTCGGTGATGATGATCCGGACCCCGCGGTTGAGGAAGGACAGTTCCCTCATCCTCTGGGTCAGGACCTCGAAGCTGAATTCGGTCGTTTCGAAAATCTCGTCGTCGGGCCAGAACGTGACCTTGGTCCCGGACTTCTTGGTCTTGCCGACCTGCTTGAGACGGCCGAGGGCCACGCCCCGCTCATAGCTCTGGATGAAGATCCCGCCCTCCCGCTTGACTTCCAAGTCCAGGCGCCGGGACAGGGCGTTGACCACGGATACGCCCACCCCGTGCAGACCGCCCGAGACCTTGTAGGTCTTGTCGTCGAACTTGCCCCCGGCGTGGAGCATGGTCATGACGACCTCGGCCGCGGACTTCTTCTCCTTCTTGTGCATCCCCACCGGGATGCCGCGCCCGTCATCGATGACGGTCACGGAATTGTCGATATGGATGAAGACCTCGATGTTCTTGCAATAGCCCGCCAAGGCCTCGTCGATGGAGTTGTCCACAACCTCGTAGACCAGATGCTGGAGACCGTCGACTCCGGTGGAGCCGATGTACATGGCCGGCCGCTTGCGGACCGCATCCAGGCCCTTCAGGACCTTGATGCTCTCGGCCGTGTACTTGGAGTCTTTTTTCTGTCTGCCTGCGCCTTTTTCCGTCTCAACCGGTTCCGGTTCGACCGAAGCGGGCTGGTCCGCCGCTTCTTTTTTGGAGACCTCGGCTTTCTCCGGCCGGGCCGGGAGAGAGGCTGTTTTCCGCGAAGCTTTGCGGCCGGCCTGAGGCGGTTTTTCAGAAGATTTGGCGGCGGTCTTGATCGTCTTTTTGACCGGTTTGGCCGGGTCTTTTTTGGAGGTTTTTTGTGCGGGCTTCTGTTTTTTCATGATCGTCGTTTTACTCTATAAGACGGGCCCGGCCGCGGGCGAAATCCCATTAATTTTTAATAATTTAGGCCAGGGTCATTATAGCCAAAAAGCCGCCTGGAGTAAAGCCGGAGAATAGAAAAAATCGGGCATATCTTGGGGAGGAGTCCTTTGCAATCCCCCATATATTGAGCTATAATTCGTTTTTCAGGAGAATCCATGGCGACCAACCTTCCGCCCCAGTATTTCGAAGTCGAAAAGAAGCTCAAAACGGCTAAATCCGCCCAGGAAAAGATCGAAATCTACGAAGAATTGATGAGCATCATCCCCAAGCACAAGGCCTCGGAAAAGCTTCAAGCCCAGCTCAAGACCAAGATCTCCCAGCTCAAGAGCTCCCTGGACAAAAAATCGGTCACGGCCAGGCACGGCTCCTCCACCATCATCGAGCGGTCGGGGGCCGGTCAGGTCGTGGTCGTCGGCCCGCCCAACTCGGGAAAAAGCTCGCTCATCCGGAGCCTGACCGGCGCCAGTCCCGAAGTGGGCGATTACCCCTTCACCACGAAGATCCCGGCGCCGTTCATGATGAAGTTCGAGAACATCCGCATCCAGCTCATCGATACTCCCCCCGTGTCCGCCGATTTCCTGGAGACGGGTCTGGCCGAAGCGGCCAAGATCTCGGACGGACTGGTGGTCGTCCTGGACGCGGCCTCGCCCGACGCGGCCTCCGACCTGGAGAACGTGACCCTCAAGCTCGGCGAGAAGAAGATCGAGCTCATTCCGGCGGACGGGGAGGTCCCGGCCCTCGTCCCGCCTTTCCGAAAGCGGACGATCATCATCGCCCACAAGTCCGACCTCGACCCGGGCGGCGAGCGCCTGGCCGAGCTCCGGACGCTGTTCCAGTCCGGGCCTGAATTCGTCCCCTTCTCGTCGGCGGGCGGAGAGAGCGCCGATCCTCTCAAGCGGCGGATCTTCCTCATGCTGGATATCATCCGGGTGTACAGCAAGGCGCCCGGCAAGAAGGCGGACCGGGACGAACCGTTCACCCTCAAGCGGGGAAGCACCGTCCAGGACATGGCCCGGGCCGTGCATAAGGATTTCTCCCAGAGCCTCAAGTATGCCCGGCTGTGGAGGGAGTCCTCCTCGACCTACCAGGGCAGCATGGTCAACCGCGACCAGGTTTTGGACGACCAGGACACTGTCGAATTACACCTCTGAGTCCGAATTCGGGAAACAAGATGTCTGTCACCTATTTGCAGCTACTGAGCGTTGAGTTTTCAGGGCGTTCAACATATAATTTCCTAAATGGAAGCGAGTCGCGGAAACGCAGAGGGCGGGAAACGGAGCCCGGGACTTCGCTATCGGACGTCCGGGCCCCACGTCGTCCATGACCGTTTTGACGATGAGGTCGTGGTCATCAACCTGAAGACGGGATGCTATTTCGGCCTCAGAGAAACGGCGGCCGACATTTGGGACCTGGCCACCGTGGGGGGCACGCAGGACGAGATCATCGCTTCGATCCGCGCCGCCTATCCCGAGTCGGCCGAAGATGTGGAAAAAGACGTCGCCGCGTTCCTGTCCGAGCTTTCGGCCGAAGATCTCGTCCTGGCCGACCTGTCCGATCTTCCGAGTTCCGCCGGATCCATCCGGGGCCCTCACTCCCCTCCGGACCAGCGCCGTCCCTTCTCAGCTCCGAAGCTGGCGAAGTACGACGATCAGAAAGAGCTGCTTCTCCTCGATCCCATCCACGAGGTCGGGGAGCTTGGCTGGCCGGAAAAGTGAGCTGGAGAGACGCCCGCGAATTGGTCGATCGCGCGATCCGGTCCTTTGAGAAGGCCTGTATCGCGTCGGGAGGATCCCAGGACCGGCATTATAGGATCTGCGGCCGGGATTGCCTTTTCCGGCCGGCCGGATCTCCCCTGGCCTCCCTGTTGGCGCCGGCCCTCGCTCACTTGGAATGCGACCTGAAGGCTGCCGGCGGCGCGAATCGCTTCACGCCGGAATTGACGATCCTCGCCTGGGACAGCGCCTCGACCGGGATACCGTTCGACCATCCCTGGAGGCGCCGGCCGCCGGCCACGCCCCGGGACATCATCTACCACCGTCAAGACGGAATCCGGTTTCTTTACAACTTCGCGGGGGGAACACTCAGCTTCTTCGACGAGAGCCGGCGGATCGCGGGCTATTGGGTCGAAGCGGCCGACACGCTCTCCTTCGTGGAATGCGCTTCGCCTTTCCGGGCGGTCTTTCAATGGTGGATCAGGGGCTGGGGAGGGCTGCTTGTCCATGCGGCGGCCGCTGGGCTGGAGGATGCCGGGGGGGTCCTGATCCCGGGCGGAGAAGGGGCGGGGAAATCCACGGTCGCGGCTCTCTGCTTGAGGCACGGTTTTCGCCTAGCCGGCGACGACTATATCGGCCTGACTCCGAATCCGGCCTGGCGCGCCGACAGCCTGTACTGCAGCCTGAAGCTGACGCCTGAATCGATGGCCTGGATGCCGGACCTGGCCGGCTTGGCCAGGCAGATCGGCCGATCCTCGACCGAAAAAGCCGTCCTCTATCTGGCTCCGGCCTACCGGAAAGCGCTCGTCTCAGGCCTCGACCTTCAGGCTGTTCTCATTCCCCGAGTCACCGGGCGGGACGGAACGGTGATCCGTCCGACTTCGCCGGCCGAAGGCATCCGGGCCCTGGCCCCAAGTACGCTCTATGTCCAGGCCGGAGAACGAAACGCGGCTTTCGAGTTTCTTTCGGATTTCGTGCGCCGCGTTCCCTGCTATGTCATGGAGCTGGGGAGAGACCTGGCCTCCGTCCCGCCGGCGATCGAGGACTTCATCCGGAGGACATGTTGACAAGCGGGACCGGGGATCTCGTCACGGCTATCATCCGCGTTTATAAAGACCGGCGCTTTCTGGAAGAGAGCTTGTCATCGGCCGGAAACCAGGCCGGAGCCGCGGTTGAGATCCTGGTCGTGGATGGCGGACCGGAAGACGGGAGCGGCGATATCGCCCGGACCGGGAAGGATGTCCGTATCATCCGACGCAAGAACGGGGACCTGGGAGCGGCCCTCAACGCGGGGATCGAGGAAGCGAGGGGGAAGTTCATCGCCTTCCTCGACGCCGACGATATCTGGCACCCCGATAAGACGGCTCGTCAATTGGCCGCCCTTAAGGCCGGTCCGAAAGCCGACGGTGTTCTTTGCCGATTCCGCAATTTCCTCGATTCGCGCTATCCTCCCCCTGCAGGACTGGATATCAAACGGTTTCTGGAGGAAAAGACCGGGAGTATGCCCAGCTTGATTACGCTGTTGGCGACCAGGGAAACAGTGGCAAGAATCGGTCCCTTCCGAAGCGACCTGGCCTCGGGTGAGGACTTGGATTGGTTCGCCCGGGCCGCCGACCTGGGCGTCGTTTTCGCCAGAATGCCCGAGGTCCTGGTCGAACGCCGCCTTCATGACGGCAACCTGTCGTATCACGCGACCAAAGACCTCGGATTCCTGCTCGAGATCATGAGAGCTTCGATCGAACGAAAACGAGCCTCGGGCCGCGATGGACGGCAGGGCGGCATGAAGATGGATGCGAGCCGCCGGAAAGAAGGAACGGAGGAGCGGGATTGAAGGCGGGCGGTCTGCGGATCAGCGTCGTCGTCCCCGTTTACAATCATGGGAAGTACCTGGCCGAAGCCCTCGAAAGCGTCCTGGCCCAGACATGGGCTCCCTGGGAAATCATCGTCATCGACAGCTCCACAGACGACACGGCCGACACGGCCAGGCGTTTTCTGCCGCAGATCCGATATCTGTTCAGCGACCGGAATGGTCTCGGCGATGCGAGAAACCGGGGCGTTGAAGCGGCGCGGGGTGACGCCGTCGCCCACCTGGACGCCGACGACGTATGGCTGCCGGATAAGCTGGCCGTCCAGGCGGAAGCCCTGACGGCTCGGCGGGAGCTGGAGCTCGTGGGCGGATACGTGGAATCCTTCTTCAGCCCGGACCTGCCGGAGGAGGCGAGGGCGCGGATTCATTGTCCGGCCGAATCCCTTCCCGGCCTTTCGGCCAGCGCCCTGATGGTCAGGCGGGCGGCCTATGACCGCGTCGGACCCTACGAGACGCATTGGCGGCTCGGGGCCGACTTGAACTGGCTGTTGCGCGTCCGCGACGCCGGACTCGAAACGTTCATCGTGCCGCAGGTCGTGGTCCGCAGAAGGCTACACGCCGAGAACACCGGGCTGCGGGACCGGGAATTCGCTCGGGAAAGGGTCCTTGTCCTCAAGCAGGCGATGGACCGGCGGAGGAAGGCCAAGGGCGGGGAGGAGTGATGACGACCGGGCCCCGGACGTCCTTCACAAAAACATCGGCGGAGGGAATGACAGTCAAAGCGCGGCCTGAAGGCGAAGAATCCTGGCGGCCGAGCTATGCCCAGGAACTCCTTCTCCGGAGCGCCGTCCTGACCGGCCCGCCGGCATTGACGGCCTGGCGGCAGTGGAAGACGGTGGTCCATATCGACCGGTTGGACCGGGACTCGCAGCGACTCCTGCCGCTCGTTCATGCCAGCCTGGAACGGATCGACCCCGGGGAGCCGCTGATGCCCCGGTTGAAAAGCGTTCGAAGAAAGGCCTGGTATAAGAACCATCTGCTGTTCGCCATGGCGGAGCCCGTGCTGGCGGCATTCGGGGAAGCCGGGATAGGAGCCGTCCTGCTCAAGGGCATGGCGGTGATCCTGACCGCCTACGGGGACTTCAGCCTCCGGCCCTTGGAGGACATCGATATTCTTGTCCCCCCCGGAAAGATCGGGGAAGCCATGGACATTCTCGCCGGGCTGGGTTGGCGTCCCAGGACTCCCTCGAAGCGCCCTCTGGATTTCTATACGCTCTGGGCGAAGAGCGCGGTCAACTATGGCAACGACGGGGGGGGGCAGATCGACCTCCACTGGAATATCAGAAGAATCCATGGGCCCGCCGAAGGGGACGAATCGCCCTGGCGGAACCTCCGCCGCGTTCGCCGCGGCGGGAGGGAGTATCGGATCTTGAGTCCCGAGGATCAGCTTCTTCATATTCTTGATCATGCCGCTGCGGATCGGTTCGCTCCTATCCGTTGGATTCCTGATGTCCTATGCCAGCTGCGGGCTTCCCGGGCGGAGATGGATTGGGAGCGGTTCCTGGAGCGGGTTTCGGAGCTGGACATGACCTTTCGCGCACGGGCGATGCTGTGTTATCTCCGGGACCATTTCGGGGCGGACCTCTCCGAGGAGCTTGTTCGGGAGATGGCGAAGTCGCGCGCATCCAAAAGGGAACGCCGCTTTTGCCGGAGCATGGTCCGTGTCGGATTGGTCAGGTTCCTGTGGAATTTTCATTATGTGCGCCCCGTCTACCAGATGTCCCTTGATCCGGACTCCCGGAAATCCCCCCTGGCCCGGGCCGTCCTGTTCTGGAGGCTCTGGAGCACTGTGTACGGCGTTCGCTCCCTTCGGGAGGCTTTGGCCAACGTGGCCGTAAAGCCGGTGCGAATCCTGAAATTCTTGCTGGCCGATCGGAAACCGGATCTCTGAATCCGGGAACCGTCAGCGGATGGGGGGCGTGTGGGTTTGGGCAGGCCGGCGTGTATGGCTTCAGCCCGCCTAGGTATTATAGACTCCGGCCTTGAAACGCTTCAGGTTCTCGGTGGAGGAATACCAGGCGATGGTTCTTGACAAGCCTTGCTCCAGGGAGATTTCCGGGGCGAAGCCCGTCAGCCGTCGCAACTTCCTGTTGTCGCAGAGGAGCCGCATCACTTCGCTTTTCTCCGGGCGCCTGCGGATGGGGTCCAATGTCAAAACCGCTGACCTCTTCATCATGCGGGCGATCATATCGAAAAGCGCCCGGATGCCGATCTCCGATCCGGTGCCGATGTTGACCGTCTCCCCGGCGAGGGCCTCGTTCCCGGCCAGGAAAAGGAGCCCCCGGCAGGTATCCGTGACATAGGTGAAGTCCCGCGTCGGCGCCGTGTCGCCGAGACGGATTTCCGGGAAGCCCTGGGCCAGCTGGGTGATGATGGCGGGAATGACGGCCCGCGCCGACTGACGAGGGCCGTAGGTATTGAACGGCCGGGCGATGGTCACGGGGAGGTCGAAGGCAAAGTGATAGCTCAGGGCGATGCTGTCCGCCCCGAGTTTGCTGGCGCTGTAGGGAGATTGCGGCCGCAGGGGATGTTGTTCATCGACGGGGAGATATTGGGCCGTTCCGTAGACCTCCGACGTGGATGTTTGGATGAAGCGGGAGCAGCGGTTCTCCAGGGCGGCCTGGCAGAGGTGGAGTGTCCCCTCGACATTCGTCCTGACATAGGATTCGGGGGCCTCGTAGGAATAGGGGACGGCGATCAGGGCCGCCAGGTGAAAGACGATGTCCATGTCTCGAGTGATCTTCCGGCAGGTGCCGGCGTCGCGGATATCTCCCGTGACGACATCGACCTCGCCCAATCTCGGGATCGCCTCAAGCCAGCCCCAGGAGTTGAAAGCGTTGTATTGGGCCAGGGCCCGGATGGAGGCCCCTTCCTCGAGAAGGGCCTCGACGAGGTGGGACCCGATGAAGCCGTCGGCGCCGGTCACGAGAATCCGCTTGTCATGGAACATCATGGGATCCTTCGCCCTCCTTCCAGAAATCGCTCAGGGATTGCGCCAGGGGATATCGCGGCGCCCAATGAAACCGGTGGCGAAACTTGCCGGCGTCTCCGACCTGAACGGGCACGTCCTCGGAGTCCGGGCGGTCCTGCATTTCGACGAAGGGGATCGGCCGCCGGCAAAGGCTCTGGATCTCCTGGGCGATGGAGGTCAGGGAGGTCCCCACGCCGCTGGCCAGGTTGAAGATCTCCCCGTCGGCGAAATCCTTGACGACGGCCGTGATGGCGGATGCGGCGTCCCGCACGTCAAGGAAATCCCGCGTCGTCCTCATGTGCTTGACCATGACGCGGGGGAATTCGCCGCGCAAGACCGCTCTCGCCTTCCGGGCCCAATCCGGGACAAGCATTCCCTGCGGCTGTCCCGGACCGACCAGGTTGAACATGCGGACGGTGACCCGCCGCAGGTCCGAGGTCCCGGCGTAGTATGAAGCAAGACGTTCCTGGAGGACCTTGGCCAGCCCATAGATGCCGACCGGGCGCAGTTCGCCGTCCTCCGAGAGGGGAGCCGACCCCCCGGCCTTCCCATAGACGGCGGAGGAACTGGCCACGACGACCCGGAGCCTTCCCCTCCTGGCCGCGGCCTCGAAGAAAGGCGCATCCACGGACAAGAGGTGCTCCAGGTATTGCCCGTCCGTCTGGCCGGCGGGCTTCCTGTTGATGAAGGCCAGGTGAACGATGCAGGAGATATCCGGAATGTCCACGGCCCGGGCCAGGTCTCGGGGGGAGTCTAGCGACAGCCATTCCGCTCCGGCGACCGGCGGACGTCCGGCAAGGTCCGCCCCGACGACAACGAAGCTCTCCATCAGCGCCGGGCACAAGGCCCTTCCCAAGAAGCCCGAGGCGCCGGTGACCAGGACCTTTTGTCTGGTCACGCGGCCTCGTCGACGAGGGTGATGGTCAGGCTCATGTCGACCTCCTGGGCGAACCGGCCGGGGCGGCCCGGTTTGCGCCTTTTTTATCACCGCGCATCAAAAAAATCAATGAACCGATGATTCCCGGGCCCAGGCATCATGGTTCGTCGGGCGGTCGACGATGATGTCGGCCCTGAGGTTGAGTCTGTAGGAGACGGCGGCCTCGCCGGCGCAAAATTGGGCCCTAGCGCTTCCGTTCCTCCCTCAGGTCGAAGATCAGGAATCCCTCGCCCCGGGCGAAGAGGGAGTATCGTCCCTCCAGAAAGCTCCTCAGGTCCGGCTGGCCCTCCGACTTGTCGATGTCCTCGATGATGAAGAATTCCGCGCCGAGCGGCCGGAAGCGACGCGCGAAACGCTCCGCGGCCGGAAGAGGACGTATCCCGCGCAGCCCCCTGGCCCACACGTCCCGGCGGTCCGGCCAATATTCGCCCTCGATGCCTCCGAAATAGCGGAGCGGGTAGCCGTATTCATAGGCCAGGAATATCGTCTTGGCGCTGTGCCCGACGAGCCGGCCGATCGCCTCGTCCTTTTCCCGGATACCTGCCGGGGGCAGCGGAGTCCAGGAGGTCATCTGGTTTCCGTACAAGGCGAACGCCGGGGCGGCCCAGCGCTCCTTGGCCTTGGAGGTGAGGAGGCGGGAATCGGCGGCAGAGAGCGAGAAGAAGGCCAGTCCTCCCGCTGCGCAGATCGAGGCGGTCCGGATGAAAAGCTTTCTTGCGCCTCCTCCTCCCCTGCGCGCCCAGGCAACACTCAGCTCCGGACCGAATCGCCCCCAGGCGAGCAGGACGATCCCAAACAGAGCGATGTGGTAATAATCGTGTGTCGCCGTGGCGTAGGAAAAGGCCAGACCGTAGAGGAAGTAGCCGCCGAACAGACCGGCGACGACGGCCTTTACGGCCCGTTCCCGAACGAGGAGGAAGGCGACAAAAGCCAAGGCGAAGGGCGCAAGACCGGTCACGTGCCCGATCTGAACCAGCCAGCCCTTCCAGAAAAAGCCCGTCTGAAGCAGGTCGGGGATGAATACCGCATGAGCGGCGGACCTGAGCGGCGCGGATCCGAACACCATGCCGGCATAATAGACGAGGCCGATCACCGCGCTGATTCCCGGATAAAGATAGGTCCTGGCGTCCAGGAGCGCCTTGGGCAAGCCCCGCCGGCGCCATTCCAGCGCGGCAAACGCCCCCCACAGGGGGAAGATGACGATGAACTTGACCAGGATGGCCAGGCCGGCGACGGTCGCGGCCATCAGGAGGCGAGCCTTGGTCGGATCCCGGGCATAGCGGACCAGGGCTAGGATCGCCCAGATGAACATCAGAGAAAGGAGAGCTTCGGGCATGAAGGCCCTCCCGACATGGATGCCGAAGGGGAGGAAAAGATACATCAGCGGCGCGAGGAGCGCCCCTCGAGGTCCGTAGAGGAAGACGGCCAGCCTATGGAGGAGGATCGCCCCGGCCAGCCAGAATATGATCGAAAACAGGCGCGGGATCCAGGGCTTTTCCGCACCAGCCAGCCTGTACGCCAGGCCGGCCAGGAATTCCATGATCGGCGGCTCCTTCCAGGCGGCTTTGTCCGCGGTGATCCTGCCCAGCTCTTTTTGCCACGGTTCAGCGTCCTTCCAATCCTTCCAGAAATGGGCGCGCGCAGCCAAGCGGGCCTGGAACTGCCGGGTCGGAATGAACTCGAAGGGCGGTTCGTCGATCCCGATAAGACGGATTCCCGCCGCGGCCAGGCATAGGATAAGGACCGGCACTCCCGTTTTATTCATTTGTCCCGCTAAAATTATTATGCCCTGAGATAAGACTTGAAAGGAAGAGATTTCATTTGTCGCCGCCTCGGGCCTGCCCGACCCCGCACTCAAACCCTCCTTGACGCCTCCTAAGCTCTCTTCTATACTCCCTCACGACGGTTGGCTGGGACGACCGAGGATAGAGATATGGGCTCTTGGAGCGAGTTGCCCCGGTCCCTGGAAAGAAGTGCAGCGGCATTCATCCGGGCCGTCCGCCTTTACTTAAAGAACGGCTCGGTGAGGGCCTGGATCCATGGGATTTCCTATGCCCTTCGCCGTCTGGCGGGCCGGGCCGTTCCGCAGACGGCCTTCCTGGCCGTGACCTATCGCTGTCCGTGCCGTTGCTCATTCTGCTATGCCGCCCTGGAGGGCCGCGACCGGGCCGAGGAGATGCCGACCGGGGAATTGAAGGCGGTCATCGACCAGGTCAAGGCGATCGGGGCGATCAATCTCGTCATCACCGGCGGCGAACCTCTTATACGTGAAGACCTCGCAGAACTCGTCGCTCATGCCCACCGGATCGGCCTGATCACGCGGCTCGCCACCAGCGGCATTCTGCTCACCCGGGACCGTGTCCGGGCCCTGAGCCGGGCTGGTCTCAACCGGTGCGGCGTGGCCATCGACGACGCGGACCCGGCGGAGCACGACCGGCTGCGGGGGGTGCCCGGGCTTTTCGACCTGGCCATGCAAGGATTCCGCCTCCTTGAGGAGCACGGCATCGAGGGCCGGCTCATCTCCCATGCGACCCACGAGAACCTGCCCCGGGGCTTGGAAGACATGCTTGTCCTGGCCAAGCGGCTCGGGTTGAGGTCGGTCCATTTCAATATCCCCGCCCCCGTGGGACGCTGGGACGAGTCTTTCGAGGTAGCGCTCTCTGAGGAAGAAATGGAGCGCCTCCGCAGGCTGAGGAGGCCTAGGAAGTGTCCGCACATCCTCATCGAGTTCCCGACCCCGAGGACGCGTTGCCTGGCGTCCAAGGGAGGGATCCTGTATATCAACGCCCTGGGCGAAGTGACGATGTGCGCCGTTATTCCTTTTCCCCTGGGCAACCGGCGGGCGGAGCCGCTCTCACAAATTTGGAAGCGGAATATCGCCGTCCTGCGGCTGGACCACCGCGGGAACTGCCCCGCGGGAAATCGGGAGGCCATGGAAGCCTACCGGGTCCATTCCGCCGCGGTTCTGGCCGCCGGCCCTTCTACTTTTTCGGGTCGTAAAAAAGGTAATTGAAAGAGCGGCCGAGGAGCCAGAGGGCGGAGAGGGCAACCAGGACCCACATCCGAGGGTCGAGCCTGGCGAGCACAGACAACATCAGCGGGGGAAGCGCATAAAAAAGGACATAGGACATGCTGAGGTAGGGCCAGGGCAGCGCTTCCGTCAGCTCCGTCGAGGCGCCGCGCTTCTTGGAGACGACCTTGACGTAAAGCCATGAGGCGGCGACCCCCAGGACAGAGACGACGACGATCAGCCAAAAATGCAGAGGGTGTCCTTTGATGGTGAAAAGGAGATAGAGAAGGACCGCCCCGTCCGCCGTCAGGGCGATAGAGACGACTAAGCGGAGCGTCCGTCCGGCTCGGCCTCGGCCGGCGGCTGCGGCCCAGGACCCGACCTTCATGGCCTTGTCGGCCTCGAGGTCCGAGATCTGGTGGAAGAGGATCTGGGCCAATTTATCGGCCAGGACCACGGCCAGGAGTAGAGGAAGCAGGATCAGGGCCGGACGGAACAGGCTCCACGGGACGAGACCGTGAAGGAGGGCGGCAGACAGGCCGTAGGCCATAGGGCCCCACCAGCCTCTGTCTTTAAAGCGGACGGGCTTCAGGGAATAGAGGACTCCCAGGAGCGCGGTAGCGCTGAAAGCGGCCAGGACGGCGGCCCGACCGCCCGCCAGGACCAGAGCCAGCGCAGCCGCGGCCAGGAGGATGACCGGGATCGACACTCCTGCCGGCGATGGAAGAGAGACGATCCATCTCTTCTTGCCGGCAGCGGCGTCGATCTCTTTGTCGGTCAGGTCATTGACCAGGATGCTGGACAAGCCCTTGCACACGACGGCCAGAAGGAGATAGAGGGAGATCGACAGGCGGGCGCCCGGGGCGATCGGCGTTGCGCCGGCCAGGATCAGGCTGAGGGGCAGCCAGATATGGCCCATCTTGAGGATCCCCCGCGGTCCGATGAGGACTTGGAGGAGGGCCTCGAGGAACCCGTTGCGCGCTTTTCCCATCCGATCACTGTCGCTTTTTCTGTATCGAATCCCGGATCCCCGGCCCATGAGGCGGTACGGGTCCAGCCTCAGCCGGACCGAAGATACCGGCAGTACGGGTCGAGCGAGGCGAGTCCTTGGGAGCCCAGCAGGTAGGCGTTGTTCCGGCAACCTCCCCGGCAGATGTCTTTCTGAGCACAGAGGCGGCACTCGGGGATCTGTTCGTACAACGTCCGGAAGGCCCGGGCCTTGTCCGAAACCCAGATCTCGTCGAGACTCTCCCGGCGGAGGTCGCCGATGATGAACGGGTCATGTTCCTGACAGATACAGGCCGAGACGCGGCCGTCGCTGGCGACCTTGACTGCGTACTGGGCCGCCGAGCAGTAGTGCAGCCGGATGGCCAGGATGTCCTTCCACCGGGCGTAGACGGGAGTGTCGCTGAAGCAGGGCACGGTCATATCGATGAGCTTGACCGGACACAGAGCCTGGTAAGCGGCAAACAGCTCGTCGGCCAGCTCCACAAGCTCGGGGAACGGCACGATGAGGTCCTTGCCCAGCTCCTCCGAAGGAACATTCGGATAGAGCGTATGGGAGCTCACGCCCGACCTGAAGCAGAAAGCCAAGATGTCTTTGATCTCCCCCTTGTTGGCCGTGGTCAGCACGCTCGAAACGACGACGCGAAGGGGCGACCCGACGGCCCGCTCGATGTTTTCGAGAAGAGCCGCGTGGTCCCGGCGACTGCCGCCTTTGAGGTCGGTGTGGAGCCGGGGGTCCAGGGTGTCCAGGGAGAACTGGACCGACTGGACTCCCAGGTCGGCCCAAGACCTCAATAGATCAGCGGTCAGCCTTGTTCCGTTCGTGGCGATCTTGGGCTTTTTCCCGTTATGATGCAGGAGCTCCAAGGCCTCCGGGAGGCGGGGATAAAGGGTCGGCTCACCTCCCGAGATATACCAGTTCGTTACAGAGGCGGCCAGCTTGGAACGCAACGCCTTGGCGATGAGCTCGAGGTCAAGGTCCAACGGGGGGGATTGGAGAGTCCGGTAGTTGAAGCAATAGCCACAGCTGAGATTGCAGCGGTTGGTCAGGTCGAGAAAAACGGACCTGAGCTCGCCGAGCCTGGCGAAGGCGTCGGAATGGCCGGCCTGGAAGCGGAACTTGATCTTCTGCATGAACCGTTGTGAGGGAGTATAAAAGAGAGCTCGGGAGGCGTCAAGGAGGGTTTGAGTGCCCGGGCGGGCAGGCAGAAGGGCGTCAGGGGCGCTAGCTTTTAGCCGCTTTCCGTAAAAGGCTTAAGTAATCCGCCGCCGCGGCTTCCCGGACATTTGACGGATTGGAATTGTTGGCAAAGGATTTTTCGGCGATCTCCGCAAAGGCGCTCTCCGGGATGTTGAGGTTTTTGAAGGAGGGGATGCCCAGCTGGCGCGACAAATCCTTGATCCGGCCGATGAGCTTCTGGACGGCCCGGTTCTCGTCGGCGTCATCGATACCGGCCAGTCGGGCCAGCTCGGCGTAGCGCGGGATCGCCGCCGGGGCGTTGAACTCCATGACGTAGGGCAATAAGATCGCGTTGGCTACGCCGTGGGGCGTATCGAACAGGGCCCCGATCGACTCCGCCAGGCAATGGACCGCGCCCACGTCCGAATTGCCGAAAGCCAGGCCGGCCATCAGGCTGCCCAGCATCAAGCGTTCGCGGGCCTCGGAGTTGGCCTTGATATCGACATAGGCTCCGGTGATCGAGGACAGGATGAGCCGCACCGCCTCCCGGGCGAACATGTCGGTCAAGGGGGAGGCGGGCTTCGCGGTGAAGGCCTCCACGGCATGGGTCAGGGCGTCCATCCCGGTCGCGGCCACAAGGGGCTCCGGCAGGCTCCGCAGAAGATCGGGATCGACCAGGGCGGCCGCGGGATACATGGCCGGCCCCTTGATGCTCATCTTGAACTTCCGGGTCGTATGGGTGATGACCGCGACCCAGGTCACCTCCGAGCCCGTGCCGCAGGTCGTGGGCACGGCTAGAAGCGGAAGGGGGGGCGTCTTGTACTTCGCTTGGCCTTCATAGTCCTCGATGCCTCCGGGATTCGTCGCCAGCAGGGCTACAGCCTTGGCCGCGTCCAGGGCGCTCCCCCCGCCCAGGCCGATGATCAGGCGCGGGGCGACCCGGCGGGCCATCTCCCCAGCCCGGTTGACGGTGGTATGGCGCGGGTTGCTTTCCACCTCGTCGAAGACCATGGCCTGGGGGAATTCCGCCTGAACCTTGGCGGCCAGCCCGGCGGCCACCATTCCCCGGTCGGTGACGATCAGGGGGTGGTCGTCGCCGCCGGCCCGCTCGGCCTCGGCCTTGAGCTGACGCAGGGCTCCAGAGCCGAACACGATGCGCGTCGGATTATGAAACTGCATGCGTCACTTGTTCCCGGAGCGGAAATCGAGCGTTTCCGCCCGGCCCATGTTCTCCACGACCAGGAAAAGCAGGCGGGAGGTGTCCTCGAGGATCTCAGGAGTGATCAGGCTGAGGTTGTCCCGGGTGTTGTGGTAGGTCGGGAGCGGCGACGGAAAGCCGTGGGCCCCGAAGGTCACGCCCGGGACGCCCTCCCACAGGAACCAGGTCACGTCCTGGCGCGGCCGGGCGATGTTGGCGAAGGGGAAGGACGACAGCGACCGGTGGATGTATGTGTCGTTGGCCGCTTCGAAATACCGGAGCAGCTCGGGAAAGTTCTTGCCGGCCAGCAGGTTGAACTTGTCCCCGGAGCCGTTCGCCTCCAGGTTGATCATGGCCGCCGTCTTGTCCAGGGGGAAGACGGGATGCTCGGTGTAGTATTGCGAACCGCGGACGGCCTGTTCCTCGGCGCCGAAGAAGGCGAACAGGACCGAGCGCTTGGGCTTCGCCGGGCAGCGGCTCATGGCCTCGGCCAAGCCGAGCATGGCCGCCACGGCCGCAGCGTTGTCGTTCGCCCCGGGCATGAGCTCCCACATCCGGCCCAGATGGTCGAGGTGGCCGCCGATGATGATGACCTCGTCCTTCAGGGCGGGGTCCGAGCCGCGGATGAGGCCCAGGACGTTCACTCCGATACCCTCGGGATGGTGCTCGGTCAGGTTCTTGAGGGTCAGGATCTTGCCCGTGGCGAAGGACCGGGGTTTCAGAGTCTTAGTGATGGCGGCTACGGTCTCGGGGTGCTTCCTCCCTGTTCCGGCGAACATGTCCTTGGTCACGGCGTCACCCACGTGGCTGTAGATGAATCCGGCGCGGTAGGAGTTGTTGGGATTGCCGATGGGCCCATAGTTGTAGATCATGCCTTTGGCCCCGTGGGCCGCGGCGTTTTCGAGCTTGTATTGATGGAAGGAGTAGGGCCGCCATTTTTTGAACCGCTCGGCGTCCGAGCCCGGCTCGACCGGGACTTCCCGCTCCATGAGGACGATCTTGCCCTTGACGTCCACGCCTCGGTAATCGTCGTAGCCCAGCTCGGGCGCGCTGATCCCGTAGCCGACGTAGACGACTTCGGCCGTAACCTCGCCCGAGGCCGATGTCCCTCCGGGAATGAACTCGTCCTCGTAGCGGTAGTGCTTGATGATCTCCCCTTGGGCCGGGCCGACCCCGACCGGGATGTGGAGCGAGACCGCTCCGCCCTCGAAGACCAGGGTGTAAGGGTTGGGGAAGCTCTGGAAATAGGTCCCTTTGTCGCCGGCCGGCTCGATGCCCCACTTCTTCAGAAGGGATGCCACCCACTCGGCGCACAGGTTGTATTCGGCCGTGCCGGTCAGCCGGCCGCCGTATTTCTCAGAAACAAGCTCCTGGACATAGCCGAAGAGTTTCTGGCTGTCTATGCCGTGCATGGCCTCGAGGATCTGCTGCTCCGCCGTCGGCGGCTGGGCCTGCGGCCGGACCTGGGCCCACGCGGCCGGGAGGCCGACAGCGAAAATCAGGACTGCGATCAGGGTGAAAGGTCTCTTGTTCATCATGAGCCTGATGATAAGATAAAAGAGGGGTCGCGTCTACACTTTCCACGTGTTGACAAGACGCGGCCCGAGTGATAGGTTTTGAGTCAAGCATCCGAGTTTTGCCAAGGGCAACGAACCGTGCCGCACGGAGACGAGAAGGATCCGGACTTGAAGTCGGGGCGCGACGGCGCCGGCCGGGAGAAGAGGCCGTCATGAAGTACCTGTCCAACGTCAAAGAGATCACCGTCACTTTTCGCTGGCTGGTCATCCTGCTGCTCCTGCTCTTCCTGCTCTACACGCCCCAGGGGGTCACCCCCGTCGCCTACCGCTGGCTGTTCGTGCTGTTCCTGGTGTTCATCATCTCCAACACCGTCCTGTCATTCGTCCGCGCCGCCGCGTTCGTCAAGCGCAAGCTGAATTTCTACGTGTTCCTGGCCGACGTCTTCCTGATCTCCTTTACGATCTACGTCATCCAGGGATTCGACTCGGACCTGTTCCTGATCTATTTCGTGGTCATCTTTATGGCCACCCTGGGCGGCACCGGCCTGAAGCGAAGCCTGCTCATCGGCCTGATCGCGGCCCTGCTCTACTTCGGGTTCTACCTGCGCAACAACCCCCTGTCCTCGCTCGTCTCGTCCTACATGCTGCTCCGCATCCCGTTCTTCTTCCTGCTCGCCTTTCTCAGCACCTTCAGCAGCGAACAGCTCAAGGGGGAGATGGCCGCCCGCAAGAAAGCAGAGGAGAAGAGCGAGTTCGTCCTGGACCAGTACAAGACCCTCCTTCAGACCATCCCCGACATCATCTACGAGCTCGACGCCCGGGGGCAGTTCACCTTCCTCAGCGCTTCCGTGGGACAGCTGGGATACGTCCCCCACGAGCTCCTGGGCAAGCACTTCTCGACGATCGTCCACCCCGAAGACTTGGACAACGTCAGCAGCGCGGTCGTCCTGGCCCGGTACAAGGGCAAGGGCGCGCCCGGAGAGTGCGGGGGGCCCAAGCTCTTCGACGAGCGCCGGACCGGCAACCGCATGACCAAGAACCTGAACGTCCGTCTACTGCTGAAGACTGCCCCGCCGGACGGGCCGGCGTTCATCTTCGCCGAGGTGCATTCTTCGGGCAAGTGGTCGGTCGACGCCCCGTCCGGCGATCGCATCTTCTCCGGGAGCATCGGCATCATCCGCGACATGACCGAGAACACCCTGGACAAGCTGGCCATCCTGCGCAAGAACGTCGCCCTGGAATCGATCAACCAGGAGCTGACCTCCTCTCTGGAGGAATTGAAGAGCTCCGGCCCCGAGCTCAGCCAGACCCAGGCCCAAATGCGGCAGTCGGAGAAGCTGGCCGACCTGGCCACCCGGGCCCTGGCCGACACGGGAGACGGGTTCGAGCCGGCCCCGAGCGGCCCGGAGAGCGAACCCCCGGAGAAAAAATAGCCGTCAGCGGCCAGAACCCTCCGGGATTTCCCCTTCGAACGCGTCCCTGTCCCCCGGGGGTTGCTTCGCCCCGGCCCTTCTGCTATTGTGAAGAACCCGATTCAAAACATCTGACCCGGAGGTCGAAATGAAAGACGCGCTGTTCCTCATCGCCCTGGCGGTCCTGTTCCTGGGATTCAGCGGTGTCGTCGCCGCCCAAAGCGCCAACCCTAAGGTTCTCATGAAAACGAGCAAGGGGGACATCACCCTCGAGCTCCTGCCGGATAAAGCCCCGCTCACGGTCAAGAATTTCCTGGCCTACGTCGAAGCCAAGTTCTACGACGGCACGGTCTTCCACCGCGTCATCGAGACCTTCATGATCCAGGGCGGAGGCATGACCGCCGACCTCCGGGAAAAGGAGTCCCGGGCTCCGATCAAGAACGAAGCCGGCAACCGCCTGAGCAACATCCGGGGCACGGTCGCCATGGCCCGGACCCCGGAGGTGGACAGCGCCACCTGCCAGTTCTTCATCAACACCGTGAACAACCCCGGCCTCGACCATCAGAACAACACCGTCGACGGCTTCGGCTACTGCGTCTTCGGCCGGGTCATCGTCGGCCTGGACGTCGTGGACGCCATCGCCCGGGTCCCGACGACGATCAAGAAGGGCATGGAGGACGTCCCCCGCGAGACCGTGACCATCCTCTCCGTCCGCCGCCTGACGACCTAGCTCCGGACGTGGTTTTCGCCTTCGTCCATCTGGTCCTGCTCCTGGGCGTCGTCGCCTATGCCGTCATCTCCTTCGTTCAGAGAAACCCCGTCCGCGGGGTTCTGATCCTCTTGAGCTTGGCCATTTACTATTGGGCCGTCCTTCATTCCCCGGTGAAGAAGGAGATCGAGCGGCGGCGGGAGCAAAAAAAAGCAAGGATAACCCATGAATAAAGCCAAGTTCTTCGGCGCGGCCGCGCTGGCCGCTCTGACGGCCGCAACGCCCGTCGGTGCAACTGTCTTGGACAAGAACCTGGAGCGGGCCCTGCGGTCCGTAGACGCCTGCGAAATCTACGCCCTCACCCGGACCATGGTTTCGGCCGAGTTCGCCGGCCGCCTGACCGGGGATGAGGGTTACACTCGGGCGGCCCGCTGGGCGGCCTCGAAATTCAAGGAGTGGGGCCTGCAGCCGGCGAGCGCCATGGACGGATACCTCCAGGCCTACCCCTCACCCTACACGCTGGTGGACAAGGCCGAGATGACGCTCCTCATCCCCGAAGGCAAGTCCGGGGGCGGCCAGCCGGGATCGTTCAAGGAAACCCCTCTCGTTCCCGACAAGGATTTCCTGCCGCTGCTTTACACCGATAGCGGACGGAACGAAGCCGGCCTGGTCTTCGCCGGCTGGGGCATCTGCGCCCCGGACCTCGGCTACGACGACTACGCGGGAGTCGATGTCCGCGGAAAATACGTCCTGTGCTTCCGGGGCGTGCCCGACCGCGCCGAGCGGAGATTCGAGGACCACGACCAGCACCGGACCCGGATGGCGGCGGCCCAGGCCAAGGGCGCGCTGGGCGTCATCTACATCTATCCCGAGGTGAGCGCCAACCCCAACGGCGATTGGATCCAGGGATTCACCCCGGCCGAGATCTCCGAGAAGATCGCCGACCTCATCTTCAAGGAAAAGGGGCTCACCTCGGCCGAAGTGACCCGGACCCTGACCTCGCTCAAGCGGCCGGTGTCTTTCCCGGTCGCCGCCCGCGTGCGCTACTCCGTCGAGTCCCGACATTTTCCCGAGGGCGTGGGCTATAACGTCATCGGCGTCATCGAAGGCTCCGACCCGATCCTCAAGAAGGAATGCCTCATTTTCGGGGCGCACTACGACCACTGCGGACGGCATATGGGCGTCACCTATCCCGGAGCCGACGACAACGCCACCGGAAGCGCCGCGGTCATGGCCATCGCCAAGGCCTTGGTCGGGATGGATCCCAAGCCCAAGCGCTCGGTCGTGTGCGTCCTGTTCGGCGGCGAGGAGCTCGGCCTCCAGGGCTCGCATTTCATGGCCGACCATGTTCCCCCCCGCTTCACGCGCGTCGCGGCCATGTTCAACTTCGACATGGTGGGCGAGGGCGACGGCGCCTGGTGCGGCGTGAGCGGCGAGCCGGCCGCCTTCAAGCAGGTCATCGAGGAGGCCGACCGGGAGACGAAGCTCCTCAAGGGCGTCGGGGTCATCCGCGGGGTCGGGGTGCGGAGCTCGGACTTCGCGCCCTTCTTTCTCAAGGGCATCCCCTGTGCCTCGCTCGGGTCGAACGGGCCGCACCTGGCCTATCACCAGACCGGGGACACCATCTACCGGATCAACCCCGAGATCATGGCCGACATCGTCAAGCTGGCGATCCGGGCGGGCTACGCCTGGGGCCAGAAATAAGGACGGTGCTGAGCGGACTCGATCCCAAGAGCCCCGGTCCAGCGAAACCAAATGTCCGGCCGCAAGCGATTATTCATCCTCGCCCTCCTGTCGCCCCTTCTTCTGCTCATCATCGGTTCAATGGTCTATCTGTTTCTCCGGCACGGCCGTCCGGCTCCGCAGCCCGGAGGGGAAGACGGCGGCCGTCCCGAGGCTGCGGCCGCGGCCTCTCCGTCCCGCGGAGAGCCGGGCTGCCTGGAACGCAAGGTCATCATCCGCAGGGGCGAGACCTTGTCCGACATTCTCTCCGGCTACGGGTTCAGCGGCTCCGAGGTGGAGAGCTTCAAGCAGAGCGTATCGCCGGTCTTCAACCCGGCCCGGATCGTCGCCGGCCGCGAGCTCCGTCTCTACATCGACCCGTTCCTGGTCGTCCAGCGCCTGGAATACGACCAGGACGAGGAGAGCTATCTCGTCGTCCGGCGCAAGGCCGATGCGTTCGCCGCCGAGGTCAAGCGCATCCCCTACGTCACACGGATCGCCTATGTCCAGGGCACGATCGAGGACACGCCCATCGGCGCCTTCAACAAGAGCGGAGAGGGCGACGTGCTGGCCATGAACTTCGCCGAGGTCTTCGCCTGGGACGTGGATTTTTACCTGGACACGCGCCAAGGCGACACGTTCCGGCTCATCGTCGAGAAGAGATACTTGGACGATGAGTTCGTGTCCTACGGCGAGATCCTGGCGGCCGAATACGTCAACGCCGGGAAGCTCTATCAGGCCTATCGCTTTGCCTATCCCGACACCGGACGGTCGGATTATTTCGACGCGGCCGGAGGCTCGCTCCGCAAGGAATTCCTGAAATCCCCCCTGAAGTACGGCCGGATCACGTCGCGCTTCACCGCCAGCCGCTTCCATCCCACTTTGAAAAAATTCCGGGCCCACTACGCCGTGGACTACGCCGCCGGAGTCGGGACGCCGGTCAAGGCCACCGCCGCGGGCACGGTCATCCTCGCCGGATGGAACGGCCGGGCGGGGCGGATGATTAAGATCCGGCACAAGGGCGGCTACGTGACGATGTACCTCCATTTGAGCCGGTTCGCGGACGGGCTGAAGGCCAACACCAATGTTGCGGCGGGAGAGGTCATCGGCTACGTGGGCTCGAGCGGCGAAGCCTCGGGCCCGCACCTCGATTACCGGATCCAGCACCACGGCAGCTACATCAACCCCCTGGGCTACCGGTTCAAGCCGGCCGAGCCCCTGCGGCCGGAATACCTCAAGGATTTCCTCGGCAAGGTAGAGGCCGCCCGCTTCATTTTCGACTGGCCCCTCCTCGTGATTCGGTGACACACAACACGTATACCGAATTTCCGGTTCGTTAAATCGGTTAATGAGTTGTGTGTCACCGATTTGACGGGCGCGCCGGCGCGGGGAGGTCGCCCGCCGGGGATTCGTCATAGATGGAGCGCACCCGGGAGCGGTGGATCCGGAACTTGCCGTCGGGGCCGGGCCGGATCTCCTCGGCCCATTCCAGCCGAAAATCGATCCCGGGTCCGAGCAACTTCCGCGTCTCTTCGACCAGGCCCGCCGCTTCGGCCGGAGGCGGGGGAAACGAAGGAACCACGCGCAGCACGACGGCCGCCGCCTCTTCTTGGACGAGCTCGAACTGGAGGATCCAGGGAGCCCGCCTCAGCCACAACCCCGAGATCGGCCAGGGGTTGAATTCGACCCCGCCCGGCAGCCAGAAATAGTCCTGTCTCTTGCCCGAGACCCGCTCGAATCCCGCTGAACGACGGCCGCACGGGCAATCGCCTCCGGCGATCACGGCCAGATCGTCCAGCCGATAGCGGACAAAGGGCATGGCCCGCCGGACGAAGCTGGTGACGACCACCTCTCCCTCTTCCCCGGGCCGGGCGGGAAGGCCGTCCTTGAGCACCTCCACGATCAGGTGATCGTCCTCCACGTGATACCGGCCGGACAGGGGGCATTCCCAAGCGATCATCCCGGCCTCCCGGCAGATGTAGGTGTCCCTCAAGGGAGCCTGGAAGGTCGACAGGATCCGGGTCCGGAACATCGGGATCATCGTGTCCGAGCCGCCGACGATGAAGCGGGGCTTGAGCTTCAGGTCCGGCCGGCCGGCCAGAATCTGGGCCACGCGCACCAGGTTCCCCGTGTAGCCGGTGAGGACATCGGCGGTCCTCCCGGCCAGGGCGGCAGCCACCTCGCGCGGGGTATCCGAGTGAATGTCCTCCTGACGGAGAAAGCCGAGCTTCTGGAGGACTCTCCAGCTCTGCGGCCGCCGGACGTATCCCCGGTTCTGGACCTTGAGCATCCTGTCGCGCCACCTGAGACCCAGGGCCCGGAGCGTCCGGAGCTTGATGAGGTGCAAGAGAAAGGACTCGCGCCGGGTCTCATAGATCGTCACCGGGATCCCCGTCGAGCCCGAGGTTTTAATCACCTGAAGTCCGTTCCTATTCGCCCGGCCGGAAAGCAGCTCTTCGACCGGGTGCATTCGGAGGTCCCGTTTGGAGGTGATGGGGATCCGGCGCAGGTCGTCCAGCGAGCGGATATCGCCGGGAGAGATCCCGGCCCGATCGAAGACCTGCCGGTAATAGGGGACGTTCGCCCGGGCCTCGGCGACGAGCCGCCTCAGTCGTTCCGTCTGCCGCGAGGCGACCTCGTCCGGGCCGGCGTCCGGCCTGCGGCCTCGCGCGACATCCGTCATCAGACCCATTTCGTTCCGTCGATGCCGGGAAAGGCGATCAGGACTGGCCTCAGGGCTTCCTTTTCAGGACAAAGATGCTGGCCGTGTCCCAGATGCCCGGCTCCGTGCTTTTTTCCTCTCGGACGACCGTGAAATTCCGCTCCAAGACGGCCCGCATGTCCCCCCACTTGAGATAGCCGAACTTCCGGTCGACGAGGGCCGGCCGCATCCGGTCCCTTTCCTCTGGGGTCAAATGGGGAATGACCGCCCATTCGAAGAACTCCCTGTTGCTCATCTCGGGCCGATGGAGGTTGCGCACGGCTTCGCACAGAAAGATGATATTGAAATACAAGGGCATGCGATGGCCTTCCCGGCGATAAGAGGCCACGGCCTGCCCGATCATGTCCAGCGTCAACGATTCGGGAGCCGCCTGGATCCTCTGGATCAAGACTCCGTCCTCCTTGAGGAGGGCCCGGACCTTGGCCGCCAGGATCGGCATCTCCTCCCAGGTCAACATGTTGAACGAGCAGTCGGCCAGGATGACGTCGTAGCGGACGGACTCGGCGAGGTTGAGCCAGTTCCCGTGGATGAAGCCCTCCTCACCCTCGAAGGTCCGGAGGGAGGTCAGGGCCTTCCAGACGCCGTCATCGATGTCGCAGCCCGTCGTCGCCAGGCCGTGTTTCAGGGCCAGGCTCCTGAGCTCGGGGGTCGAGCCGAGAATCAAGACGGACGCGCCGGCCGCCGGTTTCGCCTCGAGGAGCGCCTTCTCATAGCGGGCCATCTCGACCGGGGAAGGACGCATAGGGGGCGTCACGGACGCCCAGCGCTCGGCGAACTGCCTGAGGTATTGTTCGCGGGCCTGGGGCGAGACGGAATCCGCATGAGGAGCCTTTGAGGGAGAAGGAGGATGTTTATCATCGTTCATGGCAGGGCTCTTTTAGCACTGATCCGGAAAGCCTGTCAATGCCTCGATGACACGCCCGACGGCAAGGTGATATCAGAAAAAGCGGAGTGCCATTGCGGAGCACGAACGAATTCAAGGAACGGCCTGACCCGGGCCGAGGGTCCCGGCGCTCCCTGGATTTCGACCGATCGGACGGCTCCGAGCCGATGGCCCTCTGGAAGGTCAACCAGCGCTTCAACTTCCGCTGCGAGTACTGCTTCAGCGCGGGGGTCAATCCCTACCGGGAGCACCCGGCCTGCGGCCGCCATGCGCCCGGTGACATCGCCCGGGGCTTCGACCGGACGGGCCGGTCCTGGTGGATCTCCATGACCGGGGGCGAGCCCTTCCTTTATCCCGATTTCGTTGAGCTGTGCCGCGAGCTGACCCGAAACCATTTTTTAACCATCTACACCAACCTGTCCACGACGAACGCCCTCCGGTTCGCCGAGGTCATAGACCCCTCCCGGGTGCGGGCCGCGGGAGAAGTAGGCGTTCCGAAGCCGATCGATCGACGACAAGGAGCTGGACCTCGTCGAACACACCCACCGCTTCTTCGGCCGACCCTGCCGGGCCGGGCAGCGATTCTTTTACATGGACATCCGGGGGGCCATGAAACGCTGTCCGATCGGGGCCAGGTCCTACGGGAATTTTTTAGAAGGCCGCTACGCCCTGGATGACCGGCCGCGTCCCTGCCCCTATCCGGTATGCCTGTGCTCCTGGTACGGGACGGAGCTGGCCGGCGGGCCCAGGCAGGGTCTTGTCCGAATATTCAACGAGATGGTCCAAGAGGGGATCTCCCTGGCCTCCGACCGAGGCCGGCTGGGCCGTCTCGTCCGGACCCTGGGCCGTCGCTTCCGAGTCGGGCCCCGATGATGCCCGTCACCGGTCTCCTATGGTAAAATGGCGGGGCGAATGAAAAAAGCCGCTGCATCCTCCGTCCGGAATCCGGTCCCAACCGTGGACATCATCATCGAGGTGAAGGACCGCAGCGGCCGGGAGGGCATCGTCCTCATCGAGAGGAAGAATCCTCCTCCGGGCTGGGCCTTGCCGGGCGGGTTCGTCGATTACGGCGAGAGCCTGGAACAGGCGGCGGTCCGCGAAGCCCGGGAAGAGACCTCGCTCGAGGTCAAGCTGAAATACCAGCTCCATACCTATTCCGACCCGCGCCGCGACCCGCGCCGGCACACCATCGCCACGGTGTTCGTGGCTTCGGCCAAGGGCCGGCCCCGGGGACAGGATGACGCCCTCCGGGCCGAGGTTTTCGAGGCCTCGAAAATCCCGGCGCGGCTGGCGTTCGACCACAAGAAGATCCTGAATGACTATTTCCGGACAAAAAAAACCCGGCCTGAAAAGCAATTTTTCCTATAAGGCTCCGCCCGGGATTCTCGTCATTTGAGGAGACAGAAAATGGCCGCCAGAAAAAAAGCGACAAGGGAAAAGGAAACCCGCCAGAATCTCAAGGAAGTCCAGACGTGCATGGGGTTCGTGGAAGCCGAGGTGATCAGGAGCTTCCTCGAAAACAACGGCATCAAGTGCGTTTTTAAGGGCAGCGGCGCGCAATCCATTCTTCCTCAAACGACCGACGGTCTCGGCGAAATCAAGATTTGCGTCCTGGAGAACGATTTCGCCCTGGCCCAGAAGCTGCTTAAGAAGTTTGAAAAGACCGGGAAATAGGTCACGTCCAGGTCCCTGAATCCAGGATTTCCCTTATTTTGGGGATCTCTTCTCAGCCCACCATATATCGAATCCCCTTAGATAAATAAGGAAAAAATTTGAGTTATTTTCCTTGACATTTCCCTATTTATCCCCTATATTTTTCTTAAAAACGGGACAAATAGGGACGAAATGGGAAATTTGCTCATCGGCAGCTATCTAGCCAAGCTGGATAAGAGCGGCAGGCTCAAGATTCCCGAGAAGTTCCGCGCCGCGATCGAAGAGCAATTCGGCAAGGATGTCTTCATCACTTCGCTCACCGACGACTCCGTCCACGTCTATCCTCTCTCGGTCTGGACCGCTCTCGCGGGCGTCACCCGGGAGGGCGCCGTCCATTTCCGTCCCGACGTCCGGGTTTTCATGCTCAACGTCAACCGCAAGGGCAACGGGAACGAGATCGACACCAAGGGCCGCGTCCTGATCAACCAGGCCCTGCGGGACCAAGCCAAGCTTCAGTCCGAGGTGATCGTCATCGGGATGACCAACCACCTCGAAGTCTGGGATAAAGCGCGCCTGGATGAGAAGCTCCAGGGCCAACCCCTGACCGATCAGGATTTTGAAACGATCGCTCGCATCATGTCGCCCGGAAAAGACGAATGAGCGGAAAGGGCCATGTCCCGGTCCTGCTGACAGAGACGATCGAGCACCTCGAAGTCTCCCGCCCCGGAACTTACATCGACGGCACACTCGGGCTGGCCGGCCATGCGGCCGCCATCCTGGAGGCCAACCCCCGGGCGAAGCTCATCGGCTTCGACGTGGACGAGACCTCCCTCGAAGCGGCCCGGGCCCGCCTCGCCCCCTACGGCAACCGGCTGACCCTGTATCACTCCGACTACCGTCTCATCCCCGACCTCAAGCTTGACCTCTCCGAGCTCCGGGGCGTGCTCCTCGACCTGGGTCTGTCCTCCTACCAGCTCGACGCCCCGGAGCGGGGATTCAGCTTCAACCTGGACGGTCCGCTGGACATGCGCTTCGACTTCCGGACCAGGCTGACGGCGGCCAAGGTCCTGGAGAAGTACTCCGAGCCCAAGCTGGCCGCGCTCTTCCGGGAACACGGCGAGCTGCACCAGGCCAAGGTCCTGGCCCGCCGCATCGTATCGGTCCGCAAGCTGCGCCCGATCGAGCGGACCGTCGACCTGCGCCGCCTGGTCGAGGAAGTCTGCGTCTGGAGGCCCCAGCGGGGCCGGGTCCACCCCGCAGCCAAAGTCTTCCAGGCCCTGCGGATCGAGGTCAACCAGGAGCTCGAGGGGCTGGACGGCTTCATCACCCGGATGTGGGCGGCCGCGCCCCCGGGCTGCCGGATGGCGGTCATCACCTTCCATTCCCTGGAGGACCGGATCATTAAAAAGGCTTTTGTCCGTCTGGCCCGGCCGGAGGACGGACCGGCCGCGATCCGCCTGCTGACCAAGAAACCGGTCGTGCCCTCGGACGAAGAGGTCCGGATGAACTCCCGCAGCCATTCGGCCAAGCTCCGGGCGGCGGAGAAGGTCTAGATGATCCGGAAAAAGATCCCGAGGCGGCAGGCCATCCTCGGCCTGGCGGTTCTCGTCCTGACCCTTCTCATCCTGACCTTCTACCTCCGTCATCTGACCGAGACCGCCCGCCTCGGCCTGGTCCAGCGCGACCTGGAAGTCCGCCTCATCCGGCTCCGGGACGAGGTGAAAGCCCTGGAGGCCAAGAAGGCCGAGCTCCTGTCCCTTGCCCGGGTGGAGACGGTGGCCCGTCAGGACCTCCGTCTGGACGACCCGGAAGCGGGACAGGTCATCTTCGAAGGCGGAGGCGGGACGCACAAATGAGAACCGCCTCCCGCGGGTTCCAGTCCCGGAAGGTCAACGGCCGGATCCGGGTCCTTCTGGCCGGCCTTCTGGCCTGGGCGTTCCTCCTGGCCGGACGGCTGGTCCAGCTCCAGGTCTTCGGCCACGCTGCGGCCAAGGCCGAGGTCCTGGAGCAGAGCCGCAGCCAGGCCGAGATCTTCGCCGAGAGGGGCACGGTCTTCGACCGCGCCGGAACGATCCTCGCCCGGAGCATTCCCGCCCGGTCCCTGTTCCTCACTCCGGTCAAGGGCGAGAGCGCGGAAGCCCGGGCCAAGACCATCCGGGCGGCGAGCCGGGCGCTCGGACTCTCCTCGGAGGAAATCCAGCGCCTGCTCAGCCGGGCCCGGCAGGCCGAGCCGTTCCTGTACATCAAGCGCAAGACCTCCCCGGAAGCCGCCGCGGCCGTCGAAGCCCTGGGCCTCCCCGGAGTCCACTCCCACGCCGACACGATGCGGTTCTACCCCAACGGCCGGCTGGCCGCCCACGTCCTCGGCGGAGTGGGCCTCGACGACACCGGACTGGCCGGCGTCGAATACGCCCACAACCAGCCGCTCCAGGGCCGGAAGGGACAAGCTCTCATCCTCAAGGACGCCCGGCGCCGCGCCTATCACTTCGAGACCCTGGTCCCAGCCCTGCCCGGCCAGGACATCGTCCTGACCATCGATGCGACGCTCCAGTACATCGCCGAGCGCGAGCTGGCCCGGGCCGTCGAAGCCACCGGGTCGAATTGGGGCACGGTCATCGTCTCCCGTCCGGGATCCGGAGAGATCCTGGCCATGGCCAGCGCTCCGACCTACGACCCCAACGCCTACTCCTCCGCCGGCGCCGAAGCCCAGTTCAACCGGGCCATCCAGCTGACCTACGAGCCGGGGTCGACCTTCAAGGTCGTCACCGCCTCGGCCGCCCTGGCCCGCCACGCGGTCGGCCTGAAGGAAACGTTCGACTGCAGCCGGGCCGATCTCGGTTTCCCCGGGAAGCCCATCCGGGACCACAAGCCTTTCGGCGTGCTCACCTTTCCGGAAGTCGTCATTCACTCCTCGAACCGGGGCATGGCCCTGGTCGGCCGGCGCGTGGGAGAAGTGCCGATGTTCGACATGGCCGCGGCCTTCGGCTTCGGCCGAAAAACCGGGATCGACCTCTCGGGAGAGGCCGCGGGCCGGCTTCAGCCGATGTCCGCCTGGAGCCGTCGCACCCTGGCCGCGCTGTCCATAGGCTATGAAGTGGCCTCGACTCCGCTCCAGGTCCTGATGGCGGTCAATGCCGTGGCCAACAAGGGCATCCTCTGGCCTCCCCGGGTAGTCAAGGACATCCGCGACCCGGCCCGACCGCTCCAACGCCCGGCCCCGGTCGTCGCGCTCCAGGTGCTCGCTCCCGAGGTCGCGGCCACCCTGACCGGGATCTTGGAGGAAGCGGTCGAGGAAGGGACCGGACACGAAGCCCGGCTGGACGGCTACCGGGTCGCGGGCAAGACCGGAACGACCCAGAAAAGGGACCCCGCCCTCGGTGCCTATTCCGAGCGCAAGCACATCGCCTCGTTCGTCGGGTTCGCTCCCGCGGACAATCCCGCCCTGTCGGTCATCGTGGTCCTCGACGAGCCCAAAGGGACGGCCTATTACGGAGGGGAGGTGGCCGCCCCCGTGTTCCGGGAGATCATCCGGAAGGCTCTCCTCCACCTGGGCGTCTTTCCGGCGAGCTCTCCGGTCCGAGGCCTGATCACGGCCTCGGTCCGGTCAGAGGTGGTGCGATGACCCTGCGCGAGCTGCTGGCCGGAGTCCCGATTCTCAGCGTCCAGGGCGATGACAGGCTGGACATCGCCGGCCTGGCCTATTCCTCCAAGGCCGTTGGACCCGGTTTCCTGTTCGCCGCCCTGCGCGGCGGGATCAACGACGGACTGAGCTTCATCGACGAGGCCCGCCAGGCCGGGGCCGCGGCCATCCTGGCCGACCGGCCCAAGCCGCCCGGCTTCAAGGCCGCCTGGGTCGAGGCCTTCGACGCCCGGGAAGCGCTGGCCTTGTGCGCGGCGAACTTCTACCGCCATCCGTCTCAGGACATGAAGGTCATCGGCATCACCGGGACCAAGGGCAAGACCACGACGACCTATCTCCTCGAGGAGATCCTGAAGGCCGCCGGCCAGCGGCCCGGAGTCATCGGCACCATCTCCTACCGGGGCCCCGGGTTCAACCTTCCCGCCGAGCGGACGACTCCCGAGGCGCCCGAGATGCAGAAGCTCCTGCGCCGGATGCTCGACGGCTCCGCCACGCATTGCCTGATCGAGGTCTCCTCGCACTCCCTGAACCTCAAGCGGGTGTGGGGCATCCGTTTCGACGCCGCCGTGTTCACCAACCTCAGCGGCGAACACATGGATTTCCACCCGTCCATGGACGAATACTTCCAGGCCAAGAAAAAGCTGTTCTTCCTGAACTCCAAGAAGCGCACGGCCGTGGTCAACATCGACGACCCCTGGGGCCAGAAGCTCATCACCGAGCTGCCCATGGCCACCATCTCCTACGGGCTCGCTCCGGAGGCCATCGTCCGGGCCGCGGCCTTCAGCTTCGATTACGCCGGCATCTCCCTGGCCGTCGAGTACCCCGGAGGAAAGGCCGCCCTGGCCTCGCCGCTCATGGGCCGGCACAACGTGTACAACATCCTGGCCGCGACGGCCACCTCCCTGGCCCTGAACATTCCCTGGCCGGCCATAGAGCAGGGCGTCAAGTCCCTGAAGGGAGTCCCGGGACGGATGGAAAAGGTCGACAACAATTTGGGAGTCCGCGCGTTCGTGGACTACGCCCACACCGACAACGCCCTCCGGCACCTGCTCGAGACCGGCCGCAGCCTCAGCCCCGGCCGCATCATCCTCGTCTTCGGAGCGGGCGGCGACCGAGACAAGACCAAGAGGCAGCGGATGGGCGAAGTCGCCGCGGCCCTGGCCGACGAGGTCATCCTGACCTCGGACAATCCCCGGACCGAGAATCCGTCGGCGATCATCACCGACATCGAGGCCGGCTTGAAAAAAGCGGGCTTCAGCCGATACGCCGTCATCCCCGACCGCCAGGAAGCCATCGCCCGGGCCGTCGAGCTGGCCCGTCCCCAGGATATGCTTCTCATCGCGGGCAAGGGGCACGAGAACACCCAGGAGATCCAAGGCCGCAAGACCCGGTTCAGCGACACCGAGGTCCTGGCCGAAGCCCTGGCGGCCAAGGGAGCCCGGAGCAATGGCTGAGCTTCGCCTCGGAGAACTCGCCGCCCGGATGAAGGGGACGGTCGTCCAGGGCGATCCTGAACGGCTGTTCCGCTCCTACGGCATCGATTCCCGGAAGGCGGCGCGCGGCGAGCTGTTCTTCGCCATCCGGGGCGCGAGGGACGGACACGCTTTCGTCGCCGATGCGGCGGCGCGGGGCGCTTCCGGGGCCGTGGTGAGCTCGACCGAAAGCCTGGGCCCGCTCCCCCCGGATTTCGGCCTGGTAAAGGTCGCGGACACGACCGCGGCCCTTCAGGACCTGGCTGCCGGCCTGGTCAAGGACTTCAATCCCAGCATCGTGGGCATCACCGGAAGTGTCGGCAAGACGACCACCAAGGAATTCGCCGCCGCGCTTCTCGGCCGGAAAATCCGGCTCATCAAGTCCGAGGGCAACTTCAACAACCATCTCGGCCTGGCCCTGTCCCTGCTCCGGCTGGAGAAGGCGCACCGGGCGGCGGTCCTGGAAATGGCCATGAGCGCGGCCGGGGAGATCCGGCTCCTGACCCGGATCGCTCCGCCTGACGTCGCGGTCATCACCAACATCAACCCCGTCCACCTCGAGTTCTTCGACAGCCTGGAGGCCATCGCCCGGGCGAAAAAGGAGATTCTCGACGGCGCGAAAAAAAGCGCCAAGGCCGTGCTCAACGCCGACGACGCGCTGGTGATGGACGCGGCCAGGGAGTTTCGCGGAGACAAGATCACCTTCGGCCTGTCCGAAGGAAGTCATATCCGGGCCGAGGACATCGTCTTCGCCGGCCTGGAGGGCATCCGCTTCCGACTCAAGTATGGAAGCCGGGAGGCCGACCTCCGCCTGCCGTTCCTGACCGAAGGCTATGTCCAGAATTTCCTGGCCGCTTGCGGCGCGGCTTCGGCCATGGCCGTCGGCCTGGAGGAAATCGTCGCCCGGGCCTCCGAGCTCAAGCCCTTTGACCGCCGGGGAAGCGTCCACCGGCTCGGCCGGAATATCGTCCTCGTCGACGATTCCTACAACTCCAACCCGCGCGCCCTAGCCACGGTCCTGCGCGGGCTGGGTCGGATCCCGGCCGAACGGCGGGTCGCGGTCCTGGGAGACATGCTGGAGCTCGGACCACGGGGAGCCGAGTTCCACGCCGAGGCCGGACAGGAGGCCGTCGCCTCCGGCTGGCAGGTTCTCGTGACCATCGGCCCGCTCAGCCGCGGCGCGGCCCAAGCCGCCCGGCAGGCAGGGCTCGACCCGGCCCGTATCACGAGCTTCGACGACTCCGGCCAAGCGGGCCGCGCCGTCCCGGGCCTCGTCCGTCCCGGCGACCTCGTCCTGGTCAAGGGTTCGCACGGCATGCGAATGGACATCATCGCCGATTCGATCCTCGAGGCGTTCAAGGAGACGTGACGTGCTGACCTGGCTGCTCCCCCCGCTCAAGAAGTTCCTGTTTTTCTTCAACGTCTTCCACTACATCACAGTCCGCACGGCCCTGGCCGGCATCACCGCCCTCCTCCTCAGCTTGCTCCTCGGGCCGGTCGTCATCCGTCTCCTGAAAAAGAACCAGATCGGCCAGGAGATCCGGACCGACGGGCCTCAGTCGCATTTCGGCAAGAAGGGCACGCCCACCATGGGCGGGATCCTCATCATCTTCGCCACGGTTGCGACGACCCTGCTCTGGGGCAACTTGTCCAACATCTACATCTGGCTGGCCATGGGGACGATGCTCCTCTTCGGCGCGGTCGGATTCCTGGACGACTGGCTCAAGGTGCGCAAGCGGCAGTCCAGAGGCTTGACCGCCCGGCGCAAGCTCTTCCTCCAGGTCGGCCTGGCCGGAACGGTCGGGCTGGGACTGGTCCTGCTCGGCCTTCACGGCCGGTTCAGCCTGAACCTGAGCCTGCCCTTCTTCAAGGAATGGGTCCCCTACCTGGGCTGGTTCTACCTGCCCTGGATCATGTTCATCCTGGTCTCGTCGTCGAACGCCGTGAACCTGGCCGACGGCCTGGACGGACTGGCCATCGGCCTGACCCTGATCGGGGCCGCGGCCTTGACCGTCCTGTGCTACATCACCGGCAACGCGGTCTGGTCGAACTACCTCGACATCGCCTACGTCAAGCCGGCGGCCGAGCTCACCGTCTTCGGCGGAGCCCTGACCGGATCCTGCCTGGGCTTCCTCTGGTACAACTGCCACCCGGCCCAGGTCTTCATGGGCGACGTGGGCGCCCTGTCGCTCGGCGGGACGCTGGCCATCATCGCCATCCTCATCAAACAGGAATTCCTGCTGTTCACCGTAGCGGGCGTCTTCATCCTGGAGGCGCTGTCGGTGCTCATCCAGACCGGATACTACAAGATCTCGGGGGGCAAGCGCGTCTTCCGCATGGCGCCCCTCCACCATCATTTCGAGCTCATGGGCTGGCCGGAGCAGAAGGTCGTGGTCCGCTTCTGGGTCCTGGCCATCATCTTCGCCCTGTTCAGTCTGACCACCTTGAAGTTGAGATAGCATGGAACTCAGCGGCAAGAACGTCCTGGTCGTGGGCCTCGGAAAAACCGGGGAAGCCCTCTGCCGCTTTCTCCTCGACCGGGGGGCGCGAGTGACGGTCGCCGACAAGCAGCCGGCGGAATCGCTCGGCTCCAAGATCGAACGCTGGCGCGGGCGCGGAGTCACGGTCGCGGCCGGGAGTCATGACCTGCGCTTGTTCCTCCAGGCCGACCTCGTCGTCCCCAGCCCGGGCGTTCCGCCCATCCCAGAAATGGAAGCGGCCCGGGCCAAGGGCGTCCTCGTCCTGTCCGAGCTCGAGCTCGCCTCCCGATTCCTCCGGGGAACCGTGGCGGGCATCACCGGCTCCAACGGCAAATCCACCACCGCCACCCTGACCCACAAGATCCTCAAGGACGCGGGCCGGCGCGCATTCCTGGCCGGGAACATCGGCACGCCTCTCATCTCCTTCGCCTCCCGCAGCCGGGCCGAGGACGTGTACGTCACCGAGATCTCGAGCTTCCAGCTCTTCTACACCCAGACCTTCAAGCCGGCGGTCTCAGCCATTCTGAACATGTCCATCAACCACATCGACTGGCACGGCTCGTTCGAACACTACCTGGAGGCCAAGACGAAGATCCTCCGCAACCAGGACTCGCGGGACGCAGCCATCCTCAACCGGGACGACCCGCGAGTGTGGGCCCTCCGGCGATTGGGCCCGTTCCAGACGCTCGGGTTCAGCCGCTGCGTCCGGCCGGCCCGGGGGATTTTTATCCGCAAAGGCGCGCTCGTCATGTCGGGCCGTCCGGACCGGCCGCTCATGCGCACCGCCGAGATCCCCCTGCCCGGAGCGCACAACTGGGAGAACGTGATGGCCGCCTCACTCATCGGCCTCCGGCTGGGCGTCCCGCCGGCCCTGATCAAAAGGTCGGTCAAGGACTTTCACGGCCTGGAGCACCGGCTGGAGCAGGTCCTGACCCTCAAGGGCGTGACCTTCGTCAACGATTCCAAGGCCACGACCGTGGACGCGACCATCAAGGCCTTGGAGAGCTTCGAGCGGAAAATCGTCGTGATCCTGGGCGGCAAGGACAAGGGCGCCGACTTCACCCTTCTCCGCCGTCCCCTGCGCGGCCGGGCCAAGCGGGTGATCCTCATCGGCCAGGCCAAAGAGAAGATCCGGGCCGCCCTGGCGGGTCATGCCCCGCTCGAGGATGCCGCCGGACTGCGTCAGGCGGTCCTCCGAGGGTTCGAATCGGCCTCCCGGGGAGACATCATCCTGCTCGCGCCCGCCTGTGCTTCGTTCGACATGTTCAGGAATTTCGAGGACCGCGGCCGGGCCTTCAAGCGCGAAGTGCGCCGCCTGGCCCAAAGGACGGGAGGCTAGGATGCCGGCCCAGCAGGAAGTGTTCCGCCGGGGACGGTTCGACAAGGCCCTCCTGGCGGCGGTCGTGGCCCTTCTCGCCGCGGGAACGCTGATGGTCTATTCGTCCTCGTCCTACGTCGCCGGCGAGAAATTCGACAACTCGTTCCATTTCGTCATTCAGCAGTCGATCGGCCTGGCCGTCGGCCTGGCCATCCTGGTGTTCTTCCTGAGGGTGCCCCGTCCCGTCTACCAGGCGCCCCCGGTCGTTTTCGGGCTGATGGGCCTCACCCTCGTCCTGCTCCTGGCCTGTTTCGGCATGCCGACCTTCGCCAACACCAACCGGCTGATCCAAGTGGGCGCCTTCCGCTTCCAGCCGTCCGAGCTGGCCAAGGTGAGCCTGGTCCTGTTCCTGGCCTTCATCATCGACAAGAAACAGGATCGGCTGAAAGGCCTGCGGCCGCTGGCCCTTCCCGTGGGCGGGCTCCTGGCCGTCGTCCTCCTCATCCTCAAGGAGCCGGACTACGGCACGGCCGTGCTCGCCTTTGCCATCGGACTCACGCTGCTCGTGCTGGGCGGGATGAAAACCCGGGTCCTCATCGTCCTCGGCCTCATCGCCCTGATCATCTTCTCCGTTTACCTGGTGAGCGCCCCGTACCGGTGGGAACGATTCCTGACCTTCCTCTTCCCTGACCACGACCCGCAGGGCGCCGGGTTCCAGAGCCGCCAGTCCAAGCTGGCCGTGGGCCGGGGCGGGTTGTTCGGAGTGCTGGGCGACAGCACCCAGAAGTTCTACTTCCTGCCCTGCGCCCACACCGATTTCATCTACTCCATCATCGGCGAGGAGTTCGGACTGCTGGGCACGCTGGCCGTGCTGGCCGTGTTCGTCCTCATCCTCTGGCGGGGGATGACGATCGCCCGCCGGGCGCCCGACACCTTCAGTCAGCTCACGGCGGCCGGACTGACTTTGATGATCACCGCCCAAGCTCTGATCAACATCACCGTCGTTCTCGGGCTGGGGCCGGTCAAGGGCATCCCCCTGCCGCTCGTGAGCTACGGCCGGTCGTCGATGATCTCCACGCTCCTGGCCGTGGGCATCCTCCTTCACATCTCCCAGCGGAAGGCCTACGGGGGGAATCCATGAGCGCCGCGGCGGTCATCATCAGCGGCGGCGGAACGGGCGGTCACCTCTTCCCCGCCCTGGCCGTGGGCGACCGGCTGAAAGAGCGGAGGCCCGGCCTGCGTCTCATCTATGCGGGAAGCCGCCGGAGCTTGGAGCGCTCGATCATGCGCCGCCGAGGCGCGGCCTTCATCGCCCTTCCCGTCGAGGGGATCAAGGGACGCGGCTGGCGCATGCTGAAAACGCTCGTCCTCCTGCCCTGGGCCATGGTCCGGTCCCTCGGCCTCATCATTGGCTTCCGTCCCCGGCTGGTCGTCGGCGTGGGCGGATACAGCTCGGGCCCGGTCGTCCTGGCGGCCTGGTTGTGCCTCGTCCCGACGCTCATCCTCGAGCAGAACGCCGCGCCCGGGTTCACCAACCGCCTCCTGCGGCGGTTCGCCCGAAAGGCCGTGGTCGCCTTCCCCGGCGCGCTGCCCTTTTTCCGGGGCAAGGGAGTCGTGCTCGGCAATCCGGTCCGGGAGGAATTTTATAAGGTTCGGCCCAAGCCGCGGAGCGAGGTGTTCACCCTGCTCATCTTCGGCGGCAGCCAAGGCTCCCGAGTCCTGAACACGGCCGTGGTCGAGACGCTGCCCCTCCTGGCCGCGGACAGGGACTGCCTGGAATTCTTCCACCAGACGGGACAAGCCGACTTCGAGCGGGTCAAGAAGGGCTACGCCCGGGCCGGATTCGCGCGGGCGGTGGTCGCCCCCTTCTTCGACAACATGGCCGAGCTCGTCGGGCAGGCCGACCTTTGTCTCTGCCGGGCGGGCGCCACGACGATCGCGGAGCTGGCCGCCGCCCGCCGGGCCGCCATCCTGGTGCCATTCGCGGAGGCCGCGGACAACCATCAGCTCCGGAACGCCCGCGAGCTCCAGCGGCTCGGCGCGGCCGAGGTCCTGACCGAGAGCGAGCTCGCTCCGGAGCTCCTCGCCGGGCGGATCCGGAATTTTCTCGACGACCGGAGCCGGGCCGAGCGCCTGGCCGGGAGGCTCGAACCCCTCCGGACGGAACAGGCGGCCGACCGCATCGCCGACCTCTGTTTTTCCCTGATGAAGGACCCGGCCCATGCCTAGGAGCGGATGATGGTCAGAAAATTTTTCCTCAGGCTCAAGCAGATCCACCTGGTGGGGATCGGCGGCACGGGCATGAACGGCATCGCCGAAGTCCTCCTCAACCAGGGCTACGCGGTCAGCGGCTCGGACCTCCAATCGACCGACGTGACCAAGCGCCTGGAGAAACTGGGCGCCCGAGTGGCCGAGGGCCACGACCCCAAGAACGTGGCCGGGGCGGACGTGGTGGTCATCTCCTCGGCCGTGCGGGAGACCAACCCCGAGGTCGCGGAAGCCCGGCGCCTGAAGATCCCGGTCATCCCCCGGGCGGAGATGCTGGCCGAGCTCATGCGGATGAAGCTGGGCATCGCCGTGGCCGGGTCGCACGGCAAGACCTCGACCACGTCCATGATCGCCCTGGTCCTGGAGGCGGGCGGGTTCGATCCGACCATCATCGTCGGCGGCCGTCTGAACACCATCGGGGCCCACGCCAAGCTGGGCGCCGGGGACTTCATCGTGGCCGAGGCGGATGAAAGCGACCGGTCCTTCCTGTTCCTGTCGCCGTTCATCGCCGTCCTGACCAACATCGACGAGGAGCACCTGGACCACTACCAGACCGTGGACGAGCTCAAGAGGACCTTCGCCCATTTCGCCAACAAGGTCCCGTTCTACAGTCCGGTCGTCCTCTGCCTGGACAGCCCTCTCCTGCAGAGCCTCATCCCCCAGCTCGAGCGCCGCATCGTCACGTTCGGCTTCTCGGCCCAGGCCGACTTCTTCGCCCGGGATCAGAAGTTCGAAAGCTTCTCCAGCGAATCGACCGTGCACCACGGCGGCGGCGTCCTGGGCCGCCTCCGGCTCAACGTCCCCGGCAAGCACAACATCGCCAACGCCCTGGCCGCGGTGGCCGTGGGCCTGGAGCTGGACATCCCCCAGCCCCGGATCTTCCAAGCCCTGGAGAGCTACACCGGCATGGGCCGCCGCTTCGAGCTGAAGAAGACCGTCGGCGACGTCATGGTCATCGAGGACTACGGACACCATCCCACGGAGATCAAGGCCACCCTGGACGCGGCCAAGACCGGCTGGCCCCGCCGGGTGCTGACCGTCTTCCAGCCTCACCGCTACACGCGGCTGTCCCTTCTGATGAAGCACTTCGCCACGGCCTTCAACCAGGCGGACGTCCTCATCCTGACCGAGGTCTATTCGGCCGGCGAGGACCCCCTGCCCGGCGTCACCGGCCAGGCCCTGTTCGAGGAGGTCCGCCAGTACGGCCACAAGGACGCGCACTTCGAACCCGACCTGAACAAGATCCCCGGACTGGTCGCCTCCCTGGCCCAGCCCGGGGACATCATCCTGGTCATGGGCGCGGGCAACGTCAACCGCGTCGTCCCGGAGATCATCGTCGCCCTGGAGGAGAAAGCCTGAGCATGAACGCCCGGCGCCTGTTCCCGGCCGAGCTTCGGACGCCCGAACCCGGCCCGTCCATGCTGTTCCAGAGGGGGCGGTCCGCGGGCGGAGGCCGGCCGCGACGGACCCATCTCCGCTTCCGGCAGATGCTGCTCATTCTGACGCTCATCGGAGCATTCTTCCTGGGCCTTCAGCAGCTGTCCCTGACGGCACTCGGCTCGAGCGCCCTGTCCCTCAAGACCGTGACCATCATCGGCGCGACGGACCGGACCATGGCCGAAATCCGGGGGATCATGGATTCCTGGCAGGGGACGAACTTGTTCGTCCTGGATGCGGCCGGGATTCGCGCCGCAATCGAGAGCCTGAGCTGGATCAAGGAGGCCCGGGTGGCCAAGCGTTGGCCGTCCCGGGTCGAAGTCGTGGTCCGGGAGCGGACGGCCATGGCCGTCCTGGACGAGGCGGCGCCCGACCTGGTGGATGAGGAAGGGGTCCGGCTTGAGGCCGCGGACCCGGCCCAAGCCTCGGAGTTCCCTCTCCTCCGGTCCGAGGACGGATTCGAGAGCGATTACAGCCAGAAGATCGGCCTGGCCCGAAAATGCCTGGCCGGGCTTTCTGACGAAACCCGGAAGAACCTGGCCGTGGTGGATGTCGGCCTCCCCGGCCGGGTCGGCCTTCGGCTCAAGGACCGGCCGGTCTGGGTCTATCTCGACCCCGACGAGGTCCCGGCCGGCCTGGCCTATTTCGAGAACAAGGTCGCGGCCTGGCAGGAGCGTTTCGGCCTGCTGGAGTACGTGGACCTCACGGTCCCCGACCGGGCCTATCTCGGGCCGGTCAACAGCGCAGCCCGGGCCGCCGGTCAGGCCCGAACCGTTTCCCCCAAGGAGGTTTGGTGATGCCCAAGAATGAATACGTCGTCGGCTTGGACATCGGCACGAAAAAAGTGGCCGCGGTCATCGGCGAGGTCACCGAGGACCGGAAGCTGGAGGTCATCGGCATCGGCACGGCCGAGTCGCGCGGGCTGCGCAAAGGCGTCGTGGTCAACCTGGACTCGACCTCGGCGGCCATCAAGAAAGCCCAGGAGGAGGCCGAGCTCATGGCCGGAGTGGAGATCGACGCGGCCTTCGTCGGCATCTCCGGGGCCCACATCCGCAGCTTCAACAGCCGGGGGGTCATCGCCGTCTCGGGCAAGGACCGGAAGATCTCCCGGGAGGACGTCCGCCGGGTGGTCGAGCAGTCCAAGGCGGTCAGCATCCCGCCCGACCGCCAGATCATCCATGTCATCCCCCAGGAGTTCGTGGTCGACGACCAGGACGGCATCAAGGACCCGCTGGGCATGAGCGGCATCAAGCTCGAGGTCAACGTCCACATCGTCACCAGCGCCATCACCTCGGTCCAGAACCTGCGGGCCTGCGTCGAACGGGCCGGGATCCACATCCAGGAGATCGTCCTCAACCAGATTGCCTCCAGCCTGGCCACTATGACCCCCGACGAAAAGGAGCTGGGGGTGGGCCTGGTCGACATCGGCGCGGGCACGACCGAGGTGGCCATCTTCGAACGGGGCAGCCTGTGGTACACGTCCATCATCCCCCTGGGCGGGGACAACTTCACCAACGACATCGCCGTCGGCCTGCGGACGCCCATTCCCGAGGCGGAGAAGATCAAGAAGAAGTTCGGCTGCATCGCCAGCCCCGTCTCGGACGACCAGGAGAGCATCGAGGTGCCGGCCGTGGGCCGGGGCCGCAAGCCCCGGGTCCTGTCCAAGCAGCTATTGGCCGACATCATCCAGCCCCGGGCGGAGGAGATCTTCCGCCTGGTGGACAACGACATCAAGCGCATGGGCTACGAGAAATCGCTCAACTCGGGGATGCTCCTCACCGGGGGGACCGCCCTCCTGGACGGTTTGGAGGAAGTGGCCGAGGAGATCTTCGACCTTCCCGTCCGGCGGGGCGACCCGACCGGGCTGGGCGGACTGATCGACCGGGTGAGCACGCCGGATTTCGCCACGGTGGTCGGACTGATCCTGTACGGGCATCAGCAGCTCCAGGACAAGGGCCAGTCCAAGGACCGGGGCAAGGGACTCATGTCCAAAATCAAGGATTGGTTCAAGGAAGAATAGGAGGGGTCATGACCAACGACGCCGGAAAAGGAAACAGGTTCTTGCTGGCGGAGGAGTCCTCCGGGGCGAACATCAAGGTCGTGGGCATCGGCGGCGGCGGGGGGAACGCCCTCAACCGGATGATCGCCATGGGCATCGAGGGGGTCGAATGCATCGCCGTCAACACCGACCTGCAGGCCCTCAACACCAGCCGGGCCCGGACCAAGATCCAGATCGGCAGCAAATCGACCAAGGGGCTGGGCTCGGGGGGCCGGCCCGACATCGGCCGCCAGGCGGCCGAGGAGGACAAGGACAAGCTCCTCAGCGCGCTCCAGGGCGCGGACATGGTCTTCCTGACCGCGGGGCTGGGCGGCGGCACGGGCACCGGGGCCACCCCGATCATCGCCAAAATGGCCGCCGACCTCGACCTGCTCCTGATCTCCGTCGTCACTCTCCCCTTCTCCTTCGAGATGAAATACCGCTGCCGGCAGGCCGAGGAAGGCCTGCGGGAGCTCAAGGCCGTGGCCGACACGGTGATCGCCATCCCCAACGACCGGCTCCTCCAAACATCCAGCGAGGAGACCCCCTCCGAGGACGCCTTCCGCATGGCCGACGACGTCCTCCGCCAGGCGGTCCAGGGCATCACCGACCTCATCACCAAGCCCGGGCTGATCAACCTCGATTTCGCCGACGTCCGGACGGTCATGAAGAACATGGGCCAGGCCTACCTGGGGACCGGGACGGCCTCCGGCCATAACCGGGTGGTGGAAGCGGCTCAGCGGGCCATCAGCAGCCCGCTCCTATGCGAGACCTCGATCGAGGGCGCGCAGGGGATCCTGATCAATATCACCGGCGGCAAGGACATGGGCCTCCTCGAAGTGAGCCGCGCGGCCGAGATCGTCAACCGCCTGGCCCACCCCGAGGCCAACGTCATCTTCGGCATGGTCCTCGAGGACGGCATGAAGGACAAGGCCAAGGTAACGGTCATCGCCACAGGTTTTAATGCCGCCGCCAAGAAGGATAAGCAGACGCCGGACGGCCTGACCCGGGTCCAGCGCAAGACGCCCGAGCCGTTCCCGATCCAAGTCGATCCCCAGGATTTTCCGTTCGACAGCCGGCCCGTGGAACGGCCGGAGCCGATGGGCGCCGCCCAGTCCGCCGAGGAGCCTTACTCCCATCTCGAAACGCCCACCTTCATCCGCAATAAGTTCCTCCGGCTGAAGAAATTCGCCCAATGATCCAGGCCGACTGCGCCGTCCGCGGCTGCCGCCAGCTCCTGACCTGCGCCGGCAGCCTGCCCAAGCGCGGGGCCGCCCTGGCCGATGTCGGCCTTCTCGAGAGCGCCTGGGTGGCCGGGCACCAGGGCCGCATCGTCTTTATCGGCGACGCGGAGGAGTTCCGGAGCCGGGTGCGGTTGGAGTATGGAGCCCAGGTCATCGACGCCTCGCACCTCATCGGCCTGCCGGGCTTCGTAGACGCCCACACCCACCTGCCGTTCGCCGGGAGCCGGGAGGAGGAGTTCGTCCTCAGGCTCAAGGGCTTGACCTATCAGCAGATCGCGGAGCAGGGCCTGGGCATCCAGACCTCGGTCAAGGCCACCCGGGCGGCTTCGGCCGACGAGCTCCTGCGGCTGTGCCTCGAACGCCTGGACCGGATGCTCCTCAACGGCTCGACGACGGTCGAGGCCAAGAGCGGCTACGGGTTGAACCCGGGCGACGAGCTGAAACAGCTCGAGGCGCTGGCCGAAGCGGCCCGGGCCCATCCGGTCGAGGTCGTCCCGACGCTCATGGCCGCCCACGACATCCCTCCGGAGTTCAAGGAGCGCCGCGAGGACTACATCGCCCTCGTCATCGACGTCATCATCCCCGAGATCCGGAAGAGGGGCCTGGCCGAGTTCTTCGACGTGTTCTGCGAACAGGGAGTGTTCACCCTGGACGAGACGCGCCGCCTGGCCGAAGCGGCCCGGCGGGCGGGGTTCAAGATCAAGGTCCACGCCGACGAATTCGTGCCGCTGGGAGGCGGCGCACTGGCCGCCGAGCTGGGAGCCGTCTCGGCCGAACATCTGATCGCGGTCGACGAGCGGGGCATCGCCGCCCTGGGCGCCTCCAGGACGGCGGCCGTCCTGCTCCCGGCCGTCCCGTTCTTTCTGATGCTGGACCGGAGGCCGCCGGCCCGGGCCCTCATCGACGCCGGAGCGGCCGTCGCCCTGGCCTCGGACTTCAATCCCGGCAGCTCCATGACCGAATCCATGCTGTTCGTCCTTCAGCTCGGCGTGTTCACCCTCAAGCTCGGCGTGGAAGAGGCGGTCAACGCCTGCACGGCCAACGCCGCCTATGCCCTGGACCGGCAGGAGTCCGTGGGCAGCCTGGAGGTCGGGAAAAAGATGGACATCCTGCTGTGCGACCTGCCCAACTATCTGTTCCTCGCCTACCGTCTCGGCACGAATCCCGTCCGGCACGTCATCAAGAACGGACGGATCGTGGTCCGGGACGGCCGCCGTCTCGCCTGAAAAGGGATCAAGCCAAGGCCTCGCCTTTGTCAGGGCTTCACAAAGGCATCGGAATCGCCCCCGGCCCCCTCGGGAACCAGTCCCGTCGGTTCCCCCCTTCGGCAAGCCGAATGGGCCCCCCTCCGCTATGGGGGCCTTGGGGCGAATCCGACGCCTTTGCGCCCGAATAGCCGATATGGTCGCGGCGGCCTTGGCTTGATCCTCTGTCTTAGGGCTGGACAGGGGGCGAGGCGGCGGATAAAATATTTCTAAGACGGAGGAAGGAAGCATCATGAACAAATGGATACTCGTCGTTTGCGTATCGCTGTGCCTGCTTCAACCGGCCTTGGCCCAATCTTCCAAGGACCAGGTGTATCAGGTCACCCAAGCCTATCAGGCCAACGACCAGGGCCAGGTCCTGAGCCAGCAGCCGTTCAACGGCCAGATCATTTTCTCCCCCAAGGGCACCTACAAAGCCAGCCTGCACATCCAGGACGAAGGCACCTGGAAGCTCGTCAAAGCCGGCCCGCAGCAGCCCCGGGATACGATCGTCTTCACATCCAAGAACAACTTCCAGTTCTACGGATATCCCCAGGGGAACACGCTGAGCCTCTGGCTCAACCGCTCAGCCCAGGGGATCAGCCAATGGCTCACCGCGGAACTCTCAGGCTCCAAGCCGGCACCGGGCGGGACGGCCCCTTCGGGCGGAGCACAGGCGGTTCCCCAGGGGGCGGGCAGCCTCGTACGCGGCGGAGTATTCACGGCCGTGGTCCTGTACGGCACGACGAGCGCCCCCACTTATTATTGGTATGACAGGGACACGGGCGGATTCAACAGTGACGAAAAAGGCCTCATTTTCCGTCCTGACGGGACATACTACCTGAGGGCCGACTTCGGGAGTACGACCATGGAGGAGCGGGGCCGCTATGCGATCCAGGGCGATACGATCCGGATCGTCTTCTCCGACGGCTCGGGGATGAATTTCAAGATCGTCGAGGGCGGCCGGAAACTCCACAACTACGACCCCGGCACGGGCATGCTCATGTCCGAGTACTTTTTCCTTGGAACCGCTAAATAAAACTCGTGCCTGGTTACGAGTGACCTGCTAAAAAATACTTCCTGAAAAGCCGGATAGCCCGCCAGATCGGGTTGAGCCAAAACAGCCCGGCGGGAAACGCCAGAGCCTGCGCGTCTTCTTCGTTGGGCGTGACGAGCCTCCCCCAGAAATAGCGGGTCCGATTTGCCGGTCCGGAGATGAGCCTCGTTTCCAGGAAGAAGTAGGACCGCGCCCTGAGCGGGTAGGACGCCTCGTCAAAGAAATCCTCGCTCGTCCGGGCCGCAAGCCTGATGACGAAACGGTCGGCATCCGCGGCCTGGAGGACGCTCCGAGGGAGAGGCGCCTCGAGGAGGTCTCGGGCGAGGAGAAGCCCGAGGAGCAGGATCCTGAGCCCGCCTTGCCTCCGGGCGGATTCGAGAAGGCCCGGCCAATCGAGGTCCGGCCCGGCCGCCGCGGCTTGGGCCACGTCCGCAACCATCTGCAGGTGTTCCCAGGAATGGTACAGTCCGTGGAGGCACAGGGCCAGAAGAGTATCTTCGAGAGACAGGGTCCGGACCGCCGTTTTTTCCAGGACGATATCGCTCAGCCGGGTCCACAGGCCGGACATGTCCCGGAAGAGCGGGTGGTATCTCTGGGCGAGCCTCCATTGGACCTCGACCGGACAGGGCCCCTTGGGCCGCCGAAATGCGAAATCCCGCAAATAGCGTTTGTATCTTTTGTTCCGCACGGGGCTTCCGGGCAGGTCGGACTTGTAGCCGAGGTTGTGCAGGACCGCGGCCGCCGCCTCCAGGTTTTCTTCCTTGATGAGAATGTCCAGGTCGTTGAAATGCCTCAGGCCGATATCGCCGTAGGCTTGTTCGGCCAGGGCCGGGCCTTTGTAAGCCGCGGCTTCCACGCCTTCCCGGCGCAAGGCTTCGGCCACCCGGGCCAGCTCTTTCCCGGCGGCCATGTTCTTGGTCAGGTTGGCGAAAGAACGGATTCTCAGACTCTCCCAAATCGAGGACGGAACGGCTTCGGCCGCATGCGGGGCGAGCGCTTTAAAGGCCAAGGGAAAAACTCTGTGCCGGACTGCCAGCCCCAGGAACGCATCCCAATCGATCGGCCCGTGAATGAGCGATCGGATCCGCTCCCGTCTGTCGACCGTCACGGGAACCGCGGAGCAGAGTCGGAGAAGACGCGTTTCCGGGGTCATGTTTCGCGGCCATGATAGCACGGCCGGCTTTGCAAAGAAATCAGCGGCGTGCTAACATCCCATCGACCGGTTCTCATCCGGAACGAGGTGGACGATGACCAAGAATCGCACACCGGGAAAGCTGGGGAAGTCCCTGGTGATCCTCCTCTGGGCGGCCTTCTCCCCGGCCGTCGCCCGGGCCGTCGACCTGAGCATCGGCGTGATGGGCGGATTGCACATGGCCAGCGGCCAAGCCGGAGGCGAATCCTTCAACACCAGCTTCTTCTCTTCCCTCTTCGCCGAGGCGGGAGTAGGCCGGACGTTCGCAGTCGGCATCGGATACCAGGCCGGCTCGTCCCTGCTCGAGCCGTCGGTCAGCGCGCAATCCCCCTTTTCCGAATGGTCCGTCCGCGGAGTGGAGGCCGTCCTGACCTATCGCCATCCCCTGACCGACGTCACTCCTTTCGGGGGGATCAGCCTGGGCCGCTTCTGGCTTGAGCCGAAATCCCCGGTCGCGAACGGGTCGTCCCCCGGCAAAGCGGCCGCGTTTTCCGCCTCCGTGGTCGGCGGGTTCAAGGCTTTCCTGTCACGGGCTTTCTTTGGAATTCTCGAGCTGAGGTATGCTTTTCTGTCCTTCAAGCCCGAGGGAGAGAGTATCGATCTCGGCGGCCTCAGGCTGTCCCTGGGGGGCGGCCTGTCCTTCGACCTCTGATCCCGCCTCTCCCTTCTTGACATTCCCGCCCTATCCTCCTAACATAAAATCAAGTCCTATCAGCAAATCAGGCAGGAGGTGGTCCATGAGCAAACGTGAGGTCACCAAAAAGATCGCCCAGGACGCGGGCGTGACGCTCCAGCAGGCCCAGAAGGCTTATCACGCCCTGCTCGACGGCGTTAAAGAAGCGCTTCAGAGGGGGGAGAGGGTGACTTTTTCGGGGTTCGGCAGCTTCGAGATCAAGACCCGCCACGAGAGAAAGGGCCGGAATCCCAAGACCGGCGAAACGATCACCATCCCGGCCAAAAAACGCATCAAGTTCACGCCAAGCCGCGAGCTGAAAAAATCGCTCCAGACGAGCTGAG